>Ga0209253_10003479_pt1 | contig 13848 bp, 15 predicted proteins | sample FrelakmetBRP12BR_FD_187145 | JGI IMG/M metagenome (GOLD analysis project Ga0209253, IMG submission 187145) | Freshwater lake sediment microbial communities from the University of Notre Dame, USA, for methane emissions studies - BRP12 BR (SPAdes)... | ecosystem: Environmental > Aquatic >...
CAATTCACAGGGATTCGCACTTATTTCCTCCTCATCGAGTTGGAAAAGAATGTGGATCTTAACTTCCGGGAAAAACTCTTTTGTTATCGTCCAAGATTCCCCATGATCTAATCCCTCAACTATTCCCCCCAAGGTTTTTGCAAGTGCTTCAATATCCTTCGCACTGAGATCTTTGAAGCTCTCGACAGACCTTTTTCCCAAATCGGCAAGATCTCGCTCATGTGGGGTCCGTATTCCCTTCATAGCGTCAATCTGTTGGATTGTATAAAACTGAATTGATTCCATAAAAAGAATCTAATATCCACAAGAAATAAAAATTTCTAAACTGTATAACTCAAATTACATGCAATATGGTTCAGAGGATTGATAGGGAACAATTTGTTTCACTTCCGCTTCATCAACCGAAATGACCCCACTTAGATCATTGAGAAGCATATGCCAGGCTCTTAGAACAGTTTCAATATCTTCTCCCATGGATAATTTTTGTTTTAAATCTTCGGCAATCTCCCCAATCTCAATAGGTATAGTTCCAATACTTTTTATGGGTAAAAATAAGAGGAGTGCATATCGTTGAATTCCTCCTCGTGCTTTGGAATCAAGAACTAATATCTTTTTTATATGAATTACATATCTAGTTCCTTTTGAATCCTGCAAAAACAGAGCTAACTCTTCAGAACGAGAAGAAATGGAGTCAGTGAGAATATTATCTTGGGTTAAGCTACTAAAAGTATTGAAATCATATGACACCCCAATAAAGCGTGGACCTAACTTATGATCATAATGACTACATGCCAGACCTATTTCTTTAGGACTGTCATCGTAATCGACTCCCATTGCGGGAATTTTAATTGGTTTCACCTGAGTTATGAATTCCTCAAGTAGATTCTGATCCATTCTTGTTTGCTTCTTTTTTGTTTTGAGGTGGAGATGATATTTTCACTCAGAGAAGATCAGCTTAAAATTACGGATAAATATTGATTATGAGAAATATTCTAAAAAATTTTCAACTGAATTTTTTTGTCGGATCTCAAATATAATATGTTTTCGCCATAAAATAAGAAATCCTTGGAAATTGAAATCGCACCAAAAGAATTCAGTCATAAATTAGCTTATTTACCAATTGTTCGGGAGAATTCTCTCCAATCGGCTAATGAGGATAGAATCAAGAGTTTTTCATTGGGAATTCCAAACACTGTCAGGTTAATTTCACCTATGATAATGTTCCTGCCCCTTGCTCCAATGACCTTGTAATTCGATTCATTTTGGGTGATTTTTTCTAGAATTTTGACATTCACAATTTCATCCAGACTCTCAACAGCAAAATCATATTGTTTCTCATCATATTGTTTCTCAAAATAGTATTTTGCCTTGCGTTCCTCTTGATCCCACTTCATAACCAACTGTTTGACATTTTCAGGTGGTTTGGTGATCAGATCTCTCCATCGAAATCGATATTTATGAACACCTCTCTCATCTGGTGGATTCTCGTTTTCACTCATGGGATTTCACTCGATTTTCTGAAATAAAGATTATTTGGGTGCAAAAGTCCGTGATTTCGAATACCCGATACCCATAAACGTCACACCCGTGTTATCAAAACTGCTTGGATCATAGATCCTTCTTCCATCAATTACATATGATGATCTCATTAACGATTTAAAATCATTGGGTTTTAAGCGTGAAAATTCCTCCCATTCCGTCACTATGACAACTCCATCGGAATTCAGTAATGCTTCCTTGGAAGTTTTACAATATGTAATCGCTGCTTTCGTCGATATCCCTGATTCTCTCTTAAAATTATCCATAGCGACAGGATCATATAGTTGAAGGTGGGCTCCTTCTTCCAACAATCTTTTCGCAATTTGGATTGATGGTGCGTATCGAATATCGTCCGTTCCAGGCTTGAATGATAATCCCAATAAACAAATCTTCTTCCCCTTGAGAGTTCCTATTTCATTTTTTAGCATCATGACGGGATAGTAAGGTTGGTCGGCATTCACCCGTAAAGTAGCATCAAGGAGTTTGGAAGTATAACCTGCATCAATTCCGGCACTTAAGAGAGCTTTTACATCTTTGGGAAAACATGATCCACCAAAACCTAATCCCGCATTTAGATATTCTTTAGATATACGCTTATCCATTCCAAGAGCTTTCGCTACAATTTTCACATCCACACCAAAAAGTGAAGCTAAATTTGCCATTTCATTAATAAAGGATACTTTACATGCCAAAAATGAGTTATTTGCATATTTAATCATCTCTGCGGTCCGTAAATCGCATCTGAGAAACACATCTCGCCCATAAACACGTTCATGGAAGTCTTGAAATACCATGTAAAATGTCTGATAAGATAGATCGTCTATTGCACCAATGATAATTTTATCAGGATTGAGAGAATCATAAATAGCAGAACCTTCTCTTAAGAATTCGGGATTCAAGCATATTCCAAAATCTCTTCCTGCTTTTTTACCCGATTCTTTTTCAAGAATTGGAATGACATGTGAATCTGTTGTCCCCGGGATAACTGTGCTTTTTACGGCAATTCCATGATAAGTCGATTTCTTCTTTAAAGCTTTTCCGATATTATGGGATGCGATGTGAATTTGTGAAAGATCGATATAACCTGTGTCTGAGGTCGGAGTTCCTACACAAATAAAGGTGATTTCGGATTCCAAAATAGCCTGTTCCGTATTCGTAGTTGCTTTAATCAATCCTTTTTGGATTCCCAATTCTAGCAATTCCGGTAATTGATCCTCATAAATGGGTGCCTTTCCAGAGTTTATTTTTTCTACTCGTTCTTTATCTACATCAACACAAATTACTGGCGTTTCAAATTTTGCTAAACTTACGGATAAACATAATCCTACATACCCCATTCCTACGATAGACACAATCTTTCGTTTTTTATCATTCAACATACTCATTCTTATTTACCTATGGGGGGATACTTGTGCAAGCAATTTATCTATTTTGTAGTACATTATCAGAAAAATGGGAGATAATCACAAAAGAATAAGGAACAAGGTCGGAACCTGCTTTTAATCACTACTTTCTTTATAGGAAATATGGTCTAGACCTTGATGTATAGGTGTCGGTTGCAGAGAAAATCTGCTAGAAAAATCTTTTGGACGCGTGAATATCAAGAGGAAGATACATATAATGCCCAACATAATGTTTGCAATCCACCAAGCAGACCCATCTCCCGTTTCTGTTACAAGAGGCATGGTTTCCATGGTTAGATTCATTAATGTATGTAATAGTATTGCGGGAACTAAGGAACCTTTGGAAATATTTTGCAGAAAGGCTATAATAAAAGTAAACAGAAGATCCGTAACTAAAAATAGTCCTATTGGCATGGTTCGTTGAGGAATACCATCAATAAAGAAAGCGGGTAAATGCCATACTCCCCCTATTACTCCTACCGTTAACGCGCTTATCCAACCACCATATTTTTTCTGTAATTGAGGAAGTGCATAACCGCGCCATCCGAATTCCTCTCCAATTGGTCCACCAGTAAACATCCCCATAAGAAATACAAATGGAATCTTCCATGGCTCATTCCTCACCATATCAGTGAGAGGGATAGGTATTCCTCTAACTCCAAAATTTATTGCATGAACCAATGTAATCAAAATAGGAAACAGTAAAACCGATGTGAGACACCATTTGCATCCTTTGAATTGGACTCCTCGTCTTAATAAATCCCTCATTCCAGATTTTCCTGATTCAATTCCAACAGATACAAATCCCATAATACTCGGAACAAATGTTGCAACAATTGTAAGAACCAGAATCAGTATTTCGGGAATATTTGGAAACAAAAACGTTTGTAGGATCCCTGGAATCCATAATAACCAAGTGGCACCAAGTGTGATCCCAAAAAAAATCCAAATATTATTGATCGCCCGTTTTTGTTCACTCATATAGTCGTATTTTTATGGATTTTATAAATTAGATTTGAATTCCATTCATTAGCAAAATACGTAAAAAATTGAAAATAGACTAAGAGATTTGTGCAGTTAAAGTGATCTCAGGGTATTTTTTCTTCCTTAGTAGCCATTGCTTTACTCTTGGTACAACCTTTAAGAAAATCCAGAAACTGATAAAAAATGAACCAATGAGGAAAAAAGGTTCGAAAATTAAAATAACACCCAATTCAAAGGTGTTTCGGAAGATACTCTCTTTCAAGAACAATAAAATATAGAGAATTGGTGTTGTAATTCCCGCGAATCCTTTGATTATTGAAATAAAATAACATCCGACTCCTCTTACATCCAAAGAATTCGTTAAAAGTTTACCTTGCGTCAGTTCATCTAAATTTTCTCTTTTCATAAAAATTATTCCCGAATCCTCCAAAAACCACGCTGGAAATATAATTAATATGCTGATGGGAGTTAGTACTAATGACAATGCTGCATTGGAAAATGCTAGTGATCCATCAATGAATTCAAAACCCGAATCGAATAGTATGTTGTTTACTGCCAAGCTTAAAGCAATTGCCAACAGAGTAGCGTAAAAACCTCTTGATACAAATTCAATTAGAGTATACTTCCGCTCTAACTTCTTGACTCCCATAGGATATTTGCCAAGTTTCATTATCTTGGCAATGTGAATAAATAAGGGAGTGATTCCCATGGCAATGAAAACAGTAATGATTTGAATTGTAATTGGTGCAAAAAATAGGACTACCAAATCCACCGTTAAACCTCCTGGAATGACCGATGTAACACCATAAGGATTACTACCTATGGTTACTATGATAAAATATATCAAAATGACACCATATGAGAGAAATGAGATGAAAAACACTAGGCCACCCATTAAAAATGTGTTTCGTTCTCTTCGATTGGTTGCGTCTTTTGTCATATATTTCTTAGAAAAAGTCCCACGTATTAATATTCCCTAATCTATAGGGAACGATCCCAAGCCATTAGTTAAGGATTTTAATATGCATCCAAATAATTAGTATGTAATGGAAGGGAAGAAAAAGGTTTTATATCCCCAATGTCCTAAGTGTAATCTAAAAATGCAGATTGTAATTGATCCGAGTCAGATTGTTATGGAAGAAGGGAGTTTTTACCTAATAGTGCATGCTCATGGGGATTTGGGAGAGAATGCTCATGCCATTATCATAGAGGTTGATAATAATCTAGGTATTAGAGGACAACACCTATCAGATTATTTTGAATATACCTATGATATATAATTTCACTTATATTATTTCTTTTTACGTGCATAACCGATGAGTGCAGCGCCTAATGCTCCTGTTATTTGAGGATTTTCTGGAACTTCAATTCTAAAACCCAACTCATCCTCTAAAGCTTTCTTAACTGCAGCATTCCAAGCCACACCCCCACAAAAAACGAGTGGTGGGATTACATTTATTCGCTTTGCCATTGCCCCAACCCGTTTAGCAATAGAAATATGAATACCCATTGCGATGTTTTCTTTTTTTGCTCCTTGCGTGAATAAACTGATAACTTCACTTTCCGCAAATACTGTACACGTGGAAGACACCCTTTCGGGCGACTTGGAGCTCAGAGCAAGATGACCTAAGTCCTCCAACTTAACTTCGAGTGCATGAGCCATCACCTCAAGAAATCTCCCCGTGCCTGCAGCGCATTTATCATTCATTTGAAAATCAATAACTTTCCCATCTCGGATCTTCATTACTTTGGAATCTTGACCTCCAATATCGATAATCGATGCAACATTTGAAAAATAAAATAAAACACCTCTAGCATGGGCGGTGATTTCCGTTACTTGATCGTCAGCGATATCCAACGAATGTCTTCCATACCCCGTACTGGTAATCCATGTAATATCATCCCGTCTAAGATGATATTTTGCCAGTAATTGGTGAAAGAGTTGCTTTGCTACTTCGTTGAATTGAAAAGAGGATCGATCGATAAGAAAATCGATTACCTTATCATCTTTCATCAGCACAATTTTCGTAACAAGGCTTCCTATATCTACACCAATTGTGTACATATTGGGTTTTAATAATGGGATTAATATAATTTTGTGGAAATAAGTATCATTTCGTTACTTTTTAAGCAATGGATACACAATAATCTTCAAACAACCAAATTTTGTGTGTTGGGCAACTGACTTAAATTGAATTTCGTGGGTTCTCACTGATGGAAAAACAACTAAATATTCTAATTAAGAATTTTATCGACTCTATTGAAAATGTGGATATGATTGCGCTGATAGATCATGATGGTTTAGTAATGATGTCCATGCTGAAGCAAACTGATGATGATGTATTAGGAGCAATTACTGCTGCGTTCGACATCTTTATCGCCCGGATGAAACAGGAATTCATTGGCTCCCATTTTATCAATATGATGACATTAGGCACTAGAAAATTCTTTTTTGCAAGCGTAGGAGAAAATGCGATTCTTACCGTTGTTGCAAATGACGGTGCAATCGAAAGCGAAATCCTAGTATATAGCGAGCTTGCATTGGGACGAGTAACACGAATCTTAGCAGGGGAGGAGGGTGTTTCATTAGAAATTCCAGGAATTATTAAAATTATGAGTAAAATGAAAGTTTTTTCCCGATTTCGAGAAGGAAAACTCCCCAAAGGTCTATTTACAATTAAGATTATCCTATGCGGGGATTATCGGGTTGGAAAAACTTCATTGATTCGTCGATTTGTGAATGATTCCTTTGAACAAAGTTATGTAGCAACAATCGGAGTGGACATATCAAGACGGGAAATGCGATTTGATGAAAATTGCAGAATTAATTTCTTAATATGGGATATTGGGGGTCAATTACAGCAAATGGCTCCTTATCGTAAACGTTTTTATAATGGAGCCCATGCAGCGTTTCTTATATTTGATAAGACACGAAAAGAAAGTTTTCTGAATATCAAGAAATGGATTGAAGATATTGATCGTCGAAATCCTCAAGGAATTCCTAAAATCATGATTGGAAATAAAAGTGATTTAACTTTCGATATTGAAGTTACAGATGAAGAAATTCAGAAATATTCGACAGAATTAGGATTGGAGTATATAGAAACTTCTGCTAAAACGGGAGAGAACGTAGATTTAGCCTTTAAATACATCGCATTGCAGTCTATCTCCCCGCAAAGTTGATTCACTCTTATGAAAAAGCTTGTAATATTTCCAGTAACGCGACTCTAATTTTCTCAGCAGATTCATTGAGTAACGATTGAATGAGAACTGACTTATCAGTTTCAGAGATACCACTCATATACCCCAAGATTTTTTCAAGGTATCTTTGTCTTTCGTTAATCTGTTCGGGTATATTTAATAGGATAGATTTTATGAACTGAATGGTATTTTTCGGTTCATCTTCAAGAGATGAGCTAGGTTTTGCTATTATATTTACATCTTCTCCAAGAATATCATATTCCTGAATTTGTTTAAAATAATCCTTTCTCACCATCTCAGTTCGGTTGGGAATTGACTCACTGGTGATCTGACGCAATAAGATGGTGATTTCAGTTTCAATCTTTTTGATTTGAGACTCGATTTTATCAAAATCATACGATTCTGGCATCGCTAAGTCCATACATGGACTCAACCATAAATGCTTTTTGGATAAGAATACCAAGGAAAAATGAGAAAGTAGGAGGAAATAAAAACGAAATTAATAAACTAATTCATAATCATAGATTTGTTGAATTAAATTCTTCAATGAGGTTTCAAGATGTTCCACAGAGCGTATTCCCAAACATATGATTTTTGAATTCGAAAATAGTAAAAATGCGCCCCCCTCCTCGAGATCCCGGATGATTGCTGCAGGAAATTGCTCTGGTTCATAAATACAATTTAATAACGTCAAGCATGCCATTTCTAAATTGATACGCTTATTGAGATTGGTCATCGCTACAAAATTTTGGATAGAAATAGAAAATTCGGTGTAATTAATCTTTGCTTTGAGAAGAACGCGTTCAATCTTTCCTTTTATTTGAGGAATTTGGTCTTCTCGTTTCAAACCAGTGATGATCATTTTACCGTTTTTGAATATAATTACGGATACATCTTCAATTTTGAATAAAACACAAGGAAATCTGTTAAGTGACCTAACATCTGTAACTGATTCAATTTTCGTGAAATCGATATCCTCTTGGGATTTCAAAGTAAGAATTCCCAAAGCCACGATGTTTGTAATCCGATAAGTGAATTCAATCTCCTGAGATAACTCAGAATTTTCAACATAAAGTGTTATATATTCGGAATATTGCTCCATTATTTTACCCTTCAGTATTGTCGAATTTTTGTCGATATTTTTTTGTCGATCCAATACCTCATATACTTGTTTATGAGGCATTTTGTTAGAATTTTTATTGTGATTCTTCTAACACCCTTTTAAACTCCCTCGATCTCTTTTTGATCATTTTGGGATGGGGTATATATCGTGTATCTTTTAAACACCAATTATTTTTGACATCTTTTATTGTTCATATCATCCGGATATTACTTAAAGGCGCTTAATGTCGATTTAAGTCGTATTCTGCAAAGCCCTTCAAAGTTAAGAAAAATCGTCGAATCGGTGAATCTAAGCCAATTTTTACTACTTTATTATGATCTTCAGTATATAAATGCACGTATAAATCTGAAATCATCTGGTTAATATGGGACGGGTTATTCCAATTAAGAAAATGGCACTGGATCGACAAAAGAGCATTATATTCCGAAACCCCATTTGGGGACTGGGATCCTTTCAAGCACTCGCAATGTTTCGACGTGGGTTATTTTATACTTTCCTATCGATCTACATAAGAAACTTTCTCGGACTTAGTGTGACCGCCACCACTTTATATTCAACTATTCCTATGATCCTTAGTGTTATCGGACAGAACTTCATCTGGGGGCCTCTATCTGATCGAATTCAAAGAAGACGGATATTGATTATCGTTGGAGAAGTCTTAGCTGGAATTATGCTGATTCTTGTGTGGTATTTACATACCCTTCCTACTTCCCTTATCGCTGCTGGATATGTAATAATTATCGGATTGACAGTAATAGAACTCTTCTGGTCCATGTCAAATATAGGGTGGTCTGCACTGATCAGTGATCTGTATCCCTCTAAGAAAAGAAGCAGAATCATGGGCTGGCTGAGTAGCATAGGAGGAATAGGACGCATTATTGGTGCTACCGCTGGAGGTTTTCTTTATGACTACAATGGTTTACAATTTGAAGGCTGGGGATTTGCACAAGGATCTTTATTTTTTGTTTCCTCAGGAATCATGTTCATCTCCATTATTCCCATGCTATTCATGCCTGAAGGTGGTACTCAAAAACAATTGAGTTCACAAGAGAATACATTAGAAAATCCCGAATTGGATCAAGATCCAAAAATAATAAGAAAAATTTATATCATCTTTATCTTTTCTCTTATTTTCATAAATTTTGGACAAAATTCTATTGCTACCATCCAATCGCAATATCTCACATTGGATAGTGGATTTGATGTATCAGCAAGGATTCTTGGAAGAATCGCTAATGTCCGATCGATTGTTGTTATCTTTATAGGCCTTCTTACAGGTTATATCTGTAAAAAAATCGGAGAGGATATCGCAGTTGTGCTAGCTACACTAGCAGGAGTTCTCTCCTTGATTATTTTTGGAATGCCGGTGTCTCTGAACTCAATTTATGGTGCCAGTATAGGATTGGGTTTTTCTGAAGTGATAATGAGTGCGGCATCTTATACGTATGCTTCAAAATTAATACCATATGAGAAACGTGCAAGATTATTCGCAGTATACAATGCGACTTTCTTTCTTTCATGGGGATTGTCAGGAACTGCAATTATTGCGCCCATTGTCGATTGGTTACTTTCAATTGGTCAGTCAGAAGTGTTTGCTTATCAGATCAGTTTTCTTATCGCAGCAGGGATGAGTTTCGTAGGATTAATCTTGTTTTTTACATTGGTACTCTATACTAAAAAAATCAAAATCCGAAAAGAAATCATTAATTTATTCTGAGATTAGGATTTCTTAATCAAGATTTCATGATTTTTTCCTTCATAAATCTCAGATGTCTTGATGGATTTTACATCACCAAAGGATGTAACCTCTGACACCACTTGTTGACTTGGACTGCAATGAATATAGACAATTTTATCGAAATACGGTAATTCCACAGTGATCTTGGTTCCCCAAAGCATTTCGGGTAGATGTGGCTGAATAATCAATTCATTTTTATAGAAATGAATGCCTAACACGTCTTCAATAAGTAATGTATTAGATAAACCCGTCCAGCCAACGAAATTTTTCACAGGTTTTCCTCCTAATGTTATCTGTTTGTAAAGATTTCCTTTCTTTCGAGTCAATTCTTCCAAAGTGTATCCATCTGGGTCATAAAACTCGTAAATCGATCCTTCATTTCGATAAGTTTGTGCAATGCCATTTACCACTTTAAATGCTAGATTCCCCGCTAGTTCGTACTCTCCATATTTTTGTAGACTTTTTATCCCTATATAAGCAGTGTTTATCCATACCGCTCCCCTCCAACAGTCTTTCATGAAATCGGGATAATTACGGGCAACTGATGGGAACGGAATTAAGGTATTAAACGTATACTCGTCTTTAATATGCCCAATCAGTTTTTTCACTTGTTCTTCGTCTGGAATTTGAGCGAACAGAGGAAAAATTGAGGCGACTGTTGGAATTTTATTGAGCTCTTTTTTCTGATATTCATAATCGTAATACAGCCCAGTTTTCTCATCCCAGAGATACTTATTCATTAAGTGCTTCAATTCTTCGCGTCGTTTAATGTAATGCGTCTGATCCTCTGCAAAGCCGAGCTTTTCAGCAATTTTTGCCATGGAATCATTATACAAAACCATCCAGGCATTGAAATCCACAGCCCACAAATGTTCAATATTATACTTTACTTTCTCTGCACGATCCGTGAATCGTGGACTATTATCTATTCCAGATTCATAGGAATGTTTCCACACAAAAAGTCCGTTCTTCCGACGGTTCTCATACAAAAATCGATGGAACCGAACTAACCGCGGATAAAGGATTTCGATGAGGGTGTAATCATCGTCCATTTCTGCAGCTTCCAACAATGCCCACGCCAGCAGTGGAGGATTGGTAATTTGATAGTAAGGTCGTTTTCCATAGGCAACGTTTTGGGGACATTGTCCTTCCTCATTTTGTAACTCCAAAAACACCCGTAATATTTCTCGTGCGATTTTCGGATCCCAAACTCTCCAAATACCGCTAATAAATGCTGAATCCCAGAGATAAGGATGTCCATACGGTCCTCCTGGTATGGAAAATACAGTTTTTATTTTCCCAAACGGATGAATAAGATTAGTATCGAGTAATTCATAGATTTTATCGAAGGTAGAAACTAAAACGGCAACTTCTTTGGGATGTTCCCCATTTATAATATTCAATTTCGGTTGAGCGACTGGTTTTAAGAAAGGTGTTGGCAGTTCAGCAATCTTTTTTGCTATTTTACTACTAATGAATCCTCCGATTGCAATGATGAACAGTTCCATCAGCATCAAGAGAAATTTAATTCCTCCTTGTGGATTTTCCCAGGTGTAGATAATCATATACACGAATAGGGTGAGAAATATGCCAAAACCTGCTAATAATACTAAAAAAGGAGAATAATCAAATAACCGAATAAGCGTAAACAATCTCGACTCTTTTAAATTCGCTAGTAATTGGTTTCTGAAACGTTGATTGATTTTATGCACCATTAAGGTGCAAATACCAATAAAAATCCCCATTACAATGCTAAAAATAAGAATTAAACCTAAATGTTCCATTTGTGTCATCCATAGGAATTCGCAAAAAAAAATGTTGGTGAAAAGATACATGTTAATCCAGCAATAAAAAATCAAAAGTGAGATTCAAGAAAATACATTATTAACGATTGTCAATTCAATTCGAATTCCATTAGATTTAATGGGTAAAAAAAGCACAATTAGGTATGATACGTTGTAAAATAAAAAATCGGGTAGAATCCATTTTGGAGCCATTTAAAGGGATTCCTATGGTAAAGCTTGCCCAAAGTGTGAATTTTTTTGGGCAGGAATCAAAAGGTGTAGGACAAGTAAGGGGAAATGGCTGTTTAATCCTAACCGATTCAGAACTATATTATGAAATGTGGTGGCCTAAGTTATCATTACGAATTCCAAGACATATGATAAAAAATGTTGAGAATCCTCCTCCAAAATGGCATCTTAAGAAGACCAAAGGTTATCCATTGCTTAAAATTCACTTTGTTAATGAACAGGGGCATGATGATTCTGCAGCATGGTTTGTGCCAGAACTCGAAGAGTGGATAGAAATTCTAACTGGCAAATAATCATATCCTAATTACTTTTTTTCAACCGCAATAATACACGACTTTTATCGCGTATAGCAGCTGCGAGCTGAACGGTTTCCGAAACCGTTGCGGAAAGGGGAATATGAAAAAGCTCCAAGGATTCTCGGATTAGATCATATTTTTCGATATAAGGAACGAAACAAACAAGTGGTTTAGTGGGATATTTTCTAGCAATGATTGCGATACGTCTTCCCACTTGTACACTAATCTGTGGGGGATAGGGAACTACAATACATAGCACAATCTCTACTTTCTCAAGTTGCATCAAAAAATCCAATACACCGATGATGTCAGCATCAGCCCCAGCTCCTGTTATATCAATGGGATTATTGAATCCTCCAATATCTGCAACGGTAGGACTGACTCGTGCTCTCATTTCATCTTGTTCTTCTTCGGTAAATTGCACCAATTTGAGGTTGTAATTATGTAGAAGATCGGAACAGACAACTCCATGTCCTCCCGAAACGGTTAAAATCGCTACTTTCCCTGTCAATTGCTTATCTAATTTTACGGGTCGTTTGGAAGATGCAAGTACAGAATAGGTTTTTACATAGTTTAACACTTCCATTTCGGTAATGGGTTGAAGAATGCCATATTGTTTAAATGCAGACCGCATAATCTCTAAATTAGTTGCAATACTCGCAGTATGAGATTGGATCGCGTTTTTGCTCGCTTCTGTGGTTCCTCCTGAGTAAATTACGATATCTTTTTTGGTTTTTTTGGAAGTTTCTAAAAACTTTCTTCCCTCATCTGGTCCGAATCCTTCTAAATAAAAAGAGATGACATCGGTTTCCTTATCATTAGCATAGTACTCCAGCATGTGAACTTCATTAATTACTGCTTTATTTCCAATAGACACGGCAGAAGAGACTCCTATCTCCCTGGATTTGAATGCTAAAAAAAATTGATCGAGTAAAATTCCCCCTGATTGGCTGACAATCGCGGTGTTTCCCTTTGGCGGAAACACTAATTTCTCAGTTTGGAGGAAAATGGAGTCAATATATGGAGGATGGAATACGCCAACACAGTTTGGACCGAAAAGCGGAACATTATTATCTAAGCATAATTCAGCAACCTGATTTTGAAGTTGAATGCCTTCTTTGGTTCCGGTTTCAGCAAATCCCCCACTGATTAAAATCAATCCTTTCACTCCCTTATCGATGCATTCTTCAATAGCGAAAATTGCAATATTAGGTTTTACAGCAATAACAGCGACATCCGGTGTTTCGGGGAGATCTTTTATTTCCCGATAAATTTTCTGTCCCTCAATCTCCCCTCCTCGAGGATTTACGGCATAACATCTCTCCCCCAGATTGGTTTCGAACACATTTTTTAAAAATGTGGTTGTGCCAGGATTGATGTAGTTTTTTGTGGAAATTCCTACCACTACCATGGATTGAGGAAAAAATATTGGCTGCAGGTTGAATTTAACACCTAATTCCTTTTCCCTAGAGAATTGCGTTTTACCCATTAGAAATCCAAGTAAGAATCAAATCGATTTTAGTTAAAAGTT
>Ga0209253_10003480_pt1 | contig 13844 bp, 10 predicted proteins | sample FrelakmetBRP12BR_FD_187145 | JGI IMG/M metagenome (GOLD analysis project Ga0209253, IMG submission 187145) | Freshwater lake sediment microbial communities from the University of Notre Dame, USA, for methane emissions studies - BRP12 BR (SPAdes)... | ecosystem: Environmental > Aquatic >...
AAAAGCCGATAGACATTGGCCGGCGGCTCCTGCGGCACGAGGCCGGTACCGGCTCGTATCAGGATTCTGCGAATCTCATCGGCGTCGTGCCTCTCGCAGGCATCGGTCAGGTCCGCCAGCAACCCGTGCAGTTCCGCATCCCGTATGCCATCCTCTCGAGCCCGCATGATCAGCGGATGCTCGGTGCCGCTGGCCGCCTCACCGATCAGCAGCTCCTCGTAGAGCTTTTCACCCGGTCGAAGCCCGGTGTATTCGATTTCGATTCCTCCATCCGCCCCCTCGCTGCGTAGTCGCTTGCCCGACAGGTGCACCATGCGGCGCGCGAGTTCGGTGATCTTGACCGGCTGGCCCATGTCGAGAATGAAGACCTCGCCGCCCACCGCAAGCGGTACGGACTGGATGACCAGTTGCGCCGCTTCGCGAATCGTCATGAAGAACCGCGTGACCTCCGGATGCGTGACCGTGATCGGGCCGCCGAGCCCGATCTGCCTGCGGAACAGCGGGACGACCGATCCCGAGGATCCGAGAACGTTGCCGAACCGGACCATCGAGAACACCGTAGCCGAACTGCGCTTGGACAGCATGTGCAACACCAGCTCCGCCATCCGCTTGCTCGCGCCCATCACGTTCGTTGGACGGACCGCCTTGTCGGTGGAAATGAGGACGAAGTGCTCCGCTTGGGATGCTTCTGCGCAATCGGCCACGATCTTGGTGCCGAAAACGTTGTTGCGAACGCCTTCGACCACATTGGCCTCGACCAGCGGAACGTGCTTGTAGGCCGCTGCGTGGAAGACCACCTGCGGATTCACGCTGGCGAAGAGGTGCTCGATGACGGGCCGGTCCAGCACCGACCCCAGCACCGACCGGAGCTTCAGGGTGCCGGATGTCTTGGCCGACAGCTCGGCATCGATCGAATACAGGTTGAACTCGCTGTGATCGAGCAGGGTTAGTTCGGCCGGCCTGAGTTGGGCGATCTGGCGGCACAATTCGGCGCCCACGGAGCCGCCGGCGCCCGTTACGAGGACTCGCTTCCCGCAGACCGCCGCCAGCATCAGCTGCTCGTTCGGCTGGATCGGAGGCCTGGGCAGCAGGTCCTCGACATCGAGGTCGCGGATCTCGCCGATGTGGGCACGACCGTGCATCAGGTCTTCGACCGGAGGCACAGTGTGGACCTGGACGCCGATCTTCTCCATGAACGCGACGATTTCTCGCCGGCGATTCTGGCTGGTGCTGGGAAGGGCCAGCAAGACCCGGCTGCACAACCCTTCTCGTGCAAGCACTGGCAGGTCGGCCGGGTCGCGCACTCGTGTGTCGAGTACGTAGTGGCCCTGCAGTCTTGGATCATCGTCGACGAAGCATTCGACCCTGTAGGCCGGGTTCTTGCGCAGCCACGCCGCAAGCTGGCGTCCTCCGGCACCCGCACCATAGATGACGACGGATTCGCCCGTTCGGCGTTCGACACCCATTTGAAGGAGGCGCACCAGCAGGCGTGGCAGGCCGACGATTGCGAAGAACACCAGCGTATAGATCAGGGGCAGGGATCTGGGCGCGTTGTATCGCAACAGGAATAGCACCACGAGCAGCATGAAACCCGACGCGCAGGCCCCGATGGCCATCGCACGGATCGACCGCACGCCGGCGAACCGAAGCAGTTCGTGGTGCAGCCCCAGCATGCGGAACGTGGTCAACGTTCCGATTGCCGTCAGTGTCAGGACCAACCACCACAGCGGGTGGAATGCGCCTTCGACGCTCGATACTCGGACCATGAAGGCCAACAGATAGGCCGCGCAAACCGCGGTCAGGTCGTAGCCGAGGATTAGCAGTCGCTTGACGCTGCGAGGCAGCCGTTCAAGGAACTCCAGAGCTCTATGGCCGTGCGGGGTCATGTGGCTTCAGCAGGATGCAGCAGCTAGCACCCTCGTGATCGCCGCCGTGGCGCGATCCATGTCGGAGTCGGTCAGTGTAGGGTGGACAAGCATCATGATGCTGGTTTCACCGAGTGAACGGGCGGTCGGCAATCGCTGCGCTGGGCGGAATGCAGTGCCGTCGAACGCTTTCTCGAGGTAGATCTCGGGGCAAGCCCCGTGATAACAGGGCGCCCCGGCGGCGCCGATCTCGGCCACCACCCTGTCGCGCGTCCACCCGGATGCAAGGCGGTCGGGCACTACGAAGGCGTAGTACTTGTACCACGCGTGGGCAAGGTGTTCGGCTGGCATCGGGACACGCACCGACGGAAACGGCCTAAACGCGTCGGCCAGGCGCTCGGCGTGTCGGGCACGCTGGCGCTTCCATTCCGGCAACTTGCGAAGCTGGATCCGGCCAATCGTGGCCTGCACCTCGAGCATTCTCCAGTTGCTGCCGAAGCTCTCGTGCAGCCAACGGAAGCCGGGCGGATGCGAGCGATTGTAGACGGCGTCCCAGCTCTTGCCGTGGTCCTTGTATTCCCACATTCGACGCCACAGTGACTGGTCGTTTGTCGTCACCATGCCGCCTTCGCCGCCCGTCGTCAGGATCTTGTCCTGGCAGAACGACCAGGCACCGATGTCGCCGATGCTGCCCACGGGCCGACCACGGTAGGTCGCCCCGTGCGCCTGGGCGCAGTCCTCGATGACCCAAAGACCGCGGCGCCGGGCAAGCTCGACGATCGGATCGAGTTCGCACGGCCATCCGGCCAGGTGCACGAGCAGAATGCCGCGAGTTTGCGGAGTCAGCACGCGCTCGATGGTCTCGGCAGTGAGATTCTGTGAGTCCCGCTCAACGTCGGCGAAAACGGGTACTCCCCCTGCGTTGACTACAGACGACACGGACGCGAAGTACGAGCGCGGCGTCACGATGACGTGATCACCCGGCTTCACGCCCAGTGCGATCAACGCCAAGTCCAGGGCCAAGGTGCCGTTCGCCAGCGCAACGGCATGCTCGCAACCCGTGGCCGCCGCGAACTCGCGTTCGAAAGCGCGGCTTTCATCGCCGGTCCAGTAGTTGACCCGGCCCGACCGAAGGACACGGCCGACCGATTCGATCTCTTCCTCCGAAAAGGCCGGCCAAGGGGAGAAGCCAGTGTCCAACATGCCTGTCCCTCCGGCAGTTTCACGCGGTCTGGATTATATCCGGGCAGCTGAAATCAACCCAGCGCACTCGGCCGCAGGGGCGCGGCGACTCCCGCATCGTGTTACCCACCCTCGCGGTCACGGGCGAATCGACGACGAGTGGCCTCGCCCGGCTCGTTGACCCCGCGTCTGCCTAGCACGGCAGCAACGGTGCGCAGCAGAATCCGCACGTCGAGCACCAGAGAACGGTGATCAACGTACCACACGTCAAGCGCAAAGACACGCTCCCAATCGATTGCGTTGCGACCATGAATCTGAGCCCAGCCGGTGATTCCCGGCGGCACTTCGTGGCGACGCGCCTGCTCCGGCGTGTAGGCGGCCAAGTACTCGACGAGCAACGGCCGTGGCCCGACCAGGCTCATTTCGCCACGCAGCACATTGATCAGTTCCGGCAGTTCGTCGAGACTCGTCGAGCGAAGCCAATGGCCGAACCGCGTCAGTCGCTCGGCGTCGGGCAATAACTCCCCAGACGGCCCGCGGGCATCGGTCATCGTGCGGAACTTGAACATGGTGAACACGGCACCTGCATATCCGGGCCGCTGTTGCCTGAACAGCACAGGCGAGCCAAGGCGAACCCGGATCGCCCCCGCCACAATTGCCGCGATCGCGAGCAGCGGCAACCCTGCAACAAGCGTCAATGCCAGATCGAGCGCGCGCTTTGCTCGCAGGCTTGGCCTGGACGTCCAGGCAGTGACGCGAGAGGAGGGCGAAAGTGCCACAATATAGTCATTATACTTGCCGATCAGCATGCCAAAGCTGCTCATTGCGACCACTGTACCTGCCACCATTCGGGCCTTTCTGGAGCCTTGGATCGACCATTTCGGCAGGCACGGTTGGACGGTCGATACGCTTTGCGGGGACGGTGGATACCAGCGCGCGCAGCGTTTGCCCTCGGGGCGCGACTTCGTCGTGAATTGGTCGCGCAGTCCCCTGGATTCGCGCAATTTCCGTCGTGCGGTTCCAGAGGTTCGCAGGATTCTGGTTGAGCAACAGCCGGATATCTTGCACGTGCATACGCCCGTGGCGGGCTTTTGCTCGAGGCTTGCTGCACGTGGGCTGCGGGCCGGAGGCCTTCAGGTCGTCTACACCGCGCACGGTTTTCATTTTCACCCGCAAGGCAATGCCGTATCGAACGGAATCTACCGGTTCCTGGAGCGGATCGCGGGTCGATGGACCGACGAGCTCGTGGTGATCAACCGGCACGACGAGCGGGAGGCCTTAGCTCACCAGATCGTGCCGGCCGATCGGATCACCTTCACGCCGGGAATCGGCATCGACACGTTGGAGTGGTCAGCCGAGCGGGTCGATGCGGGCGCGGTGCAGGCAGTCGCGAGCGAACTCCGGATAGCAGCTGGAACGCCTCTCGGTTTGATGGTTGCCGAGTTCAATCCGGGCAAGCGGCATGCCGACGCGTTGCGCGCGTTTGCCGCCATGCGCGCCCGCAACGCGCACCTGCTTTTCGCCGGCACCGGTCCGCAGTGGAAGGCGATGCAGGAACTGTCTGCGAGCCTCGGAGTCGGCGAGCGCGTTCACTTCCTGGGAATGCGCCGTGATATTCCGGTATTGATGGCTGCTGCTGCTTTCCTCGTGCTTCCCTCTGAGCGCGAAGGACTGCCTCGGAGCATCCTGGAAGCGATGGCACTGGGACGCTGCGTGATCGGCACCGACATTCGCGGAATCCGAGACTTGCTCGAACCCGACCGCGGGGTACTGGTTCCCTTGGGGGACTGGCAGGCGCTCGCCGCCGCGATGGACGGCGTGCTTGCGGACCCTGTGCATACCCAGCGGCTCGGCCGACATGCGCGCGCGGCGGCCGTCGATTGCTACGATACCCGTCGAATCCTCGAGCAGCACGCAGTCCTGTACGATCGCTGCCTCAGGCGCCGAGGGTTCGGAACAATGAGACGATCCGCGGCGCTGTGACCTGCACGCAGTACTCCCGCTCCACCCGCGCGCGACCCTCCCGGCCCATCTTTTGACGCAACGCGGGATCCGCGGCGAGGGCAGCAAGCGCGTCCTCCCATTCGCGTTCGCCCTGCGCGAGCAGGCCGTTAACCCCGTGCCTGACGACGTCGCGGTTTGCACCGACCGGCGATGCGACGACGGGGATTCCGCACGCCATGTACTGGATCAGCTTGTAGGCACACTTGCCCCGGGCCCACGGTTCGTCCGGCAGTGGCATCACCCCGATGTCGAACGTCCGGATCTGTTGAACCTCGGAGTCTTCCGTCCACGGCACGGACTCGACACCCGCCTCCCACGCCGCCGCTGGCGTGGCCCCCACCAAGCGACAGCGAACGACCCCGCGCCCGATCAGGCGGGACAGGGGTGCTTGTATCCCGGCCAGGTATCGTTGTGATCCCGGCGAGCCGATCCAGCCGACGACCACTGGGCGATGCCGTCTGGCGTCGTCGTCGACGAGCTCGTATCGGTCCAGATCGATGACGGTCGGAACGATCTCGACCCGTGCAGACCCGGCCGCACGCGCACGATCGGCGAGATATTCATTGCCCACGGTCACCAAGTCGGCCCGCGCCATCAGCCGGTCGATCTTGCCGCCCAGAAGCAGTCGCACCGCCCGTGAGCGATGCAGGTCGTAGTTGTGGAACGCAGCATCGTCGTAGTCGAACACGACCGGGCCCGAGCCACGCAGCAAGAGCCGCTCGAACCAGGCGGGAAGATACGGCAGCAACTCCTTCTCGATCCACTTGGCGCGACTGTCCGATAGCAATTCCGCCAGGCGTCGGAGGTATCCGCGAGCCAGCAGCCGGCGGTCATAGCCGTGCGCGGCGTAGAGCCTCCGAAGGTTGGCATCGTCGACCAGGGCATGGATACTGATCGGCCCGAACTGCTCCCGCAGCCACGGTTCGTACTGGAACAGCCGCAGCCGCCCGCTCGGTCCGAGCCTCCCGTGTCGTGAATACAGCGATAGACCCCTAGCGCACATCAAGTCGCTTGGCAACGAACTCGACTTCGTAACACGGAAAGAGGTAGCAAAGGTTCTCTTCGTATGCTTCCTTGATCCAGGCGGTTGCGTTCAGCAGGTACCCAAGCGCGGCTTTGAACGCACGTCGAACCGGGAATGCGCGGTCGCTCTTGAACACCAGTCGTGCCTCGACCAGTTCGAATGCGAGCGCCCGGCCATAGGTCGGGACCTTGCGTCGGAAAATGCGGTCGACGCACAGGTACGAGAACGAATACAGTCCGAAGAAGCGCGAGTGCGTGTAGTCGGAGTAGAAATGCGGATTCGAGAAGTGCGGCACTACGGCCTTGAGTGTGCCGCCTGGACGTATTACGCGGGCCAACTCCGAGAACAGCGCCGCCAAGTCGGAGACATGCTCGAGGAAGTGATAGGAATAGCAGTTGGCCACCGAAGCGTCGGGCAGGCGCCGCAGAACATCCAGTACATCGCCCGACACGTCGACCCCCGGGAGGTCGAGCGCGTCGATTCCGAATGCGGACTCGTGCCGCTTATTCGCGCCGCAGCCCAGTTCCAGGTCGACTGGGTTGTCCTTCGATGCTCGGGAGAACAGCCCGGCCCTGTCGGTAATGGTCGTCACGTCGGTCGGTCTTCGCTCTTTGGGAGTCGGGATGGTCACGGATTGCGACGATCAGCGCGTAGGGCAGGAACAGCGTCCAAAGGTGCCCGTACGCCTGAAGGTATGGGTTGGTGGCGTTGGCGATCACAAAACAGACCAACCCACTCAGGCACGGTACGACCACCGCCGCCTGGCGAGGTGCCGCGATCGCGGCGTGCAACCCCTGCACGACGATCCAGCCGACACCCGCTAGGTAGGCCGTGAAACCCACGATGCCAGTCGTGAACAGCAGCAGATGATACTGCAGCTCGTACTCCCAGGTGCGCTCTTCGTCCCGGACGGCCTGATCGGCGACTGCCCCCAGACCATGGCCGAATGCCGGCGAATCGAGCCAACCGCGCAGCAGGACCGTCGACTGCTTCAGCCGCACGTTGCCGTCGACGTCGCTTTCGGGAGTGAAGGCACTGTAGAGAAAGGACATCGCGCCGGCAAGTGTGTCGCCGAGGAGGTACGCTAGGACCGGTAACGCGACCATGATGCTCGCCAGTGCTTGCGCCCCGAATCGGCGCAGCAAAGCCCGACGGGTGTCTGCACCCGTGGAAGCGAGGGTCGCCAGCACCAACGCCACGAATGGCGACAGCGCAATCACGATCCAGAGCGCCCGGCGCCCCGCGAAGGCGGCGACGGCGAGACCCCCGATCAGTGCGATGGTCCGCACACGTGCCGAGCAGACTTGCGGCCCCGCTGCTGGCGGGACGACGAAGGTCGCGATGAGGAACGGAACCGCGAACACCATCGTTGAGATTGCGTAGAAGCGCATCTGCACATAGCCGTCGTGTTCAACGTAGGCCACGTCCGGATACAGGGTGAAGATCGCGAAGTCCGGCAGGTGGCCGCGGTAAGTCAGCACGAACGAAACGACGATCACGCCGGATATCGCTGTCGTCCAGACCAGGATCCGTAGAATCCGCCTGACTTCGTCGACGGTCAATCCGACCAGAATCCATTGGTAGACAATTGGCCAGAACGCGAACACCGCCGATGCGAACACTGCCCCAGGGTTGCCCCGCAGCAGCCCCCACAGGCCGAACCACAGACCCAGCAGGAGGAAGAAGGTCGCCGGCGCAAGGTTGCGCGGTCTGAGCAGCGGGTGGGGGCGGTTGCCGATCGCCCAGACTGCGGTGGCGAGCACGGCCAGCGCGAACACGGAGATTCGCAGCCCGTTGTTGGAGACGGGCAGCAGGAACAGCAGCGCCATCAGGCAGGCGGTCGCGGCGAACCTGGGGCCGGCGAGGCGCGCGCTGCGCACACCATCGACGGGAATTGCCTGTGCGGAACCGCTTCCTGAGCTCGCCGACATCGTCACTTTCGGAGTCCTGACAGCGCAGCGACTGCTCGCGTCCCGCACACGGCGACGACGACCGCGCACAGGGCGAGCAGCGCCCAAGGGGGCATCGGCAGCGCTGCAGCGCCGCAGCACGCAAGTCCCACTACGACGACGCCGATCATCCTGTTGCGAATCCGGGCGCGCGCGGCGGTCTTCTTCGACAGGACGACAAGTCCGAGGCAGTCGAGCACAGCGCGAAGGGACCAGGCAAGTGCCGCCCCCTCGATCCCCAGCAGTAGTGACAGCACGGCCGTGGCGGCTGCGAACGGGATCACCTCGGCGAGGTGCAGTTTCGCGTTGAGATCTGGGCGCCCGCCACTTTGCAGGTCGACCGCGGGCAACTGGGCAAGCGTGTTCGCCATGGCGCCACCCGCCAGAATCTGCGCGGTGTGGATCATGCTTGCATCGGCGTGAGCCGGGAGCCACATCTGGATGAGTGCCGGCATCGCGGCGATCAGCAGGGTAAAGCCGGCGATCGTGGGGTAGGCAACCACATCCCAGGCGTTGGTCAGCACTCGATCCGACAGGCGCGTCAGGCGCCGCGCCCGGAACTTCGCGAGGTGAGGAAACAGCACGCTGGTGAGCGCGCCACTGAAGGACGATGCCCGGGACAGCAGATCCTGTGGCGCCGCATACAGACCCGCGGCCGTGGCCCCAAGCGTCCAGCCGACGATCAAGCGGTCCATGTTTATCATCACCGGACCCACCATGTTCGAGACGGTGATCCATTTGCCATACGAGAACAGGCGTTGGAAGTCGTGGCGCAGCGGGCGATGCTCGGCCGGCGTGCCCGACAGGTAACGGCGCGCGAGCAACAGCATGGCGACCATGCCGATCACCCGAACGAGCACCAGCGCTCCGACCGCACCGGTGAGGCCGGTTTCGACCTGGCTCGCCGCCCAGCTCGGGGCCGCGTAGCTGGCTACACCAACCAGTCCCCGGATGGTGTTCGAGCCGGTGAACGCATTGTTCGCCTCGAGCACGCCCCGGCAGCCGGAGAAGACGGTCACGGCCGGCACCGCCGCCGCGACCAGCAAGACGACCAGCCAGCCATGGGTGTCCGAGCCTGCCGACCAAAACGTCAGCGTTGCAGCGCCCAGCGCAAGCGTGACCAGAGTTCCGCCCATACCCAGCGCGGCAAGCAGCACGACGCCGCGCAGTCCCATTCGTCGCGGCTCCGTCGCGTGACTCGAGCCGATCATCTCGGCGATCACGAGGGTCAGCGCGCGGCTCAGGCCAAGCTCGAAGATGCTGAAATACCCAAGCAGCGCCCATGCGATCGCCAGCACGCCGAAACCGGCGGTGCCCAATTGATCCAACAGCCTCGGCACGAATACGAGGGACGCGAGTGCCGGTGCGACGAGTGCGACCATGCTCGAGACGGTGTCGACGCTCGCGCGCCTCAGACTCAGCGACACATCGACCACCTCGTCGTAACTCGGGACCCTCGCCGGGGGTGCTCAGCCGGCTGCCGAATCGCGTCCCCGCAGACTGATCCGCACGAATGCGACTGCGCTGATCAGAACCAAGCTACCGAAGGCGCCAAGCAGCCCGAGGCGCAGCGGGTCTCGAGAAGCCGACTTGAGTGCTTCGACCCCATTGCGAACACCGAACTGGGTCTGCATGACCGCGAATCCGTCCAGTGCCCCGTACACCCGGAGCATCACTTCCTTGGCCCATTCCTGTTCGGCTTCGACCACTGAGAACGTGCGTTGTCCGAGTTCGCGCAGGGCGGGCACCAGTTTGTCGACGGTCGGCGTCGCTTTGATGATCTCCTCAGCGCTGGCGAAGTAGGCGGCCATCAGCTGCTTCTGGCGCAATTCCCGGCCAAGCCGTGCGATCGTCTCCTGGCGTTGCGAGACCGCACTCTCCAGGCCGACCACCTGCGCAAGTGGCGACAGGAATCTCTCCCCGCCGTCCACTGGACTGACACTGATGACTTGCCGCGCGTCCATCCGGGCCGTATCGGGATATCGGGCGAGTATCGTCCTCATTTCCTGTGCGCGGCGCGTCTTCAGCGCGATATCAAGCTCGGTCCGCACGATCTCGGCCTGAAGCATCTTCTCGGTGCTGCGCGCCTCGACGTTGCCGGCCACCACCCAGCTCCGGATACGTTCACGCACCATTGCGTTGGCGAAGTAGCCGCTCAGCAGTCCGACCATCTCGACGGCGACCGGTGCACTGCGATCTGTTGCGCTGATGTCCAGCCCCAGCAGAAAGGGGGGCGTGTTGATCTTCAGTTCGCCGAACTCCCGCTGGTCCTTCTTGCTGAGCGGACCGACCGGGGCGGCGGCCTCGTCCCAGAACGTCGGCCGTGTCGCCTTCGCAAGCAGTCGCTCGCCGGCCACGGAACGTTGCTGCCCAATCGCGTCGAGGTAGGCCCCCAGTTCGTCAGGGGATCGATAGGCGGCGGCAACTCGCTTGAATACCGCCAATTCGATGGCATTGCCCTTCTCCAGCTGGGTCCGGTCCTCCTGCGTGAGGGTTCGCTCGATGGTGCTGATATCGTCAACCAGCCTCCGCGGTTCCGGGAACTGAAGCAACGCCTTCGCCTCGTAGCTCGGAAACGCCAGTGCAACGGCAGCGACGACGACTGCAATCCCGACCACAACGACCAGCGCCCCCACTGGGCCAAGGCCAATGCTGCTGCGCAGCGCTCTTTCGGCGGGATCGATCAGATTCGACATCGGTTGCTCAAGTTGGGCGACAGGGGGAGAGCACGCTCAGGTCGGCGGCACGACCCGGTCCGCACGCGGTTCCTGGACCAGGCGCTCGACGATTCGCACCGCCGCGCGCCCGTCCCACAGCTCCGGGCGCCGCCCACGCTTGCCGCCGCCCGCGAGCGACTCGAGCGCGAGCGCCACGATGCGATCCGGGTCGGTGCCCGCCAACTGGTTGGTGCCTTCGTCGACGGTGATCGGGCGCTCGGTGTTGTTGCGAATCGTGATGCACGGCACGCCCAGCGCAGTCGTTTCCTCCTGCAGCCCGCCGCTGTCGGTCAGGACCAGTCGGGCGTCCTTCCACAGGTTGAGGAACTCCATGTAGGACAGCGGCTTGGTGAGCATGATCCGGTCGCCGAGCTGCAGCCCGCACCTGTCGATGTTGCCGCGCGTGCGGGGATGCACGGGGAAGATCAGCGGCAGCTTCTGCGACACGCGCCGCAGCGCCCCGCCCAGCGCCGACAGCATCGCCGGATCGTCGACGTTGGACGGCCGATGCAGCGTGACGACGCCGAACTCCGGGAAGGTCCGCTTCAGGGCCGCGCTCTCCAGCGTCGACGGATCGATCGAATCGAGCCGCTCGCGCTGATGGAGCAGGTTGTCGACCATCACGTGGCCGACGAAGCAGATCCGGTCGGCGGGCTTGCCCTCGCGCAGCAGGTTTTGGGTTCCGGCGGGCTCGGTCACGAAGAACAGATCGCTGATCGAGTCGGTCACGATGCGATTGACCTCCTCGGGCATCGCCATGTCGCCGCTGCGAAGCCCCGCCTCGACGTGCGCGACGGCGATGCCGAGCTTCTTGGCGACGATCGAGCAGGCCAGCGTCGAGTTGACGTCGCCCACGACCACGGTCCAGTCGGGGCGCTCGGCCTGGCAGACGCGCTCGTAGGCGACCATGATCTTGGCGGTCTGCTCGGAGTGGCTGCCACCGCCCGCCTCGAGGTGGTGGTGCGGCGCCGGCATGCCCAGTTCCTCGAAGAACACGTCGCTCATCTCACGGTCGTAGTGCTGACCGGTGTGGATGAGGCTGTACCGGATTCCCGACGGGTGCCGCTCGATCGCCCGGATGATCGGGGCGATCTTCATGAAGTTCGGGCGGGCGCCCGCGATCAGGTGCAGGTGCAGAGGCATCATGGGCCGGCTCGGGGCCGTTGTCGTGACAGAGTTGTCCGGTCGGCCCGCAATTCTACGCTATCGTATCGGGTTACGAGCGGCGACGACCCCGTCGCCCCGACACTGCCCGGAGGCCCGATTGCGCATCGACCCGTCCATCTTCAAGGCGTACGACATCCGGGGCGTCGTCGATTCAGCGCTCAGCGAGCCGGCGGTCAGGGCGATCGGTGCCGCCTTTGGCAGGCGGGCCCGAGAGCAGGGCATTGCCGCGGTCGTCGTCGGTCGCGACGGGCGCCTGTCCGGGCCCCGGCTGATAGCGGCGCTGACCGGCGGAATCACCGAGGCCGGCGTCGACGCGATCGACATCGGCATGGTGCCCACGCCGATGGTCTACTACGCCACGACGCTGACCGGCACGGGCACCGGCATCGCGGTCACGGGCAGCCACAATCCGCCGCAGTACAACGGACTGAAGATGATGCTGGGCGGCGTGACCCTGTACGGCGACGCGATCCAGGACCTGTACCAGTCGATCGTTGCTCCGGCCACCGGCCACAGCGCTTCGGCCCCGGCGCCCGGACAGACGACCCGGCGTGACATCGCCGCCGACTACCTGTCACGCATCACGTCCGACGTGAAGCTCTCGCGCCCGATGAAGATCGCCGTCGACTGCGGCAACGGCGTGGCCGGTGCGTTCGCGCCGCAGCTGTATCGCGCGCTGGGCTGCGAGGTGATCGAGCTGTTCTGCGACGTCGACGGCAACTTCCCCAACCATCACCCCGACCCGGCGCACCCCGAGAACCTGCAGGACCTGATCCGCTGCCTGCGCGAGACCGACGCCGAGATCGGCCTGGCCTTCGACGGCGACGGCGACCGACTGGGCGTGGTCACCAAGGACGGCCAGATCATCTTCCCCGACCGGCAGCTGATGCTGTACGCGCAGGACGTGCTGGCGGCGCGCCCGGGCGGACAGGTCATCTACGACGTCAAGTGCACCCGCAACCTCGCGCCGTGGATCCGCAAGCACGGCGGGCAGCCGCTGATGTGGCGAACCGGCCACTCGCTGATCAAGGCCAAGCTCAAGGAGACCAAGGCGCCGCTGGCGGGCGAGATGAGCGGGCACGTGTTCTTCAACGACCGCTGGTACGGGTTCGACGACGGCCTGTACACCGGCGCGCGGCTGCTCGAGATCCTGTCCCGCTCCAAGGATCCGAGCGCGGTGCTCAACGCGCTGCCGGATGCGGCGACGACGCCCGAGCTGCACATCCACACGGCCGAGGGCGCGAACTTCGCGCTGGTCGACGCGCTGAAGAAGACCGCGCGATTCGAAGGCGCGACCGAGGTCATCACCATCGACGGCGTCCGGGTCGAGTACCCGGACGGTTTCGGACTGGCGCGGCCCTCGAACACGACGCCGGTGGTGGTCACGCGCTTCGAGGCCGACAACGACCAGGCGCTGGAGCGGATCAAGCGCGACTTCCGCGCGGCGATCCTGGCGGTGGAACCCGGCGCGAAGATCCCGTTCTGAGGCGCGGCCCGCCCCGGGGCAATGCCGTGCGCGGGCTCTATTCGCTGGCCTGGGTGCTCGCCACGCCGGTCGTGGTGGTCTACCTGCTGCTGCGCTCGCTGCGCCAGCCCGCCTACAGGCGCCACTGGGCGCAGCGCTTCGGCCTGCACCCGCGGCGCCGCTCGCGGGCGCCGCTGATCTGGATCCATGCGGTCTCGGTCGGTGAAACCCATGCGGCACAGCCGCTGGTGCGTGCGCTGGCCGCGCGTCACCCCGACGCCGAGTTCCTGCTGACGCACATGACGCCGACCGGCCGCGACACCGGTCGGGCGCTGTTCGGCGATGCGGTCCGCCAGGCGTACCTGCCCTACGACTGCGCGCTGGCGCCGGGGCGTTTCCTGCGCGCGTGGCGACCCGCCGTGGGGATCCTGATGGAGACCGAACTGTGGCCGAACCTGATGGCCGCGGCCC
>Ga0209253_10003481_pt1 | contig 13843 bp, 13 predicted proteins | sample FrelakmetBRP12BR_FD_187145 | JGI IMG/M metagenome (GOLD analysis project Ga0209253, IMG submission 187145) | Freshwater lake sediment microbial communities from the University of Notre Dame, USA, for methane emissions studies - BRP12 BR (SPAdes)... | ecosystem: Environmental > Aquatic >...
TCGTTCCCCTCCCTCGAGTGACTTCCGGCTGCGGCTCCCCTCCTCTCATCCAGCATGAACCGCTAGGGGCACTATTTCCATGAAAGCACAAAGGGAAGGAGAAAGGCAAGAAAAAGAGACAGGCGAGCGACAAACCCTTCTACGCCTGAAGGACGGCTCGCAGGGCCTTTCGACCAACTGCCGGCAAAGAGGGAGTCCTTTGGGAAATAATTATGCGGAGCAGACCGCCCGCACAAAGTAAGGGCAGCTGAAGTCCTGCCACGAGACGAAGCCTAGGTCGATGCTTACATACCATGCCGCGACGAAAGAGCGCCGATCGCAGCTCCAAAGCCAGCGTCTATCCTGAGCGAAAACAGGGGGGATGCAGAGATCATCTTCGTAGGGTGCCTCACTGAGGAGGGAGAGGAGTTCCGCCACAGTCGGAAGTCGCCAGGTCGTGCGACCGGCAAATCGCGCGGCATTCAGGTGCGCCACGTAGTCGTGTGCCTGGTCCCAGGTCATGGGGAAGTCCGACCCGTCGCGTTCCCAGGTGAGGCCGGTGGCCCGGTCGGTGACGGTCCCGTCTTCGTTCTCCCGAAAATCCCCGGCGAAATACCGCCGTGGGCGCCAGAGCTCATCCAGACCAAAGACCTCCGGCCCCTGTCGGGAGCCCGCCTTGATCGCCCGATTCCGGAGAGACGGTACCTCGGCCGGTCGCTCCTGTCCCAAGGGCTGCCGGGCCGGCGGCAGGCGACAGGTCTCCGCCTTCCGCGCCTCCCAATCCCTGGAGATCTGTTCCAAAGCTGCGGCCATGCCGCGGGCACTGCCGAAACGGTCCCGGCGGTCGGGAGCCGCCGCCCTCCCGAGAAAGGAGTCCCACCGAGAGTCGAGATTCGAATTGTGACCACTCGCTCGATCTTCACCTCCCATGCCGAGCCTCCCGGTGACCAGGCGGCGAAGGAGGACACCCATGGCGTAGAGATCGGCACGGGCATCGACGCTGTCGGGATCCACTTCCTGCTCCGGGGCGGCGTAGTACGGCGAGCCGACCATGAGGTTGGGCGGCCGGGGGAAGGGCTCGCCCCGGAGTCGCGATAGGCCGAAGTCACAAAGCTTCACCCGGTCGTCGTCTGTCAAAAGGACATTCGCGGGTTTGAGGTCCCGGTGGACGATGCCGGCCTGGTGGAGACAGGACAGCGCGGCAAGGATCTGCCGACCATAGTGGAGGGTCTTATCGAGGCTCAGGATGCGAGAGGGGTGCTCTAGGCGGTAGGTCTCGCCGATCACAAGACCCAGGTTGTTGCAGTAGTACTCCATGATGAAGAAGGGCTGCCCGCCGGCCTCGCCGTAATCCCAGATGCCCACGATGTTGGCGTGTCTGAGCCGCCCGAGGGCCAAGGCCTCGCTCTCGAACCGGCGGCGGATCCCATCCATGCCCACGAGCGCCACCAGGTGAGGGTGGGGAGCGAGAAGCTTCAGGGCTGCGATCTTCCCGATCACCGGGATACGCACCTTGTAGACCGTGCTCATGCCGCCCTTGCCAAGGAGACCGCAGACCTCGTACCTTCCGATCCGTCTCATGGGAACACTCCGCGCCCCTTCTCACCACAGGCGTCGGCCGCACCACTCCGGGAACCCCCGCTCCTTCACCTTGCCTACGGTGTGGGCGACGTCGTAGGCCACGAACCTCACCTCGATAGTCTCATCCTCCGTGTCCCAGATCACATACTTGGCCTTGTTGTTCCCGTCCCGGGGCTGTCCCACGCTCCCCACATTGATGATCCACCGGGTCGCCCCCACGAGTGGAATCGACCCCGGACCCGGGTGAAGCCGGAGGAGTCCTTCGCCGCTGAGGCCGATGACCGCCAGGTCATGGGTATGACCGACGAAACAGACCGTCTCCGCCGCGGCTCTCAGGGAGCGCACCAGCCCGCGGTCTGAGACCTGAAAGAGATAGGTGGTGACCGAATTGGGTGGATAGCCGTGGACGCAGCGGCACCCCTGGCGAACCATGGCAGGTGGGAACGCGCCCAGATAATCCATGGTCGCCCTCGAGAGGAAGGTCTCCGTGTGTAGCAGGCAGTCTCTCGTGGGAGGGTTGAACCAGTCCAGGTAGGTCCGGTCGAGGAGCCCGAGTTCGTGGTTGCCGAGGACACAGGGAATTTCCCGCTCCCGGACCAGGCCGACAACCTCCTCCGGCTCGGGACCGTACCCGATGCAGTCCCCAAGGCAGACGATCTCATCGACATGTGAGCGGTCGATATCCGCCAGAACCTGCCGGAAGGCTTCCAGGTTTCCGTGAATGTCCGAGATAACCGCCAGTCGCATGGTTTCCCGTGTGCTCAGCTCACGAGCTTATTCATGGCGCGACTATGCAGCCTTGCCGAGTAGATCGCCCTGCCTAGTGCCGTCGCAGGAAAGATACGTGTACGCATAAGGCGTGCTTCGGGTTTTTCAGCAGCCTGCTATATCTTCTTGCCGATGGAGAAGGCCCGGCCGAGAAGCTGGCCGATGCCGTGGTAAGTGGCGCTCTCCGGCACGAATACCATGGGCTTGACCTTGAGAATATCCGGGAATCCGTCCGATCCTAGGACAGATTCGTCGGCCTTCACGTCCAGGATCTCGCCGATGAACTGGATGTGCAGGCCGATCTCCACCGTGTGGAGCAACCGACACTCGAGCACCACGGGAAACTCCTTGACGTAGGGAGCATCCACCAGTTCGCTCTTCACCGGCGTGAGCTTGCTCTTCGCGAACTTATCCTGGGTTTTTCCCGAGACGATGCCGAAATAGTCCGCCTCGCGCGCATGCGCCTCCGAGGGAATGCTGATGGTGAAGGCCTTCCGCGCCACGATATTCCCGTAGCTGTAGGTTGCCTTCCTGAGCGAGACCGCGACGCACGGCGGCACGGAGCAGCAGATGCCGGCCCAGGCTGCGGTCATGACGTTGGGCTTTCCGGCGTTGTCGTAGGTTCCCACAACGAAGACCGGAGTGGGATAGATGATGGTTTTCGCTCCGAGCGACTTCTTCATGACCTCCCTCCTTTCCCCTGATCACGTCACTCCAGCGCCGCCGGAGTGACCCAGTCGTAGCCTACTCCATGCATCACGGGTTGACCACCATGGGCTTGGCAACCTCTCTCGCCTTTTCCTCGCCGTAGAGCACCTCGACGAGCTTCAAGGCAAACTCGATGGCGGTGCCGGGAGCGCGGCTCGTGATGCACCGGCCGTCGACAACCACCCGGGATTCAATGGCATCACGGTTCTGCAACCGGTCGACGAAGTTGGGATGGCAGGTTGCCCGGCGTCCCCTGAGAAGCCCGTGGTGCTCGAGGACGACCGCCGGGGAGGCGCAGATGGCTGCATACCATCCCCCCTCCCCTGAGTGGCGTTTCAGGATCTCCTCGAGGTCTTTGGAGTCACGAAGGTTTTCCGCCCCCGGCATGCCACCCGGGAGGGCGACGAGATCGTAGGGCACCTCGCGGCACTCCGAAATGAGCCGGTCGGCCACCAGCTTCACACCCCGCGACGCGTTCACCTGGAGCCGATCGACGGAAGCAACCGTTACCTCCGCCCCCGCCCTTCGCAACACGTCGATGATGGCGACCGCTTCTATCTCCTCCGTCCCATCGGCAATGGGAACAAGCACCTTCTTTGTCATGACCTCCTCCGCCACTAGCAGCCTACCCCCCGGATTCGCATTTATCCGCCGTCCATGCGGAAATGGGTCTTCACGATCTCGAGTGCACCATCGATGGGTTCCGCCTCCACGACATAGTCTGCACTCTCGCGCACCTGAGCGTGGAGCGGGCAGATGGCAATGCCGAACCCCGCTTTTCTAAAGAGCGGGATATCCGCCTTCCCGTCTCCGAAGGCGACTACCTCCTCCGCCCGGACGCCGTACTCGGCGAGCACCGCGTCCATGATTTCGCCCTTGCTCGCCTCGCGAACGTTGATCGTAATCTCCCCGGTACAGACATCCCCGTCGAAATGGAGTTCGTTGCAGATCACCCGATCCATTCCCAGGTCCCGGGCGGTGTGCTCGTGGAAGATGGAGAGCCCCGTGCTGATGCCCACGCAGGGGATCGCCTTGGAGGTAAACCAGCCCACGAGCTCCCGCGCACCCCGACGGAGCGGGTTCCCGTCAAGTGCTGCCACCATCCTCGCCCGGAGAACCCCACGCCAGAGCGCTGCGTCGAGCCGAGCCCACTCATCGTAGGATATCTCACCTCGGCGCCAGCGCGGGATCAGATCCCTAGCCTGCTCGGCCACGCCTAGGACTTCATGGAGGTGAATCCAGGGATCGCGCACACGGCGGATGGTGCCGTCGAGATCGAAAAGAGCCAACCTCAATGACATTCTACCCATGGGCTTCCATTGAGATCCACATTTCTTGCGTCGCAAAGGGTCAGAGAAATGTCAAGTGCCAAAGTCCAAATGTTGAATGAATGTCAAATGACAAATATCCAGACAATTTTGAATCAGACACTTGGATTTCCTTCGTCATTTTTCCTTTGACATTCTGACTTCGAAACCTGGCATCCGGCCCCTTTGCTGAGGACGCAATGCGTCGCTGAAACCCTATTGCCGGGTTACCTCGCTCTGGCCGGCCCCAGGTGCTGGGCTGACGGGTCGCGCCTCCTTTCCTTTCCGGAAAGCGGCATCCGCTCCGTTCCCGGAGCCGTTCGCCGCACGCCTTCCGCTATTGCCTGACTCGATGCGCGCTGCCGATGGGCTTTCAGGTTTCTTGAATGCGTCCTGGGGCGTTTCCGGCAGAACCTTCTCCATCACACCTATCCATATGGGGAGCGCGGCCTGAGCGCCCGTTTCTCGAGGACCTAGCTCCCGACCATTGTCGTATCCCACCCACACCCCGGTCACCACCATCGGCGAGTAGCCGACGAACCAGGCATCCCGGAAGTTCTCCGTGGTGCCTGTCTTTCCGGCGAGTGGCCAAGGAAGTCTGCCTGCAGCCTTTCCGGTCCCGCGCTGAATCACCCCGGTGAGCATGTCGGTGAGTATGGAGGCGGTTTGCTCGCTGCATACCCGACTGCTCCCTGGCGTGGGTCTCCAAAGGGACCTCCCGTTGGCGTCAAGCACGTCGACGATGCCGGAAGGCTCCACCCAAATTCCGCCATGAGCAAAGACCTGGTATGCGGATACGAGCTCGAGGAGGTTCACCTCGGATGTACCGAGGGCCAGGGAGAGATTGGGCTGAAGCCGACTCGTGATGCCGAGTTTGTGGGCGAACTCGACCACCGGGTTAGGGCCGAGGCGTTCGAGAAGCTTGATGGCGATAACGTTCTGCGAAATCTCCAGGGCGTGGCGCAGGGTCATCTCCCCTTCGAATCGACCCGAGTAGTTCTTGGGCTCCCAGCGCGTGCCGTCAGCCTGTGGGTATGACACCGGGCCGTCGTAGATCAGGTCGGACGGAGAATAACGGCGCTCCAGGGCATAGGCGTAGATTATCGGTTTGAAGGCCGAGCCCGGTTGGCGCTCGGCCTGAAACGCCCGGTTGAACTGGCTGCTGGCGTAGTCGCGGCCTCCTACCATGGCCCGGACCAGCCCGGTTGCCACATCCAGAATTACCACTCCCCCCTGAGGCTTCTCGTTTCCCTCCCCCTTGCCGCGGTGACGCTGCTCCAGGGCGGTGAGGCCGTTTGCCAACGCTTGTTCTGCGATCCGCTGCCAGTTGTCGCGGAGGGTGGTCTGCACCGTCAGGCCGCCCCGGTAGAGGAGGTTTGCTCCCAGCACCTCCTCGAGCTGGGGCCTCAGAAAATCGGCAAAGTAGAGGGTGCTTGCGCCGGACCCGGCCGGCGGCGCGAGTCGCAACGGTTTTTCCTGAACCCGGCGATACTGGTCCTCAGTGATGGCATCGGTCTCTCGAAGGCGTTTCAGCACCAGGTCACGACGAGCGAGGGCCTTGTCCGGGTTGACCAGGGGCGAGTAGACGCTGGGAGCCCGGGACAGGCCGGCGATGAGGGCGCACTCGGACAGGTCCAGCTCCCAGACGTGCTTGCCGAAGTAAAGATTGGCCGCCGCCTCCACTCCATAGGTGCCGCTTCCCAGATAGATCTGGTTCAGGTAGAGGGTGAGGATCTCGTCCTTCCGGTACCGTCGCTCGATCTGCAGGGCGAGAAGGGCCTCCTTCAGTTTGCGCCGCATGGTCCGTTCGGGATCGAGGAAGAGGAGCTTGGCGAGCTGCTGGGTGATGGTGCTCCCACCTTCCACAATCCGGCCCGCCACGAGATCCCTCACGCCCGCCCGCATGATCCCCTGCCAGTCGATGCCGGCGTGCCGATAGAAGTGCTGGTCCTCAACAGCGATCACCGCCTGCTTGAGGTAAGGGGGAATCTCGGCGAGGGTAATGGGCAGCCGTTTCTCCACGAAGAACTCGCCGATAACCTTTCCCTCCATGGAGAGAAGCCGTGTCGCCGCACTGGGCCGAAAATTTTCGAGCTCCCGGATGCTGGGAAGGTCCCGGGTGAGGGCGAGAAACGCTCCGAGGGCTCCACCGCATACGCTCCCGGCCACAAAGACCAGGAACGCAAGGAGGAGCACTTTCAGGTTTCGGATTCTCGTCGGGTTCATGAGACCTTGGCTACAATGCCGCGACCACGCCTTGGCGTGGCCTTGCCGACCAGACCATCCTGCCGCCCGCAACCACCGCGCTCCACTGAGGCAGGGGGGTCTGCGAGGCAAGGCGCATCCGGAGCCACTACCTACGCCCCGCTCGTCAGAAAGGCCTCCCGAGCTTTGGACCGACCTCCGGCAATAAGGCCTGGCCTCTCCTTACACTATCAATGACGCGACTATGCGGCCTTGCCGACCAGACCCCCCTGTCGACCCGGCCTTCGCCCCTCCTCCCGCTACGACGCTACCTCTGGCACACCGGACAGGAGTAGGTGGCCCGGCCGGCAAGGACCCGACGCCGGATAAGGCTGCCGCAACTCCGACAGCCTTCGCCGTCCCGGCCGTACACCTGAAGCTCGCACTGGAAGGAACCGGCAACGCCGCTGCTGTTCACAAAGTCAGAAATGGTGGTGCCGCCGCAGGCAATGGCCCGCTCGAGGACCTGGCGACAGCCCCGCACGAGCCGGCCACAGCCGTCACGATCGAGCTCACCAGCCGGCCTGGCCGGATCGATCCCGACGACAAAGAGCGCCTCATTAGCGTAGATGTTACCGATCCCGGCCACCACGGTACCGTCCATGAGAAGGTTCTTGATGGGCCTCGTCCTCCCGCGCGTCCGCTCGAAGAGATAGGCGGCGGAGAATGCCCGGGAAAGGGGCTCGGGCCCAATGTCGGCGAACAGCGCCACCCCGTCGCCGCCCGCGGGGGTGACAACCTGCACCGACCCGAACCTGCGGGCATCGTTGAACCGGAGCTCAAGGCCGTCATCCAGGATGAACCGGACATGGTCATGGTTCTTCCGAGGAGCCTCCCCGGTGACAAGGGCCAGGCGCCCACTCATCCCCAAATGGACCACCAGCCGAGCGCCGCTCTCCATGGTGATGAGCAGGTACTTGGCACGCCGGCTCACGGAGGTTACCTCACACCCTTCGACCCACCCCTTGAGGCGACCTCGCGGGAGGGGAAGACGCAGCCGGCGGTTCTGAATCACTACCCTGGTGATCTTCCGGCCTGTCAGGGCAGAAGCCAACCCGCGGCGAATGACCTCGACTTCCGGTAGCTCAGGCATCCTTCGAGACTCTCCGCCCGACCGACTACTTCCGAGTACGGTTGATAAAGTAACGCCGCCCACCGATACCGACGTAGAACCGCTCGAACTCACCCTCCATCTCCAGGTGACGCATGAGCTCGTAGTAAGCGGGGCGACCAAAACGGGCCCGCAATCCTTGAGGTGTGGCGCGACAGTAAAGTATGTGCTGAGGCGAGATTTCGAGGGTTTCCCCGTCGAGCATCTCCCGGCGTCCGTCTCCCAATTCGATCTCCACCCGCTCCAGCCCTCCGCCAGCGCCTACCTGGCGATGGACATGGCGCACCACCAAAGGCGCATCGGCAACCGTCACCGGGTGAACCTCGCCCTCGCAGGCGACCAGGTAGTTGCCACCCCGCTCGACAAGGGAGCGGCTGAGGAAGGCGGCGAGCTCCCGGTCCTCGACCGGTTGGCCATCGCAGAACCAGTTCCCTTCTTCGTCGATGAAATACTGGTAGCGGTAATGCTCGACCATGTCGGCCCGCCCTTTCCCCGAAGCCGTCCCCCGCCGTGAGGGCCCCCCAGCCGCAGGGCCGTCCTGATCCTTCCTCCGGCTCCACCCAGGTCCGCTCAACGCTGCCGCGGTCGCTCCTCGAGGAGCACCTGCACCCGATCCCGCTGCAGACCGCCACGGTAAACCTCAAGGGTGACAGTATCCCCCGGACGTTTCTCTCGGATCGTATTGATGAGGTCGTCGGCCGTCACCAGCTTCCGCCCGTCAATGCCCGCAACCACGTCGCCCCCGAGGATGATGATCCTGTTTCCTACGCGGACGCGGCGGGTTCCCCCCTGGAGTCCGGCCTTGGCGGCGGGACCGCCGCGGACGGTCTCGACGATGAGCGCCCCGCGTTCTGCCGCCAGCCCTACAGCCCGGGCGTCTTCAGAGACCAGGGTCGTGACCGTGGCGCCGATCCAGGGATAGGCATAGTAACCCTTAACGATGAGCTCTGGTACCAGGCGCTTTGCCGTGGAGACCGGAATGGCGAAACCGATACCCACCGACGCCCCCGTGGGGCTGAAGATGGCGGTATTGATCCCGATGAGCCTGCCGCTCGAGTCGAGGAGCGCCCCGCCTGAGTTCCCCGGATTGATGGAGGCGTCCGTCTGGATGATGTCCTCCATGAGGACGCCGTTCCGGGCGCGGAGGGTCCTCTTCACAGAGCTGATGACCCCGGTACTCAGGGTCTGTCCTAGGCCGAAGGGATTGCCGATGGCCAGGACCTTCTGGCCCACCAGCAGGTTGTTCGAATCCCCCATGGGGAGCGAGACCAGCCGCTCCCGCGGCGCCTCGATCTTGATCACCGCGAGATCGCTGTCCGGGTCGGTCCCCACCAACTTTCCCCGCCACTTGCTGCCGTCGGCCAGGGTCACCTCGAGACGCTGGGCGTCCTCGATGACATGGTGGTTGGTGAGGATGTAGCCCTCCGGATTAACGATGCAACCCGACCCCGTACCCTGCCGCGGCACGATATTGAAAAAAAAGTCCCGCTCCACGGAAATACTCGTGATGTTCACCACTGCCGGCGCCGCCGCCCGATAAACCTCGATGTTGTTCTGTTCATCCTCGGTGACGGCGAGGCCCTTCCCCGGCAGGCCCAGAGCGAGGATCAGGACCACAAGGAGAGCGAAGCCGAGGACTGCGGGAAATCTTTGCATAGTTTCATCCCCTTGGTTGATCACCCTCGCCTTTACCCGCCTGAGGCGGGCAAGCCCTCTCCCGTCGAGGGAGAGGGAACAAGAAGAGAATGCCGGGATGTTCCCCCTGTCGCAGATACCGTCTGCCGGGCGAGAGCGGAAAGAGGAAGGGGGGTTGAAGGTTGTCGAACCTACAGGCGGCGCCGCAGCCACCACAGAAAGAGTCCCACGAGCACCGTCGCGAGGATCCAGCTCACTACCCTTGGCCACCTGGAAACCAGACCGGGCAGAAGCTGATGCAGCGTTTCCGACGGGATGGCAAAGCCGATTCCCACATTGGCCCCCGTGGGACTGAAGATGGCCGTGTTGACCCCGATGACCTCGCCGTTGGAGTTGATGAGAGGGCCGCCGGAGTTCCCGGGATTGATGGCAGCGTTCGTCTGGATGGCGCCGCGAATCACCACGTCCTGACTGATCCGCACGTCCCGTCCAACCGAGCTCACGGTTCCGGTGGTAAGGGTGTGACCGAGACCAAAGGGACTGCCCACGGCCAACACCTTCTGGCCCACCTGCACAGCCTTGGAGGGACCCAGGGGCAAGGGCCTCACCGCCTCCCGGGGCGCCTCGATCTTGATGAGCGCAAGATCGCTCGCGGGAGCCTTGCCCACGACCCGGGCCGGCCACTTGCTCCCGTTCGCCAGAGTCACCTCCAGCTCGACCTGCTCGCGCACCACGTGCAGGTTGGTGACGATGTGACCCTCCTCAGTGACAATGAAGCCTGAGCCGCTGCCCTCCGTGGGATAGGGATTGAAGAAGAAATCGTAGGCGATGGCGGTAGCGGTGATATTGACAACCCCCGGCGCCACCTGCTGGAAGACCCTGATCGTATTCTCTTCACTTTTCGTGAGTGCCGTGGCCGTTCCGGCCCCCCAGATGAGGGACATGACGAGGACGGCGAAGCGAAGCCCTGCACCCGGTCCACTGCGACGATGTGACGCTCTCACCCCTTCCCCGCACAGCATAAGAAGTTTCCCTCAAAAGAGAGCAGCCGCGTCGAGGCGGCTGCTTATTTATAAAAGGTTTTCGCGCCAATGAACAGAGGAAAAGCGGAGAGGGCCTGTGAAGGGTGCCGTCTCCCCTCAGGACCGGCCCGACAGACGGTACCACACGGTGCCCGAGGTATTCGTAGAGGGCGGAGGTTGAGGGGGAGAGAGCCTCAGCCGAAGGCAGGTAGCAGAGAGGATCACCAGGACGGCCAAAGGGATGATAATCGCACGGGGCGGGCGTCGGCGCTTCGCCGAATGCGCTGAAGACCATTAGCGCTCGGGACATGTGCCGAGCGGAGGTGATGAGGATGAGGGCGCAGATCCAGTGCGCCAGCAAAAATTTGACCCGCGTTGTGAAAAAAAGGAGTTGCCAAGAGGAGGTTTTTTTGTACACTGGTTTCCGGGCGAGGTCAAACGAGACCCCACGCGCCCAGTTCCCTGACCGGTTTCCTGATTCCTTCAGCTACCGAAGAGATGCTGCGCTTTCTCGGGAGAGCACGGGCATATGGACCCGAAGACCTTCAGAGAATATGACATCCGCGGGATCGTCGGGTCTCAGATTCTCGAGGCGGACGCGACCAGACTTGGCCGTGCCTTCGGCACCTACATGGCACGGCAAGGGAAGCGCCGGGTGAGTGTGGGACGAGACGTTCGGCCCAGCTCCGAGGCCTTTCGCACCGCGCTGCTCCAGGGACTCCTGGAGAGCGGCCTGGAGGTCACGGATCTTGGGATCTGCCCCACACCGGTCTTCTACTTTTCGCTCCGCCACCTCCCCCTCGAGGGCGGGGTGATGATCACCGCCTCCCACAACCCGCCCGAATACAATGGCTTCAAGATCTGCAACGGCCCCGACACCATCTTCGGCGCCGAGATCCAGGACCTCCGTCGCATCATGGAGCAGGGCGAGTTTGCCCCCGGCCGAGGCCGTCTTGAGTTCGCCGACGTGGTCAGCCCCTACCGGGAGTACATCCTCGACACCATTCGTCTGAAGCGGCATCTCCGGATCGGCCTGGACGCCGGAAACGCCGTGGGCGGGCCCGTGGCTCTCCCGCTCCTCCGAGGCCTGGGATGCGAGGTTCATGACCTCTACTGCGAACCGGACGGGACCTTTCCCAACCATGAGCCGGACCCCACGGTTCTGGAAAACCTCCGGGACCTGACCGCCCTCGTCAGGCGAGAAGGGCTGGATCTCGGGATCGCCTACGACGGTGACTGTGACCGTATCGGCGTCGTGGACGAACAGGGTCGGGTGATCTTCGGTGACCGCCTTCTCATTATCTTTGCCCGCGAGATCCTGGCCAGACGTCCGGGAACCACCTTCGTATCAGAGGTCAAGTGTTCCCAGACCCTCTATGACGACATCCGGAAGCGGGGCGGCACGGCGATCATGTGGAAGGCCGGCCACTCACTCATCAAGAGCAAGATGCGGGAGGTGAATGCCGTCCTCGCCGGTGAGATGAGCGGTCACATGTTCTTTGCCGACCGCTACTTCGGCTACGATGATGCCATCTATGCCTCCTGTCGACTCCTGGAAATTCTTGCCGCCACGGGCAAGACCATCGCCGAGCTCCTTGAGGGAGTGCCCGAGACGGTGGTAACACCGGAAATCCGGGTCGACTGTCCCGACGAGATCAAGTTCTCTCTGGTGAACAAGGTGAAAGAGCACCTGCGCCAGAGCCACCAGCTCATCGATGTTGATGGCGTAAGGGTCCTCTTCGATCGCGGCTGGGGATTGGTTCGGGCTTCCAACACGCAGCCGGCATTGGTCCTCCGTTTCGAGGCGGAAACGGAAGAGGCCCTCGACCGTTACCGCGAGACCGTTGAGGCCGCGGTGACGCAACTTCGCTCCCACCTGGGGCAGTAAGCACTCTTCAAGGGTGCGTGCCTGGTGATTCTGCCCCTCGAGAGGGAGAATCCCCAGGCGACACGATAGGACAGCGTGCAGCAGACGATCAGTTTCACCACAACCGGAACGACGAAAGGAGGAGGGTATGAAACGGAAGGCTAGCTTCAAACTTCGTGTGACCCGCAGAGAGGCACTCTACGTCCACGACGCGCCCGATCACAGCCTGATGCTCACGGAGATGGAGGGCGTGCCGCTCCAGTATGAGGTGGGGGTCGCCGGTGAGTTCGTTTCCCGCCGGAGCGTCAACTTCCACGATCGGGCCCAAGGCTCGGGCCCCATGCAGGGATACGCGATCACGACCTACCAGTACGGCACGGTTTTCAGTCGCTTCGAGGGTAAGCGCGACGGCAAGACCAAGCTGACCAGCGGAACCTGGAAGACCTACAAGGGGACCGGCAAGCTCGCCACGGTCAAGGGGCAGGGAACCTTCACCGTGAAGGCTGGAGACACCCCCGATGACTTCGTCCTCGCCATGGAGGGGGATTACGAGCTTTAGAGAGTAAGGGGGAGCAGAAACGCCTGTCGCGTTGGCGACGGGCGTTTTTCTTAGCCCGCATTATGCACGAGACGCCGTCGCGAGATCGTGGAGATGGTCGTGCCACTGGGCTGCCATCCCGCGGTACCGCGGGACTCGGACCTGAGGCGTACTTGTCAGTACGTCGCAAGGTTCGAGACCCGAGGACGCCCGGAAGGACGTCCATATCCGCGGTCGCAGCAGGTGGTTTCGTGCACAATGCGGGCTGGCACCGGTGAGTGCCGCGACACGTCCGGCGGGGTCACGCCCCGCCCGCGTCCGGGGCGGCATATTGACTTATGATCTGGCCAAGGTCCTCCCGCACCGTATCGATATACTCCTTGTTTCCCGTGATGGCATAGCTATACACGGGTTCATACCATTGAAGTCGCGTCCTCTTCTTGATGTGCGGCTTCAACCGGAGATACCGGTCGCTCAGTTCTAGACGGAGCTTGTTCTTGAGCTGAAGGTTCTCTTCCCGCTGATTCTCGCCGTGCTCGCCATAGAGCCTTTCCAGCTCGCGGAGCTCTGCAAGCAACGTTTCTCTCGTCATTCCTCTTTCCCCCCCTCCACGGACCACCTGCGCCCAGCGGGAGACTTGGTTTCCCCCCTACACACAGGACGGCCCCCACGGCTCGGGCTTTCCCCTCTTGTCACCTGAAAGAGCGTCCTGGGGTGGAATTCCCTGCCGTTGCTCGATGACGATCATGTCGCCGACCATGGTGAGCTCCACCCACTTATACCGGCTGCTGATCACCGGTTGGTTGAGGGGCAACCGTTTCTTGGTGAAGAAGAGCGCCCGGGATGGAGGCCATCGGGCTGGGTAGTACTTTCTCCAATCGAAGGTGAATCTTCCCGAGAGGACGATGGATTGGACGATGAGGTGGCGAGGTGGCGACGCGATCGCCCGCAAAAGGCGGGTCTCAATCTCGCGGCGCAGGTGAGAGCTTAATTCCTCGACCACCACCTGGGCGGGAAATTGATCCCCGGGGGGGGATTCCCCGAAGTTTCGCCTGACTTTGGCGAGCCCTTTGAGAATTTTCC
>Ga0209253_10003482_pt1 | contig 13840 bp, 12 predicted proteins | sample FrelakmetBRP12BR_FD_187145 | JGI IMG/M metagenome (GOLD analysis project Ga0209253, IMG submission 187145) | Freshwater lake sediment microbial communities from the University of Notre Dame, USA, for methane emissions studies - BRP12 BR (SPAdes)... | ecosystem: Environmental > Aquatic >...
TCGGCAGTCCAGCCCCAGCGGTTCGCAGGAATATGGGAAAGGATTGTGGCATTGCGCTGTGGGTCACTGCGAGTCTTTTCTGTCAGTTTGGTGGCAAAATACCCCGGAGCGATGGCGTTGACCTGGATATCGAACTGTGCCAGTTCGTCACACATGGCTTTGGTCAAGCCAACGATCCCGTGCTTGGTGGAGGCATAGGCTGGAGACCACTGTCCGCCCAGAAAGGAGTAAAGTGAGCCGATGTTGATAATCTTGCCGCGATTTTGCTTAATCATGTGCTTACAGGCCTCGTGGGTCATCTCGAAGGCCGCTGTCAGGTTGACGGCTACCATCTTGTCCCATTCCGTGCGGGTGAACTTGGTCACATCTTCGATATTGATGCAGATGCCCGCACAGTTGACCAGAATGTCTATGCTGCCCCAGGTTGCCACACAAGCGTCTACGGCCCGCTTGCATTCGCCGTCAGCGGTGATGTCTCCGTGCAAGTACTGGTATTCGACCCCGCAATCCTCAACCCAGCCCTTGGTTTCGCCATCCTCTTCTATAAGGCTGATGACCAGCACATTCGCTCCGGCTTTGGCGAGCGCCACCGAAAAGGCCTGCCCCAGACCGCTGTTGCCGCCGGTAACTATGGCGTTCTTGCCTTGCAGGGAGAAAAAATCCATTGTAAAGTCTGTAACATTCATCTTTAATCTCCATAAGTTTGAATATTTGATGCTTCGATGCGCTTTAAAAGCCCTTCGACAAACGCCTGGCTATCCCCTTCTACAACTATTTCCGACATGCTGCAGATCGGGGCCTGCCTGTTTGTATTTACGGAAATGATATATTCCGCATTCCTGATGCCCGCCACATGCTGGGCTGAACCAGAGATGCCAAGGGCGATGTACAGCCGGGGACTGACGATCTTTCCCGACTGGCCTACCTGGATTGCCCGCGGGGCCTTACCCATGTCTACGACCTTACGGCTTGCGGCGACCATGCCGTGCAGCGCTTCCGCTAGTCGCTCAAGGAGGTGGAAATCACGGACTACTCCACCGCCTCCGGAAATGAGGACTTCGCTTTTGCGTATATCTCGAGTCTCGGACTTTTCTCGGCGTTCAATCAGCCGGAGGCCAGGGATCTTCATATCCTGCACATCGATATCCAAAAATTCCGCAGACTTAAAGACTGGCTCCCCATAGGTGAAGGCCCTGGGGCGCACACTCATCATGACCGGTCCGCCTCCCCGGCATACAACCGTAGCCAGCATGCGCCCGCTGAAGGCTGGCCGCACCATCAATACGTCATTACCATCTGTTCCGATTCCAGTTACGTCCGCCACCAGTCCGGCATGGAGTCGCATAGCCGCCCTCGGGGCAATCATCCGTCCACAGTGGGTTGCTGGAACAACGATCGCGTCGAAGTAGTAAATCCGGTGCAGGGTCTCGACACAGTGGGCAATAGTCGCCGTATCGTAATTTGGCAGCGGCCCATTCTTCAACCGGAACACATGATCGAACAAGTTGCCTGCCTCTCCGTATCGGGATCCTGCGGCAAGGGCGTAGGAATAAAAGCCCTTAGCTCCGTACATCAGGCGACCGACCTCGAGTAGATCAATGGAGTCTTCCACTGCATCTTCGTCGATATACACCAGCACCCGTTTCATGGCTGTAGAAATCCCTTCTGCTCCAGCCAGTGATACACCTTGTCGATACCGTCCTGGTCGACACGAAGCAGAATCGGATCTTTGGCTTCCAGGGCATCCGTAGTAAGGCTGCGTACCTGGGTGAGAGACCCTTTCAACCCTAGCTCCGCCTCGTCCATCCCAAGTTTGTCGTTTCCTATCACATTAATCAGACCGGATACATCCCGATTCAGGTCTTCATATCGGATGTAAGGTAGCTTACATTCTGGATTGTACTGGAACCCCAGCACCGCAGGAAGAGCAACAGAGAATCGCATCATTGCCGTCTCTCCATCAACATCAACAACAGCCTGCCCTTCCTGGGAAATCAGTTCAACCAGGGTGCTGATACCCACCATGAGGGGAAGCCCCAGAGCTTCGGCCAGTTGGGCCGGCACCTGGCCGGTTCCCCCGTCGAGGGTGTGGGTACCACAGAAAACACAGTCAAAATCCCGCCTCCCGAGATATCGCGCCAGTACCCTGCTCGTCGCCCAGGTATCACTACCTGCATAGCGCGGATCAGATATCAGTGTAGCCTGGTCGATTCCACGGCGGACCAAGTCCTCAAGGTGTGGCATGGCACCCCGTGGAGCCATGCTCACAGCTTCGATGTATGTATCAGGGACATCTCGTTTGAACCCTAGCGCCGTAGCCACTGCAGTAGCATCCTCGGGGTTGAGTATCAGGCGCACATTCTCCCGGATGAGGATGTTCCTTTCGCGGTCATATCGAAACTGGTCCACATCAGGCACCACCTTCAACAAGCACAGGATTCTCATGAGTAATACAATCTCTCGCTGTAAGGCCTTTTGTTTTGTGGAATTATTTCTGGAACCTGGCGCCTTCTGCCTGATAGAAGATGGTGCCGAAGTTCATGATGCCATTGGGATCGAATGCTTCCTTGAGTTTCTCGAGCATGTAGTACGCTGAGCCATGCTCCGCCTTGGTCCATTCGTTGCGGTATTTTCCGATGCCATGGTGATGACACATGGATCCGCCGAGCTTAAGGGTCTCATCCACAATGATGCGCTGGATCGGGTGGTGGTATACTCGCATCTCGTCCTCGGGGGCACAGTGGATGGCGTAGTTATAGACAAAATATAGGTTGGTGCCGTTAATGTAGCTATGGGAGGAATGACCGCCCAGCATGGTCAAATCGTGAGCCCTCGGGAATTCCGCCCTGACGCGCATAATCACATTGTCATACAGGGTCGGGATGGTTTTCCAGTCGGCAGATACCTCAGTGGTGAACCCGGCATGGGAATCGTTGTCGATCATCCCCTGGAATTCCTCGTCGATATCCTGCTGGGACCAGTTGAGGTTCTTGAACCAGGTCGCAATCAGATGGCTGTCCACCTGCTCGATAATGCCGTCTTTGAACTTCTCAACTGCCTCTACGATCCCCGCACAGGTGGCCTGAACGATGCCCTTGTTCCCTTCGGCCATGAAAAGGAGAACGCATTTCCCCTTGTTAAAGTGGTAAAAGTGCTGCTGGGCATCCTCTTCGGAATAGACGCGGGCGACAGACGGCCGGTATCCATTGACCATAACCTCCCGAAGCACTTTGATTCCACTTGCCACATCCTTGATGAGATAGCCGAAAAAGGTATGGTTATCGGGGAAGTATCGGTAGATCTTGACCGTCACCTCGGTGATATAGCAGAGGGACCCTTCGCTGCCAATAACAATATGGCGAATATCGGGACCACCGGCGCGGCGGGGTACATTTTTGATCCGCGACACATGACCATCAGGGAACACGCACTCAAGTCCGACAACCATATCTTCGATGCCGCCATAGAGTGTTGAAAACTGACCGATGCTGCGCGTGGCCACGAGACCACCATACTTGGCAACCGGTTTGGACTGGGGTGAATGCCCGGTGGTCAGGCCACGCTGGTTGAGTTCATTCTCCAGTCCCTGCAGGATGACTCCCGCCTGAACCGTAGCCTGCATATTGTATTCATCAATCTTGATAATCTGGTTCAAATCCCGGGCGTCCACGACCAGGGTGTTTTCCTTCCAGTTCTCCAGTCCGCCCTCTGTAGCTGTCTTTCCAGCTCTTGGTATTACATTGATTCTATGCTTGTTGCACATGGATAACAACAGCGCCGTTTCCTCAGTCGTCCGGGGATAGACGATCGCCACAGGCATCGGCACGTCCAGAACCTTCCTTGCTTTCGCATATTTCTTATAACGATCAGCCGCAGCGTCGTAGAGATCATCAGCTGCCGTGTTGATCTGACTCTCCGGGAGTATCCCCGACACTAACTTTAGAACTACGTTTCTGTCCAATGCGCCTTTCTCCTCTTTAATATATTCCTAGGGTAATTGTAAATCCACAATTCCCAATTGATGGGGGTACTGAAGTCAAAGTTCCGGTACCACCACTAGCTGAAGGCGGTTGCAAATTGTTAGCGCAATCGCGCTAGTCAGGCACAAAGCCCAAGACCGTTAACCAATCGTCAAAGCTCAGGTCAATACCCGCATGAGCGCAACAGCGAAGCAACTACCCAGTCGCCAGGCTGCACATTAATCACCCCGGCTCCTGCCTCAGCAATAATGCCAGCAGATTCATGCCCAGCTAGGATGGGCATCGTGCCCCCCAGTCATCGCGGACCAGAAGAGCATCGATGTGATAGATGAAGTTGCGCCAATCTTGACCCTGATCTCGTCTACTTTGGGGGATCAAGCTCAACTTCATCGACCACTAGTGGTTTCCCGAACTCGTAACAAACTGCGACTTTCTTATGTTGAACTCCTGTATTAATGAATTTCACCTGCAAACTGACGCTCCATCTCTCGACGGAAGCGAACAGTCGGGTCTGTCTCGTCATATTTCACATCAGTCCAGCATACAGTTTCACCCACCGGCACTGCATTTTTTAGCTGCAGATTGTGCGCCAGACCAATGGGCAGTGCATGGACCCGTAGGGAATGCTCAGCCGGCATTAGCTTGCCAAAGACGCAATACCCCCCCTCACCATCGAGTATCTCGCCTGCTGCCAGAGCGCGTTTTGCAGTGGCTACAACATCACCATTGAAAGCTGTAGTCGTGCCCGTCGCCTCGCCACGCAAACCGGCCTGCAGGACGCTGACACTCAGCTCTAATCCAACCAGGTGATAGGGCCTGTACATAGCCGCATAGCGCCCGGTAGCGTCAGTCACGACACCATATTCAACAAAACATCGCTGGACATACTCGCTGTCTGCTTCAATGACCACAAAAACAGCCCAACGCATATGCCGATAGACAGGACGACCATCGCGCTCCAGGCTGGAAACAACTTCAACGGTACCCTTATGTGCAAGTTGCCCTCCAGCACTCTCTGGCCGCAGGACATGAGCCAAATCATCTGCACCACATGGTGGAAAACTCAGCCCGGTGGATTGCGGGATCAGACCAGTAGCATCTGCCACAGCCGCCATTTCAATGGCTGCCTTGGTTCCATCCAGGAAAGCGTTGTACATTTTAGGATTGTAGTCTCCTGTAGCTACCATCTCTGGCGAAAAGCCAAAGTAATCCCATACGGTATCAGGAGTAGAGGCATTATAGGCGGGTAAATACTTGGCTCCTTTACCAGCGCAGACCACCTCAAAGCCACTTGCCCGAGCCCAGTCTACCAACTCACAGATCAGAGCGGGCTGATCACCGTAGCCCATAGAGTAAACAACGCCTGCAGCGGAAGCACGTTGCGCTAGAAGCGGTCCAGCGAGGACATCCGCTTCGACATTGACCATAACCACATGCCGGCCAAACTCAATGCAGTGCAATGCATGTCGGATGCCCGCAGAGGGTGACCCAGTGGACTCAATGATCACGTCCATCCCATCAGCTTTGATCAGTTCTTCGCTATCATCGGTGATGCAGGTGCTGCCTTCCTTTAATGCTTTGGCAAAGTCCATCTCCGTAATCTGTTCCGTAGGCCAACCGGCGCGCTGGAGCGCATCGCGGCTTCGCTCAAGCACCAGATCGGCAATACCGAGTACATGTAGTCCAGGTATCCGCCGAGCCTGGAACAAGAACATGGTGCCAAACTTGCCAGCGCCTATCAAACCCACACGGAGGGGGCGACCTTGCCCAGCGCGTACTGCCAACCTTTTTATCAATTCACCTTGCATATTGTCTCCCTCACTTTCGACTATTTACCTCTTTAACCACCCGCATAAGATGGTATTAGGACGATCGAGTCGCCGCTTTGAAGAACCAAATCCAGGCGATCAGGTTCGGTCAGCAGCAACCCATTGTGCGTGATGATCACTTGTACTTGTAGGACATCCTCATGAGGATTATAGATAATCTCCTCAAATCTGGCAAAGCGAGCACCCAGGCGGTTAAAGCAAGTGCGGAGTGTGGAACCCGGTGGCAGTTCTTCTTCCAATAACAATGCAGAATGTTGCCCTTGAACCAAGACTTCACTAAACCATGAAAAGATCTTGATCTTCACACGTATTGGATTATCTATCATCTCATATCACTTCACAGGCAAACGTACAATGTGATCAATAGATTTCCGCGATTAAATCGCTCAATCCCAGCCGTTCGAGCGTCTCGGGCAACGGCTTGCCGGTCTCAGTGTTCCAGCCCATCTTTTGCCAATAATTCCTTCTCATCCAATCGAAATGCTCACCAAATGCTTTGCCCTGAGCTGGACCATCTACTGGCGTTGATTGATAGCGCGGTGACGGTGCCTCTAATTTCGGATCCAGCCCATGTCGGAAGTTAAAAACCCGCAACTGATTGATGACCCGCTGACCGATGCGAAGGGCGTCAGCAACACCAATTTGCCAGCCGGTCACGCCATTCAGGGCGTCAAGTACAGCCATGGGATGGGCCGAACAAAAGCGGCAGATGCCCAAACAATCCTCAAACTGCCGCCAACCGCCCGTCACAGCATTCACTGTGGATACTTGCTCTGGCGAGAATGGATCGGTTAGCTTGGGATAACCCGGCAAGTCTGGGGGCAGGCCAAAGCTGGCTTCGATGGTGCTGGTGTTGGATAGACAAGTATCCAATAATTCATACCAGCGAGCGCGATGATCGTGGCCTCGGGGGCTTGCTCCTTTCATTGTATAAACTCCCAGGTTAGGGGCTTCACCTCCAACCTTTTCCGCAGCGCGCATCACACCTTCAGCCAGCCATTTCCCGCAACCTTCACGTCGGGCTATTTTTTGCAGGAGAGCCTCGACCGCTGGGACATTTCCCCAAGTCAGTTCAAGACCATCCAGATCAGCCTGATTGACAATGCCTTTTTCAAAGCATTCCATGAGCCAGCCTACGGTCCAGCTGGATTCGTTAAGATCAAGTCCAAGTCGGTCAGTGAGGTTTTGTAACATCACGACAGCCCCCAGATCGGTGTTGCCAATCTGCGAACCCCATCCATTTAAGCCCTCCAGCTCAGGCTCTTCTCCTTCGAAACCAGTATATGGACCTTCGGAAACCTTGACCATTTTCACATGCGTAATGCCGCACGCCCAGCAGGGGTGTGGCTTGGTCTCAAACTTGGCGCGCAGGGTTTGTCCACTCAGTGATTCAAATAAGGGAAAAACATTGGTGGTATAGTTCTTGATCGGCAGCATACCTGTGGCGTAAAGTCCTGGGAGCTGGCCACCCGTCCCATAACGGTAAATCAAGCCGCCAGCGAGCTTGGTTTTCGCCTGTTCGCGAAGCGTGTTGGCACCCTGAGCTACATATTCGACATTGCTAACAGCAATCTGATGCGAACCACGGCTCACCGCAATGGCTTTAAGTCTTTTTGCGCCAAATACAGCACCAATACCGTTGTGCGCGGCCACATGTCCCTTGTCACCCACGAGGGCAGCAAAACGAACCTGGAGCTCTCCAGCAGGTCCAATGCTGTACACACTGATCCGGCTTGCCCGAATCCCCAACTCCTGAGCGATGGCGTCTTCTACCTCCCAGGTGTCTAGCCCAACCAGGTGACGGGCATCATGCAACTCAGCCTGACCATCATGAACGAACAAATAACACCATTCAGGTGCAGCACCTTGGATAACGATACCATCAAACCCAGTGAGTTTGAGGAAAGCACCGAGAAAACCGCTGGCCTGGCTTGCCCCAGCCAGATTGGTCATCGGACCTTTAAACACCACCGAAAATGTACCCGTGCCGCCAACTTTTGTAGCTCCAAGAGGTCCTGACGCCAAGATAATACGGTTTTGGGGGTGATCCCAGGCAACACCAGCTGGAACCTCGTCAGACAGCAGCTTGGCGCCAAAACCTGTACCGCCCAACCACTTGGCGGCAAAGTCTGGCGTGATGGGTTGGCAGCTGTTATCTCCGCTGCTCAAATCCACGCGTAAGAACTGCCCTGCGTAGCCATAAAAAGAGTCTGACATGTGATTACTCCTCCTCATAAAACCGTCTACTCATGTTTACCTGAGGGTCACGGCCGTGTTTTATTATCGCTGTTCATCATTAACTACACCCTTCGTCGGCGATATCCAGTACCTCGTCAATAATCTGCAAGCCATCGCGCAGTTCCGTCTCTGTGATACACAACGGTGGGGTGATAGAGATCAAGTTGGCTGGTGTTAGAGTGGATAAGCCGCGATCACGGAGGAATCTAGCTAGGGGAGCCGCAGTAATCGGCTCTTTAGTAAAACGGTTCTTGACTAATTCGATGGCAGAGAATAGACCGATATAACGCACGTCCCCGATTGATGGATGGCGTATTTTCATGTCCTCCAGACATTCACCCAAAACCCGACCCAACCGGGCTGAGTTTTCGATCAACTCCTCTTCCTGGTACACCTGTATCGTTGCAACACCTACCGCGCAGGCAAGAGTATATGAACTATAGGTAAGGCCACAAGAGAGCATCCTGTCTTCAAAGTATTGAGCAATTGGCTCCGAGATCACCACCGCGCCCAGGGGAACGTAACCACAGGTGATCCCTTTGGCTAGAGTCATTATATCTGGTACGACGTTCCAGTGATCCACAGCAAACCACTTACCCGTGCGGCCAAAGCCGCTCATTACTTCGTCCGAGACGAGCAGGATACCATATTTGTCGCATAACTGCCGGATGCGCGGCCAATAGTCATCTGGCGGCACAAGCAAGCCATTGGTGCCCGTCACACCTTCCATAAAAATCGCTGCAACGTTTTCCGGTCCTTCAAAACGGATAACGTCCTCAATGTGCGTGACGCACTCCCGATGGCACTTGTCTGGGGTCCAACCAAAGTGGCATCGATAGCAGTAGGGATCAAAGACATGTACAACCCCCGGCATGGTTGGTTCGGAGGGCCAGCGGCGGGGGTCCCCAGTGAGTGCCATCGCCCCGTGGGTGGCGCCATGGTAAGAGCGATAGCGGGCAATGAACTTGGAGCGCCGTGTATACATCCGGGCGATCTTTATTGCGTTTTCATTGGCCTCCGCACCACCTAGGCAGAAAAAGGTTTTTTTTAGATTACCCGGGGTCACTTGAGCAAGCAGCTTACCCAGCTGACCTCTGGGTTCCGTTACAAACCCCGGCTGTGCTAAACACATGTGCTCAGCATGTTCCTGGATAGCCCGCACGAGCTTCGGGTGTTGATGCCCGACATTGAGATAAACCAACTGGGATGAAAAGTCAAGATAGCGCCTGTCATTCGCATCCCAGAAATACACTCCCTCAGCTCGGACGATCGGAAGTGGGTCAACAGCCGATTGGACAGACCAGGAAAACAGCGTGTACTCCCGGTTTAGATTGACAATTTCCTCACCTGTCATTTTAGCACCCTGTTCGCAATGGGATATGGTGGAGGGAAAAGCAGGTTTTCTTTGCTTATTAGCCTCCCAATCCACCCTGACAAATCTTAAAATATCTTCAAACCATAACAGCGCAGTTCATCTTTAACCCTGCCCACCAGGTCAACATATTCTTGGCAGGGTGTGATCGAGTCCAAATCATAGATTTCCTGGAATCGGGCTCCCTTGGGTGGATCTAGCAGCTTATCCTCGTAAGTGAGAAGCAGCTTTTTGACGATTTGTTCAGCATCCACCCGGCTCATGCCAGCGGCAGCATGGGCTACTTGTGAGGCAAACAGCGGTTCCATTGGAGTAAGGTGATCTATGTTCTTCGCTGCTCCTACCCCACCGAACTCGATGTTGCCGCCAGAAACCACACCCGTAATCATACCAGCAGCGATCTCGCGCAGGTTCATCTCGGTCATGGGTCCGGCAGCACAATAGGTATAGTATAACAGGGGTAAATGTGAGTTTCGACTGATCGCCTGGGTTGCCACACTCTGAGACCATAACAACGGCCGGCTGCTGCTACAGCCGCGCAGGTCCACCGGGACATTCAGGTGACACGAGGCTCTCAGAACCAGGATTGACCATAAAAGGTAAGCTACACTAACGATCGCCACACCCTCTGGTCCACCCGCATAGCCACCCAAGATGGGGCCGGCCTCTCCGAGCAACTGCCCCCCTCGGCTGAGAATGTAAGCAACCTCATTCATACGAGCAAATTTCACCTTGAACTCTGCAGAGAAACCTATCACCCAGCAGTCGGAATCGCGCAATCCAAACTCGCTTGCTGCAATCTTGGCTGTATCGGTCACCGCGGTGGCAATCGAATTCATGATCGGCAGACCTGGTCTTTGGGCACGCCGCAGCGCAGCGCGTCCCAGTTCAACTGCTCGGATGCAAGCCAGCAGCTCAAGAGGCGAGCCGGTCTCAATATCCATACCATTGATCTTGGTGAGTGTGGGGCAGGTGATCGAATCGCTCAGCGGGTTGCGCCCATATCCCTCTACAAGTCTGACAAACACATCCTCGCTGCTGCACGTTGCTCCACCTGCTCCAACATAACAATAAGGTGGATCGTTGCTCTCTGGTTTACGGGCAAGCATTGCCTTGCGGTCGCGTCCCTCACCAAACACAGGTGCTGCCGGTGCATCTCGCAACCCCTCCAGGAATTCCTCTTTCGTAAAGCGGATCACTCGGCTGGTGTCTGTGCAATAGGCGCCGGTATCAATACACAATTCAAGTGCCGCCTGAAACACATCATCCGCCAATTTGTCGTCATTGGAGAGCGGAGTCTTTCCGTCCCAATGGATGTCGTATTTTTTTGCTACTTGCCTGAGCTTAGGGACAACAACCTTCATGTCAAAGTCCTGCTCTGAATAGTAAGGACCGTTCAACGACCGCCGGATAACTTCAAAAAAGTCAAGCATCATGCTCCTCTCTTATTTGAACTTTAAGCCATAACCCACAAGTTCGTCTTTGATTTGACCATACAACTCTATGTATTCCTGGCATGGCTGAATCGAAACCCAGTCGAAGCACTCTTGGAACGTTGCTCCCTTGGGCGGACTTGCTAAGCGGTCCTTGTACTTGGGGATTAGCGTCGTGATAATCTCGTTAGCCTGAGCACGGCTTAGGCCTGCTGCAGCATGGGCTACTTCGGTGGCAAATCTGGGCTCCAGCGGTGACATACGGTCTGGGCTTGTCCCCTTAGCGACACCGCCGAACTCAATGTTTCCGCCAGAAGCCACAAAGTTTATCATCGCTACCGCGATTTCATACAGGCACATTTCGGTCATGGGGCCAGCTGCGGTATACGCCAGGTTCAGGATCGGGTGATGGCTGTTGCGACTCATCGCTTGCGCGGCAACACTGATTGGCCACATAATTTCCCAGCTTGTATTACAGCCGTAACGAATGTCCATTGGAAAAGTCAGATGAACCGAGGATCTTAGAACAAGAATAGAGAGAATGTGATAGACAATGCTGATCACAGCGATCCCCTCGGGACCACCAGCAAAACCACCCATCGGCTCACCCGCCTCACCCACGAGCTGCGCTCCGCGGGCAATAATGTAGGCAACCTCGTTCATTCGTCCGAATTGCACTTTGAGCGGTGAGGTAAAGCCGACCACCCAGCAATCGCTGTTCCTCAGCCCAAACGCACTCCCACCGATCTTGCCAGTGGCGGTGACTCCGGTGGCGATCGAATTCATGATCGGCAGCCCCGGTCTTTGGGCACGCCGCAGCGCAGCGCGTCCCAACTCAACCGCCCGGATGCAGGCCAGCAGTTCAAGTGGAGAGCTTGCCACGATCTCCATGCCGTTAATCTTCGTCAGCGTGGGGCAGGTAATCGAATCGCTCAGCGGGTTGCGCCCATATCCCTCTACCAGTCTGACAAACACATCCTCACTGGTGACCACACTGCCACCAGCTCCCACGTAGCAGTACGGTGGATCACTGCTCTCTGGCTTCCGGGCAAACATGGCCTTTCGGTCGCTTCCCTCGCCAAAAAAAGGTTGGGAGGGTGCATCTCTTAGTGCTTCCAGAATCTCATCAGTAGTGAATCGGATGACGCGGCTGGTATCTTTGCAATAACAACCCACCTCAGCGCACAGCTCCACCCCGGCGCGGAAGACATCGTCTGCCAGTTGGTCATTGGACGGGACAGGGGTGGCTGAGTCGTAAATGATACCGTACTTTTTGATAATAGCTCTGAGCTTGGGAACCAGCACTTTGAGCGTAAAATCCTGCTCCGAATAGTAGGGACCGGTCAATGCACGCTTAATGACTTCAAAAAAGTCAATCATTGTCTCACTCATCAACCATCAGGCTACAAGCTTAAGAGCCAATGTCACACCACCGGCAGCTGTTTCAGCATAGCCATCAGCTCCGATCTGGTCTGCCCACTGCTGCGTAACGGGTGCTCCACCCACGATCACCTTGAACTTGTCGCGTTCATGGATATCATTCAGGAGGTTAATAACTTCCCGTTGGCTCGGCATTGTGGAGGTCATTAGAGATGAGATAGCAATAATGTCAGCATTGAGTTTTCTGGCTTGCTCCAAGAAAGTCGTCGCGCTGACATCTTCACCTAAGTCTTGAACTATGAAACCAGTCAATTTGAGCATCATGGTCAGGATGTTCTTGCCGATGGTGTGGATATCGCCTTTAGCTGCGCCAATGATCACGATGCCGGGTGGTGTAGCTCGCTGGTCGCTTGCTGCAATAGCTGGCTCCAACACCTTCATGGCCTCATTACCTGCCTCAGCGGCTAAAATCATGTCTGGCAGATAGAGTTCGAGCTTTTCGAACTTTTCGCCAACGATGCGCAACCCATCGCGCATACCTACCTCCACAGCCTCTATTGGGGTTATCCCGTTATCCAGACACTTTTGGGCTGCCCCCTTGGCCCTCTCTGCGTCACCTTCAATGATTGCAAGTTGAAACTCAGCAAGCAAATCGCTCTTATTTGTCATAAACATTCTCCTATTTGTCTATCTTTCCTACCGTCGTGAACGATTCCAGCAGTTGATCTTATCAAACGTAAGTCTGTGGATTGAGAGGAGAACGATGGTTTATGTCCAAACTAAATCTAGTTCTACTCCCTTTCGAAGAATTAATGATTTACGTTTAATACTCGCTAATATTCGCTCCGTTTCGTTTTACGTGAGAACAATTCCTTAACCCGTAATGGGCTTGACCATGACGATGTCAAGCCGGATCGCCAACCTGGAGTAAATTGATACACAGGCAAACAAATCGGTCTCAGCACAACTACCATGCAGGATTTCATTGAGTTACAAATTTCTTGAATTTATCTTAGCAAAATCGTTAAGTAAAAACAACGCCAGAACGTAGTATCAAGACTGACTAATTCTGGGTAGTATTCGAAGAGTCGGATTATCGATATTTTTAAAGTTTCCGTACCACTTGATATTGAGGATTTTCCCCATTTTGTGGAACATATTCATTTGTAAAAAGTTGTGAGAGGATATAAGATATAAATCCTCGAATTTTCGGGACATTTGTCCCTACTCGCACGGAACACATGCCCATCGACTTTTACCAAAAAATAAAATACAATCTTTTTAAACGACAACAGATAGAATAAAAAGAAAAACCCTTCTCCATTTTGAGAAGGGCTAATCAAGGTTACAAGCTGCGGAGAGGGTGGGTATCCTCTCCACAGCTTATAAGTCCTCCAAGGCGGCGGAAGTTGCACTTACTGCCGGACTTAATATATTTGGAGCTACAACTGTCAAAGTGCAAGGGCTTTGCAGCCGATTTGCTCAGTTCATCCTGGGCAATCTCGCTTTTTACTAACTTACCTATCATTTTATATCCTCCTCAGAACTTGTCAAGGCCTTGTGGGACATTGTCATTTAAAGTTCAAAAGTGAACTGTTTAAGGCTGAA
>Ga0209253_10003483_pt1 | contig 13840 bp, 9 predicted proteins | sample FrelakmetBRP12BR_FD_187145 | JGI IMG/M metagenome (GOLD analysis project Ga0209253, IMG submission 187145) | Freshwater lake sediment microbial communities from the University of Notre Dame, USA, for methane emissions studies - BRP12 BR (SPAdes)... | ecosystem: Environmental > Aquatic >...
TAACTGTCGCTTTCAAAGGCTGGCGCGCAGGTGCGCGCAGGCGCGCAGATGGGCGGCGGCGATCCGTTCCACCTGTGCCAACAGATCGCTGTGCTGGCCCTGACGAACAGTTTCCTCCAGGGTTCGGCAGAGCTCGGCCAACTCTATGGCTCCAAGGTTGCTGCTGCTGCCCTTGAGATGGTGGGCGTTGCCGATCAGCGTCCCGGTATCCTGGGCCACCGCCGCTTCGCGCATTTCCTCCACCAGCGCATTGCCGGTGGTTGCAAACGTTTCCATCAGGGTGCGGAACTTCGAGCCCAACAGAGTGTGAACTTCGCTCAGTTTCTTCTGATCCATGCTGGAATCCGCGGCGGCGGTAGCGGGTTCGGCGGATGCGGAAACCCTGCCGTCGGCGGGTGACGGGTTGGTGCTTGGGAGCTGCTGCCCTGGGGTTCGGACGGGTAGCCACCGAGAAAGCAGGTTACCCAGCGTCCGTGTCTCGAAGGGTTTGGCTAAATGTTCATCCATGCCGGCCGCGAGGCAAGCTTCGCGATCATCTTTCATGGCGTTAGCCGTTAGGGCGATAATCGGGACTCGCGGGTTGCCCAGTCTTCGCTCACGGGCGCGGATAGCGCGCGTCGCCTCAAAACCATCCATTCGCGGCAATTGGCAGTCCATCAATATAGCGTCATAGTGTTGACAATCGACGGCTTCGACAGCATCGCGCCCATCGGCTGCCAAATCACAGTATAAGCCTAACTGCCCCAACATTTGTAACCCAACGGTTTGGTTGACCTCGTTATCCTCGACCAGCAAGATGCGTCCCTTAAGTTGGGGTAGGGGTAGTTTCGTCGTGCTGTTGATCGGTATGAATTGGCTGATCTGGTCGCTGGTCACCGTAACCAGCGCCTCGTAAAGATGGGATTGGCGCACCGGCTTGTGCAGATGAAACTCGTGACTCAGAACCGTCCGCATATGTTTGGTTTGCGTCAAGGGACTGAGCAGCACCAGGCGAAGAGCGGTCAGCGCGGGGTCGGCACGGATAGTGCGGGTTAGTTCAAGACCATCCATGCCAGGCATTGGCCAATCCAAGATGGCGACCTGATAGGGCTGGCCGCTGGCGGTCATTTGCCGCAGTTTGGCCAGAGCCGCAAGGCCAGTCGTCGCGCGGTCATGCTGGACACTCCAGCGTTCCAAGTAATTTTCCAGGATAGCGCAATTGGTGGCGTTGTCGTCTACGATCAGCATCCTCATCCCAGCCAACGCCCGCGGCGGCGGCGTGGCGCGAACGGGATTATCGAAGCGAATAGTAAACCAGAATGTGGAACCCTGATTGGGTACGCTGTCGAGCACGATTTCCCCGCCCATGAGTTCCACGAGTTGTTTGGAAATCGCCAACCCAAGTCCAGTGCCGCCATGGCGCCGGCTGGTCGAGCCGTCGGCTTGGCTGAACGGTCTGAAGAGACGCGCTTGAGCTTCCGGGCTAATGCCGATGCCGGTATCATGGACTTCGAAGCGCAGATGGACGTGATCCTGTTGTTGGTTTTCTACTTGGACACTGACCGCCACCTCGCCGCGCCCGGTGAATTTAATAGCATTGCCGATCAGATTTATGAGTACCTGATGCAAGCGGGTCGGGTCACCCCGTACCTTGTCGGGGGTTTCCGCCGCCACAAAACAGGTCAGCTCCAGCCGTTTGCGATGAGCGCGTTCGGCCAGCAGGGCACAGACGTTTTCCACGGCCTGGCCAACATCGAAGTCGATGTGTTCAAGGCGCAGTTCCCCGGCCTCGATGCGGGAAAAATCCAGAATACCGTCGATGATGCTGAGCAGCAATTCCGCCGAGCGATAAGCAGTTTCCACTTGCTCGCCTTGGGATGGGGTGAGACTGCCTTCCCTCAGCAGGTCCAGCATACCGATAACGCCATACATCGGGGTACGGATTTCATGGCTCATGTTGGCGAGAAACTGGGACTTGGTTCGAGCGGCCTCCTCGGCAGCCTGCCGGGCTTTCTCCATCTCTTGTTGCACCCGGTGATTGGCGAGGGCAAGCCCCAGCATTTCTCCGATCAACCGAAGCATCGCCAGGCGTGTCAAATCTCTGGATGGGAAGGTTTCGCTAAGCAGGACCAGAAAGCCCAGCACCTTATCGCCATGGCGCATGGGCACGGCGTAGTAACCCGCTTTTGGGTTAACAGGAGAATTGTTCGAGATGATGATCTCGCTTTCTGCCGGCAGCCTATCCAATAGACTGGATTTGAAGGCCAGGCATGCTTCTTCGCTGCTAACCGCCAAGCCGTTTTCGCCATGCGTAACAAAGACCTCCAATGCCTTGGATTCCGGTTCGCACAGCAGCACACAGCCTTGATTGGGCAGGGCCAGTCCGCTGATCTTGGCAATGCACTCCAGGACTTCCTGGAAGCGTTCTTGCAGCGGTCGTTGCGCCTGAAGGATCTGCGAGACGCGGGCCCGGATTTCGGCTGATTCCCGTTCATAAAGCTCGCGTTCCTCGCGGTGCACCGCCTCCGTAATATCGCGCTCCACCGCCACATAGCCGCGCAATTCGCCGGTTGTGCTTTGGATGGGGGCAATCGTCGATTGGGCCCAGAATAGCTCCTGACGAGTATCAGCGGCTAACTGCTGGCGGCGCTTGAGAATGCGGCCGGTCCAGATTTTCCCACTCCGTAAAGTGCCCCACATGTCGGTGTAGAAACCGGTAGCCATCTGTTCGCTTTTCAGAACGCCTGGCGGTTTACCGATGATCTCTTCTCTAGTCCAACCGGTAATGGTCGTGAAAGCGGGATTGACATAGCGGATCAGGCCCTGCGTATCGGTGATAAAAATGCTGTCTGGGCTGGCCTCGACGGCCATCATAAGGCGTTGGCGTTCACGCTCCGCCCGCTTGCGTTCCGAAATATCCCGCAGGTTGATGGTAAATAGGGGCTGTTCGCCCAACCGGCTAGCGCTGATGGCGAGTTCGACTGGAAATTCGGTTTTGTCCGCCCGCAGCGCCAGGATCTCGATGCGCAGGGCGCTGTGGGATGGTGCGCCAGTTGGCGCGCAGCGGGCGATGCTGTCGGCGAAAACCGCTCGATAATTGGCAGCGATTAGGTATCTGGCTGGCTTCCCGAGAACCTGCTCACGGCGCAAGCCGAAAGTCGCCTGTGCTGGCAAGTTGAACTCGGTGATGTACCCCTGCTGATCCGTGGTGATGATGCAGTCCAGGGTGGAATCTAGAATTACGCTCTTGCGGCTGTCTTCTTCACGCGCCTCCGCATAAAGTTCCCCGACCCGGCTGGACATGTGGTTGAAAGTGGCGGCGGTCTGGGCCGCTTCAGAGCATCCACGCATTGGCATCTGATAACCGAATTCTCCCTTAGCGATGCGTTCCATGGCGGCGGTCAGCTTGCGGAATGGACGGCTGACATAGCTGGCCAGGAGCAGCGAAAGCGGGATGACAAACAGCATCCCCAGGACGGCGATGCCTAAAGTCTTGTAGCGGGCCGCCGCCAGATAGCCTTGTACCGTTTCGGTGGATAGGCCCAGTTGTACCTGACCGAGGCTGATGCCGCCTTCGGAAATGTCCATGGCGGTGTCGAAAATCCCATCGTCCACGCTGTCAAGGTGATCATCGGGACTGAAAGCCTGTTGTAGGCCGTATACGATGCCTTCCTCCGCCAACAGGATATTATTCTTGCCCAGCACTCGCGCGTACACCATTTCCGGAGCTTTCAGGGTTTCCGTTATCAGATTTTCCAGCGCAGCCACGTCCATGGCGAGCACGGGATTTTTCGCGGCAGCGGCTAACAGGGTGGCGGCGGTAGCGGCGCGGGCGCGAAATTCCCGGTCCTGGGATTCACCCAAAACAGCGAGCGCGTTCCATGTCAGAAGGCCGAACAGGACTGCCTCAAACAGGGCAATGGCTAGGAAGATCTTGAAACGCAATGACATGGATGATTATGGCGTGATAGGTTGGGTTGATCGGGATGCTGTTCAGAAATGGGCGTCGCATAAATTCCAATTCCGACTGGAATGTCTGCGCTCAAGTTAACCAAGTTAGAAGTATTTTATCAACTTTAGAGTCAGGTCCTGTTTATGGAAGCGGAATTTTGGCACCGGCGTTGGAAAAAAAACGAGATCGGTTTTCATCAGGCAGAGATCAACGCGCGTCTACGGCAGTTCTGGGATGCGTTGGGTATCCGGTCCGGAGAAACGGTGTTTGTACCCTTGTGCGGCAAAAGCCAGGATATGCTCTGGCTGGCGCACCAGGGGCATCCGGTATTGGGTGTGGAATTGAGCCTCCTGGCCATCAGCAGCTTTTTTCAAGGCAATGGGTTGCACCCCCGCAGCCGTGAAGAGAAGGGTTTCCAGGTTTGGGAAGCTGCCGGCATCACCTTATGGGGTGGAGATTTTTTCGCGCTTGACGGTGCTGACATCAAGAGTATGGCCGGGGTTTATGACCGCGCTTCACTTATCGCCTTGCCGCCCGCCATGCGCGAGCGTTATGTCTGCCACCTCATGGCCATTTTGCCATCGACTGCCCGGCTATTCCTGGTGACCCTGGAATATCCCCAGGAGCTCATGAAGGGACCGCCGTTCTCGGTAAGTGAGGCGGAGGTGCGCGCCCTGTATGGTGAGGCCTACGTTGTCGAGCTACTGGTTACCCACGATGCCCTGCCGGAAAGCCCACGCTTTCGTGAGCACGGGTTGCCGTGGCTGTGGGAGAAGGTTTATCGGTTGATTCCGAAACAGCCGCCGGCAGGCGCGGCAGGTGAATGAAAGCGCCCGATCTCGCCGGGCCGAGATAACCGCTGGCGGCCATGATCTTCGCGGTTATCAAGTCGCTTTTGGTTTTGTTCTGGCGTTACAAGTCATTGATTTTGAATGGCTGGTGTGGGCAGGACGGGTAAGTGAACTGCGAAGTCGCCAAAAAAAGCGGCCGGGTATGAGCACTTTGTGTATATATAATTAAAGAGTTTTGCTGGTAATTTTCAAATAAAAATATACAAAGATTACATATCAAGAATCTTGCGAGATCAATCGGTGTGCTGAAGCTGAAAGCGCCTGGGAAGGGAACGTGGCAGCGCGACCCTAGAAAGGCGTGGTCAACCGTAGATAATGAATGCTGAAAAACTGTTGCGTGTCAGTCCAGACCTGCTCGGCCTGATAACCGGCTCGCCGGGCAAGCTGATGAAATTCGGCAACGCTGTATTTGTAAGAACTCTCCGTGTGCAGGGTCTCGCCGGCCGCGAAGCTGAACCAGCAATTCTCCACGCGGACCCGTTGCGCATACTGGCTCATGAGGTGCATTTCTATGCGTCCCAGGTCCTCGTTATAAAAGGCCTGGTGGCTGAAGCTGACCGGGTTCAGGTTGGTGTCCAGTTCGTTCTGGATGCGGCTTAGCAGATTGAGATTAAACTCGGCAGTCACTCCCTGGGCATCGTTGTAGGCCGCATGCAGGATAGCCGAGTCTTTCTTGAGATCGACGCCGATCAGCAGGGCGCCGTCCGGCCACAGAATCTTTCTGAGCTGCTTCAGAAAAGTCATGGCGGCATCGGGTTCAAAGTTACCAATGGTGGAGCCCGGGAAAAAAGCCAGTTTTCTGAAATGGCTTGGACAATACGAGAGGTGCAGGGTATGGCTGAAATCCGCACAGGCGGCGTGTACCTCCAGCCAGGGATAATCGGCCGCGAGCTGGCGGGCCGAATTCAGCAGAAAGTCCTTGGAAATATCGATCCCCATGTAAGCCGACGGCTGCAAGGTTTCCAGCAACAGGCGCACCTTTTTGCTGGCCCCGCTGCCCAGCTCGATGAGCAGGCATTCCGGTCCAGCCAGCGCCGCGATTTCCTTGGCGTGAGCTTGTAATAGGGCGATTTCCGTGCGGGTGGGGTAATACTCGGGTACCCCGCAGATAGCATCGAACAGTTCCGAACCCCGCCGATCATAAAAAAATTTCGGTGGGATCATCTTGGGCTGTAAGGCCAGGCCGCGCAGGACTTCGTCGCGCAGGCTGGCGGTACCTGGGTGGTTGTCGTAGAACCGTACGGCGGGAGCGCTGTTCATCGGTCGTCCGCCAAGCGGATTCCGGAGAACTGCCAGCGATCCCCGGGGTAGAAAAAATTCCGGTAACTGGGACGTACATGCGAGGCTGGCGTGGCGCAGGAGCCGCCACGCAGCACCATTTGACTGCACATGAATTTACCGTTGTATTCCCCCAAGGAGCCGGCCAGCGGACGATAGCCGGGATAGGGTGCATAGGGGCTTTGGGTCCATTCCCACGCATCGCCGAAGAGTTGGGTAGGGGCGATGGACGTGGCTGCCGCGGGAAGCGGGTGCAGGGAGCCGGAATCCATAAAATTGCCGGCGATGGGTTGCAGGGTGGCGGCCAGTTCCCATTCGGCCTCGCTGGGCAGGCGCTTGCCGGACCACCGGGCATAGGCATCGGCTTCAAAAAAGCTGACATGGCAGACCGGTTCCTGTTCGGCCACGGGCCGCATACCCGCCAGAGTCATCAGCCACCAGTGGCCGTCCAGCTTTTCCCAGTACAACGGCGCCTGCCAGTTCTGTTGGCGGACGCTATTCCAACCGTCGGAAAGCCAGTATTCCGGCCGTTCGTAGCCGCCAGCGTCCATGAATTCCAGGTATTCGCCATTATTTACCAGGCGGCAGGCCAGTGCATAGTCCTGCACGTAAACTTGATGGCGCGGGGTTTCATTATCGAAGCAAAAGCCTGCGCTGGCATGGCCTATGGAACGCACTCCGCCGACGTATTCGCTCCAGTTGAGAGCTGCTGCCTGAACGCAGGAACCCTCTGCATCGGGCCTGTTCTCATGATAGCGGGGGCGCAAGGGATTGTAGGCGAGGATATGCTTGATGTCGGTGAGCAGGAGTTCCTGGTGCTGTTGCTCGTGATGGAGTCCCAGCGTTAGCCGGGCGGCGAAATCATCCCACCGCGGTTCAGCCAGAGAGTTGATAAGCTGAACCATGGCGGTATCGACACAGACCCGGTACTGATAAACCTCGGCCACCGTGGGGCGGGACAGCAGGCCGCGCTGTGGACGGGGAAAGGGTTGGCCGTGGGTTACATAATAAGAGTTGAAAAGGTAATCGAAGCGCGGATGAAATGGCCGATAGTCAGGTTGGAAGGGAATCAGTAAAAATGTTTCGAAAAACCAACTGACATGCGCGATATGCCACTTGGGTGGACTGACATCCGACATGGTCTGTATGCAGTAGTCTTCCGTGGCGAGTGGCAGGCACAGTTGTTCGGTCTGGCGTCGGACTTGCCGGTATCGCGCTAGGAGATCCTGCCGGTCAGGAGAAGATTGCCGACGAGCCTTGGTTATAGGTTCTGCGTTGTTTGATGAGGGCATGGGTTGGGTTCCCTCGGGGCTGACTGACTTGAGCGTAAGTATAGTCGAAGCCACGATTCTGGTTTCTGAGGCTGGCGTTTTTGGCAATATTCCTTTGGCAAGTGATTGGCGGTGGGTTCAAATCATGCCCCGATAATTTTAAGGTCTCGGGTGCAGCGGAATCGCAGCCTTGTCCTGCCCCCGGTCGGCAGTAGCGGATGTAGTTCCGTGCTCTGAACCAGCCGGTTAGACTCAGGCGTTGCCGCCGGGTTGGCGGCACTTCGCGGTAGATGCTCTCGCTGAGAAAGTAAACGAGGTACCGGTTTATAGAAATCGGTTATAAATATATGGCGAAAAAGTTCTTTGGAAGCATATAGCGGGGTGCTATTTTAAAATATGTTTTTAAAAGCCATCCCCTGGAGGACGGCGATACGTTATGCAACCTAATGCAAGGTGCGACAAGATCGGATCTGGGGGAAGAGTCTATGTATCAGTATGACCAGTATGACCAGGTGATTGTGGATCAGCGCGTGGCCCAGTTCCGGGGCCAGGTGAAGCGTTATCTGGCCGGTGAGCTTACGGAAGATGAGTTCCGCCCGCTGCGCCTGATGAATGGGTTGTACCTGCAACGCCATGCTTATATGTTGCGTATCGCTATCCCCTACGGACTGCTGTCGTCCCGGCAACTGCGGATGCTGGCGCATATCGCGCGTACCTATGACAAGGGCTTCGGTCACTTTACCACCCGTCAGAACATCCAATTCAACTGGCCGAAGCTGGAGGACGTGCCCGCCATTCTTGCCGATCTGGCCAGCGTCGAGATGCATGCCATCCAGACCAGCGGCAACTGCGTGCGCAACGTCACCGCCGACCACCTGGCTGGGGTGGCGGTAGATGAAATCGAAGACCCGCGCGTCTACTGCGAGATCATCCGCCAGTGGTCCACCTTCCATCCGGAATTTTCTTATCTGCCCCGCAAGTTCAAGATCGCCGTCACCGGCGCCAGCCACGACCGGGCCGCTGCCCAGGTGCATGATATCGGGTTGAACCTGGTGAAAAATGCTCAGGGCGAGGTAGGCTTCCGAGTGCTGGTGGGCGGGGGCCTGGGTCGTACCCCTATCGTCGGCCAGGTGATCCGTGAATTCCTGGAGAAACGGCACCTGCTCTCCTATCTCGAATCCATCCTGCGTGTCTACAACCAGCTTGGTCGCCGCGATAACCTCAACAAGGCGCGCATCAAGATCCTGGTCAAAACGCTGGGAATAGACAAGTTCAGGGCAATGGTTGAAGAGGATTGGAGTCTCTGCAGGAACCCCAACCTGGCGCTGGAACAGGCTGAAATCGACCGGGTAGGGCGGTTCTTCGCACCGCCGGCCTACGCGTTAGAAGCCGCCTCGGATACCCATTTCGCGGGTTATCTGGCTGCCGACAAAGCCTTCGCCACCTGGGTTGGCCGCAATGTAACGGGGCACCAGCGAGCGGGTTATCGCAATGTGTTCGTGTCCCTGAAAGCGCCCTTGGTACCGCCGGGCGATATGACCCATGAGCAGATGGACGCGGTCGCCGATCTGGCGGATCGCTACAGCTTCGGCCAGATCCGTACCACCCACGATCAGAACCTGTTGCTGACTGACGTGGGCCAGGCCGATCTGTACCCCCTGTGGCAGGCGCTGCGGGAACTGAGCCTGGCCACGCCCAATATCGGCACTCTCAATGACATGATCTGCTGCCCAGGCCTGGACTATTGCAGCCTGGCCAATGCCGGCGCTATTCCCATCGCCAAGCAGATCAACGAGAAGTTCGACGATCTGGATTATCTCTATGATCTGGGCGAACTGCGCCTCAAGATGTCGGGCTGCATGAATGCCTGCGGTCACCACCACGTGGGGCACATCGGCATCCTGGGCGTGGATAAGCATGGTGAGGAGTGGTATCAGATCAGCCTGGGCGGCTCTGCCGAAAATGATGTGTCCCTGGGGCAAATCTTGGGACCCTCGGTAGCCAAGACGGAGGTGGCCAATACGCTAGAGCAGATTTTGCTGGTTTACGTGGAGCGGCGCGAGGAAGGCGAGCGCTTCCTGGACACTTTCCGGCGCATTGGTATTAAGCCCTTCAAGGAGCGTGTTTATGCGACGGATGCCAAGGCCTCCCAGGGCGATCAGGAGCGGCGCTATGCGGCAAATTATTAAGGATCGCAAGATTGTCACCGATGCCTGGCACCCTGTGGATGATGGCGAGGCGCTGCCTGAGGGGCCGGTCATTGTCACTCTGGCTCGCTGGCAGGCTGAGAGGGAAGCTCTGCTGGCACGGGGGAGCAGTATCGGCGTGCGCCTGAAAAACGATGCCGATCCGCGTGCAATCGTCCAGGATCTTGACCACTTTCAGGTAATTGCTCTGGAATTTCCATCCTTCCGGGACGGTCGGGCCTATTCTCAGGCCCGTTTGTTGCGGGAGCGCTATGGTTACCGGGGCGAACTGCGCGCAGTGGGGGATGTACTGCGAGACCAGTTGTTCTTCATGTATCGCAGCGGATTTGACGCTTTTGAACTGCGGCCCGATCGCGATCCGCACGATGCGCTGGAAGCCTTCGCGGAATTTACCGTGACCTATCAAGCAGCGGCCGATGAACCCTGCCCCCTTTACCGGCGCGGGCGTTAAGTACGCAGGATCGTGAACCGGCACCATGCCTTATCCAGTATCAATGGGATGGCGATGGAGGAATAACAGAGGTGAGCGGTTTCGTGTTGTCGTCGTTCCCCATGTTTTTCTCCAGGATAGTGACGACTACAGTGGTGATGTTGTCGGTAGCGCCGCGTACCAGAGCCAGATGAACCAGGGCATGAACGATCTCTTGGCCATTGCCATGGGTTAGCAGACTGGCGATTTCGGTATCGCTGACGACTTTGTTAAGGCCGTCGCTGCAGAGCAGAAATACATCGCCAGCCTGAAGCTTAAAGTGTATTGCATCAATTTCGAGGTACTCTGAGGAACCCACGGCACGGGTAATGACATTGCTCAGAGGATGGTCGTGGGCTTCCTCAGGTCTGACCAAGCCTTGGTCGATCAGGTCCTGAATCTGGCTGTGATCGCGGGTCAACTGTTGTAAGTGACCGTCGCGCAATCGATAAAGCCGACTGTCGCCCACCCAGAGACACGAGCCTCTATCCTGATAAGCCAGCAGGATCACGACGGTGCTGCCGATGGTGCGATTCTGATAGCGGTGCTCCGATTCTTCCATTAATTGCTGGTTGGTATTTTGCAGCCGCTGTCTTATAGCCGTGATGAACGTTTCCCAGTCGGCAGGAGGCGGAGCTTGACGTAGGTTATCGATGACCATCCGGCTGGCCACATCGCCTGCTTCGTGGCCACCCATGCCGTCAGCCACGGCCCATAGGCCCAGTTCGGGCAGCGCCAGGTAGGCATCTTCGTTGATCTTACGCACCATGCCTACATGGCTGTGATCGGCGGATGACCACGCTAAGTGTCTTGCCGTTTTCATATTAATTCCTTGGCCGAGCTTGGGTTACTGTCTCGCAATTCGCATTCCATGCTGCGGTAACAATTAAGCGATTCATTCTGTTCCTTACAATTCGCCACGGCGATAACCACGCGTCTGAGGGGTATGGACACCATCGTTAAGTGTTGCGCAGATCGGTGTGAATATCCAGGGGGATGAGGACGTCATCGTATCGATTTCTCTGGGTTTTGGTTAACTACTGAGCGCGCGATAAGCCGCAAGTTACAGTTCTAGCTTGAATAACCATGGGTTTATTACCAAGGATGACAAGGTTTGTCCACCAGACTACCTGTTCCAAAACACGCAGGATCGCGAGCAGATCAACTGACGGGTTGCCTCGCCCGGAATACGCTCCAGTTAGCCGGGTACTCCCGGCTTGATGAGCATTTCCTCATGAACAGGCGTTCACCAGCAAACTCTATGCCGTGTTTTTTGAAAATCACTTCATACTGTAAACCATGCCAACAGCGCCCCCAGCGTGATAATCGATAATACGGTAGTGGCTACCACCGCGGCAGCGGCGCGTTGCACAGAAATTCCATATTCCGGAGGCGGAACGTATACCCCACATAGGAAGTACGTTAGGCTTGCGTTTGGTGGATAGTTAAATAATTTTGCAGCATTTTTAATGCGAGGAGCGATGTTATGAAGAACGTTACCCGGGGCTTTCTGAGCGCGGCCATTGGTGTGGTGATGGCCGGTGCCGCAGGCCTGGCCCAGGCGGCCGACACGATCAAGATCGCCATCGTCGGCCCCATTACCGGCCCGGTCGCCCAGTATGGGGATATGCAGATGGCCGGTGCCAAGATGGCGGTGGAGCAGATCAACGCCAAGGGCGGTGTCAATGGGATGAAGCTGGAAGCCATAACCATGGATGATGTCTGTGAGCCCAAACAGGCGGTCGCGGTGGCCAATAAGGTGGTCAACGATGGCATCAAATTCGTGGTCGGGCACCTCTGCTCGGGTTCCACCCAGCCGGCCTCCAAGATTTACGAGGATGAGGGCATCCTCATGATCACCCCGGCCGCCACTAACCCCGCCATCACCGAGCAGGGCTACAAGATGGTGTTCCGCACTATCGGCCTGGACAGCCAACAGGGCCCCGCCGCCGGCGATTACATCGTCGCTGAGGCCAAGCCCAAGTTGATGGCCATCATCCACGACAAGCAGCAGTATGGCCAGGGGGTCGCCGAAGAGGTCAAAAAGACGGTGGAGAAGGCTGGCATCAAGGTCGCGTTGTTCGAGGGTGTGAACAAGGGTCAGACCGATTTCTCCGCCCTGATCACCAAGTTGAAGAAACAAGGCGTGGACTTCGTCTACTACGGCGGTTATCACCCGGAACTGGGCTTGATCCTGCGGCAAGCTCGCGAGCAGGGCTTTGAGGCGAAATTCATGGGCCCCGAGGGTGTGGGCAACAAGGATATCAGCGCTATCGCCGGTCCGGCTTCCGAGGGGTTGCTGGTTACCCTGCCGGCCGACTTCAGCCAGGACCCGGCCAACGCCGAATTGGTCAAGGCTTTCAAGGCCAAGAATCAGGACCCCACCGGCCCCTTTGTAATGCCGGCCTACGCGGCGGTGCAGATCATCGCCGACACCATCGCCAAGACCAAGAGCACCGACCCCAAGGTACTGGCCAAAACCATCCGCGAGTCCACTTACCAGACACCTATCGGCAAGGTGGCCTTTCAGGATAACGGCGATCTGAAAGAATTCCAGTTCGTGGTCTTCACCTGGCATGCCGACGCTACCAAGACCCCGGCGAAATAGGCGCTGGGCACCGCTGCCGACCGGCAAACTCACCGCCCCCGTTTCCTCGCGAAACCGGGGCGTTGACATTTAAACAGGGTCCACAGCATGGCTGATTTCTTCCCGCAATTCCTGCAACAGATCATCAATGGCCTGACCCTGGGCAGCATTTACGCCCTGATTGCAATCGGCTACACCATGGTGTACGGCATTATCGGGATGATCAATTTCGCCCATGGCGAGATCTATATGATCGGCGCTTACGTGGGGATGGTGATGATTACCGCGCTCGGCCTGTTCGGGCTTCACACCATTCCCCTGGTCTTGCTGTTGACCCTGACCGTCAGCATTCTTGTCACCAGCGCCTATGGCTGGACCGTGGAGCGGGTCGCCTACCGACCACTGCGCGGCAGTCCGCGCCTGGTGCCACTGATTTCCGCCATCGGCATGTCCATCTTCCTGCAAAACTACGTGCAACTGGGGCAGGGCGCGCGGGATGTATCCATGCAGCCCTTGATCGCCGGCGGCTGGCGCTTCGGCGCCGAAGGCGGCTTTCAGGTCTATCTATCCTACATGCAGGTCTTGATCGCGGTGGTCACGGTGGTATTCATGACCGGCCTGACCCTGTTCATCGGGCGCTCGCGCCTGGGCCGGGCCTGCCGGGCCTGTGCCGAGGACCGCGCCATGGCCAACCTGCTGGGGATAGACACCGACCGGGTAATCTCTCTGACCTTCGTGCTGGGGGCTGCCCTGGCCGCCGTGGCCGGTGTGCTGGTGGGGCTTTATTACGGCCTGGTCAACCCCTTTATCGGCTTTGTGGCCGGCCTCAAAGCGTTCACCGCGGCGGTGCTGGGCGGCATCGGCAGCATTCCCGGCGCCATGCTGGGTGGGGTGGTGCTGGGCCTGACCGAGAGCTTCACCTCGGCCTATCTCAGTACCGAATACAAGGACGTGGTGGCCTTTTCCCTGCTGGTGCTGGTGCTGCTGTTTCGCCCCACCGGCTTGCTGGGCAAACCGGACGTGGAGAAAGTGTAATGAAGCGCCATCTTCCGGAAGCCTTGATTATGGCCCTGTTGACCGCCCTGCTGACCATTCCCATCCTCGGTATCCGTGTCAAGGTGGATGGCATCAATGTCGCCCTGCAGGGCGATGGAACGCCCGTATACATCGCCATGGCCGCGGTGTTCCTGATCCGCCTGTTCCAGGAACCACTGCGAGCGGTTGCCGGTCTGGTTCGCATCGAGCG
>Ga0209253_10003484_pt1 | contig 13838 bp, 8 predicted proteins | sample FrelakmetBRP12BR_FD_187145 | JGI IMG/M metagenome (GOLD analysis project Ga0209253, IMG submission 187145) | Freshwater lake sediment microbial communities from the University of Notre Dame, USA, for methane emissions studies - BRP12 BR (SPAdes)... | ecosystem: Environmental > Aquatic >...
CGACACCATTGCTGCTACCACGGGTTACCAAGGGATAGCCTATGAAAGAACGCCGAGTGGCAGCATCGGCCAGAAGATCCCCGGAGTCATCATCACCTTTGTCAGTGAAAATGGACAGGTGAGGCGAACCGCATCAACGGATAATAACGGGGCGTACCGGATCGATTTAAACAGCGGCAGATATCGTGTGACAGCACAGCATCCCGATTATGATGATTACTCCTCGGCACCGGGATTTTTTGTCGTCTCTGGAACGGGTTATCAGACAGGGAATATCTTTCTTAAAAAGAAGTTGATCACAACAATATTGCTTATACGCCATGCTGAAAAGGGTACGACACCTCCGAACGACCCCCCGCTGACCCCAGCAGGACAGGTAAGGGCGAATGAACTGATTCATGTAGCGGGCAAGGCTGGTGTAAAGGCGGTTTTTAGAACAAGTCTGCTGAGGAGTCTACAAACAGTCCAGCCCCTCGCCGCGCATCTCAATATCCCCATCACTATATACAGCGACTATGCAGGATTGAAGAACAAGGTATTATCGAATTACGCCGGTGGAGTTGTAGTCGTAGCGGGACATGCAGATACCCTCCAAGTAATCACGACGACCTTCGGAGGAGACGCGAGCAAGTGCACGGTGACCGGTGACGAGTTTGATAATCTCTGTGTTATAACAATCTATGGGAATAATAAGGCGAATGTGATCAATTTACAGTATGGTGCAACAAGTCCATAGGCTGACAGGAACCATTCCATAGAGACAGACCACATTTATATTGTCATACCTTCTCGGTCAATTTAGCCGGGAAGGTATGATGGATAAATCACCCAATGATTCAATTCGCCTGAACTTTACCCTTTATATAAACAGTTCTCACAGGATAGGGAATCTCAATCCCTTCTTTCTTATAGCGTTCATGCAATCTCTTTATAAGCTCGTGTTTAACGGCATATTGATCGGCAAATTCTTTTGAGCGAAGAACTACATTGAAGTTAATGCTTGAATCGTCAAACTTGCTGTAGCGGACGACAGGTTCAAATTCGGGGACGCCCCCCTTAACCTCTTTCATGACCTCCCTGGCGACTTCGATTGTCACCCTCTCCACCTTATCAAGGTCGCTGCCGTAGCTGACACCCACTTCCACAGAGGTCGATATTTCCTCGTCCGGGATGTTATAGTTCGTAACAATCGCCGACGCCAGTTTGGAGTTGGGTACAATTATCGTATTATTCGGTAATGCTCTGATCGTAGTATAACGCCAGGTGATGTCCGTGACATACCCCTCCTCGCCGCTGCTGAGCTTTAAATAATGTCCCGGCTTTATCTGTCCCGAGGCAATCAAATGAATACCCGCAAATAAATTGGAGAGAGTATCCTGAAGGGCAAGGGCGACGGCAAGTCCGCCTACCCCAAGGGCGGTAAGTATCGGCGTGATCGAGATTCCCAGGGACTGAAGAATGATGAGAATACCGATTACATAAACCAGGCCTTTCGTCAAATTCGTAAACATCGAAGTCGATAGAAAAGCCCCACCCGCCTTCCTGCTGTAGAGATTGACAAAGCCGACGGCGATCCTTGACAGGATCACCGTTACGGAAAAAATAACGATGATGAGAAGAGCCTTATGAAGAAAACTTAACATCTCCGGGCTTATCTCCGTAGTCTCTAATGCCCAGTAAATACCCAATGCTGTAAACAGGAGCGTGGTGGTCCCGTGGAGTGCCCGGATAAATATGTCATCGCCTTCCCATTTGGTTTTTGCCGATATCTTTTTGATTTCCCGAAGAATAATCTTCTCAAATATGATCCCGATAAGAAACCCGCCAATAACGAATACCAACGGCAGAAGCAGCTTTTTAATTGTCAGAATATCAGCGATCATCTATCCCTTCTCCCTTTTCCGACCTTGTCATTCCCGACTCGATTTTGTGTCATTCCCTCCACTACTCCCGACTCTACAAACTGTTTATCCAAAAATCAACAGCAAATGAGCATGAGCCGTTACCCCTTGACAAACGAATAGTAAGCTGGTTCAGACCATATTCGAATTTTTCATTTCATCTACTTATCAATGCCTTTGATTTTACTGAGAGGTTATTGAAAGTGAGAACTGCTTTCATTTGTTAAATATGGCAGCTTCAATCTCGTAATTTGCAAATTTTATCAGATCAAATTTCGAGTTGGGCTGGAAATTGACAGCACCTGCCACTAAAATATTTCAGTTATCAAAATTCAAGTATTCCTCGGAGAAAGTCTCAAATCCTCTGGCATCCGGGACCACTTAAACTGCTGCGGCCACCTGTCTCAGGGATCACCTGTATCTGTGTGTTGATGCGCTCTTTGAGCGCTGTGACATGTGATATAACACCGATTAGCTTGCCGTCCTGCTGTAGACCTGCAAGAGTCTCTATGGCTGTTTCGAGTGCATCATCGTCGAGGGTGCCGAATCCCTCATCAAGAAAGAGCGAGTCAACCCGTACATTCCGGCTTGCCATATGAGAAAGGCCGAGCGCCAGAGCAAGGCTCACAATAAAGCTTTCGCCGCCGGAAAGATTCTTCGTGGAACGGATTTCACCCGCCTGGTAGTTATCGATGACATTAAGTTCCAGGGGTTGTGATGAGTCGCGTACGAGCAGGTAACGATCCGTCATCTTCCTGAGCTGGCGGTTGGCATGCGCCGTCATCATTTCGAACGTCAGCCCCTGTGCAAAGTTACGGAATTTCTTTCCGTCGGCGGAGCCAATGAGGTCATGCAGGTCATCCCAGCGTGCGCATTCCTTTTTCTGCGCGTCAATGTTTTTTAAGCGCTCTTTCTGCTTATCTCTTTGTTTTTCATCTTCACTCAATATCTTCCTGATAACTCCAATATCAACCATAATCTGTTTCAGGTCTGAATCACAGGCACTTATGTTTTCTTTAAGCGTTTCACTAGATTGATCGGTCAGATTCTTCTCTCTCTCGGATACAAGCGCCTCTGCCCTGTCTTTCCGGCGGGCGTCAAGTTCTGTTTTTTCCTTGATCAGAGATTTCTCTTTGTCAGCAAGGAGTTCCCGATCTTCTTCACTCAAGCGTGATGACAGATAGTCTGCCTCGTCTTCAAATCCTGCCGTTTTGATCCGCACCATCAGGTTCTGTTCTGCCGCCGCAAGTTCTGTAGCCCGACGGCCTATATTTCCCTTCAATAAATCTATTTTCTCTTTCAGGGCGCTGATCACTTTTTCAATTTGCCCATATTTTTCGCGTGCTTTTTCAAGGGCTTTACCCGCGTTATCCACGGCGTCCGCCAAGCGCTTTTCCTCCTGGTCAGTATTCTTCTCTCCGAAAAGTTCCCGGCGTGAACCGCTCAGGGATTCATACTCTATCTTCAGATCGTCATGATCTTTGCGTCTTGCCTCCAGATCTGCATCGAGGTTACTCAGAAGCGCATTATTCTTCTCAATTCCGGCTTTCAGTTCATTGATCTTTTTCTCATGAACTGTTTTCTCATCCTGTTTCGCCTGCCATCCTTCTTTGCGCGTTGTCAGGTCTTTCAGTATAGTGTCAAGACTGTCTAACGGAATCCGGCTGACTCCAAAAGATTCAACATCCTTAAAGGCTGCGTTGCGGGCCTTTTGAGTTTCCTCTGATAGAGCAGCGCAATCTTTGATCAGTCGCTCATGCTCAAGGCCAGCCGTTTCCATTTTAAGTTTTGCATCCTGTAAAGCTTTACCTGAGTTGTCATACTTCTCCCTTATTTTTTCCAGGGCATCTTTGGCTGTCTTCTCCTTTTTGCTTTTCTCTTCGGCATCGGCGATAGTTCCTGATGTTTCGACAATCCTCTCCTGAACACCTGCAAGCTCTTCACGGACCTTCACTGCACGTTCCTTCGATACGGCCTCAATATTCAACTTCGACAAGGCATCAGCGCATTGCTTTTCATCCGTATCGAGAGATGCCTTTTTCTCCTCCATCTCTTTTTCAGCATGGCGGATATCCGTTATTGTTTTAACCTGTCCGGCTTCCAGTTTGCTGAGCTTTTCAGACACTTCTTTGAATTCGTTCTTCGTTTTTTTCAGCTCAGCCTCAGCCTCGTTCAAGACAGGCACATTACCCTGCGCATAGGGATGATCTATAGCGCCGCACAGCGGGCATGGTTTGCCGTCTTCCAGTTGTTTTCTCTCTTCCTCAAGGTTGCGGATACGGCTGAGCAAAGCTACCTGTGTTTCAAGGGTTGTAATATCTTTTTCCAGAAGCGCTTTTCTATCGGTGCAGGATTTTATCTCATCTGAAAGTTTCACATTGCCGGCTTTTAATGTTTCAATACTCGTTTTCAAGCCATCCAGCGCTGCGCATGTCTTGTCAATCCGTTCAATGGTTTCGACTGTCTGAATCAGAAGACGCTCGCGGTCTTTAAGGGTAGCTGTCTCACCATGCCACTGACTAATCGCGTGCCCCTTGAGGATAGCCGTGATTTCTTCTGTCAGGCGTTTAAGTTCACTTTGTCCTGTATCCAATTCCTTGCGGGATTGTTCGTGATCGGCCTCACTCTTGTTGCATACGGCCAGGGCAGCCTCCTTTTTTCCGGCTGCCGCGGAAAGCTCTTCACATGCCTTTATATACTTTGCCTCACTATCGCGAAGCAAGGCAAATCCCCTGTCGATTGCGGTGATATTTGTTAGCAGCGCTGCATCGGCAGCATGTTTTACTTGATAATTATGGACGGTTTCCAGGGCAGTCTGGGTCTTCTTCAGTTCCTGTTCACCCTTTTCGCTTTGGCTTTTATAACTTCTCCCCTGCTTTTCGAGATCCCCTATCGCCTTAGCCTTCTCTTCTACCTGCCTTTTCTGTTCACCCAGCCTGGCATCAAGATCGCGAACCTTCTTGATGACCTCCCCTTCGGATTGCTGTCTGGTTCGTGCCTCATTCAGCATGTTTTCTGCAGCCTGTTTTATGGCAAGTGTCTCGGCGCAGGCTCTATCCTTTTCAGGCAGTACGGCGATTGCGACATTAAGCTCCTTTGTCTCATTGTCCTGCTCCGCACGTAAAGCAGCTACTCCTCTGTAATCTCCATCAAGATTGAGGGCCTTGCGCGATTTTTCCAGCTTCTTTGCTTCCGGATCAAACTCCTGCCGGCGCTTCTCGAAATCCTGCTGCTTCTTATCCAGTTCTCCCAGTTCTTTCTCAAGGGCAACCATCCCATCGAGCCAGGCTATGGACTTGCGTATATCGTTCATTTTTCCGGCAAGTTCCGTCTCCCGGCCTTGCTTTTCTTTCAGGCCGGATTGCAGCTCCCTTACTTCATCTTCGCTTAAAATCTGAATTCCTTTCAGCTCGGCCTGCAATATTTCAAGTTTATCCCGTTCTTCTGTACGCCGCTCGTGAACCTTCACGGATATCCGGCTATATATTTCGGTGCCGGTAATCTGTTCAAGGATAGGAGCCCGGTCATTGGGCGGGGCTTGCAGAAATACCGCGAATCCTCCCTGAGCAAGAAGCATCGAACGGGTGAAGCGTTCAAAATCCATGCCCGTGGCCTTCTCGATAAATTCACCCACCTGGTTTATTTTTGATTCCAGAACTGCCCCGGAATCTGCATCGGCTATCTCATGCTTTGCCTGTTGTAATGCACCATCGGATCTTTTACGGGCGCGATACTGGCTCCAGTGGCAACGGTAACGGCCTTTCTGCGTCTCAAATGTAACCTCGGCAAAGCATTCACCTGTCTGACGTGACATGATCTCGTTACTGCTTTTCGTAACCTTATCCAGGCGGGGCGTCCTGCCGTAAAGTCCGAGGCAGATGGCGTCCATGATAGTCGTCTTTCCTGAGCCCGTAGGGCCTGTGATGGCGAATATGCCGTTAGACGAATAGTCCGGGTGGGTGAAATCAACATGCCATTCGCCCGTGAGTGAATTCAGGTTCTTGAACCGAACACCAAGTATTCTCATGCTATCTCCTAATATCTTTCAATTAGCACAACGTACTCCCCTCTTTTCTAAAGAGGGGTTGGGGGAGATTTCAGTTTATCTCGGGAAGCCCCGTGAATCCATCGTCACGAAAGAGGGTCTTAAATTGTGCCATCTCTATCTATTCAGCCATCAGGTCTACTTCATTCAAGGATACGATGATTTCCTGATATGCGCTCAAAAGAGCCGGACGCTGATCCTCCGGGACCTCATGTGATTCAAGGCAGCGTTTGAATACGTCCGTCGTGTCCAGATCGTCGAGTGTTTCTTCCGCATTCATTCCGCTCATGGCACGTTCCAGCACCCGGTTGTTCTTAACGCGGAGGATCTCGATGCCCGTCCCTTCGATTGCCTCATCCAATCGCTCTCGCAAATCGCCGGCTATCTCATCTCCTTCATATACTATTTCCAGCCAGGCATTGCTCCCTCCGGACTTCAGTTCTTCGATAGTGCGAGCGATGGTTGGCCAATCACCTTGCAGGGTTTTCAGTTCCTGGAACCTGGGTACCGGTATAGTTGTGACAGTAGGTGCATTACCCGAAAAATCAACAAGAACGACGCTCTTTTCCTGTCTTGCTTCTCCGAAGCCAATAGGCAGAGGCGAGCCCGCATAGCGTATGAAATCCGAACCGCCCACCGTTTGAGGGATATGAAGATGCCCCAAGGCAAGGTAGTCGATATGTTCGGGAAACACATCTGTTCTGACCTGTAAAAGGGAGCCGATATACAGTTCACGCACCCCGTCGCCGTCAACGGTTTGGCCGCCTGCGGTGAACAGATGCCCCATGGCGACAATCGGAATAGGCTTCTTCAACATGGCGCGTTTCCGTTCAGCCGCTTCATACACCATCCGGTAATGATCCCTGATACCTTCAATGATTTTCCTTTCCTTGTCCTCAAGGCTCTCACCTGCCTCGGCGGTGCGGATATCCCGGTCTCTGAGATACGGGATGGCGCAGACAATAAGCCGTGGCTCATCATCCGGCCCGGACAGCACAATCAGTTCATCTTCAGGAGAATCGGATGCACACCCTACGACATGGATGTTCAGAAATTGCAGGAGTTCCCGGGGGGCGTTTAAAAAAGAGGGCGAGTCGTGATTTCCTGCCGTGACCACCACATGGCGGTTTGGAGCAGCCGCCACACGGTACAAGAAACGGTAATACAACGTCTGTACATAGTTGCTTGGCGTGCTGTTGTCAAACACGTCTCCCGCCACAAGCAAAACATCGATATTTTCGTCCTCAATAAACACAGCCAGCCAGTTCAGGAAAGCTTCAAACTCCTCGTATCGCTTGCGGCCATAAAGCGCACGGCCAATGTGCCAGTCGGATGTGTGCAAAAGTTTCATATTTGTCCTTTTGTGTTGGCGGCGCTGATATAAATTAAAAAAATGAGAGATTTCCCCTGTGTTATTTCAAAAGGGCTCTGAATGAGGATAAGAAGATCTTTTCATCCGCTGCTGCGTCAAATTCCATCAGCCAGGTCTCTATGTACCGGGTATCAATTTCCTGGTTTTTCAGCAGTATGATTCGCACATCTTCCATATCTCTGGGACGGCCGGCGAAAATTTTGTGGATGATCAGGTCTTCCACTCTCGCGAATGAAACATCCTGTCCAAGGATCTTTATATGGTTTGCCCTGTTGATGGCTTGCGATTCGTAAGATGTGAATGAAAAGATAAAGTCAACCCTGATACCCGTCGATTCGTCTACAGCGGGAAGAACCATGGTTTGTTTCACAAATGCAACGGCGTCTTCGGGGAGAGCCCTGAGGGGGATCTTTTTAATCATTTGGAGAAGCGCGTCGAGATGGTCAATGCCGACGCCGAGGGTAATGTCGATATCTCTGGTCAGGCGCGGTTCCCCGTAAAGAAGAACAGCCTGTCCGCCAATGATCATATAAGGCAGATTGCTTTCGTCCAGCGTGGCGCCTAATCGGGCAAGGATTTTTTCAAACATGAATTCAATATCCCCGCAATCCGTACATCGACGTCGATGCCCTCCCATGGGTCTGAGGGAGGCAGGACGCCAAGGACAACTCCTTCCTTCCACATTGCTGTTAAAAGCTGAAGAGACTGCTCTGCAGTTCTCTTCGTTTCACTTCTGATAAGGTCATCTTCGAATTTTCTCAATATGGATGCGTTCTTTATCATCGGTTAATATATACCACAGCTCTCCATTCTTTGCCACCGGCGGCTACTGAAATACCCTTTTTATTTTTATGGGTTATGGCATCTTTCAACAGGCAGAACAGTGTCAGGATTGGCGCCTCAGGCGTCCGCACAAGTGGTTATGTCGAAATGTTGTCTACCGGCAAACGCTGCTTTCCAATTACTCTCATTTCGAAATCAGTTTCAGCAAAACTGCTTTTGCATCATTATTTTCGATTCCAGCGCCGCTTTCTAACTGACTAATTGATGTTTGAATATCCTGAAGGAGTTCAACTTTTTCTTGCATGGCTTCGTATTCGCCTACGTCAACTAAGACAGCTACACTTTTACCATGTTGTGTAATGATGAGAGGTCGTTTGGTATCATGTACTTGTTTGAGAAAGGAGGCGATCCCCGTTCTGACCTCCGACATTGGTCTGATATCTTGATCAATTTTTATTCTTTGCATAGGACACCTCGTATAAACTATTTCGTACATTATAACGTACAATATAAAGAATATGCAAATATTTATTTAGTGGAGAATTTTAGAATTTGGAGTCACCATACCAGCTTTTTCTTGACAGGAAATTCTTACACCTCAGCAAGGTGGTAGTCGGATGTGTGGAGAATTTTCATTGTTTTCAATTGTTTCAGTTTATCTTGGCGGTGGTTCTTTAAACAGCTTTTTATAATCCGTTGTGAATGATTTTGGTTTATCGTCACCGTAATTCAAATATGCGGCAATTTGCCGCACGATGGTGATGTCTATTCGACGGCAATCCAGCATCAGTTTCAGCAGATCCAGCGTTTTCAATGTCTTGATATTGAACTCTACGGCCAAATACAGCATGCCGGAGTCGTCCGTAACAATTGATATATCAAGCACATAGGCATGCGCTAAGGCTGTGACATCCACCTTTGAAAGCCCCGGATACGAATATTTTGCGTGGTTCTTTATGAAATCATGGACTCGCGCTATTTCCTGCTGGCTTTCTTCGAGATGTTTAGCCCACAGGCCCGGTTCTTCTTGTATTCAGGCTCATTCACCCAAGAGAACTTGTTCTTGAGTCTCGGATTCTTTTCATATTCTTCCTGAAGCCCTTTGATCACATAAAGACAATATTTCTCTTTTCCAAATTCAACCTGAAGGAGGGGATGAATGCTTTGGGCCAGACGAAAATAAACATTGGAGTCTATCAGAATCTTTGACTGAGGCATGATTAGAGCGCCTCATAAATATTCCTGGCATCAAGCAAGGACATTCTAAGGACGCTCTGGACAAAGCTTGCAGGTTTCCTGTTTTCTTTCACATATGCTTTGAGGGAACTAAAAAAAGGACTACCGAAATGCTCCGTGGCGGATCGGATATATTGATCTGAATCGGGAACCTCATCATCAAAAAGAAATTCACTTGTGGTTTTGAATGTCTTATTGAAGTTGGTGTTTGCCTTGTAGATTTCCCGATTCTTTTCCAAATCAATAATCGGAAGTTTACTCTGTGCGGCATATTTGTTAATTTCAAAATAAACCGTCAGTGGAGACACACATAATCTTTCGGCCACCGATTTTATATGACTGAGTTGATGGGAGATTTGGTCTGCTCTTCTCAGGTGCGGGTATTCGATGGAAGCGATTTCCTTGGGAACAAGCAATGCCCCGGCAAAGGCATCGGCAAAATCTTCTCCTTCAGTATCATGTAATTCCGGCGTCAAGACGTGCCCCAGTTCATGAGCCATCCAGAATTTGAAATCGTGAACATTACAATCCAGATTCAGATATATCCATGTCGTCATTGACTCCGGCAAATAGATGTGGAGCGCGTTTTCGTGTTTATCCTTGTTTCCCCACAGTACGGGAATAATGATGGCGTTAAGGTCGTTGAAAAATTTAATTAAATCTTCAAACTCAATTGCTTCATTCGAAGCCTTGCCGATCTGCTTTCTAATTTTGGTTACTACCTGCTGAATATACTGATAATTCTGCAGAGGGCGGATCAGTGTTTGGGGCCGGGTAAGGTGATCAAATGGAAGATACGGTACAATATCCGATAGAATCCGCCCTGTGTCGCGGGCTTCCTCAAGATATTGATCCGTGATCTTGTGACTGCCCTTTTTTCTGAATGCCACAATTGGTTCATTTGCAGAGGGAGGAGTTGAGACAATCTCGTTATATCTCATCCCCAGCGCCATGGACAGCTTCAATAGCTTGTCCGGGCGCGGGAATTTTTCACCCTTGAACCATTGCGACACGGTTTCTCTCGAAACGTCAAGGTTATTTGCCAGTCTGGACTGACTCAATCCCTTTCGTTCGGCGCATTCTACAACTTTCACTATGTTAAGTTTACGAGTTTTCATGATCACACCATAGACACATGTGTCAACTTTTGTCAACTTATATTTTGAATGACTTGATTGTTATATCGGCGTTTGTTAACGGCAGATAGATATTACATATGTTTCCACTTCGAGGGCACGGCCAATGTGCCAGTCTGAGGTGTGGAAAAGTTTCATGTGTTTTCTTTCTGCATGTTTTTCTTTGTCAATCTTGCTCAGCTCATGGCTGGATGGAATCAATCACTGTGGATGCGGAAAAAATAGAATAATAATTGGTATTGTTTCACCGTTTTACAATCCTACGGTCTGTCTGCTTTTGCCATTCGCTGTGCCGCTGGAATAAAACATTCCGACGGAGAGATGATGGTAACGCTGGTGGTCGCGCGCGTAAGCGCCACATACCAATCCTTCCGGGTCATGTTGTCAGCGTGAACGATTACGGCGTGATCGAATTCAAGACCCTTGACGAGAAGCGTACTGCCGATGCTGCGCTTCCCGATTGCGCGGCCAGCATGACGGATACGATTCTGCACTTCCCAAATGGCATCCATGAGATTATCGTGTTTGCGTGCGGATTTGATCTGCAATCCGGAACGCATCGCAAAAAACATTTCTCTGCGAAACAGACGGGTAGACTTTCTACTGTGAAAGCCAAGCAGTAAATCGACCAACGCTTCCTCCACGGTGCCTTCCGCAACGGCTATGCCGGTCATGATTATATCTCCGAATTTGGTTGTTCCATGCTTTCCACCACACTGTCGAGATTTTACAGAATCAAGGAAGTCAGTCTTCTCAGTGCCGGTCATGCAGGCGCAGATGAAATCCAAAGCCCTTACGAGAAGAGGTAGCCCGGTAGCCACTTCGATCTTCTTCGCATACTCATAAAGATTTTTGCAGTCTAGAGGCTCGATGTTCGAAAAACCCACCGCGGCGAGCTTCTGGGCAAGAGCGGCCCGTACATTGATGTTGGCCGCGTCGCCGATCACGACCAGTCGCCCATCGATCACATTTCCCATCACTCTCTTGCACGTGCCTATAATCTTGGCTTGCCGGAAACGGGGATCATCAGGAAGGTGTTCCCAGCTCACGCATCCAGGACGACTCCTCAGATCTATTGACCCTCCCTCTTCAATGGTGCGGCGGACATCGGCAAGCCCGTTCGCTAACTCGATGTTTCCTGCATTCTGCCACCGCCATGGTCTAGTCAATTCCCCTACTTTTTTGAAGACAGGGAACACATCAGCCTCCCAATCAACGGATTTCTGACCTTTGAAGTCGAAGATAGCCTGAAGCGGATCACCGAAAACGCATACTGGTAGATAGACCGCAATCGCTTTGATGACTTGGTGCTGGAGAGGTGTGCAGTCCTGGTATTCATCGACAAATACCCCTGAATAGGATGATGTCAGCACGCCGTTGACGGCACCACTCTGAATGAGTTTGGTAGTCGCCTCATAAACACAATTCCAGTTTTTGCTGGTTCTTGGGTTGTAGCAAGAGAGACCGGATCGCTTTGGGTAGGCGGTAGAATACCAAAGACACCAACCTGCAATTGTATCAATACGAAATTTATCTTTCTGAACCTTGTGTTTTTTAAGCCGCAAGCGAAGGGCATCCACGCCTGCATGAGTGTGGGTCAGGATAAGCCTTCGGCCTTCGGCCATCTGAGTCGCAAGCGCGATTTGCTCGGTTTTTCCACAGCCCGCCGCAGCAATTACACTTCCACGCTCCAAACAGGCAACACGTTGGGTAATTTCTGCATCCAAGTCGTCATGCATCGACCCAATGCCTCACTTTTGATATTGTCTCCGCCAATGGTGTTTGAGGAATTTGACCAAGGAATGGCGCAATGATCTCAGCCAATCGCTCTCCGCGTGTGATCTCTTTAAACCATGGATGGTTCTTATTCTTCGCCGCTATCCCAATAGCGCGGCGAATATCAGGATTATCAAGAGCCCTCGAAAGCACGAGACTCGCGATTTTGGATAGACCCCTCACCTGAAAAGTATTGTTGATGTTGTTCTTGACGCTGTCAGGCCCGACGCATTCTTCTGCAAGTTTCACGATTAAAACAACCGTCTCCCATGGTACGTCTAGAAATATTTGCTCTTCTGTTGAACAAGCATCCGGCCATTCGAAGACTGCTCCGCCTTTCTCTTTCACGACATCAAGAAGATTGGCGGGCGGCGTCACGTCCGTATCAAGAAGCAGCAACACCTCATAGCCAAGGTCAAGCAAATGCTCCGCGATAACAGGCGCGTGTGGAATGCCACGACCATCAATGGCTGTCACGCCCCGCAATGCTAACGATTCCTTCCCCTTTGAGCTCCACCATATGTCCAGACCGCGCAATAATCCATATTCTGTTCTGCCTTTACCAACGAGAATTTTTCGTGCAAGGAATGCCTCAGGGGAGGCGCGCAGATGTCGCTGGGCGATGTCAATATTCTTTGCCGTCGCGGCGACGGAACGGACTTCAGTCATGCCAGCTGTCGCACGAACTGTGAATATGTCAGCAGCGGTTAATTCACGGATGACGACCGGAGCATGCGTTGTCATAAATATTTGAGAAGCGGAAACACCCCTCTCGCCGGTTGTCGGAGATGTCAGATATTTTAGCAGTCTCGCAATTCGGTGTGGTTCAAGCCCATGCTCAATCTCGTCGATAAGGGCTATGTGCGTGCCGCCTGCATCGTGCTGTAGCGCCGAAACAATCAATCTGGATGAACCGGTTCCCAGACGTCTCAGCGGCAGCTTGCCATCGTGGAGGGCGATGCCCCCGGCGGTGATAGTTACACTCTGAACATCGAGTTCTGCAGCATACTTTTCGCGAACAGGCACGGAAAACTGCTTCCCAAGCAGTTCTGCCCGCGCTACGGTTTCTTTGAAGATGTTCTGGTTGCCTTGCCGAAAAGCCTCCCGAGCCGCCCTACTTGCCCGTGCCAGTTGAAGACTTATACTGTCGGTCTCCTCACCGATCCTCGTGAGAACGGACTGTCGGCCCCAGCCCAGATGCCGCTCCGCATACGGGCCGAGTCGGGTGGTCGCAAGCTGTTTAGCGTCCTTGAAGCGAAGCGTCGGTGGATCGCCATCTCCCTCGACGATACGTTCATTAAAGATGGACCATCTCGCTTCAAGCGACTGGTCGATGATGACGCAAACGGAGAGCGCGTCCTCCAGCCCTTCACCAGGTTCATCCTCAACTTTGGATGCCGACCTGTTCCATCCACGAAGATACATCCCGTAACGGTCATCGGATATGAATTCAGAAGAGAGGTCAGCCAAGGTAACGGTGATCTTTATCGAACTGTCGACGTCGAGATCATAGAAATCGGAGTCGTCTGCAAATATGTAAGACCTGGGATTCAGGACAAGTTCAATGGCATCAAGTATCGTTGTCTTAG
>Ga0209253_10003485_pt1 | contig 13838 bp, 14 predicted proteins | sample FrelakmetBRP12BR_FD_187145 | JGI IMG/M metagenome (GOLD analysis project Ga0209253, IMG submission 187145) | Freshwater lake sediment microbial communities from the University of Notre Dame, USA, for methane emissions studies - BRP12 BR (SPAdes)... | ecosystem: Environmental > Aquatic >...
GCATCGCGCGTTCGGCGGAGTCTGGCACGTCAACTGCCATTCGATGCCGGCGGTCGGCGACAGCCTCGCCGACGACCCCGGATGCGAGCGCGCGGACTTCGTGCTGGGCGACCGCGACGGCACCACGTGCGAGCCCGCGTTCACCGCGCTGGTGGCCGCCACCGTGCGCGCGATGGGGTACTCGGTCGCGGTCAACGATCCGTACAAGGGTGTCGAGATCGTGCGCAGGCACGGGAATCCCGCCGCCAATCGCCACAGCCTGCAGATCGAAATCAAGCGCACGCTCTACATGGACGAAGTCACGCTTGAAACGAACGATGGGTACGCGCGGCTGCAACAGGACCTGACCAGGCTCGCCGAAAGCCTTGCGGCGTTCGTCGCCGGGCGCACGCGGCGCTGACCGGCGCGCGTGTCTTCCGAAACCGGAATCCCGGTGGCGGCTAAGGATTGGTCCGACCACTTGACCGGTTCCCGATGCGCTGCTAACGTCCACCGATCGTTGTCGGCAGATGCCTCCGCAAGAAGCGGCCGCCGCCTCGGGTTCGACCCAAATCACGCAAGGAGGAGTCCATGAAATTCACGCAACGCGCGCTCGCCGCGCTGATGGTGCTGGCCGCAGCGGGTTCCGCTCTGGCCGCCTATCCGGAACGTCCGATCACGTTCATCGTGCCGTGGGGCGCCGGCGGCGGCACCGACGGCACCGCGCGCTACTTCGCGGTGATGATGGAGAAGGAACTGGGCCAGCCCGTCAACGTCGTCAACCGCACCGGCGGCGGCGGCGTCGTTGGGCACAGCGCCATCGCGACCGCGCCGCCCGACGGGTACACGGTCGGCATGATCACGGTCGAGATCACGATGATGCACTGGCAGGGACTCACGGACCTTGGCCCGGCGTCCTATACGCCGCTGGCGCTCGTGAACTCCGATCCCGCCGGCTTCACCGTTCGCGCAGATTCGCCTTACAAGTCCGTCAAGGAAGTGCTGGACGCCGCGAAGGCGAACCCGGGCAAGATGAAAGCGTCGGGCACGGGGCAGGGCGGCATCTGGCACCTCGCGCTGGCCGGCCTGCTGAATGACCTCAAGATTCCGCAGACGACGATTCCGTGGGTGCCGTCGAACGGCGCTGCGCCGGCCATGCAGGATCTCGTGGCCGGGGGCGTCGACATCGTCACGTGCTCGCTGCCGGAGGCCCGCGCGCTGATCGAGGCCGGCAAGGCGAAGCCGCTGGCCGTGATGGACGACAAGGGATCCGGGCTGTTCCCGAACGTACCGACGATGCAGCAGTCGATCGGCGTCAACTACACGGTCGCCGCGTGGCGCGGCATCGCCGCGCCCAAAGGGCTGCCGGCCGACGTGACGACGAAGCTGATCGCGACGATCCAGAAGATCGCCGACAGCAAGGAATGGAAGGACTTTGCCGCCAGCAAGGGCTACGGCACCGCGTGGGCGCCGGGTGCCGAGTTCGCCACCTTCATGGCGAAGGGGGACGCGGCGATGGGCGTCACGATGAAGGCCGCAGGGCTCGCCAAGTAGCGTTGGCTCGTCGTCGTGCCGCCGCGCGGTTCTCCGCGCGGCTGCGCGCCTTTCAGCGTGCTCCCGGTGCCTGCGGCCGGGCGCGCGCGATCCCCGGGCGGCGAGCGCAACCGCGCGCCCGAATGTCGATGGATTGCGGATGAAGATCAACGATGCCGTGTTCGGCGCGGTGTTTCTGCTGCTCGGCGTCGTCGTCCTTTTCCACATCCAGGCGTTTCCGAAGATTCCGGGGCAGCCGGTCGGGCCCGCACTGTTTCCCGGCATGCTCTCGGCCCTGCTTGCCGTTTGCGGCGCGCTGCTGATCGTCAGCGGCGTGCGCCACCGCGCCGAGCAGCCCTGGTACGAAACGGCGGAGTGGATGCGTTCCGGCCGCCACTTCATCGCGTTCGCCGCGATCGTCGGCGGCGTGGTCGCCTACGTGCTGCTCGCGAACAGCGTCGGATTCCTGATCGTCGCGCCGGTGCTGCTGTTCGTCTGGATGTCCGTTCTCGGCGTGCGGCCGCTGCCCGCGCTCGTGTTCGCGGCGCTGGCGACGCTCGTCATCTGGTACGCGTTCTACAAGCTGCTGCGCGTGCCCCTCCCTTGGGGCGTCCTTACCGGAATTGCATTCTGATGGACGCGCTCGCGACCGCGTTCGGCATGGTGTTCAGCGCGAAGACGCTGTGGCCGATGCTGCTCGCGTCGCTGTACGGCCTCTTCGTCGGCGCGGTGCCGGGCCTCACCGCGACGATGGCGACCGCGCTGCTCGTGCCCGTCACGTTCTTCATGGAGCCCATTCCCGCCATCGCCACGATCGTGACGGCGACGGCGATGGCGATCTTTTCCGGCGACATTCCGGGCTGCCTGTTGCGGATGCCCGGCACGCCGGCGTCGGCCGCGTACACCGACGAGGCGTACGCGATGACGAAGAAGGGCCAGGCGGAAATCGCGCTGGGCGCCGGCCTCGTGTTCTCGGCGATCGGCGGCCTCTTCGGCACCGCCGTGTTGATCGTCTCCGCGCCGGCGCTGGCCGAAGTGGCGCTGCGGTTCAGCTCGTTCGAGTACTTCTGGCTGGTGCTGCTGGGGCTCACGTGCGCCATCGTCATCACGTCGGAGCGGCCGCTGAAGGGCGTCGTGTCGCTGCTGCTCGGCCTCATGATCGCGTGCGTCGGGCTCGGCAATCCGGCGGGCTTCCCGCGCTTCACGTTCGGCAACACCGAGTTGATGGGCGGCATCGGCATGATCCCGCTGATGATCGGCATGTTCGCGATTTCCGAGATCATCCGGTACGCGGTGGACACCGGACCCGACCTCAAGATCGTCGACCAGCCGATCCACAACGTGTTCAAGGGGATGTGGCAGCTCGCGGTGAAGTACCCGATGCAGATCCTGCGCGGGAGCATCCTCGGCACGCTGGTCGGCGCGCTGCCGGGCGCGGGCGCCGACATCGCCGCGTGGATGTCCTACGCGATCAGCAAGAAGATGTCGAAGGAGCCGGAGAAATTCGGCACCGGGCACGTCGAAGGCATCGTCGAGTCCGGCGCCGCGAACAACAGCGCGCTTGCCGGCGCCTGGATTCCCGCGCTCGTGTTCGGCATCCCCGGCGACTCGATCACGGCCATCGTGATCGGCGTCCTGTACATGAAGAACATGAACCCGGGGCCGACGCTGTTCACGCAGAACCCGCAGAACATCTACGCGGTGTACCTGCTGTTCATCATCGCGAACATCATCATGATTCCGCTCGGTTGGCTGTGCATCAAGGCGGCGAAGAAGATCCTCCGCGTGCCGCGCAACATGCTGATGCCGGTGATCCTGCTGTTCTGCATCGTCGGCGCGTTCGCGATCAACAACACGCCGTTCGACATCGGCGTGATGCTGGTCGCGGGCGTGGTCGCGTACGTGCTGGAGGAAAACGGCTTCCCGGTGGCGCCCGCGATCCTGGGTGTCGTGCTCGGCGGCATGCTGGAAGAGAACTTCGTCACGTCGATGATCAAGTCCGACGGCAATCTCCTCGCGTTCTTCTCCCGGCCGCTCGCGGCCGTGCTGGGCGCACTCACGCTGCTGGCGTGGTTCCTGCCGCCCGTCATCCGGCGCATGCGCGCAATCGCAGGGGCCTGACGCGCGGGCGCGCGTAACTGTCTGATTTGCCGGCCGCGTTGACCCGCTGTGGTGCGGTGCGGTAAAATCCCAAAGTTTTGTAGGTGCCTTGCCTAGAAGTCCTGCGGGCGAATTCCGACAGATTCGCGCGCGATGCGGAGGCGGCGGCCCATCCATGACCGGTGGCCGGTATGCGGGCGGCCCAGGATCGCGGCACGTATCGGAAGGGTCCGCGGCACCGGATCGGTGCCGGCAGGGCGAGGACAGGTTTCATCGGATCGGGTGACATGCGCGGCAAGCTCGTCGTCGGAAACTGGAAAATGAACGGCGGGCTGGTCGCGAATGCGACGCTGCTCTCGGCGTTGCTCGCGGGATGGAAGCCCCAGGCCGGTCGCGCAGTCGCGGTATGCGTGCCGTTTCCGTACCTGGCGCAGACGCGGGACGCGCTGGCAGGGTCGTCGTGGGCGTGGGGTGCGCAGGATGTCAGCCGGCATGCGCCCGGCGCGTACACCGGCGAGGTCGCGGCCGGCATGCTGGCGGAGTTCGGATGCCGTTATGCGCTCGTCGGGCATTCCGAGCGGCGGCAGTACCACGGCGAGACGGACGACGTCGTGGGCGCGAAGGCGAAGGCGGCCCTGGCCGCCGGCATGACGCCCGTCGCGTGCATCGGCGAGACGCTCGCGGAACGCGATGCGGGACAGTGGCAGGCGGTCGTGGGCCGCCAGTTCGACGCGGTGGCGGCGGCACTCGAAGGCGATCTGCCGCGGGCGGTGATGGCTTACGAGCCGGTCTGGGCGATCGGCACCGGCCGGACGGCGTCGCCTGCGCAGGCGCAGGAAGTACATGGGTTCCTGCGCGAGCGTTTGCGGCGCGCGGGAGCGGAGAACGTGTTGGTGCTCTACGGCGGCAGCGTCAAGGCGGGCAACGCGCGGGAACTCTTCGCGATGCCCGACGTGGACGGCGGCCTGGTCGGCGGGGCATCGCTGTTGGCAACGGAATTTTTGGCGATTGCGGGTGCCTGAAGCGTCGGGCCGCCTGCAATGCCGAGGTCAGGACAATGGGATTTCTGGAATCGTTTCTGCTCGTGATACATCTGATCGTTGCCGCGGTCGTTTGCGGCTTGGTGCTGCTTCAGCACGGCAAGGGCGCCGACATGGGGGCCGCGTTCGGAAGCGGATCCTCGGGCAGCCTCTTCGGCGCCGCCGGTTCGGCCAATTTCCTTTCGCGCACGACGGCGGTGCTCGCGGCGGTGTTCTTCGTGTCGAGTCTGGGCCTCACCTATCTGGGCTCGATGCACACGAAGGCGAAGGACGTGATGCAGCAAGGCGTGATGAGCGACGTGCCGGCGACGAAGAGCGCCGACGTCCCGGCGTCGACGGCGCCGGCGACGGCTCCGACCGCGCCGCCGGCGACCGCACCGGCGGGTGAAAAGGCGCCTTCAGGCGTGCCGTCGAAAGCAGGAGACGTTCCGAAGTAGGAGTCAGTTGACAGGAGTCAGTGGCGAACGGGCCACCGGATTCGCCGCCGCATCTGTCAGCTGTTTCCTGACTTCTGAACACTGAAATGCCGACGTGGTGAAATTGGTAGACACGCTGTCTTGAGGGGGCAGTGGCGAAAGCCGTGGGAGTTCGAGTCTCCCCGTCGGCACCATTGATGGGAAGTGGAAGTGAGCGGCTCCGGAGGCCGGAGCCGCACGAGTGACAAGCGGGACGGCGGTGTTTCGAGCGCAACGCCGTCGCGTCGTGGCAAACGGGTAAGCTTGCGGTGTCGTGCCCCAAGGGCAGCTAAGCGATGTTGGAACAGTACTTTCCGATCCTCCTTTTCATCATCGTCGGCCTGGGGCTCGGAGTCATTCTCCTGTCGCTGGGGACGCTGCTGGCGCCGAACCGGCCCAACCCGGAAAAACTCTCCCCCTACGAGTGCGGCTTCGAGGCGTTCGAGGACGCGCGGATGAAGTTCGACGTCCGCTACTACCTCGTCGCCATCCTGTTCATCCTGTTCGACCTCGAGATTGCGTTCCTGTTTCCGTGGGCCGTCGTGCTGCCGGACATCGGGTTCGAGGGATTCGTCGCGATGATGATCTTCCTGCTGATTCTCGTCGTGGGCTTCGTCTACGAATGGAAGAAGGGCGCGCTGGAGTGGGAATGATGGGGAAACTCGGCCATGGCCATTGACGGCGTACTCGACAAGGGCTTCGTCACGGCGTCGCTCGACAGCGTGATCAACTGGGCCCGCAACGGCTCGATGTGGCCGATGACCTTCGGCCTCGCGTGCTGCGCCGTCGAAATGATGCACGCGGGGGCCGCGCGCTACGACCTCGACCGCTTCGGCATCGTGTTCCGCCCCAGCCCGCGCCAGTCCGACGTGATGATCGTCGCCGGGACGCTGTGCAACAAGATGGCGCCGGCGCTGCGCAAGGTCTACGACCAGATGGCGGAGCCGCGGTGGGTCATCTCGATGGGCTCGTGCGCGAACGGCGGCGGCTACTACCACTATTCGTATTCGGTCGTGCGCGGCTGCGACCGCATCGTGCCCGTCGACATCTACGTGCCGGGGTGCCCGCCGACGTCCGAGGCGCTGCTCTACGGCATCCTGCAGCTGCAGAACAAGATCTGGCGCACCAACACGATCGCTCGCTGATGGCCACGAAAACAGAGACGCTGGCCGCTGCGGTCCAGTCCGCGCTTGGCGAAACGGCGAAGAGCGTCGTCGTCGACTGCGGCGAGGTCACCGTCGTGGTGCCGGCCGTCGGGCTCTCCGCTCTCATGCGCACGCTGCGCGACCGGCCCGAGCTCAGGTTCGAGATGCTGATCGACATCTGCGGCGTCGACTATTCCGCGTACGGCGAAGGCGCATGGGAAGGTCCGCGCTTCGCGGCCGTCTACCACCTGCTGTCGCTCGCGCAGAACCAGCGCTTGCGGGTGCGCGTGTTCGCCCCCGACGACGACTTTCCGGTAGTGCCGAGCGTCGTCGACGTGTGGCCGGCCGCGAACTGGTTCGAGCGCGAGGCGTTCGACCTCTACGGCATCGTGTTCGACGGCCACCCCGACCTGCGGCGGCTGCTGACCGACTATGGATTCGTCGGGCATCCGTTCCGCAAGGATTTTCCGCTGACGGGCTACGTCGAGATGCGCTACGACCCGGAGCGGGGCCGCGTCATCTACCAGCCCGTCAGCATCGAGCCGCGCGAGATCACGCCGCGGATCATCCGCGAAGAGCACTACGGAGGCGCCAAATGAGCGAACAGGACGTGAAGTCCCATGCCGTACGCGAAGCCGCGGAAGTGGTGGCGGGCAGCCGCGCATTGCCGTACGCCGCGCTGCTGGTGTCGTCGGTGGTGCTTGGATTCCAGGTCTTCCGCTGACTGTGGCGGCGATACCGTGTCATTGAATGAAGGACCGAACACCTTGAACCACGGAGAACACGAAGGACACGAAGGAAGACCGGCGAAGGATGTCGTGCCCTTCTTCGCGCGCTTCGTGTACTTCGTGGCTCAGGAATCGCGGTCGACCAATGGCTGAGATCCGCAACTACACGATGAACTTCGGGCCGCAGCATCCGGCGGCGCACGGCGTGCTGCGCCTCGTGCTCGAGCTCGACGGCGAAGTGATCGAGCGCGCGGACCCGCACATCGGCCTGCTGCACCGCGCGACGGAGAAGCTCGCCGAGCACAAGACCTACATCCAGTCGCTGCCGTATATGGACCGCCTGGACTACGTGTCGATGATGTGCAACGAGCACGCGTACTGCCTCGCGATCGAGCGCCTGCTGGGCCTCGAAGTGCCGGAGCGCGCGCAGTATATCCGCGTGATGTTCGACGAGATCACGCGGATCCTCAACCATCTCCTCTGGCTCGGCTGCCACGCGCTCGACGTGGGCGCGATGACGCCGTTCCTCTACGCATTCCGCGAGCGCGAAGACCTCTTCGACGTCTACGAGGCGGTGTCGGGCGCGCGCATGCACGCAGCCTACTACCGGCCGGGCGGCGTCTATCGCGACCTGCCGGACCGGATGCCGCAGTACCAGCCGTCCAAGCTCAAGAACGCGCAGGCACTCGCCCGGATGAACGAGAACCGGCACGGATCGCTGCTGGATTTCATCGACGACTTCACGCGGCGCTTTCCCAAGTGTGTCGACGAGTACGAGGAGCTCCTGACCGACAATCGGATCTGGAAGCAGCGCACGGTCGGCATCGGCGTCGTGACGCCCGAGCGGGCGATGGCGCTGGGCTTCACCGGCGCGATGCTGCGCGGGTCCGGCGTGCCGTGGGACCTGCGCAAGAAGCAGCCGTACGAAGTCTACGACCGGATGCAGTTCGACATCCCGGTCGGCGTGAACGGCGACTGCTACGATCGCTACCTCGTCCGCGTCGAGGAGATGCGGCAGTCGAACCGCATCGTCAGCCAGTGCGTCGCGTGGCTGCGCGCGAATCCGGGACCCGTCATCGTCGACAACCACAAGGTCGCGCCGCCCGGGCGCGAGGCGATGAAGATGCACATGGAGGAGCTGATCCATCACTTCAAGCTCTTCACCGAAGGGATGCACGTGCCGCCGGGCGAGGCCTACGCGGCGGTCGAGCACCCGAAGGGCGAGTTCGGCGTCTACATCGTCTCCGACGGCGCCAACAAGCCATACCGCGTGAAGCTGCGCGCGCCCGACTACGTGCACCTGGCCGCGCTCGACGAGATGTCGCGTGGCCACATGATCGCCGACGTCGTGGCGATCATCGGCACGCAGGACATCGTGTTCGGGTCGGTCGACCGGTGATCGCGCGCCGCATCGCCGATCTGCTGGTCGCAGTCCTGTTCGGGACGCTGGCGGCGTACGCGCACGCACAGGGGATGACGCCGGAGCAGCGCGACGCGCTGAACACCGCCGAGCGCTGGCTCGTCCCGATCGATGCGCAACGGTACGCCGAAGCATGGGCGATGGCCGCCGCGTCGTTGAAGGACATGATCGACCGCACGAAGTTCCGGGACGGGATGCGCGACCTTCGCAAGGAGTATGGTCGCGTCGTGCTGCGCAAGGCGGAGAAGATGGCCTTCGTCGGCAGCCCGCCCGCGCCGGAAGACGGCGGCCCCAAGGAAGGCGCGCAGATCTCCATCCTGTTCGACACCAGGTTCGTCCGCAACCGGCAGGCCACCGAAGAGGTGGTGATGGAACTCGAGAAGGACGGCCTGTGGCGCGTCGCCGGCTATTACATCCGTTGACCAAACGAAAAAATGCTCTCGGCTGAAGTCAAGCGCAAGATCGATCGCGAGATCGCCAAGTATCCGGCGGACCAGAGGCAGTCCGCAGTGATGTCGGCGCTCGCGTTCGCGCAGGACGAGCACGGCTGGCTTTCCACCGAAGTGATGGACGCCGTCGCGCGCCACCTCGAGATGCCGCCCGTCGCCGTGTACGAGGTCGCGACGTTCTACACGATGTACAACCTGAAGCCGCAGGGCCGCTTCAAGGTCGCCGTCTGCACGAACCTGCCGTGCGCGCTGTCGGGCGCGACGGCAGCCGCCGAGCGCCTGAAGAAGAAGCTCGGCATCGATTTCAACGGCACATCGGCGGACGGCTGCATCACGCTGAAGGAAGGCGAGTGCATGGGCGCGTGCGGCGACGCCCCGGTGCTGATCGTCAACGACAGGCGCATGTGCAGCTTCATGTCCGACGCAAAGCTCGACGAGCTGGTCGACGAACTGCGCGAGGCAGCGAAGCGCGGCGAGGGCCGACCGGGGCACGGGGAGGGCGCATGAGCGCGGCGGGCGAGACCAGAGGTCGAGGTGTGAACGCGCCGTCCGAATTCCTGAACTACGGCCCCGATGCCGTGCTGATGGCCGGGCTCACCGGGACCAACTGGCGGCTCAAGGACTACGTCGCGCGCGGCGGCTACGATGCGCTGAAGAAGATCCTCGCCGAGAAGATCCCGCCCGAGCAGATCATCGCCGAGATGAAGAAGTCGGCGCTCCGCGGGCGCGGCGGCGCGGGCTTTCCGACCGGGCTCAAGTGGAGCTTCATGCCGAAGAACTTCGTCGGCGACAAGTTCGTCGTCTGCAATTCCGACGAGGGCGAGCCCGGCACGTTCAAGGACCGCGACCTGCTGCGCTACAACCCGCATTCGGTCATCGAGGGCATGGCGATCGGCGCCTACGCGATGGGGGCGAACCGCGGCTACAACTACATCCACGGCGAGATCTGGGAAACGTACCTGCGCTGCGAGGAAGCGATCGACGAGGCGTATGCCGCCGGGCTCCTCGGCGCGAACATCCTCGGCTCCGATTTCTCGTTCCACCTGTACAACCACCACGGATTCGGCGCGTACATATGCGGCGAGGAAACCGCGCTCCTCGAGTCGCTCGAGGGCAAGAAGGGGCAGCCGCGCTTCAAGCCGCCGTTCCCCGCATCGTTCGGCGTCTACGGCAAGCCGACGACGATCAACAACACGGAGACGTTCGCCGCCGTCCCGTGGATCATCCGCAACGGGGGCGAGGCGTTCTTGGGCTTGGGCAAGCCCAACAACGGCGGCACGAAGCTCTTCTCGGTGTCGGGCGACGTCGAGCGCCCGGGCAACTACGAGGTGAAGCTCGGCACGCCGTTCGCCACGCTGCTCGAGATGGCGGGCGGCATGCGCGGCGGCCGGAAGTTGAAGGCGTGCATCCCGGGCGGCTCGTCGATGCCGGTCCTGCCGGGCGACGTGATGATGGCGACCGACTTGGACTACGACTCGATCGCCAAGGCGGGATCCATGCTCGGCTCGGGCGCCGTCATCATCATGGACGAGACGCGCTGCATGGTGAAGTCACTGCTGCGCCTCTCGTACTTCTACTACGAGGAGTCCTGCGGCCAGTGCACGCCCTGCCGCGAGGGCACCGGCTGGCTGTGGCGGATGGTCGACCGCATCGAGCACGGCCAGGGCCGCGTTGATGACCTCGACACGCTGAATTCGGTCGCCGACAACATCGCCGGGCGCACGATCTGTGCGCTGGGCGACGCTGCCGCGCTGCCGGTGAAGAGCTTCATCAAGCACTTCCGCGACGAGTTCCAGTACCACATCGACCACAAGCGCTGCGTCGTCGCGCCGTACGTGTAATGGAACATCCATTCACAAAGAGACGCGGAGGCGCGGAGACGTGCCGACCGTCGCGACTCGAAATCCGGAAGCGGTTTCCCCGGCGTCTCGGCGTCTCGTTGTGAACAGAATGCCCGGACCATGCTAAACATCGAAATCGACGGCAAGCCGCTGCAGGTCGCCCCCGGCAGCACGGTGATCGAGGCAGCGCATGCGCTCGGCATCTACGTGCCGCATTTCTGCTATCACAAGAAGCTCTCCATCGCGGCGAACTGCCGGATGTGCCTCGTGCAGGTCGAGAAGGCGCCGAAGCCGCTGCCTGCGTGCGCGACGCCCGTCACCGAAGGCATGAAGGTGTGGACGGCCTCCGAGCAGGCGGTCACTGCGCAGAAGGGCGTGATGGAGTTCCTGCTCATCAACCACCCGCTCGACTGCCCGATCTGCGACCAGGGCGGCGAGTGCCAGCTGCAGGACCTGGCGGTCGGCTACGGCGGCTCGTCGTCGCGGTACAGCGAGCCCAAGCGCGTCGTGTTCCACAAGGACTTGGGCCCGCTCGTCTCCGCCGAGGAGATGGCCCGGTGCATACAGTGCACGCGGTGCGTCCGCTTCGGGCAGGAGATCGCCGGGATCATGGAACTCGGAATGATCGGGCGCGGCGAGCACTCGGAAATCGTGTCGTTCGTCGGCAAGACCGTCGACTCCGAACTCTCCGGCAACTCGATCGACGTCTGCCCGGTGGGCGCGCTGACGTCGAAGCCGTTTCGCTACGCCGCGCGCACGTGGGAGCTCGCGCGCCGCAAGTCGGTCGCGCCGCACGACTCGCTCGGCAGCAACCTCGTCGTGCAGGTGAAGGGCGACCGCGTGATGCGTGTGCTGCCGCTCGAGAATGAGGCGGTCAACGAGTGCTGGATCTCGGACAAGGACCGCTTCTCGTACGAATCGCTCAATTCGCCGGAGCGGCTGACGACGCCTATGGTCAAGCAGGGCGGCGAGTGGAAGGCGGTCGACTGGCAGACCGCCCTCGACGTCGTCGCACGCGGCCTGATGGACATCGTCACGCGCCACGGTCCCGGCGCGCTTGCGGTCTTCGCGTCGCCGCATGCGACGCTCGAGGAACTCGCACTGGCCGGCCGCATCGTGCGCGGGCTCGGCGGCGACAACATCGACTTCCGGCTGCGGCAGCAGGACTTCCGCGGCAACGGCCACGCCGTTGGCATTCCCTGGCTCGGAATGCCGATCGCCGACATTCCGTCGCTCGACCGCGTGCTGGTCGTCGGCAGCTTCCTGCGCAAGGACCATCCGCTGCTCGCCCAGCGGCTGCGGCAGGCGGCGAAGAAGGGCACGCAGGTGTCGATGCTGCATTCGGTCGACGACGACTGGCTTGTGCGCATCGCGCACAAGGCGATCGTCGCGCCGTCGCGCATGCCGGCGGCCATCGCGGGCATCGTGGTCGCGGCCGCGCGGGCCCGCGGCGCCGCCGTGCCGGACGTGCTGGCGGACATCCAGCCCACGGACGACGAACGCGCGATCGCCGGCAGCCTCGCGTCCGGCAGGAAGGCCGCGATCCTGCTCGGCAACTACGCGGTGCAGCACCTGGACGCCGCGCAGATCCACGCGCTGGCGCAGCTGCTCGCGGAGACGACCGACGCCACGCTCGGATTCCTCACCGAAGCCGCGAACTCCGTCGGAGCGCACGTCGCAGGCGCGCATCCGCAGAGCGGCGGCATGAACGTGCACGCGATGCTCGCGGACCCACGCAAGGCGTACCTGCTGCTGCACGCGGAGGCCGAGTTCGACTTCGCCAATGCGGTGGCGGCACGCGGCGCGCTCGAGAAGGCGGACCTCGCCATCGTGATGAGCCCGTTCGCGCACGGCAAGGCGTACGCGGACATCCTGCTGCCGGTGTCGCCGTTCACCGAGACCGCCGGCACGTTCGTCAATTGCGAGGGACGCGTGCAGGAGTTCCAGGGCGTCGTGAAGCCGCTGCGCGACACGCGGCCGGGCTGGAAGGTGCTGCGCGTGCTGGGCACGATGCTGAACCTCGACGGTTTTGCCGCCGAGACGGTCGCCGATGTCCGCGCCTCGGTGCTGGGCGGCGCGACGTCCGTCGCGGACGGGCTCGACAACCGGACGCGCGTTCCGGTCGAACGGCCCGCGGCGACGGCCGCGCCGCTCGAACGCGTCGCCGACATTCCCATCCACTTCGCGGATCCGCTGGCGCGTCGCGCGCCGTCGCTGCAGCTCACAAAGGATGCGCGGCCGCCGAAGGCGCGCATGCACCGGTCGCTGTTCGAGACGCTCGGGATCGCCGAGGGCGGGCAGGTCAAGGTGCGGCAGGGCCACGGCGAAGCGATCCTCACCGCGGTCGTGGACGCGGCGGTGCCGCCTGGCGTCGTGCGCATCGCGGCCGCGCATGCGTCGACCTGCGGCCTCGAGGGCCTGTCCGGCCCGGTCAGCGTGGAGCGGGCATGAGCGCGACGGCCGAAAGCCACGCCCCACGCTCATCCCCGACCCTTCACCCGAGGTCGGGAGAAGGGCGCAGACGGCTCTCCTCTCCACGTTGTCTAGAGGAGATGGAGGTGACGTGGGCGCGTCGTCGCGCGCTTGCCCGGAGGCCGGGCACGCGCTCTCCGCAAACCGCAAGCGTTTACGAGGCGGAGGCCTAGGCGATGGACTTCCTCGCGCCCGTGCAGCAGTGGCTGGGTCCGATGTGGGTCGTCGTCTGGACGCTCCTGAAGATCGTCGCGATCGCGCTGCCCCTCATCCTGACGGTCGCGTACCTGACGCTCGCGGAGCGCAAGGTGATCGGTTACATGCAGGTGCGCATCGGGCCCAACCGCGTCGGTCCGTTCGGGCTGCTGCAGCCGTTTGCGGACGTCGCGAAGCTCGTGTTCAAGGAAATCGTCGTACCGTCGGGCGCCAACCGGTACCTCTTCTTCATCGCGCCGCTGCTGGCGATCGGTCCCGCGCTCGCCGCGTGGGCTGTGATTCCGTTCACGGACACGCTGGTGCTTTCCGACATCAACGCGGGCCTGCTCTACGTGCTTGCGCTGTCCTCGATCGGCGTCTACGGGATCATCCTCGCCGGCTGGGCGTCGAACTCGAAGTACGCGTTCCTGGGCGCGCTGCGCTCCGCCGCGCAGATCGTGTCCTACGAGATCGCGATGGG
>Ga0209253_10003486_pt1 | contig 13836 bp, 11 predicted proteins | sample FrelakmetBRP12BR_FD_187145 | JGI IMG/M metagenome (GOLD analysis project Ga0209253, IMG submission 187145) | Freshwater lake sediment microbial communities from the University of Notre Dame, USA, for methane emissions studies - BRP12 BR (SPAdes)... | ecosystem: Environmental > Aquatic >...
GCCTATTTCAACTACGCGGACCTCCCCGCCGAGCTCGTGGAGATCCCCCTGGAATATTTCCTCAGAGCGACGGCCTGGCTGAAGGGCCGTCCGGAGGTCCGGGCGGACCGGATCGGGCTGGCCGGGGGGTCGAAGGGCGGCGAGCTGGCCCTCCTCCTGGCCTCGCGCTACGACGATTTCCGGGCCGTCGTGGCCTGGACGCCCGCGGCCCATTCCTGGGAAGGCCACAGCCGGAAATATTACGCGCCCGATTACAAACCGGTGGCCTCGTGGAGCGCCGGCGGGAAGCCCCTTCCCTTCATCGGCTTCAAAGCCACCCCGGAGGACAAAGCCAAGGAGATGAAGGGCGAGCTCCGTTCGTACATCGAATTGCATCGCATCTCCCTGGCTCAAGCCGATCCGGCCCTCGTCGAGCAGGCTTCGATCCCCGTCGAGCGGATCAAGGCGCCGATCCTTCTCGTCTCGGGGACGCTCGACCAGACCTGGCCGGCGGACGAGTTCTGCCGCGAGATCCTGGAGCGGCTGGAGAAGGCCTCGTTCCCCTACGAGGTGAGACACGTCAGCAATCCGGACGCCGGGCATATGTCGTTCCTGCCGTACCTGATCACGGCCAACACGGCGGCCATCAACGGAGGCCGGGACCAGGCGAACGCGGCGGGCGGCTCCCGGTCATGGAGGGAATTCCTCGATTTTATCCGGCGGCATCTTTATCGGTGACAGCGCAGCCGGTTCCAGGCCGGCAATTCACTCCACAGGGGCTTGGCTTCGGTCCAGAACGCTCCGCACGATCCTGGCCGCCTCTTGCATCATGAAGGGGTTCGTGATGAATCCTCGAAAGCCCAGGGCCTTGGCCTTTTCGATCGAATCGAGGTCGCTGTATCCCGTGCTCAGGATGATGGGGATGTCCGGCCGGATGATCATCAAAGCCTGGCCCAGATCCTCGCCCGCCAAGGCCGGCATGAAACGATCCGTGATCACGAGGTCGAATTGATAGGGATCTTCCGTAAATATCCTGAGCGCCTCACGGCCATCCGTGTTCGCGGTGCCCCGATATCCCAGGCGCTCCAGCATCCTCCGGCTCGCGCCGGCGATGTGCTTGGCCGCCTAGGCCTGAGCGGGTGACGCGTCGAGGATCAGGACTTCGGGATTCTTCAGGTTCTTTTCCAGCCACCCGACCTTAACGAGGGGGCCTTCGTTCCCTTTGCAAGGATTATGTCAAAGTCCGGAGAACGGGGGGCCGGCCGGATTTCGGGCGTCCGCTATAATGGAAGCTGAAAGATGAAACAAAAAAGTGCTCAAAAAGAAAATGACCTATATGGCCTTGATCATAGCCCTCGTCACGGGACGGTGCTCATACTCCATCGAAGACGGCGGATATGACCTGTCCAGGTTCCGGGAGGACCCGGGGCTGACCACGGTCCCGGACGATCTCCGGGGCATCGTTCTGACCAACGGCGAAGCCGCCCGCGCCGTCTCGGCCCAAGACGGCGGGCGAGAGACGAGGTTCGTCATCGTCGGAGACACGATCTCCGACAAGAACAGGACCTTCCGGGCCCTTCTCGGAGACATCGCCGCTCTCGATCCGCGTCCTTCGTTCATCGTCCATCTCGGGGACCGGGTCGTCTCGCCCGTCGCCGACTACTTCGGCACGTACCTGAAAGCGATCAGCGATCCCCCCTGTCCGATCCTCCATATCGACGGGAACCATGATGTCCGGGAGGACGGCGAGCGGATCTCGAGGGCCTTTTTCGGGGACCAGGATTTCTTCCTTGACAGGGACGGCTTGCGCTTCGTGTTCATGAGCAACGTCCGCAAGGACCGAAAAGCCGGTTTCAGCCGGGAGCAGCTGGCCTGGCTGGAGAACACGCTGAAGGCGCCCGCCCCGTCCAGGAAGTTCGTGTTCGCCCACGTTCCCCCGAAGGCCCCTTTCAAAAAGTTCAACCCGGGCGTTTACTCCCTCTTCACGCCGCGGCTCGAGAACGAGGCGGAGTTCCTGGCGATCCTCGCCCGTCACAACGTCGTCGCGGCCGCCTTCGGTCACAGACACGTCCACGCGTCGGTCGTCCACAACGGCGTCCTCATGATCATCTCGGGAGGAGGGGGGCAGAGGAACTTCCTGGAGCCCAACGTGAGGCAGCCGCGATTCACCAAGAAGAACCACTACACGCTCGTGGACATCCCCCTCTCCGGGTTCTTTGAAGCATTCGAAGGGACCCTGACCTGCATGGGAAAGGGCAACGAAACCCTGTCCGCGACGTCGTTCACTCAGGCGAGCCCCTTCGCGAGCGGCGGGGACCTCTCCGTGACGCTCCGGCCCTATCCCACGCCGGGCGGCGGCTCGTTCCGGCCGGGGGACCCGGCCGGGCTGAGGCTGGGAGCGCCGAGCCGCGCCGCCAGATAGGGCTCGGCCGCCTAGAAGCCCAGGCCGAGCGTCGCCGAGAGCACGCCGTTCTTCAGGTCGATCGTTTCGAGGTCGGGGATGGCGAGCTTCTGGAGCCCCATCGTGTACCGGACATCGACGTGGATCGAGCGGCCGAGCTGGAGCCCTCCGCCGATGATGGCGCTGTAATCGGCCGCCGGCATGTCCGAGATCTCGACGCCTTCGATCAGGGCCTTCAGGTTGAAGCCGAAGGCCGGGCCGGCGAAGATGAACGGATGGATGCTCCCGGTGGGGATCCGGAGCTTGAGGAGGACCGGGATCTCGATGTAGTCGAACTTGAGCTTCCCGTCCCCGGTGTCCGCCCCCTTCATCGTATAGAGGACCTCGGGCTGGATGGTCAGGATGCGGCCGAAGTTGAGCTCCAGGAAGATCCCGCCGCAGAAACCGACCGTGCTCGTGCTGAGCGCTTCATTCCAGTTGCCGTTGACGTTGGCGATGTTGGCCCCGCCCTTGAGGCCGAACCTCACGCCTGCGGACGCGGTCTGCGGGAAGAGAAGCAGCCCCGCGAACGCGCCGATAACCAGGATCGTCCAAAGCTTTTTCATCAGAACTCCTTTCGAAGGAAATGAGCTCGGGCCCGTTCACCCTCGCAGAGCCAAGGGCTCGATGCGTTCATTCTAAAACATCTCGGGCTTTTCGCAAGGATCCGGCCCGGCCATCTCAGGATTAGTCGGCCGTCCGGCCCTTTTTGCCGAAAATCCGGAGGCCACCCGGGGCGTCACGCGAGGATCCTGTAGCACTTGTAGACCGGATAGACGACCGGCCAGAGGATAGGCCGGAGAACCTCCAGGCGATCTGCCGACGGATCCCCGGAGGGCCGTGGATGTCGCGGCTCTCCCGGTCAGGCCTCCCGCAGCAGCCAGCGCAGGGCGTTCTTCTGGAGCTTCACGTACTCCGGGTTCCAGAAGCCTGGGATGGTGTGCCCCGGGGCCATATAGCAAACGCGGCCCCGGCCGTATTCGTAGGCCCAGCAGGCCTCGCAGCTGGCCCCCTGGTTCCCGTACTTGGCCGTCGAATACTCCAGCCCCTCCTCGTTGACGCTCCGGACGAGGACGTCCTTGGGGTCCTTGTCATAGATCACGTAATGCTGTTCCTCGGTCACGACGAAATCCTTCACTCCTCGCGTGATCGGGTGGTCCGGATTGACGATCTTCATTTTATAGGGACGGAACGGCGTATGGCCGGTGAAGAGCGCCCCTTCGACGTGACGGAAGTCCGCGTTCGTTCCGGAGATGTAGCTGGCGTTGTGGAAGAACCAGGCCGACCCTCCCCGCTCCACGAACGAGCGGATGGCTTTGCCCTTCTCCGGGGTGATCCACATCTCGGGCTGCTCGTCGATCTTAGGGAGAGGAGGATCGCTCACGATCGTCACCTGTTCCATGAAGGGGAACGGCGAGGCATAGCCGCCGGGGAACGTCATGCCGTCGCTGAGGATGATCAGCAGGCGATGCGCGGCCAGGGTCTCCGCCGTGAGCAGAGCACTGTCCGGGGTGAAGGTCGCGCTGACGCCGGATTCTTTGACCAGCGTCCTCGTCAGGGCCGTCCGGATGTAATCGAAGCTGTGCCAGCGATCGCCGACAACGGCGAGGACGTCGGCTTTGCGGGCGCCGGACTTGTCTTCCCCCCCTCGAACGCCGGCGGGCAAGAATGCCGTTCCCAGCGCGGACGCCGCGCCGACGGCCCCGAGCCGGCCGATGGCCGAGCGCCGCGAAATAACCTTGGCATTTTTCATCGAGTGCACCCTCCCGTTAGAAAAAAATTCTTATTCCGATCCCGGATGGACCGTTCCGCCGGGCGCCGGCGTCTCCGGCCGCGTCCGGACCGGGCGTCGCCGCCACCAGCCGGCCAGCAGAGACCCCGAGACGTTCATCCATGGCCCGAAGATGGCCGGGGCCAGCGCCGCGCTGGTGCTCTTGAGGACGTCGATGGCGATCCCGGAGGCCATGCCCCCGTTCTGCATCCCGACCTCCATGGCCACGGCCCGGCAGGCGCTCTCGTCGAGCCGCGCCAGGCGCGCCCCCGCGTAGCCCAGGCCATAGCCGGTCCCGTTGTGGACGACGGCCGCCAGGATGAGCAGCGGGCCGACCGCCAGGAGCTGGTCCCGCGACTGGGCCGTGATGATGGCGATGATGAGACAGATCCCGGCCATGGAGACGACGGGCAGGGTCTGGTCCATCCAATTCGCGGGGCCCTTGAGCACGACGGAGATGACGAGCTTGGCCAGCGCCGTGACGCCCAGGAGGAGGAAGCCCAGGAGGACGCCGCTCCTGAGGACCGCGAGATCTCCCCAGGAGCCGACAGGTGTCGCCGCCACGGCGGCGGCCAGAGCGAGGAACGCGGCCGCGGCGGCCGCCGGCATGACGGCCGGCCGGGCCCGCTTCTTCGTCCCGTACAGCAGGCGGTTGGCCACGAGCCCGGCGACGATGGGGATGATGATCATGTTGAAGATGGACAGCATCATGGCCACGAAGTCCACGGGGACGAGACGGCCGGCCAGGGTCTTCATCCAGAACGGGGTCACGAGCGGCGAGAGGAGGGTCGTCGACGAGGTGATCGTCACCGAGAGGGGCACGTTTCCCCCGGCGAGATAGGTCATGACGTTCGAGGCGACACCGCTCGAGACCGAGCCGATGAGGATGACGCCGGCGGCGACCTCGGGCGGGAAGCCGAAGGTCATGGCGATCGCGTATCCGACGAGCGGCATGATCAGGAACTGGAGGGCGATGCCGATGAAGACGGGCCAGGGCATGGTCAGGACGTTCCGGAAATCCTTTCCGCTGAGAGTCGTGCCCATCCCGAAGGTGATGACCTGGATGAGCGGGACGATCAGGACCTTGAGGTCCGTCCCGAACCAGGAGCGGAAGGCCGCGGGATAGCTCATCGAGGCCGCGACGGCGACGATGACCCAAAGGGTGAAAGCGTACTTCTGGATCAAGCCTCCGAGGCCGTGGCTCTGCGGTTCGCGGGCGGTCATAGCTTATAGAGCTCCGCCATCCTCTCGTTGGGCCTATATTTCGTGACGCACTGATTGAGCGGCGTCCCTAGGAGCTGGATCTTGTCGTATTCGCCCTGGCCCAGCCCGGCTGCGGCCATGGCGTTGAGATAATTGATCATGCGGGGATCGAAGCCCATGACCCGTGTCCCGGTGATGTCCGCGGCCACGGCGTCCCGGCTGGCCAGGGCCACCTTCGAGCCGATGGGCACCCCCCAGGCCGGGCCGTTGCCCTCGATCCCGACGTATCCGTCGATGACGGCCAAGTCGGGAAAGATCTCGTGGGCGAGGTGAAGCATGTTGTAGTGCAGGAGGTCGTTCCTGGCCGGCGGCGCCTGGTGCATCAGGCCCTTGTCGTTGCCCTTGGCGTCGTTGAGCGGCGCGGCCATGATCACGTTCTTGATGGACAGGGTGACGAAAACGTAATTGTGGGTCTTCATCCGGGCGATGGAGATGATGTAGAGGCCCGGATCGAAGAAGGTGTCGATGATCCGGATGGGCGTCGGCGCGTTGTTCAGGCCGAGGACGTAGCGGGTCCGATAGGTGTCGCGGTTGAGGTCGAGGAGCTCGACGTCATAGTTCTTCCGGAGCTCGCCGTAGCCGTTGTAGAGGAACCCCTTCATCGTGTCCTGGACGCCGGACTCGCCGATGAGGATCCGGCCCTTGACGTAGGGCGCGAGGAAGTCCAGGACGGCCCGGACAGCGTCGACGTGAGTGACGCACGCGGCGCAGTCGGACAGGACGATATTGGGCTTGATCAGGATCCGCTTCCGGCCGATCGAGCTCACGACCTCGTCCTCGATGAGCTTCAGGGCCTCGAGGACGATGTCATAGCGGTTCTTCCCCTTGACAAGGGAGACGCGGGCCGGGGCGGCCGGCCCGGAAAGAAGAGGCAGGCGCGCGGGAGAGGCCGCCGAGGCCTGGGACGCGAGGAGCGTCCTCCCGGCCCCCAGGACCCCGCCCAGGGCCGCGCCGCCCAAGGCTCCGGCGCCGAATCTCAGGAAGTCGCGTCTCGCGACGGCCCGTCGGTTCATGAGCGCCCTCCTTCCCCGCTCTTCGTCGTCATCGCGGAGGATACGCGAATCCCGTGACGTTCGTCCGGATCCTGTAGATCTTGTCGTAGGCCGCGAGATAGAGCGTTTTCATATCGTCGCCGCCGAAGCAGCAGCTCACCGGAAAGACGGGGGAATTGACAACGCCGACGAACTCGCCGCGGGCGTTAAAGATCTGGAGCCCCAGATAGGTCGCCACATAGAGATTCCCTTGCGTATCGATGGTCATGCCGTCGGCGCTGGTGGTCCGTCCGCCGCGTTCGAGGACCTCCGGCGTGAGCATGAGCTCGCAGAACTTGCGCGGGTTCGCCAGGGTCCCGTCGGCGTTCACGTCGTAGGCCCAGACGAAGTTGTCCTTGTCCGTGTCGACGTTCCAGAACTTCTCGCTGTCGTAGGTGTTGTTGACGAGGAGCGTCTGGCCGTCCGGCGTGAGGATCAGGCCGTTGGGCATGGCGAAGATGTTGGGCTCGATGACGCGCAGAAGCTCGCCCTTCGGCGGGAGATAATAGACGCTTCGGCCGGGCTGGGACTTCTTCGCCTCGGGGGTGAACTGCGGGTCGGTGAAATAGAGCCCGCCCCGGGCGTCGACGACGACGTCGTTGGGCCCGTCGAGAGGCCGGCCCCCGTAGCTCGAGGCCAGGGCGCGGACGACCCGGCCCTTGGTCGTCATCTCGACGAGGCGATGGCCGAACATGTCGCAGACGGCCAGGTTGCCGTTCGCGAGGGGCATCAGCCCGTTGGTCAGCATGCCCTGCTGGATGTAGCGGTAGCTCCCGTCGGATTCCAGGATGACGGTCGCGCTCTTCTTTGGATCGCCGTTCCAGATCTGGTCGAAAGCCATGCTCGAGACATAGAGCTTCCCGTCGAGCCATTTCGGCCCTTCGGTGAAGATGAGCCCCGGCCCCTGTTTGGCGCCGTCGACAACGAGCTCGAGCCGGGCGCCGGCGGGGATAATGGCTTCGAACGCGGCCTGGCGGGCCGCCCTCTTGGCCTCGTAATCCGGCCGGGGCGGGAAGAAGACGTCCAGGACGTCGCACCCGGTGTCGCCGACGGTGCCGCCGTGGACCATCGTTCCGGGCAGGTAGAGAAGGTCGCCCGCGGTCATCGCCGCCCGACCGTCGAGGATGAGCTCCCCGATCGAGCCGCGGAGGACGATCATCAACTGCTCCTCGGGATGGAGGTGGGCGGCGAAGGTCATGCCCGGGCTCATCTGGAGAAAGCTCAGCTGGGCGCCGCGGCCGCCGATCAGGCGGGAATTGGCGCCTGGCTGGAGCTCGGTGAATTGGACCTCGTGGAGATCGCCGACGACCCCCGGCCGGACTGTGGGAGCGACGGGAAAGGCGGGTTCGGCGAATTTCGCCGGTAGGTTCTTCGCGCCGGCCCGGGCCAGATAGTCTGCCCGGGGCGGCCAATAGACCTCCACGATCTCGGCCCCGGCCGGCCCGGCGGCGACCGCGTTCCGGGCGCCCTTCTCGAGGTAGACGAACTCGTTCTTGGGGGTCCCGCCGTGCGTGCCGTCAGGCGCCTCGCGCGGGACGGCGCGCATCGCCACGGTGCTCTCGCCGAGGAGTTGGCCGATCTCCCCCTTGGTGACGACCATGATGCGCTCGGCCGGCAGGGCTTCTTCGGGGATCTTCGCGCCCGGGTCGAATGTCAGCCAGGCGACGAGGTTGCCCTTCCCCCAATAGAGGCGCGCTTTGACGCCCGGGGCGAGCTCGGTTTCGGGGAGCGACGAGACCGGCGTCACGACGCCGTCGGCCAGGCTCGGCTTCAGCCGGACCTCGGGGATGTCGGCGCGGCTGCGGACCGGCAGGTTCTGGGCGGCGATGAGCTTCTCGTTCTTCGCGGCCCAGTCCGGCCTGTCGGCGCATGCGGAGAGCCCCAAGAGCAGGCCGGCGGCGAAAAGGGCAGGGATCCGGCCCGCGCGGGGATTCGGATGGCGGGATGTCATGACGGTCTCCTTCTCGAGAACGGCCATCGGCTATCGGACCTGGTCGTGGCGGTTCCCCATGTAAAGCCAAAGCATGGGCCCGTCGCTCGGATTGATCGAGCTATGCGGGACCTTCTTGTTCGGCGGGACGAGGAACGCCTCGCCCGGCTCCTGCCTCAGCAGGCGGTTGCCGAACAAGAGCAGGCTCGTCCCCTGGAGCTGGCACCAGACCTCCTCGCAGCCGGCTCCGTGAACGTGGGGCTGGGCGATGTCGAACGCGTCGATCGAGACGGCGGCGAAGCCCATGGGGTTGGCGAACTTCGGCGGCGTGTCCCAAGTGAATCCCCGCCCGATATGGGCCCAGTGCATGCCGACGCCGGGAAGCGTCACGCGGTAATCGCCGACGGACATCCGCCCGTTGGGCGCGAAACCGGCCGGGACCTCCTCGACGACCATGATCAGCTCCAGGTTCCCGTCGCCCGGATTGGCGAACCGGTAGGCCAGCCCGGCCGGAAGGAATACGGCCATCCCGGGCTCGATCGCGACCGCCTGACCCCCGGCTTCGGCCCGCCCGGAGCCGCTGAAGACACACAGGAACAGCTGCTCCACATCGCTCTTGAAGGACTGCGTCGAGCAGCGGGGCTCGAGGGCAGCCCGTTTATAGGCCTTGATGTATTTCAGAACGGCCCCTTTTTTGGGCGGCCGCGAGGGGTCGCCGGGCGTCAGGATGTCCCTCTCGATGAAGCCGCCGTGCCCCTCGACCGGCAGGGAGTTCCGCCAGTGGTTGATATAGAGGCCGACGTCCGTGTCGACCTCCGGATGGCGGCGGTTGGAGACGGCGTCCTCGGCGAAGGACGGATCGGGCTCCGTCGCGAGCTTGCCCTTGACCTGCCCGAGGGCGAGACTCATCGCGGCGAGGACGAGCGCCCCGACGATCAGGACGGTCTTTTTCATGGTCCCTCCTCCGAGCCGGGGGATCGCCGCCGGCTCCTCACGTCAGCTGATAGATCTCGGCCATCTTCTCGCCGACCTTGAACTTGAAGCGGCACTCGTCGAAAGGAGCGCCGACGAAGCGGACCTTGGCGAGGTCGCCCTGGCCCAGCCCGGCTTCGGCCATCGACTTGAGGTAGAGGATGCGCCGCGGATCGAAGCCCATGATGGTCGTGCCGGCGACGTCGGCCGCAAGAGGGTCGGCGCTGGCCAGGGCCAGGCGGGTCGCCAAGGGAGTCCCCCAGGCCGGGCCGCGGCCCTCCATCGACTCGAAGCCGTCGATGACGGCCAGGTCGGGCCAGACCCCCCGCTCGGCCAGGTGGAACAAATTGTAGTGCATGATGTCGTCGATCGACTTGACCGCGCCGTGAAGGACGCCCTTGTCGCTTCTCCGGTAATCGTTGACCGGGGCGGCCATGAGGACGTTCTTGAGCGCCAGCGTCACGAGCACGGTGTCATGCGTCTTCATCCGGGCCAGAGAGATGACGCAGACGTCCGGATCGACGAAGGGAGAGTAGATCCTGATCGCCTGCGGGATGTGGTCTTTGTCGACGACATACCCGGGCACGAAGACGGGATCGGCGTTGAGGTCGACGACCGGGACACCGTATTCCTTCTCCAGAGCGGAATAGCCGTTGTTGCGGAAGCCGTCGGCGGTGTTCAGGACGCCGGACTCGGCGACGACAATGGGCTTCCGGCACCGGGGCCGGAGGAATTCGAGGACGGCCCGCACGGCGTCGACGTGAGTGACGGCCAGGGGATTCTTATCGACGGCCATGTTGGGCTTGATGAGGACGCTTGTCTTGCGGTCGATAGCCGACCAGACGTCGTCCTCGATGAGCTTCAGCGACTGATAGACGATCTCGCGGCGGTCCTGCCCCCGGACGAGGCTGAGACGCGGCTCCGTTTCGAGGAGCGGAGCTTCCGGCGATACCGGCAGGACTCCGTAGGGTGAACAGGGGGCCGCCGGGCTCGCGGCGCTTCCCCGGACCCGTCCGGCGGACGGGAGGAGGCCGAGACCGAGGAGGCCTCGCCCCGCGGTCCGGAGGAATTCCCGGCGGCGACAGGGGATCCGGGCGTCCGTCATGGTCTCCTCCTCACTTGCGGCAGCCGAAGAAGAGCCACAGCTGGGGCTCTCCGCCGGGATTGATCGAGCTGTGCGGGACGGCGTTCGTCGGAGGGACGAGAAAGGCCTCCCCCGCTTCCTGACGCAGGAGCCGGTTGCCGAAGAAAAGCAGGCTCGTCCCCTTGACCTGCAGCCAGATCTCCTCCGCGGCCGCCGGATGCGTGTGCGGCTGGGCGACGTCGAAGGTGTCCACGGACACGACGACGAAGCCCATCGGGTTGGCGAACCTCGGCTCGTGGTCATAGACGAACGGCCGGGCGATGTGGGCCCAGTGTGCGCCGACCAGAGGCAGGGAATCCCGGTACCGGCCGACCGAGATCCGCTTTTCCGGGACGAAGCCGTCCGGCGTCTCCTCGGCGGCCAGGAAAAGCTCGAGGGTCCGGTCCGACGGATTGAGCAGCCGGAAGGAGAGCCCGGCCGGAATGACGACAGCCGTCCCCTCCTCGAGTTCGGCCGCGCGGCCATCCGCTTCGATCCGGCCCCCGCCGCCCAAGACAAAAAGAAAGACCTGTTCGCGGGAGTCGGCGAAGCCGCGCGTGGCGGCTCGAGGCGGAAGTTCGGCCCGGCGATAGGCCTTGAGAAAGCGCAGGACGGCGCCCTTTTCCCGCGGCTGGAAAGGGTCGCCCCGGGTCAGGATATCGCGCTCGATGAGCCCGCCGTGCCCTTCACGGGGCGGCGAGCTCCTCCAGTGGTTGATATAAAGGGAGACATCCGTATCCGCGCCCGGCCGGCGGCGGTTGGAGGGGGCGTCCTCCCGGTACGAAGGGCCCGAGTCAGCGGCGGCCTTTTGCTGGCCGCGCGCGGAGGCCGCGAGCACGACGGCTAAAGCCGCAAGGACAACCGGGAGAGCCTTCTTCGCGTCCAAGATGGGTTGGATAGGTGCCTTTTAACACAGGGGCTCGGAAGAATCAACCGCGCCCTATTCGAGGATCCTGAAGTATTTGTAGACCGGATAGACGACGCTCCGCTTGTCGGCGCCGGCCGCCTTGAAGTATTCGTCGAAGACGCCCCAGCCGGCGAAGCCGTCCGCGGCCTGGGGCTCGAGGAAGTAGAAGGCCACGTTGGCCAGGGGCTGGGCCAGGTCGACGCGGAACGTCCCGGCCGGGAATTCCTTGGCCGCGGACGGGGCGAACGCGCCGTCGAGCTTGATCATGGAATACCCGCCGCTCCTCCCCTGGCCGATCTTGTCGACGACGAACTCCTCCCCGGAGACCTTGATGGGCTTGGATAGCGCCTCGATCTTGACGCCGTGGGAGCGCAGCTTGTCGGCGATGAAGCCCAGCTCGGCGGGGATGAGGTAGCCGCGGGGGACCCGCGCCTCGACCGTCCCGACGGGCTTGCACAGGAACTCCAGGCCGCGGACGAGCTCGGGGGCGCGGAGCATGTGCGGCGCGATCCTGGCCCGGACGCTCGTGCCGGGAAGGAGCGTCGAGACATTCCGGTCCTTGTAGACGAAAACGTCGACCGGGCCGTAGGACCCGTACGTCCCGGCGACGAAGTTCCGCAGCTCTCCCGATTCGGCCTTGGTCTGGACCGTCTCGACGACCTCCCGGTCGGCGGCCCGGCAGACCTCTTGCATCTCCTTCCCGTGCGCGGCCGCGTAATCCAGGACGGAGGCGATGAGAGCGAAATGGGCGTAGATCCGGCGCTCGAAGGACTCGTGGCCGGGCGTCTCGGCCAGGATGGCCATGCGGTTGCGCAGGCCGTAGGCGTTGGCGATGAACTTGGCCTCGGTCGTCCACATGGCCCGCTCGTGGCTCCAGGCCGCCGGCGGCCACTTGCCGTCGGTCTCGCAATGGGTGAAGACCTCCAGGCCGAACGTCTTCCGGGTCGCCTCGCGGACGGCCGGGAAGAGCTTGTCGAAGACGTACTCGCGCGGCCCCGGATGGGCCGTGGGCACCGTGCAGGTGGCGTAGCCGATGGCATAGCCGTGCTGGACGCGGCCCATGAGGTGGCCATCATAGATGAGGACGGGGTCCCAGCGGTTGAAGACCGTCCGGTAGAGACCGGCGATCTCGGCCGTCTCGATCCGGACGGCGTCGCGGTTGAGGTTGATGTTCTGGGCGTTCGTGCCCGAGCCGAGGAGGTGCGGCGTCCCCTCGCTCAGGCTCAGCGTGTCCGTCCCGTCGACGTTGAGGTTCGGACAGACGATGACGATGAGCGCGTCGAGGAGGCGCTTGCGCTTGCCGAAGAGGATGTCGCGCATGAGCATCATCAGGGCCTCTTTGGCCTCGGGCTCATAGGCGTGGATGTTGCCCTGGAGATAGACGACAGTCTTGCCGGACTTGGCGGCCTCGTCCGGCGAAGCGACCCGCGGGCTGGCCAGCACGGCGGCCGCGCCGGTCCGGCGCAGGCTCGTCGTGAACATATTGATCATCAGCATGTTCTCGCTCGACCAGCGGAGCGCGTCCAGGAACTCCAGGACCTCGGTCGAGGAGGCGGTCCGGGTGTAGCCCGTCCTCTCGGCGACGGTCAGGAGCTTGGCCGGCCACTTCCCGTTCCAGCCGGCGGGCACCGAGTCGCCCCAGTAGATCTTGGGGGCGGCCGGGGCCGTGGAAATCGCCGGCGCGAAAACGGCCAGCAGCGATAGGACGGCGACGAGCTTGGCGCGGAGCTTCATGGGACCTCCTCGGCGCCGGACCGTCGTCGCGGCCCGACCCCCGCATCATAAGGTTCTTCTCCCGATTCCGGGAAGCTCCTCTCTCAGGCTTTGCTCGGGAATTGCCTCTAGCTCCCCGGCCCCCCGGAAACCAGTCGTCCGGTTTCCCCCGCTCGGCGGGTCCCCCTTCCACGGACGGGGATCTTCGAGGCAACTTCCCTCGCCGCCTCGAGAGGATTCCTGGAATAAGGAGAAGTACCCATCATAAGCGAGGGCGGCCGGAGAATCAACGCCGGCTTGATTTCCGCCCGCGGCTTCTGTCATCATGGGCGGACATCGGGCGGACGAGGACCGGCGTGATCATATTCGGGAACAGGCTCAGCCTGCGCAAGCTCAAGGCCACGGTCGGCCGAGAGGTGGGGCTTTCCGACTGGCTCGTCGTCACCCAGGAGCGCATCGACGCCTTCGCCGCTGCGACCGAGGACCGCCAGTGGATCCACGTCGACCCGGAGCTGGCGGCCCGGAGCACCCTCGGCGGGACGGTCGCCCACGGCTTCCTGCTGCTCGCGCTCGTCACCTACTTCAATCTCTCGAACGAGGTCCTCCAGGGGCGTTTTAGGATGGCCGTCAACTACGGGCTCGACCGCGTCCGCTTCCCTCATGCCGTCCGGACCGGTTCGCGGATCCGCAACCGGGCCGTTCTGAAG
>Ga0209253_10003487_pt1 | contig 13836 bp, 8 predicted proteins | sample FrelakmetBRP12BR_FD_187145 | JGI IMG/M metagenome (GOLD analysis project Ga0209253, IMG submission 187145) | Freshwater lake sediment microbial communities from the University of Notre Dame, USA, for methane emissions studies - BRP12 BR (SPAdes)... | ecosystem: Environmental > Aquatic >...
GATCATTCCCCAGATATTGATGAAATCGATAACAGCAACTACAGACGGGTTGTTTGCCATTGCATTGAACAGTGGTGCAAAGATCCATTTTGAGCCAGCCAGATAAGGTGCTGAGCTCCACCCTGCAGTCATGATCTTTGAGATACCTTCATACAGAAAGTGCCATCCGATAACTATCCTGACAATTGTCAATGCCCATTGAACTACAGGGCTGCTTTTAACGTTGAATGTTGATACCATAGTGAGTTTACTCTTTTGTTTTTCTTTCCAACTGATTTACAATATTATTGAATTTTATTTCAAGTCCTTTATCAAATTTTGCCAGATTTTTCCATTCATCAGATCCGTAAACTCCGGCTTTAGCATAATCAAATGGTATAAATCCAATTTTCCTGACTACTGAATTTGTGCGGAAACTAAAATTGAAGGCAGAGGCATTCACAAACAAGGGATCAGCAACAATTGAATGGACATCCTTGCCTGATTTCTGCCATTCTGTAAAAGATTTATCTGCAAACATGATATCTTTCGTGCGGGTATCCCAATATAGATTATTATCTGTAAGTAAGTTGAATTTATGCCAGTTACTGCTGAGAAGAGTGCCTTGATTAAAGTAAATGAGATTCCGGCTGAATAATATTGACCGGTGCTCTTCAATTCTTGTAGCCTGCAGCTGCGACCTTATATTAAATGCAAAAATATTGTTCCTGATAATATTTTCTTTCCCGTAATGCTGATGAAATCCCGAATTCTTGCAGACATAAACAAGGTTGTTTTCCATTGTAATTCCGTATGATCCTTCATCAGTATAGAGACCCCACCCTCCGTAGTCGAAAGAATAAACATGATGCACAACATTGTTTGAAACAGTTGTTCCCTCCGAAGCTCCGAGAGTATATACCCCTCCCATATCGCATAGCTCACCCCAGCCAAGATGATGTATATGGTTAAACTCGACCTTATTCCGTTTTGAAGGGCTGTGAGCATAACCCCACACCCAGCCCACCGAGATACCTGTATATCTCAGGTCGGCTATCTCATTATGGGTCAACTTATTGTCGCTTGCATTGAAGATTATTATGCCCACAGCGCACGGAAAGACATGACCGCCATCTCTGATAATGTTATTGTCGACAGTAATATTGTTGGATATCTCCACCTGCTTCGGACGGATCACGGTCTCTCCGATCTTTATCCCTCCGGCACCCAGATCGTGCATATAACACTGATTAACAACACAATTACTGCAAGCCCTGCGAAACCAGAATGCATAAGTGCCGGTGTGTGCTATTTCACAATTCCTGAATTCAATATTCCCGGCAAAATCGAGAGTTACAACAGCGTCAACCGGTGCAGCTGCCTGGGCAGGTTCGTTACCTTCGGCAGGAGTTTTGTAACCTGCAATTTCAAAGACAAGATTTTCAAATTTTATGTTTTCAACCCTTTTCCCTGATATGGGATCACCCTGAATTGAAACAAATTCTTTAATTACAGGGATATGGAATGTTGTATTCTCTATTCCCTGTCCTTCAAGCGGAATATAATAAAGAAATCCCGAACGGTCGAGGAACCATTCACCGGGAGCATCAAGAGCAGCTTTGTAATTTTCGACCAGGTATCGTGATTTACTATTAATGGGATTCCATGATTTCATCCCTTCACCAGCCGTATAGACTGATGAGCCTTCTTTGCTGAATCCGGTCATATGCTTTCTTGTATTATCCCAGTTGTGATAAAAGATTATCAGAGCATCCCGGAAATCCTGTTGTGAAAATGTCTCAAAACCTAAGGCGTCAAAACTATCAAGTTCTATCTTCTGAACAGCAAGTTCAGGAGACCTTCCCTCTCCCTTTTCCAGAACTGTTTCTGTGACATTTTTCACCCTGTAAAATCCGGTGTTTGGATTTCTTGCACGGACAGCTCTTTTGCCGTTGACGTATAGTTGTTCAAAATATGAGTCGTACCAGGCTACCTGCGGTATAAAAGCTTTCCACAATTTATCACTCACCTTCTCAAATCCTGAAATCTGAATACCTCCCCTGAAAACAGCTTTTGCTCCGGTTTCCGATTTAATAACCAGGGGAGCTCCGGCAGTTCCTGAGTCTTCTGCTCTTAAGACAAGAGGCTGCATCATGAAATACTCTCCTGCCTGAGCAATGATCTCAATTGAGGAACCCGGGATCTGTTTCGCTTTTGCTTCCCGTGCAAGGTCGCATGCTTTGGTCAGAGTTGCCAGAGGCAATTCCCTTGTGCCAGGATTTGTATCTTTTCCATCCGGCGACAGATATAACTTCTGTGAAAAAACGGACGATTGGAGGGCCATTAAAATTATTGCCGGGAAAATCAGTGATTGAATATTTTTCATATTAAAAGAATATTGTCCCCTGGGGGAATTTATTTCCAACATAGATCAGGGCATTACTAAAAAGAAACGACTTTTGCCAGCATTCATAAAAAAGAAGTCAGGAATCGCCTGCAAATAACCAGGGCGTGCTTCCTGTCTTCCAGTGAATCCTCGAATGCCTTATCCTCAACCTCTACACAAACCGGACCCTGGTATCTAATATCATTGAGGGAAGAGAAGAATTTCCCCCAGTCAATATCGCCGAGTCCGGGAAGCTTTGGTGAATGGAATTCAAGCGGGGTTGCCATGATACCAACTTCATCGAGTTTTTCACTGTAAACTCTGGCATCCTTCAGATGTATATGGAAAAGCTTATCCCTGAACTCATAAAGAGGTTTAATGTAATCCATTTGCTGCCACAGCAGGTGAGATGGATCATAATTCAGGCCGAAATGTTCACTTTCGATTTCGCTGAACATACGTCGCCATATTGCCGGGGTTGTAGCAAGGTTATTACCTCCCGGCCACTCATCCTGCGTAAATATCATTGGGCAGTTCTCGATTCCTACCTTCACTCCTTTTTCACCGGCATGCCAGATTATTTCCGGCCAGATCTGCCTGAAGGTTTCAAAATTCTCATCAACCGATTTGTTTTTATCCCGGCCAATGAAGGTGTTTATCCTATTTACACCAAGCATTGCTGAAGCATCGATCACTTTCTTTATGTGATCGGCATAGAATTTCCTTTTCTCCTGGTCAGGATCAAGCGGATTGGGATAATAGCCTAATCCTGAGATCTGTACACCCTTTGAATTAAGATAATCGTTGATCTCCCTGGCGCGTTGTTCATCAAGCTGATCAACGTCGATATGGGTTACTCCTGCATATCTTCTTTCAGCTTGCCCGACCGGCCAGCAGCAAACCTCAATGCATCTGTAACCAAGCCCGGCAGCATAGTCCACAAGCTCCTCAAAGCTCAGTTCAGGCAAAATTGCACTAACAAAGCCAAGTTTCATGTAACCTCCTTTTTCAATAAATTTACAGTTAATCTATTAGTCCTGCAAGAGCAGCTCCTATCAGACTCGATTGTTCAACCTCTGTAAATTCCACATACCTCCTTCTTTCTCCATCAAGGAACTCTGAAAAATATTTTTCAAACCTGATTTTCAGATTGTGCAACTTATAAAAAGTAGTCCCGTCAATGGTTAGTAATACAGGACGTTCAGGTCTGGTCCCTTTTCCTGTCTTCAGAACCACAGAGGCAATATTTGCCGCAACAAGCTTCGCGGCACGGTCAATAAGGGTATCAATAATGTATGCACTGACCCTCCTGTCCCGTTCTTCTGCAAAGCAGTCCAAAAGAATATTATCAGCAGAATTCATATTTGCCACGAAATTATTGGCTTCTCCTGTAGCGAGTTCACTTATTTTATTCAGCCTGCCTGAGGCCTCGCCTGACAGCAGACCTTCGCTGGCAGCAGCTTTCAGAACAGTAAGGCACAGACCTCCGAAATACCCTCCGGAAAACATCTTTTCAAATGTGTAATTACCAGGATTCATTGTTGAATTGTCGAAAACCAGATCCAGGGCTCTCCTGGGAGTCAGGCCAAAATTACCCGATTCGATGTTTATTATCTGGCTTCTGTCCTGATGGAGGCTTTTGTTCTTTGTGATATTGCGGTTATGCTCAATATAACAGGTATTGGTCCCGGTCCCGAGTATATAGCCGATGAATGAATCATAGGTTTTATTCAAGGATGCGGACTTCCCGGCCAATAGAGTTGCAACCGTATCATTCAGGAGTACAAGGTGTTTTTCAGGAGTCCCAAGTGTTTCCAGCAGGTTTTTTCCAATCAGTTGTCCAACCACTTCAGGTGCCTGAACTTCCTTGCAGAATTGTATTAGCCTGCCATCCCTGTCGGGCAGGATTTCGGTGGGATAGGAAAAGCAAAATCCAATCCTTTCCGTTCTTTCAGCCAGAGGCCTGATATAACCTGCAAGGGTCCCGAAGAATTCCTTTGCCGATATTTCCTTTTCCAGGCCGGGCATCCTGTAATTCACTATCCTATCGTATTTTATATTCCCGGTAGGACTAAACCTGATCACTGCAGCTCTGAAATTTGTTCCCCCGGCATCGATTGCAAGTACCGGGACTTCAGTAAGAAAATCATTTTCTGCTTCTATATAGGTGGGTATCATCCGGAGAGAGCTCTCCATTCCCTCCAGTCCTCTTATCATCTCCTTCGTGAAAATCGCAACAAGGTTTTCAATATCAAGGTCAGAGGACCTCAGCTTCTGCTCTTTAAGAAATCTGTCTACTTCTTCCATTTCAGGTTTTAGCGGTTTTTAATTATTTTCAATTCAGACCAAAATAAAGTGCTTAATGTCAGAATTGTATTTTCAAATCACCAATGTATAAAAAATATTTATCTTAACTTTATACTTATCCGGGAACCAGCAACAAGAAACAATAACGAATTCTTAGCCGGGGAAAATTAATAACAATTATATGAACTATGAACAAAGTAACTGAAATTGCAAAAATGATTGATCATTCAATCCTTCACCCGACTCTTACAGATAATGATTTAAGGAGGGAATGTGAAGTAGCCAGGAAATATAATGTGGCATCGGTTTGTGTAAAGCCCTATGCAGTGAAACAGGCAGTTGAACTTCTGAAAGGAAGTGAAGTGCTTGTCGGATGTGTGATAGGTTTTCCGGCAGGGAACTCATCAATCGCTGTCAAAGCTTTTGAAACTGAAACTGCCTGCAAGGACGGTGCTGTTGAAATCGATATGGTGATCAACATCGGCAAGGCACTTCAGGAAGACTGGGCTTATCTTGAAGATGAGATAAAAGCCGTTGTTAACACTTCGCACAGGTATGGAGCTATTACCAAAGTAATTTTTGAGACAGACTTTGTTACGAAGGATGAGCAGAAGATAAGGCTTTGTGAGATCTGCTCAAAAGCAGGGGCTGATTATGTTAAAACTTCAACCGGCTTTGGATTTGTAAAAGGAACTGATGGTAAATACTCTTATACCGGGGCCACCGCACATGATCTGGCCCTCATGAGGAAATACTCAGCACCTGAGGTCAAAGTGAAAGCGGCCGGAGGAGTCAGAACACTGGCTGACCTCTTGAAATTCAAGGAAATAGGGATTTCAAGATGCGGGGCAACTGCAACTGTTGCGATGCTTGAGGAAGCAAAAAAACATTTCGGGGAATAATGATGAAGTCATATCCCTTTATAATCCAAGATGCTGGTTGCTGGTTACTGGTTAATTGCTGATTAACAGAACAATATGTGTTTATTGAAATATTCATTTAAATTATCTTACAAAATCAAAATTCTCTTTAATAAGCAACCAGTAAAGACCAACAAGCAACAAGCAACAAGCAACTTAAATTAATTAATTCCGCCATGAATAATAAAACCTCCCCTTTCATATTCATTTTGACTGCATTACTCCTTATCTCATGCCAGACTAAATATCCTCCATTAAGCCTGCATCCAGACAATCAGCATTATTTCCTCTTCAGAGGCAAGCCTGCGATCCTGGTTGGATCGACTGAGCATTACGGTGCTGTTATGAACCTCGATTTTGACTATGCAAGGTATCTTGATGAGATTTCGTACAAAGGACTGAACATTACCAGAACCTTTTCAGGTATATATGTTGAACCACAGGGAGCTTTTGGCATTGCAAAGAACACTCTTGCACCGGGAGAAGGGAGATTTATCTGCCCATGGGCAAGAAGTGGTGAGTCCGGGTACCCTGGCGGTGGTAACAAGTTTGATCTCACAAAGTGGGATGAGGCTTATTTTGAAAGGCTTAAGGATTTTATAACGGAAGCAGGCAAACGGAACATAGTGGTGGAACTGGATCTCTTCTCCAATTTCTATGATACCCTGCAATGGAAGTTAAGTCCGATATACTATAAAAATAATATAAACAATGCGGAAGCTATATTGGACCAAAAGGAAGTTCTGTCGCTCAGGCATCCCGGAATACTGAAAATACAGGAAGAGATGGTGCGGAAGATACTTTCTGAATGCAATGGTTTCGACAATCTTTACTATGAAGTGTGCAACGAACCATATTTTGGTGACCTGCAGGCTCTTGATTCCTGGGAGGAGCACATGACCGGCATAATTGCCGAATCAGAAAGCATGTTACCCAATAAGCACCTTATCTCGCAGAATATACAGAATGGATCACTTGAAATTGAGCGCCCTCATCCTGCCGTATCCATTTTCAATTTTCATTATGCAAAACCTCCTGTTACCGTAGAAATGAATTATGGGTTGAACAAGCCCATTGGGGACAATGAAACCGGGTTCAGAGGAATTGAAGATGTGCATTACCGGACTGAAGGATGGGATTTTCTGACTGCCGGAGGCGCCCTTTATAATAATCTCGATTACTCTTTTACATCCGATAATGAAGATGGAAGCTTCGTTGTAACCCCTGGTCAGCCTGGAGGAGGCGGAATGACTTTGCGTAACCAGCTTGAAACGCTCAATAGTATTTTTGGGGAGCTTGATTTTATCAAAATGAAACCATCTGATCACCTGTTAAATGACTCTGTCCCAGGAAATGTTTCCGTACGGATTCTTGCTGAAGAGGGGGAACAATATCTTTTGTATTTAAGAAAATTAAGAACCGGCAAAACCGCCGATCGGGAACAAGCAGACATCAAGCCTTCATCATATGAAATATCGTTGAAATTACCTGGTGGTGACTATAAAGGTGAATGGATCGATCCGGAAAGCGGATTGCGGACCCGATTCACTGTCATGGATCACAAAGGGGGTGCCTATAACTTTAAAACACCGCCTGCCGGAGAAGATCTCGGTCTGAAATTAACCCGTTGAATAGTAAATTCAAGGAACAAAACCATTTCGCCATTATGAATGCAAAAAAGGCTTTTTATGCCATATTACTGGTTATTTTGAATTCCATGCAAACGGAGTCCCAGATTTCGGTTAGACCCTGGGAGGTTTATGAAATAACGGTCAAATCATCATCTGTCAGCCAGAATCCCTACATTGATCATCTTACAGGAGGTAAACCAGCATTGGTCACTGCAAGGTTTACGGGTACAGAAGGAGCCTGTTCCGGGAAAACCATTATTGTTCCGGGTTTCTGGGACGGGAAAGATGTCTGGAAAATAAGGTTTACTCCACCCCTGTCAGGTAACTGGAAATATGAGACTATCTCAGCCGACAGTAAAATGAGCCGAAAAAAGGGCCAAATGACGGTCATAGAGTGGACGGATGAAGAGCTTGAAGCCATTCCCACAAGAAGGGGTTTTGTGATCGTAAACAATGAGGACGAGAGAAAAGGAAGATTTTTTACATACAGTGACGGTACTCCCTTTCTGTGGATCGCTGATACCTGGTGGGACTGGACAAACAGGAGGATCAAATTCGAGTCATTCAAAAAGCTGGTGGATACAAGGGCAGAACAGGGATACAATATCGGCCAGTTGTTTTTTGCGGCAAACGGCTGGGGAAGAGAAAGCTCTCTTCTCGATCCTTCATATCAGAATCCTGATCTTGAACAGATCAGGAAGGTGGAAAAGATGATTGAGTACGCCAATTCAAAGGGGATCACAGTCTGGATACACCCGTGGTGGAGCCGCGAGGGGATCAATAAGTCGATCGGAGAAGAAAACATTATACGCTGGTGGAGGTATGTGATACAAAGACTACACGCATACAATGTTATCTGGGTTCTTGCCGGTGAATATAATATGAATAATTACGGTGGATTTCCGGTTGAATTCTGGAACAGTATTGGAGAGATTATTAAGGCTGAGGATCCATATAAAAGGATTGTAAGTGCCCATCCCACACCTCCAATGTGGAGCGGAGGTGCAGATGCACCACAATGGTCAACAGCAGAAGCAGTTCATGAAGAGCAATGGCTCGATTATAATCAGAGCCAGACAGGTCATGCCAGGTGGTGCAATGAACTGATCCCGGAAATAATCACCAGGGCATATAAAATGAAACCCGCCAAACCTGTCGTTGTCACAGAACCGTGGTATGAATTCATTGAAGGTAATCCGACTGCAATGGATATCAGGTTCGGAGCCTGGAGCGCTGTCATGTCGGGATCAGCGGGACACTCTTACGGTGGCGGACATATATGGAGGGTCCATCTGCCTGAACGCCCGACAGGTGTTGGCAGCTGGCCCATGGATACGAGCTTTGCGACCAATACAATGCTCTATCCGGGGGCAGTTTCCGTAGGATTCATGGGGAAATACCTTAGAAATATGGAATGGTGGAAACTGGAGCCGCACCCGGAACTTATGCTTGAAAATCCATCACCATTTTGCCTGGCTGATCCGGGCAGGGAATATCTGTTTTTTCTAAGATACGGAGGTTCTGTAAAGCTTGATTTGAAGAGGTTCCCTCGATCTTCACAGTATTCATTTCAATGGACTGAGCTTGTAAACAGCCGTGATTCAAAGACCGGGATCATATCCGGAGGATCCATTGTAGAAATCAAATGTCCCGAGGATTATCCCGGAACTGTAAACTTTAAGGACTGGGTACTTCATGTAAAAAGACTGGAGAAATAATCTACTATAAATGTTAAGAAAAATGAAAAAGCCAATCCGTTTATTCTTATCCTTGATATTACTTGGATTTCTTTCCTGTTCTGAAAAGGCCAAAATTGTCGTAGTTGTTCCTGAAAATGCAGGAAAAACAGAATGGCTGGCAGCGAAGGAGACAAGAAAGTACATTTACCTCAGAAGCGATCAACTTCCGGTTATTGAAATTTCAGGTACTGATAGTCCGGTTAGAAGCAAAATTATTCTTTCAGTTGATACCCAGCTAAACAGTGAGGAATTCAGGCTGAAAACTGACCTTAACGGTAATCCAAAATCACTCATGATTACCGGAGGATCTCCCCAGGCTTTGCTCTATGGCGTATACGAGTTTGCAGAACAGATTGGAATCCGTTTTTACCTCCATGGTGATGTTATCCCTGACAAAAAAATAGAATTTTTGCTTCCTGATCTTGATATTCATAAGAAACCTTTGTTTAGGATCAGGGGTATCCTGCCATTTCATGACTTTCCTGAGGGACCAGACTGGTGGAACGAAAATGATTACAAAGCCATTATAGCCCAGCTTCCCAAAATGAAAATGAATTTCATAGGATTTCATACATATCCATGGAGGACCGGCTTCAACGGAGAGGGTCCAAAAGCTGAACCCCTGGTCTGGATGGGAAAAGAAAAGGAAGTGAATGATGACGGGACCGTTACAACAGCTTATCCGGTACTTCATTTCCATACCAGCGACAGTACATGGGGTTATCATCCGGCCAATACCTCTGACTTTCTAGCCGGATCAGGTCAACTATTTGAGACAGACAATTTCGGACCAGATTATATGAAAGGTCTTTCACCCTGGCCGCATAGTGAGGAGGAGAACATAAGGATTTTCAATGAATCAGGCAGTCTCTGTTCAAAGGCATTTGTTTTAGCCCGGATCCTTGGTGTAAAAACCTGTGTCGGAACTGAAACACCGCTGATCATACCCGAACCATTGAAAAACAGGTATGGAATAAAAACCGGATCTGAAAAAGAGGTAAAAGAGCTTTACATGGGGATATTTAACCGGATACAAAAAACGTATCCGCTTGATTATTACTGGCTATGGACACCTGAAGGCTGGACATGGAGCGGAGTGGAGGACAAAGTGGTTAAAGAAACAGAAAAAGACATACAGATTGCTTATGAAGCCCTTCAGGAAACAGGTTCTGCTTTCACCCTGGCCACATGCGGATGGGTGCTTGGACCTCCAAAAGACCGGGCTCAGTTCGACAGGACTCTCCCTGGAGATATAGCTTTCAGCTGCATAAACAGAGGAGTAGGATATACTCCAGTCGAAAAAGGATTCTCGGAAGTAAAATCCAGGTCGAAATGGTCAATACCATGGATGGAAGACGATCCTGCATTGCTTACAGCACAGTTTTGGGCAGGAAGGATACGGAAAGATGCCCTTGATTCCTGGAAATATGGATGTGACGGATTGCTAGGTATTCATTGGAGGACTCGCATTCTGGGTCCAACAGTAAGCTCTCTTGCAAAGGCAGCATGGGAATGTGATCCTTATGACCTGCAGACAGAAGGCCGCGATTTGCCAGTGGATGATTTTTATAATGACTGGATCGAATCCGAATTTGGGATAAACGATCCTGAACTTGCAAAGATCTTTATCAGTTTAGATAGTAAAGGAGTTGAATCCAAAGAGGGACATAAGGGGGATGCACCTCTTAATGCATCTGACTGGATCTTCGGTCCCGGAGCTATTATGACAAACAGGGACCGTGCTGATATTCAGGAAAGGATTGGACGTTATGATTTCCTTCCGAAATTAGAAGCATTCCGAAGTAAAGTATCCGGGACTGGTAATCTGGAACGGTTTGATTACTGGCTAAATGTCCTTAAGTTTAACAAAGCTGTTCTTGAAACTGCACTCCTTCAGGTCGAACTCAACCTGTCAGTTGACAATATGAAGAAAGTAGCTGATGAGGTGAAAAGACTTGAAATCGCTAAAACAACAGCCTTGCCAAAAAGGATCGAACTGGCTGCGAAATGGTATCACATGAATAATATTCTTTTGTCGTTTGTGACAACAAATGGGGAACTTGGTACAATAGCAAACCTTGAAATGCACAATATCAGGAAAAATGGTAACCTGACAGGCAATGATGAATATCTGAAATCCGTGTTGAAATCAGCCCTCCCAGAAAATGCAATAATACCCACCGGTTATTCGGGTGTCACACGCGTAATTGTAACAACAAACCAGTCTATCCTGCAAAATGGTGAAGATTTTTATCTGAGGATCAGAGTATTGTCAGAAACGGATAATTTATCAGGTTTACTTTATTACCGGCCTCTTGGAACAAAGAAATACATATCCGCCGAATTGAAACTTATTGGATCACATGTGTTTGATATAAGACTGCCATCAGAAATGATTCCGGATGATTTTGAATACTATATTGAAGTTTCGGATAAAAGGGAAGAAGTACTATACCCGGCTACAGCCGGCATGATAAATATTCCGGTAATAATTTTATGATCTTCCGTCACAATAAGATTAAATCACCAACTGAATAATTATGAAATACTTGATTTCTATCTTAATTTTAATTCTGTTTATACAGGAATTGGTATCCCAGACGTCGTATAAATTTTCAGATAATTGCCTGACAATTGATAATGGATCAATAAATCGCATTATCAAATGTTCTAATGACAGCATTTTTTCACAAGGCATCTATCTCCAGGGTGTTGAAAGAAATTATCTTCAGTCCAGATCACCTGAATTTCAGTTTATAATGAATGACAGGAAGATAAGCGGATATACAGGATGGAGAGTGGTTTCATGCAACGCTGTTTCAGACAATTCAGGTGGAAATGGTGCAGCTTTGACATTAGATGGTAAAGGACTCGCCGAAGGAATTGAAATAATCATATCATACATAACTTACCGGGGACTCCCGCTTGTAAGGAAATGGATAGTATTTAAAAATAATTCTGCATCTGATATAAAACTTGAGGGTACTGACATTGAGAGCCTGTCTCTGAATATTGATTATGTATCAACCTGGGTTTATCATAATTACGCGAGGATGAAACATCTCGGAACTTTTACAGGCAATTGGGATGACCCTGTCGTTGTTATTCATAATACAGCGCTAAGGGCTGGAATAGCCCTTGGTAATGAGGCTCCGGGAGTTCTCAAAAGAACAGTTTTTCATACAACCGACAGAAATGCAGATGTTGGTCTCACCCATCCGGGACAGGATTTTCCTTTCAGAAAATGGCTGAAACCCGGAGAAGTATGGGAATCTCCCGGAACATTTATTGCACTTTATTCAAACTGCGACGACGGATACAATGTAATAAATACTGTTGTAAATGAATTTGTCCGGAAATATCTGGGAACCAGACTTTCAACTATTAAAAATAAACCTCTGTTTGTTTACAATACATGGAATCCATTCCGGACTTTTGTAAGTGACTCGCTTGTGCGTGATGTAGCAAAGGCGGCTGCGGAATGCGGCATCCAGGAATTCATTATTGATGACGGATGGGAGTATAACTATGGCAGAAAAAGTTCTGCAAGGGGATGGGGTGAGAACTATGGCGACTGGCTTGTCGACCTTAACAAGTTCCCCGGTTCGCTCTCTTCAACGTTTGATTATATCAGATCCCTGGGGATGAAACCTGGTCTCTGGATCAGTATAGGATCTGCAACCTCTGATTCAAAAGTGCTGCAGGAACACCCGGAATGGTTTATTGTGAACCGGAACGGAAAGATTGGGAACCTCCACTATGAATCTTCCGGTCAGGAGTTTGCAACAAGTTGTTTCGGAACCGACTGGGTGAAATATATAAAATCTGCCATCTTAAAGCTTGTAAAGGAACATGGGCTCGCTTATGCAAAACTCGACCTTTCGATAGTTACAAGTGCGTATATTAACAATCCTGCCATTTCCGGATGCTATGCTGAAAACCATCCGTATCATCGCGACCATGAGGAATCTTTAATCGTTATTTACCAGAATGTATTAAAGCTCTTTGATGAGTTGCACTCAGAAGCTCCCGAACTATTTATTGACTGCACTTTTGAAACAATCGGGAAGCTCCAGCTGCAGGATTACGCATTTGCAAAACATGCAGAAGGAAACTGGCTCTCAAATATAGAGGAACCATTCCCAACTGGAGCCCTGAGGATGAGACAGCTTGCATGGTGGCGCTCACCTGCTGTACCTGCCGGTTCACTTGTGATAGGAAACCTCCCTTTCGACAGTAAAAACTTCGAATTTGATCTTAAATCATTAATAGGAACCCTTCCGATTGTACTGGGTGATCCGCGTAAACTGGCTGCTGAAAAAAGGGCAGATATAAAGAAATGGGCCGACTGGATGGTAAGCATGCAGGAGAAATATGATTATATGTCGTTCAGACAGGATCTTCCTGGCTTTGGCGAACCTGCGGAAGGAGCCTGGGATGGATGGTCCAGGATAAATACTGAAGCCAGAAATGGTGGAATAATCGGTGTTTTCAGACATGGTTCAAAAGAAAAATCAAGAACTGTAACCGTGGCAGGATTGGATCCTGAAAAGAAATATTCGGTACTTCTGGCTCCTGAGGGTATAAATATTACACAAATGACAGGAAAGCAGCTTCTCCTGGAAGGATTCAATGTAACATTTACAAATAGTTACGACGGAAACATATTTGAAATAAAAATGATTGATCAGTACAACATTTTTTAGTTAGATGAATAAAAAACAACTTTATCAAGACCTTCTGAAAGGCAAGAAGGAAAAAGAGAGGATCTTTTTCCGGCCAATACTCATGCATTTCGCAGCAAGGTTCAATAACACAACCTACGGGAAATTTGCTTCTGATTATAAAGTCTTGGTAGAGAGCAATATCCGTGC
>Ga0209253_10003488_pt1 | contig 13833 bp, 10 predicted proteins | sample FrelakmetBRP12BR_FD_187145 | JGI IMG/M metagenome (GOLD analysis project Ga0209253, IMG submission 187145) | Freshwater lake sediment microbial communities from the University of Notre Dame, USA, for methane emissions studies - BRP12 BR (SPAdes)... | ecosystem: Environmental > Aquatic >...
ACATCGTCCCGGCATAGCTGAAGCCGGTGACGTTGAGGCCCATGCCATGGGTCGGGATGCTGATCGGCGAGTAGTTCACCAGCCGCGCCCCTGCCATGTAGAGCGGGACGTCGGGTCCCCGGACATTGGAGACGATGAGCCCGATGCGCGGCGGTTTCACGTACCGGGCCAGCGTCTGGGACACGAGATTCGGCACGAACTCCAGCAGGTCGCGCGCGAATTCCTTGCCGATCGCATCGGAGACGCGCTTCGATTTGCGGGCCCCGTCGCGGATCGCGAGCAGCCGCTTCACGGGGTCCGCGATGTCCGTGCACACGGACATCATCGTGAAGCCGACCTGGTTGCCCATGTCAGCGCCCTTCTCGGCGCCCCGAAGCGTCATCGGAATCATGGCCGCCATGGCCTCGTCCGGCAGCTCCTTCCTGCTCTGCAGGTACTTGCGCAGCGCGCCGCCCACGATGCAGAGGAACATGTCGTTGATCGTCACGTCGCCGACCTGCTGGCGGACGACCTTGAACTCCGAGAGCGGCAGGCCCACGGCCTCGAATACCCGATGGGCCGAAACGTCGCCGCTGAAGCGCGTCTCTGGCCCGAGCTTCGGCAGCAATGACCCGAGGTCGCCCGACAGCAGGCCGCGCAGGCTCTTCAGGCTGAAGGCGCCCTCTCCCGCCATCTTGATGATGGCCCCCGCCCCGAGCGCACCCAGCCGGCCCACGGAGCCGAGGGAGAACTTCGCGAGACCGGGCACGCGTTCGACGTTGTGTATGAGCGCGCGGGAGTAGAGCTCGATCGCCGTCGGCTCGCGATCGGCGTGGAAACGCGGCGGCTCCAGGCCTGCATCGAAGTCTGCGCCGTCCGGCGTGATCGAATGCAGCGCCTTCAGGAGTTCCGTGCCGGATTCACCATCGATGATCGCGTGGTGCATCTTGCAGTACAGGGCGAAGCTGCCCTTGGGCACGCCCGGGATGTTGTGCAGGCCCTCGATGACGTAGGCCTCCCACAGCGGCTTGCTGCGGTCGAGCGGGCGCGAGTGGATGCGCGCTACCTGGATGCAGAGCTGTCGCCAGTCACCAGGGTGCGGCAGCGCCACGTGGCGCACGTGGAACTCCACGTCGAAGCTCGGGTCCTCGATCCAGTACGGGCGGTCCAGCGACAGCGGCACCGTCACGAGCCGGCGCCGGAACTGCGGGAATCGCTCCAGCCGCGAGGTGAAGTGCCGGAGCACGTCCTTGAACCGGACGCCGCCGCCGGGCGCGGTCGACGGGTCGTAGATCGCGAGGGACGCGACGTGCATGAAATTGTTGCCGTGCTCGAACTGCAGGAACATCGAGTCGGCGCCCGAGAGTTGTTTCATGTGCGTGTCGCCGCCGGATCACCCGGCGGCCGGTTTGCTGAAAAGGGGAAGTGAGACTACTGGCCGAGGCGCGGCGCGTCCACCGCCGGGACCCGCGGACGCCGCTCGATATCGCGGCAGGGCCCTCCCCGCGCCTGCAACCTATACTGGGCGCCCGCCATCAGCCCTGGAACCGAGCATGAAATGCACCGCCCGACTCGCCGGCCTGGCAATGATCCTGCTCGCGTCGATACCGCAGGCGGGAGCAAGCGACGCCGCCGTCCCTCCCGTGCCCGGAACCACTGCCGACGCGTCGGGCGGGCCTGAGGCCAAGCCTGTTCCCGAGGCGAAGGTCTGGGTGACCCGCCACAAGGCGCGTATCGGCGGCGCGATGGTGGCCTACACCGCGACGGCCGGCACGATCCTGATGAAGAACGAGAAGGGCGAGCCGATCGCGCTGTTCGGCTTCACGGCGTACACGCGGGACGGCGCCGATCCGGCGAGTCGCCCCATCGTATTCGCCTTCAACGGCGGGCCGGGGTCGGCCTCGGCGTGGCTGCACATGGGAATTCTCGGGCCCAGGCGCACCGAGCTTGCGGACCTGGAGTCGAACACGCGGGGTCCTTTCCGCACCGTCGACAACGAATACAGCATCCTCGATCGCGCCGACCTCGTGATGCTCGACCCGGTCGGCACGGGATTCTCGCGCCCCGTCGGCAAGGCCGAAGGCAAGGATTTCTGGGGCGTGGACCAGGACATAGACTCGGTGACGAACTTCATCGTGCGCTACCTCGGCGACTATGGCCGCTGGGCGTCACCGAAGTTCGTGCTGGGCGAAAGCTATGGCGGCATGCGCGCTGCAGGCGTCGCCTACACGCTGCTGTCCGAGCACAACGTGAGTCTGAACGGCGTGATCCTGGTGTCGCCTTACCTCGACCTCGCTTCCGGCTGGGCGGGGCTTGGCGACGTGGGATACGTCAACTTCCTGCCGACCTATGCCGCGACTGCCTGGTACCACGGCGCCCTTGCCGATCGCCCGGCCGAGCTGCAGCCGTTCCTGCGCGAGGCCGAGGCCTTCGCGGAGAATGAATATGCCCGCGTGCTGTTCAAGGGCTCGCGCGCAACCGCGGCGGAGCGCCAGACCGTGCTGGACGGCCTCGCGCGCTACACCGGCGTCAGCGCCGCTTACTGGGACAAGGCGAACCTTCGTCTCGACGAGCCACGCTTTCTTCAGGAACTGCTGCGCGGCAAGGGCGAGGTCGTCGGGCGCGTGGACACCCGATACGTCGGTGGCGACATCAGTCGCATCGCCGAGGTGATGAAGTACGACCCGTATGGCAGCGCAGTGGGTCCCGCGGTCGTCGCCACCTTCAACGACTACTACCGGCGTGAACTCGACGTCGAATCCGACCGCGAATACGTCCTGTCCGGCGACCTGGAGAAGGACTGGGACAATCGCCACGAGCAGCCCGACTTGGGCGGCTTCAAGGTTCCCTATCCCAATACGATCGTGGATCTCTCGCAGACCATCACGGTGAACCCGAAGATGAAAGTGCTGGTCCAGCAGGGGTACTTCGACCTCGCCTGCCCCTACCGGACGGTCGAGTACGCGATCGATCACCTCGACGTCGACCCGAAGCTGCGCGGCAATGTCGCCATCGAGTACTACGACGCCGGACACATGATGTACGTCCACCCTGCATCGATGCAGAAGTTCAAGCGGACGCTGGCCGCGTTCGTGGATGCGAACAGCCGCTGAGCGGCACTGTCGTACGCAGGACTCAGGTCATTTCCCGATACAGAAGCTGCCGAAGATCCGCCCCAGCAGGTCGTCGCTCGTCACCTCGCCGGTGATCTCGCCGAGGTCGCGCTGGGCGTCGGTGAGCTCCTGGGCGACGAGCTCCCCGGCGTGGCGCTCAACCAGCAGCCGGTGCGCTTCCTCGACGTGTGCCCTCGCCCGCCTCAAGGCGTCGAGGTGCCGTGCGCGGGCCGAAAGCGCGCCGCCCGCCGCCGGATGAAAGCCGACGCAGTCCTTGAGGTGTTGCCGAAGGAGATCGAGGCCCTGGCCGGTGGTCGCGCTCAGGTACAGGCGAACCAGCTCCGCCCCGGTCGCCGCTGTCCCGCCTGCCCCACCGCTCTCGATCCGCGGCTCACAACCGACGCGATCGATCTTGTTCAGCACCACGGTGCGGGGGGCCTGCGTGGGCAGGGCCGCGAGATCAGCCTCGAGGGCCTTTACCGCCGCCTCATCTGACGCGTCCACCACGTACAGCACGCGATCGGCCTGCGCCATCTCCCGGTGCGCCCGGCGGATGCCCTCGGCCTCGATCTCGTCCGGCGAATCGCGCAGCCCCGCGGTGTCCAGGATGTGCAGCGGCAGGCCGTCGATCTCGATGCGCTCGCGCAGCACGTCGCGCGTCGTGCCCGGCGTCGCGGTCACGATCGCGGCGTCATAGCCCGCGAGCCTGTTCAACAGGCTCGACTTGCCGGCATTCGGCCGGCCGGCAATCACGAGTGTGAGCCCGTCGCGCAGCAGCGCGCCCTGCCGCGCGCTTTCGGAGAGTTCCGCAAAGCGGCGGCGGACGCCGTCCAGCCGCTCGCCAAGCGCGCGATCCGCGAGGAAGTCGACTTCCTCCTCGGGAAAGTCGATCGCAGCCTCGACCCACATGCGCAGCTCGAGCATGGCCTCGGCGAGCTCGTGCACCTGCGTCGAGAATTCGCCCCGCAGCGACCTGAGCGCCGCACGCGCCGCCTGCGCGGACCCGCTGTCGATGAGGTCGGCGACGGCCTCCGCCTGCGCGAGGTCGAGCTTGTCGTTCAGGAAGGCGCGCTGCGTGAATTCGCCGGGCCCGGCCTGGCGCGCGCCGAGCTCGAGCACGCGACGCAGCAGCACATCGAGCACCACCGGTCCGCCGTGGCCATGCAGCTCGAGCACGTCCTCACCGGTGAGCGAGTGCGGCGCCGGGAAATAGAGCGCGAGACCTTCGTCGATCGGCTCGCCGGCGGCGTCCGCGAACGGCCGCAGCGTGGCGACCCGTGCCGGCGGGATCTCGCCCAGCAGGGACTCGGCGATCGTCCGGCAAGCAGGACCCGAGACCCGGACGATGCCGATGCCACCGCGGCCGGCAGGCGTGGCGATCGCTGCGATCGTCGCGCCCCCTGTCAGCGGAGAAGTCACCTTCGAATCAGGCGGTGGGGGCCGGCGCGCACCAGCGGTCGGCGACCCAGCCGAGCGCTCCGCCGCAGATGGCGAAGCTCACGACGGTTTCTCCAATCCACCAGAACCAGATGTGGTCCGGCAGATTGAATATGCCGGTCCACGTGCCCATCAGGGCGGCAGCGAAGATCGAGAGCAGGAGACCGAACTTCGCTCCATGGAGAAAGCCCTTGCCCGCGATGGCGCGCCCGAAGCATCCGTAGAGTCCGGCCACGACGAACGCGAAGATGAGGCCGGTCACGATCCAGCGCGGCATCAGTGCCGCCATGTCGGGCGGCTCCTGCATGAGCTCGGGCCGCCAGAAGGAAGCCGTTGCGGCGTAGGTCTCGGCCAGGACGCCTTCGTGGATCAGGGGCCCGGTCACGAACGAGATCAGCCACGTCATTACGTAGAAGGCAAATCCGCCAAGCACAATCAGTTTCGCGTTCATGCTCAAGCCCCCCATGTGTTGTTGCAGGGCGGCGGGCTGCTGCTGCTGCTGCCGTCGCCGCCCGCCGGAATCTAGTCCTGCAGCGGCCTGGAGGCAAACCGGGGGGCGATCAGTGCGCCTTCTTCGCCTCGCGCTCGACGACGCGGTTGATGTTCCACTGCTGCGCGATCGACAGCGCCGTGTTCGTGATCCAGTAGAGCACAAGGCCCGACGGGAACCACGCCATCATCACCGTCATGATGAGAGGCATGAAGGCAAAGACCTTCGCCTGCATCGGGTCGGGCGGCGCCGGGTTCAGCTTGAACTGCCCGTACATCGCCGCTCCCATGATCGCGGGCAGGATGAAGTACGGGTCCTTGGCCGACAGGTCCTGGATCCAGAGCATGAACGGCGCCTGGCGCATCTCGACGCTCTCGAGCAGCACCCAGTAGAACGCGAGGAACACCGGGATCTGCACCACGATCGGCAGGCAGCCGGCGACCGGGTTGATCTTCTCCCGCTTGTAGAGCTCCATCGTCTGCTTGGCGAGCTGCTCCCGGTCGTCCTTGTAGCGCTCCTGGATGGTCTTTATGCGTGGAGCAATGGTGCGCATTTTCGCCATCGAGCGGCCGCTGGTCTCGGTGAGCTTGTAGAACAGCAGCTTCAGCAGGATGGTCACGATGATGATCGACCAGCCCCAGTTGCCCACGAACCGGTGCACCTTCTGCAGCACCCAGAACAGCGGTTCCGCGAGAATCGTGAGCTTGCCGTAGTCGACGGTGCGTTCGAGTTTCGGAGCGACCGCCTTCAGCTGGTCCTGAAGCTTGGGCCCGACGAAAAGCTTCTCGGCGAATTGCGCCGTCGTACCCGCCGGAACGCTCTTCAGCGGCCCGCGGAAGCCCAGCAGCGAGTGATCGCCCTCGAGGCCCAGCGTGTAGTCGAACTGCTCGGCCGCAGGCGGCACTGCGGCCGTCACGAAGTGATGCTGCATCTCCGCCATCCAGCCGCCGGCGATGCTTTGCGAGAACTTCGAGTCTTCCTCGTCGCTGACGTCCAGCTTGAGTGGCTTGGTGCCGTTGAAGACCGCCGGGCCGCGGTAGGCGTAGCTCTCGACGTCGAACATCGAGCGCTTCTGCGCATACACGTGCCGCTCGAACTGGACATAGGACGCCGCCTTCCAGTCGGCCGCCGTGCCGTTCGTCACGTCGTAGGTGAGGTCGATGGCGTAGCTGCCGCGCTTCAGGACGTAGGTCTTGGTGACCACGAGCCCCTGGCCGTCGGTCCAGGTGAGCGGCACGCGCAGTTCCCCGGCGCCGGGCGCGAGGCGGTACTCCTGCGCCGCAGCCGTGAACATCGCGAGGTGCGTGGGCTCGGCACGGCCGCCTGCAGCGCGCAGCCCGCTCCTTGCCACCTGGAAGGCTCCGTCCGCCGTCGTCAGCAGCCGCACCGACGGGCTGTCCTTGGTCTTGTTCTGCGGGTACTGCAACAGGTCCGCCCGGACGATCGTGCCGCCCTGCAGGCTCACCTCGACGTCGAGCACGTCGGTCACGATGCGCACGCTCGGCTGGTCCGCAACGCTCGCCGCCGGCATCGTGGGCGCCGCCGGTGCTGCTCCAGCCGCAACTGCCGGCGTGGCTGCCGACTCCGTGGGCAACGTCGGTAACTGTCCGGCGGCCGTGCCGCCGGTCGCCGAGCTGCCGCTCGATACGGGCGCAGTCACGGCGGGCGCCGGGGTCGGCGCGACGCCGTAGTCGCGGTTCCACTGGACGAGGTTCATCCAGGCCAGCAGGGCGAGGCCGATCCACAGGTAGATGCGTGGGTTATCCATGAGACGGTCGCTTGAAGAGTGGCGGCAGGGAGTCGGGCACCGGATCGTAGCCGCCCGCGTGCCAGGGATGACACCGGCCGATGCGACGAATCGCGAGCCACGTGCCCCGCAGGGCGCCGTGTCGTTGCAGAGACTCCTGCGCGTAGCAGGAGCAGGTGGGATAGAAGCGGCAGTTCGGGCCGAGCAGCGGGCTCACGAACCACCGATAGAGCTGGATGAAGGCGATCAGGATCGTGCGCATCGCTGGGCAATCCTGCTCCAGAGCACGCCGACGCTCTCCGCGATCTCGGCGTTCGCGGCCTTGCCGGCCGCCGGCCGCGCGTTCACGACGAGGTCAACGGCGGGCAGTTCCTGCTGCCGGTGACGGAACGATTCACGCACGAGACGCTTGATGCGGTTGCGGTTCACGGCATTGCCCGCGGACCTGACGCCCACAGCGAGGCCCAGGCGTGCGTGCTCGAGGCCATTCGGCCGTGCAATCACCATGAAGAGGGGGTCCGAGGCACGAACACCGGCGCGGTGCACGGCATCGAACTGCGGCTTGTCGGTGAGGCGTCGCTCCCGCGGCAGGCTGAAGGCGGCGGGTGGCGATCCGGGAACTGCGGGTCCGATGGTCAGACCGCGAGACGCTTGCGGCCCTTGGCGCGGCGACGGGCGAGCACGAGACGGCCGCCCTTGGTGGCCATGCGCGCACGGAAGCCGTGGGTCCTCTTGCGGTGGAGGTTGCTCGGTTGAAAAGTGCGCTTCATGTGCGGCTCCGTGTCTGCCGGAAACTAGACCAGAAACAACGACATGCCCTGGTCCCGTAAAAGAGCCGGAAAGGATACGCAGGGACGGGCCCAGCGTCAACTTCCGCGAGGCCGGAAACAGCCTGCGGCCGGCCTGCCCGGCGGGTCCGGCAAGGGTCGCAAAAGCGAAGATATCCACAGGTCCCGCGGCGGTATACACTCCGGCCCCTTTCCCGTCTGCCCGCTGTTTCGCCGTCACTTTCGAGGCTGCCGGTCGTGGAAACGACTCTCTGGAACCAGTGCCTGCGCCGCCTCGAAGAGGAACTCCCGGCCCAGCATTACAACACCTGGATCCTCCCGCTGCAGGCGGTGGAAGACGGGGGTCGCCTGCGGCTGCTCGCGCCGAACCGGTATGTCGTGGACTGGGTGAATCAGAACTGCACGCAGCGCATCCTGGAACTCGTGGACGAGCTCGTGCCCGCGCCGTCCCCGGAAGTCCTGGTCGAGGTGGGCTCGCGCCGCACGGAGCAGGCCGAGCCGGCGCCGGCCAGGGGACCGGAACTGCGCCCGACGCGCACCACGCCGCTGCCGCAGATTGGCGGCCGCCTGAATCCCGAGTTCACGTTCGCCAACTTCGTCGAGGGCAAGAGCAACCAGCTCGCTCGCGCGGCGGCGGTGCAGGTCGCGGAAAACCCGGGCCGGGCCTACAACCCGCTCTTCATCTACGGTGGCGTCGGCCTCGGCAAGACGCATCTCATGCACGCGATCGGCAACCACATCCGCACGCGCAACAAGGACGCACGCATTTCCTACGTGCACTCCGAGCGGTTCGTCGGCGACATGGTGCGGGCGCTGCAGCACAACACGATCAACGAATTCAAGACCGCCTACCGTTCACTGGACGCGCTGCTCATCGACGACATCCAGTTCTTCGCGGGCAAGGAACGATCGCAGGAAGAGTTCTTCCACACCTTCAACGCGCTGCTCGAGGGACAGCAGCAGGTCATCCTGACCTGCGACCGCTATCCGAAGGAAGTCGTCGGGCTGGAGGAGCGGCTCAAGTCGCGATTCGGCTGGGGCCTCACGGTTGCGATCGAGCCGCCTGAACTCGAGACCTGCGTGGCAATCCTGATGGGCAAGGCCTCGGCCGCATCCGTGGAATTGCCGGAAGAAGTAGCGTTTTTCGTCGCCAAGCGCATCCGCTCGAACGTTCGCGAGCTCGAGGGCGCGCTGCGGCGCGTGATCGCGAATTCGCAGTTCACCGGCCGCCCGATTACGCTGGATTTTGCCAAGGAAGCGCTGAAGGACCTGCTCGCGCTGCAGGAGCGACTGGTCACGATCGAGAATATCCAGAAGACGGTCGCAGAGTACTTCAAGATCCGCGTCGCCGACCTGCTCTCGAAGCGCCGCAGCCGTTCCATCACGCGTCCGCGCCAGGTGGCAATGGCGCTCGCGAAGGAGCTCACCAATCACAGCCTGCCGGAGATTGGCGACGCATTCGGCGGGCGCGATCACACGACGGTGCTGCACGCGTGTCGCGTGATCAAGGAGTTACGCACGTCGCAGACACGCATGAACGAGGATTATCAGAACCTGTTGAGAACTCTCGCTGGGTGATGTGGTCAGGCTGTGGAGAAACGGTGCATGGAAAAGGCTCCACAATTCCTCCACAGGCTGCCGACAGGGTGCGCGGGGGTTGTCGGCTGGTTTGTACTTGCTGCAAGCCGCCGTGGTACTTGAGGAAAGAAGGGTTCTGCACCGCTTGCGGGCGTGCTAATAACAGTAGTAATAGAGATATTAAATAACAGAATTAATTCCGGAATCATCACGATGAAGATCATTGCGAAGCGAGAAGCGATCCTCGGGCCCCTGCATGCCGTGATTGGCGTGGTCGAGCGTCGGCAGACCATGCCGATCCTGGCCAACGTCCTCCTGGCGGCGAAGGGCAGCCGGCTGTCCGTGACGGCGACTGATCTCGAAGTCGAGTTGGTCGCGAGCTCGGAGGTGGACGTGCAGCGGGCGGGCGAGGTCACGGTGCCTGGGCGCAAGCTCCTCGACATCTGCCGGGCATTGCCGGAAGGCGTCGAGATCACGCTCACGCTCGAAGGCGAGCGAATGGTGGTCCGTGCTCGCAAGAGCCGCTTCACACTCTCGACGCTGCCGGCGTCGGAGTTTCCGACGGTCGACGAGATCAACGCGCAGCAGACGCTCAAGCTGCCGCAGAAGGACTTCAAGCGCCTGCTGGACAAGACGCATTTCTCGATGGCACAGCAGGATGTTCGGTATTACCTGAACGGGATGTTGCTTGAAACGTCGGCGAAAGTGCTTCGATCGGTAGCGACTGACGGCCATCGTCTCGCATTGTGCGAGGTTGAGCTCTCGGAAGCCTCGAAATCAGGCCAGCAGGTGATCGTACCGCGCAAGGGCGTGCTGGAATTGCAGCGGATCCTTGCCGCCGAGGACCAGATTCTGGAACTTGGCATCGGTAGTAATCACATTCGAGTTCAGATCGGCGACATTCGCTTTACTTCAAAGCTGATCGATGGACGATTCCCGGAATACGGGCGGGTAATTCCAAACAACCCAGGATTCATCGTTACGGCCGGACGCGAGGAACTGCGCCAGGCGCTGCAGCGGGCAGCCATCCTCTCGAACGAAAAGTATCGCGGCATCCGGTTCGCGGTGAAGGCGAACACGCTGGTCATCCAGTCGCATAATCCCGAGCAGGAAGAAGCGGAAGAACAGCTCGAGGTCGTCTACGACGGCGCTGAGCTCGACATCGGATTCAACGTCAATTATCTGCTTGACGCGTTGGCGGCCATCGACGGGCCGGAGGTCGAGGTTGGCCTGACCGACGGGAACAGCAGCTGCCTGATCCGTTCCAACGCCGATGTGGGCGCGCGCTTCGTCGTCATGCCGATGCGCCTCTGATCGCGGTGGCCAGCGAATGACCGCGACTCGATGAGCCTCGAGAGGCTCTCAATCGAGGACTTCCGGTGCGTCGAGCGGGCGGATCTGGAGTTCGACCGCCGCTGTAACCTGATCACGGGCGAAAACGCCTCGGGCAAGACAAGCTTGCTCGAGGCGATTTTCTTTCTGGGCCGTGGGCGTTCGTTTCGGTCAACCCGTAATGAAGCGCTCATCCGGACGGGCGCCGCGCAGTTCAGCCTCATTGGCAGGACGCCTCAGAACGGCGTTTCGCAGCCGCTCGGCATGCGATTCGGGGCCGACGGGATCGAGGCCCGGTTCGCCAGCCGACCGGTGAGCGGGCTTGCCGAGTTGGCGACCCGGCTGCCCGTGCAGGCAATCGATCCGGAGGTCCACCGCCTGGTAGACGGCGGCCCACAGGAACGGCGCCGATACCTGGACTGGGGTGTGTTCCACGTGGAACCAGATTTCGTGGGGCACTGGCGCCGATACCAGCGCGCGCTCCGGCAACGCAATGCCAGCTTGAGGGCGGGCCAATCGGAAGCCCTGGTTCGCGCGTGGGATCCTGAGCTCCTCGAAGCCGGGGAGGAGGTCGCGGGTCACCGCCGGCGGTATGTTACGGGGCTGCAGCTGGCCGTGCAGGCTGCGGGTCGCCGGCTGCTGGATGCGGAAATCGAGATCAGCCTTCAGCAGGGCTGGTCGGTTGAGCGTCGTCTGGCCCAGGCCATGCAGCATTCCCTCGCGCGGGATCGGGAGCGTGGCCTGACCCACGTCGGGCCCCACCGGGCGGACCTGTCGGTGCGAATTTCCGGGCAGCCGGCCCGGGATCGCGTGTCGCGCGGGCAGCAGAAACTGCTGGCCGCTGCGATGCTGCTGGGGCAGCTCGAGAACGATGCCGCGCAGGGCTCCAGCGTGGCAGCCCTGCTTGTGGATGATCCTGCGGCGGAGCTCGACGGCGCGAACCTGGAACGGCTGCTCAAGGAGGTTCTGGGCCTGCCCGCGCAGCTCTTCATCACCGCCCTGGATCCGAAAAACCCGGTCCTGGCGAGCCTGCCGGCAGGGCGAAGGTTCCACGTGGAACACGGCGCAGTCAGCCGTCTGATATAATCCCGCGTCCTCCCACGCCAGGTATCCCATGAGCGGCGCCGACGTTTACGACTCCAGTAAAATCAAGGTCTTAAAGGGTCTCGACGCCGTCCGAAAACGCCCCGGAATGTACATCGGTGACACCGATGACGGGACCGGGCTGCACCACATGGTTTTCGAGGTCGTCGACAACTCGATCGACGAGGCCCTGGCCGGCCATTGCACGGACGTCACCGTCACCATCCACGAAGACCAGTCCGTCACCGTCACGGACAACGGCCGTGGAATTCCTGTGGATATCCACGAGGAGGAGGGCCGCTCGGCAGCGGAGGTCATCCTCACCGTGCTGCACTCGGGCGGCAAGTTCGACGACTCCTCGTACAAGGTTTCCGGCGGCCTGCACGGCGTCGGCGTCTCGGTCGTGAATGCCCTGTCCGAAACCCTGCTGTTGACGATTTACCGGGACGGCAAGGAGTACCGCCAGGAGTACCGCCTCGGCGAGCCGGTATCTCCGCTGGCCGAGTTCGGCCCCAGCGACAAGCGGGGCACGACGATTCGCTTCAAGCCCAGCGACACGATCTTCAGCAACATCGACTTCAAGTTCGAGATCCTGCAGAAGCGGCTTCGTGAGCTGTCATTCCTGAATTCCGGGGTCCGCGTCGATCTGGTCGACGAACGCGATGACCGCCGTGAGCATTTCCACCACGAAGGCGGTATCCGCGAATTCATCCGTTACCTGAACCGAAGCCGTACCGCGATCCACGAGAGTATTTTCTGGTTCCGCGGCGAACGTGACGGCATCGTCGTCGAACTTGCTCTCCAGTGGAACGATTCGTACGCAGAGACGATGTCCTGCTACACGAACAATATCCCGCAGAAGGACGGCGGCACCCACCTCGCCGGCTTCCGTGGCGCGCTCACCAGGACCCTGAACGATTACATCGAGCGCGAACTTGCGAACAAGAAGGACAAGGTCCCCACGACCGGGGACGATTCCCGCGAAGGCCTGACGGCCGTCCTGTCCGTGAAGCTGCCGGACCCGAAGTTTTCATCGCAGACCAAGGACAAGCTCGTCTCGTCCGAGGTCAAGAGCGTCGTCGAGTCCCTGGTTGCCGAGAAGCTCGGCGAGTTCCTGCTCGAGAACCCGGCGCAGGCCAAAGGCATCGTCAACAAGATCATCGACGCCGCCCGCGCCCGTGAGGCCGCACGCAGGGCGCGTGAGCTCACCCGCCGCAAGGGTGCGCTCGACATCGCGGGCCTGCCTGGGAAGCTCGCAGACTGCCAGGAGAAGGATCCTGCGCTCTCCGAGCTCTTCATCGTCGAGGGCGATTCGGCAGGCGGCTCCGCGAAGCAGGGGCGTGACCGCCGCACGCAGGCGATCCTTCCGCTCAAGGGCAAGATCCTGAACGTCGAGCGCGCGCGCTTCGACAAGATGCTGGCGTCCGCCGAGGTGGGAACGCTCATCACCGCCCTCGGCTGCGGTATCGGCAAGGACGACTTCGACATTGCGAAGCTGCGCTACCACCGCATCATCATCATGACCGACGCGGACGTGGACGGCTCGCACATCCGCACGCTGCTGCTGACGTTCTTCTACCGCCAGATTCCGCTGCTGATCGAGCGCGGGCACATCTACATCGCGCAGCCGCCGCTCTACAAGGTGAAGAAGGGCAAGTCCGAAACCTACGTGAAGGACGATTTCGAACTGAACCAGATGCTGCTGCGCTCGGCGCTCGAAGACGCCGAGCTGCGCGTGAGCGCCGGTGCCGATGCAATGCCCGCGAGCGCGCTAGAGACGCTCGCGCGGCGATACATGGAATTCCAGGCGGCTGCGCGGCGCTCGCCGCGGCGTCACGACATGCACGTGCTCGAGCAGATGCTGCAGCTGCCGGAACTCACGGTCGCGGACCGCGAGGACGCCGGCAAGCTCACGACCTGGGGCGCGCAGCTCGAGCTGGCGCTGAACGCCGGGCAGCCCGCCGGCCGGCGCTACACCGTCACGCTGCAGACGGGCACGCCGCCGCACCTGCTGGTGAGCCGCAGCGAGCACAGCGTGACGGTGGACAAGCACTTGCACCGCGAGTTCTTTGGCTCGATCGAGTATCGGCGCATCGCGGAAATGTCGCGCACGCTGTCGGGGCTCTTCAGTCCTGGGGCGTCGATCCGCAAGGGCGAGGCAATGCACGAAGTGTCGAACTTCCGCGAAGCGATGCTGTGGATGCTGGAGCAGGCGCGCAAGGGCCAGTCCATCCAGCGCTACAAGGGCCTGGGTGAGATGAACCCGGAGCAGCTCTGGGACACGAC
>Ga0209253_10003489_pt1 | contig 13831 bp, 10 predicted proteins | sample FrelakmetBRP12BR_FD_187145 | JGI IMG/M metagenome (GOLD analysis project Ga0209253, IMG submission 187145) | Freshwater lake sediment microbial communities from the University of Notre Dame, USA, for methane emissions studies - BRP12 BR (SPAdes)... | ecosystem: Environmental > Aquatic >...
TCCGCAGATAGCCGGCCGATGGCTGACTCACTCTGCATCAGCATCCAGATAGTGCTGTGCTGATCATATCCGGCCAACGCATGCAGATCATGCAGGGTTAAGCCACACCAGGGTGCACGCAATATTGCCAGCCAATGCACACGGTCAGCACGGTGATGCAATGCATGCGTAAGTGACAGCAGGTCCTGCACAATCTGGCGACCTTGCAGAGCCTCGATATCGACTGCCTGAAAAGGAATATCCCTGTGGTCGCGACGCAACTTGCTGACTAATGGTGCGAGATGCTTTTTAGAGCGCACCAGTATCGCAATTTTTTTATCCGGGTTTGCTTGCCGCTCGGCCTCAATGATGCGTATCACCGCCTGAGCTTCGCGCTGACTGGCCAACTCGGATGTTTCATCGGCCGGGCTGATGACAGGATGCACCTCCACACCGGCATGCAGCGCCTGTTTTCTGGTGGCAATGAACGGACGGTAATGGATTGCGCCCTGCACAACATCATCATCTGCAGGAAATACCGGCGCGAATGCATGGTTGATCCAGTCCACGACTGCAGGACAAGAGCGGTTGTTACGATACAACTGCAGCCGCTCGAGCCGAATATCACCGATGCCATGCGTAGCTGCGTCAATAAATAATCCAACATTCGCCTTGCGGAAACGGTAGATAGACTGCATCGGGTCACCCACCGTGAACAGGGTGCGCCCATCGCCCGCCTGCCAGCCCATTGTAAGCTGTTCCAGCAAAGCGATCTGGCTCGGGCTGGTATCCTGAAATTCATCCACTAACAAATGCTGAATCTGGTAATCCAGTTTCAAGGCCAGCTCTGTAGGCTCGCCAAAGCGATTGGTCAGTGCCTGAGTCGCGCGCTGTGCGATCTCCACAAAGTCCACCTCTCCTGCGCGCTGAAACACCAGCCACAATTCAGCCACTGCCAGATTCAGCAGTCGGGAAAGCGTTGTGATCATCTGCCAGCCGGCGTCCTGATTGCCCAGCTCCGGCAGGCTGCGAACCTGATGCAAAGCACTTATATCATCAATCGAGGCGATTATTTCCGCCAGCGCCACCTTGTTCGCACGACCTTCATCCGTAGCGGGAAAACCGAACCTGACGTTCAGGCCGCCTTCTTTGCGCGGCTCACCTTTGTCTGTCAGCATGAGGCTGGCTACCGCGCGCCACATGGGCAAAGCCTCCTGCTTTTGCGCAACCGGGGTTTCCCAATCGGCCAATAACGCTACAGCATGATCACAAGGCAAGTTCGACGCTGCAAACCTCGCTATCGGCATCAGCTGGTACTGCCAAGGCAATGACAGCGCGTATGTAGCCGCCTGCAGGTCCTGTTCTATCAAATGGCGCAAGGTGGTTTGCAGGGCATCATCATCCACTTCATACTGCGCATGATGCAGCCACTGGTCGCGCTTTTCCAGCATGCTGATCAGCAAACTCTTAAGCCTGCTGGCATCATTATCCACATAACGCAGCGCAGCCTTCACCACCTCGCGATGTTCAGCATGTTCCAGCAAGGCCAGTGCCTGCTCGGCAGCCTGCGCATACAATCCACCTGCATCTTCGGTAACGCCAGGCTGCGCGCCAAAGCGACTCATCAGCGGCATCTGTCTTGCCAGGTGCGCGCATAGGCTGTCAATGGTAAAAATGCGTAAACGTGACGGATTTTCAATCAGCTGCCAGTCTTTTGACTGTGCATGGCGCAGCGCCCGCAAACTCAAATCATAGGTAATCTGCTTATGCGGCTCTGCGGGCCTATCCTGATTTGCGGCCTTAATCAGGCTATCCAGAATACGCAAACGCATCTCTGCAGCAGCCTTATTGGTAAAGGTGATTGCGATGATCTCTTCCGGTGCGTTTACGGTTTCCAGCAACTTCAGATAACGCTGTGTCAGCAGCTCGGTCTTACCGGCGCCAGCCGGTGCTTCAACAATGAACGAGGTCAATTCAAGCGCACGTGAACGGTTCTGTTCATCGGCAGCAAGATTGAAAGGCTGGTGTGCGGTCATGCATCACCTCTCTGAAAGCGCTCGAACTGCAATTTACGTTCCGGCAGCCGCAACAAAGGGATGACTTCACAATACATCAGCGCATTTTCATCGGTAAATTTCACGGTGGATTCACCGCTCCTGAGTTCCATGGCAATTGCCTCGACACTGCTTTTCCAATGCATTAACAGATTCTGCCAATCAGTGAAATCCTGCGTAAAAGCCGGTTTTCGCTTTGAAACCTCCTCCTGGAAATTATCTACCGCAACGCCTGTAAATGCATGCTCAGCCATTTTAACCATGCCGAAATACACACCTGAAACCTGCATTGAGTCTTCCGGATAAAAAGTTGCATAGATTGGCAATTGCGGCTCGGTGATGCGATCTTCCCCCCAGCTTTTCGTCTTGGGCACTTGTCCGGTTTTATAATCTACAAACACCAGGCCACCATCTTCCAGCTGGTGTATCCTGTCAATTTTCAGCGTGACCTCAATCCCGCAGATTTGCACCTGTTTTTCCGCCTCGCAAGCGATTATTTTGAATGGCACGCCCTGGTTCTTTTCAAACTCCAGCCAGGAGCCAACCAGCTTGAACAAACGCTCATGTTCCAGTTCCAGCACAGTATCGGTAGCAACATCACTCTCTGCGGCAAAATCCTGAATCGTCTGGCTGACCGCACGGGTTAATACTTTCGAGAACTCATCAGCACTCATATCGCGCAAATCTGCAAAATGACGTGTGCGCCAGAACCGTTCCAGCACCCCGTGTACCAGTGAGCCGCGCGCCATGCTGTCCAAACCTGCTGTTGGTGCTTTCAGTGCCTTTGCACCCAGACGATACTGGTAAAAAGCCCACGCCGGACACACTGCCTGCGCTTTCAGCAACCCGGTTCCGCCGGACACATGCTCACCTTCTTTCACAATGGGGGCAATATGGTCGTCGATAAGCGCTACCGCATCCTGAACACCATGGCTCAGCTGCTCTGCCAGTGTCATTGCCAACGGCGGCACTGCACTCATCAACGCAATATCTTTCATCAGCGGCGATGCGCGCAATTGACTGTCACCTTCTGTCAGGCTGCTGGAAAAAACAATGCTTGCTGCAGAATGCAGTAAACGTTGATGTATCGTTGCGGCAAACACAGCCTGCACGCTGTTATCCGCGTTCGGCACCCCGGCTGCGCGCTGAATAAAGGCTGGCAACAAGGGGTTGGGGCGCGCAGGCGGCGGCCAGATATGGTCATTCATATGCATGCACCACATAGCATCCACTGGCGCACTCAAGCCTTCCATGATGCCCAGTATCTGGATAGACGGCTCATATTCGGTCTCGGCCTGAAACACCTGACTGGTACATATTTGCTGCACCAGATGCACTGCCTCGCTGGCAGACAGGGTCTTGCGCAAGACATCCAGCCTGGCCAGTTGCTGCAAAGCCTTGTGCCATGCGTTCATTGCCTGATATTCCAGGCTGCTGACATTACGTTCACCAGGCCAGTGCAAGGCATCGAGCAAACTGGCCAAGGTCTGCCCCCACAGTGAAGGCTCCATTCTCCTTGCGCAATTGACAGCGGCAGCCGCATGCATATCGGCCAGCAGCCTGGAAAGATCCAGGCCATCCTCATGCTGCTGTTGCACAAATGCCATCAGGTGCGATAAGGTGAACTGCATCGGCAGCTTCTCGCGCATCCTGGCATCAAGCCTCGCACGGGCATCCGCCTCCTGCACACTTGCGGACCAGAAAGGCGCAAGCAGCGTATTCGACACATCAGCCTGCTGTAACAGGTAGCTGCTGAACAGGCGCAGCAGACTCAAGGCGGACTGGATGATGGGCTGCTGCGCCAATGGCGTGCCCAGTGAAAAGTTATAATTGCGCACGGTTTCAGTTAAACCCGGCCGCACGCTGGCAGGATAAAACACATCATCCAGCAGATCGGCCAGCTGATTTCTCACCTCACTCAAGCGTGGCACCACAATCGCAAGTTTGGCTTTAGGGTTATCCAGGAGATTTTGCCTAGCCCAGGCAACAGCCGCACGGCACTCCGCTTCCTGATTCTGCAAACAGACATGCTGTGCAGCGGCAGCCGTTGTAGCAGAAGTGACATACGCATCAACCTGCACGCCGCGCTGAATCAGGATTTCACGCAGACGTTTCTCCTGCGGTGCAGTTTGGTCAAACCCGGCAAACTCAATACGGCCAGGCAATTGCGATACGCTCTGTGCCTGACAGATTTGCGCCAGGCAGCTTAGCTGCCAATCCATATAGCGTACGTTTTCCAGCACATTCAGCTCACTGCAGCGCTGCTGGAATGCCCGCTGCCATTGCATAAACTGGCGCGCCTCTTCTGCCAGATGCTCACGCGGGATATGCAACTCCCAGGCAATCATGTATCTATTCGCCTCCATCGCCGCACCGGCCAAACCGGAAACGTCGAACAGGTCTCCAAAAGCATTTCTTCTGAGTGACTGCGAAATCACTTCTTCCCACAGCAACTGCTCATTGAATACACTCAATGCATAAGGTGGCGCTGCTTCCGCGATTTGTCCGGCAAGCAAGGCTTGCTCTACAGTTGCTTCCAGCCATTGCGACAAAGTCTGCACATCCGGACTATGCCACTGGTTTTTTCCAGCCTGCAATTGTGATTTTGCAATATCGGATTGAATGCTGCGTGCAAGTCGAGCGGATGGACAGAGAATAAGCGCGTTAAAAGTCATTGCACAATTCTATAGCCTAATTATGATTAGGCAAATAAAATACAGCATCTACAAAAACATAAGAATCAAGAGAACTCAATGTTGCAACAACTATCCAACATTTTTAAATATTTCATACTGATATTGGCTATACCGATTGTACTGTTTTCTCTTTACACATGGGCGGCACTCACCTGGGTGTACTCATCGGGAGAGCGCGCCGGCTATGTGCAAAAGCTTTCGCAAAAAGGCTGGATATGCAAAACCTATGAAGGCGAGCTGATACTGGTCTCCATGCCGGGTACGCAAGCTGAGAAGTTCTTTTTCACGGTCAGAGACAAAAACGTGGCAAAAAAAATCAACGAAACCGTCGGCGAACGTGTACGCCTGATCTATGAAGAGCACAAAGGCGTGCCGACCAGCTGCTTTGGTGAAACCGGCTATTTTGTAAATGACGTGCAGTTACTGGATAAAAAACCAGTTACAAGCAAGCCATAGCCGTATCCGCCATGGCCGCTACTGACGAAAAGAACTACATCACGCCGGAAGGCTTTGCCGCGCTCAAGGCAGAGTTTCACCAACTCTACAAAGTAGAACGCCCGGAAGTCGTACGCACAGTCTCATGGGCCGCCAGCAATGGCGACAGAAGCGAGAACGGTGATTATATCTATGGCAAACGCCGTTTACGCCAAATTGACAGCCGCTGCCGTCACCTGATGCGCCGTATGGATCTGGCCGAGATCGTTGATAGCAGCCTGCAGCAACATCTCGAGAAAATCCACTTTGGCGCCTGGGTCACGCTGTATGACCTTGATAACGATAGTGAGCACACCTACCGCATTGTCGGCAAAGACGAGCTGGAACCCTCCAAAGGCTATATCAGCTGGACATCACCGCTGGCAAAGTCCTTGCTGGGAAAGGCTATCGGCGATACGGTACGCACCGCCACACCCAAAGGTGAGGTGGCGTTCGAAGTCATCGATGTGCGCTATCAAGACCCGCTCACCGCCAAATGAAACAATGGGATATATTCTGCAAGATCGTTGATAACTTCGGCGACATCGGCGTGTGCTGGAGGCTTGCACGCCAATTAAATACAGAGCACAACATCCCGGTGCGTTTATGGATTGATGATTTAAGTGTCGCCCAAAAACTCATCCCTGCCCTAGACTTATCAAAAAACACGCAAATCATCCAGAACATTACCATTACCGCATGGCAAGCTGACACCGTATTTGATGAACCAGCCGATGTGGTGATTGAAGCGTTCGGCTGCGAGTTGCCCGCTGACTATTTAGCCAGAATGCACCCCGACACGGCGTGGGTCAATCTTGAATACCTATCAGCAGAAGCCTGGGTAGAGGAGTTCCATGCACGAAACTCCAGACGAGGCAATCTAACCCGTCACTTTTTCTTCCCCGGTTTTACCAAAGGCACTGGCGGCCTGCTAAGAGAACACGACATAGTCAATAAAAATCAGGCCCTTGCAAAAAACGGGCAGTTGCAACAAGCGTTCCTGCAAAGTCTTGATGTGCAGGATAACGGCAGATTAAAAGTATCACTTTTCTGCTACCCGCATGCCCCTGTTGAAGCATTGCTGAACGCAATCGCTGAATCAGACCAGGTGACTGATTGCTACGTACCTGCAAGCAGCATTCTGCCCCAAATAGCCGATTTTTTTGGTAAAGACTCACTTGGAACGTGTGATACTGTCATCAAGGGAAACCTGCATCTGCATGTCCTGCCATTTTTAAGCCAGACTGATTACGACAAATTACTGGCAACCTGTGACATCAATTTCGTGCGCGGTGAAGATAGCTGGATACGTGCAATATGGGCAGGCAAGCCTTTTGTCTGGCAGCCCTACCTGCAAACGGAAGATACCCACATCACCAAACTGAGCGCGTTTTTAGACCTGTTTTACTCAGGCTGTGATGAAGCGACCAAAAAATCTGCCTATGAAGCCCATAGCGCTTGGGTTACGGGCAACATGAGCAAGGCTGTTTGGCAACGTTATTTAAATCATCTTGTCACACTTGAAGCCTATACTCTGCAGCAAACCAGCTCACTCGCAACACAAACAGACCTGGCAACTAACTTGGTGATTTTTATTGAAAAATTACATCACAATAAGATATAATGCGCGGTTTTATGCATTATCCATTTAATTTGTAAGGCATCATTATGAAAACAGCACAAGAACTCCGCGTTGGTAACGTGATTATGGTTGGCAACGATCCACTCGTTGTTGTTAAGACAGAATACAATAAATCCGGCCGTAACTCTGCCGTGGTTAAAATGAAATTCAAAAACCTGCTTACTGAAACTCCAAGCGAAAACGTATATAACGCCGGCGACAAGTTTGAAGTGGTGATTCTGGATAAAAAAGAAGTGACTTACTCATACTTCGCAGACCCTGCTTACGTGTTCATGGATGCCGACTACAACCAATACGATGTTGACGGTGAGTACATGACTGATGTGTTACCGTATCTGGAAGACGGCCTGGCTGCTGACTTACGTTTTTATAACGACAAGGCAATCTCAGTTGAAATTGCAAACTCAGTAGTGCGTGAAATCACTTACACAGAACCAGCAGTTAAAGGTGACACCTCAGGTAAAGTTTTGAAACCAGCTAAAATCGCTACAGGCTTTGAAGTTTCAGTACCTTTGTTTGTTAGCCAAGGCGACAAGATTGAAATTGACACTCGTACCGGCGAATACAAAAACCGCGTAATGAAATAAACTATTGCAGAAAATCAATTTGCAATAATTTACAAAAAGGGGGCAACTTGCCCCCTTTTTTTATGCCTAAGGAAATCAAAATCGCGTTAATATAGCAAAACATAATAAGCAAAATAACCTGCTGGGAGCGTACATGAACGACAAACAGCTAGTCGCGCTACAAGCTGCAAGCTATGTGAAAGATGGCATGCTGGTAGGCTTGGGTACAGGCTCTACCGCCAATTATTTTATCGAAGAACTTGCCCGCCTGGCACATGACGAGGGCTTGAAATTCACGACTGTTGCCAGCTCCACCATCAGCGCACAAAAGGCGCAATCATTACATTTACCTATCGTTGCACTCGAACATATCAGCAGTATCGATTTATATGTAGATGGTGCCGACGAGATCACCCCGGACAAAACCCTGCTCAAGGGCCGCGGCAGCGATCTGGTCAAAGAAAAACTGCTCGCCAAGGCTGCCTCGCAATTCATTGCCGTTGCAGACTCCAGCAAACTCGTCAGCCACATCGGGCAGAACTTTGTGATTCCTATTGAAGTCATCCCTTTTGCATGGCAATTAGCGAAGAGAAGTCTGGAAGAAATCGGCGGCAAAGGTGAATTACGGCCGAATGCAGCCAAGGATGGCTTCTGGATTACGTCACATGGCAGTTATGTGCTGGATATGCAATTCGATAAAAGTCTGAATGCAGCCACATTGAATGCCTTGATCAACAATACCCCCGGCGTTGTGGAGCATGGAATTTTCCACAATCTGACTGACATCGTTCTTATTGCCGAAAACGGCACTGTTAGCGAGTTCGGCGCTTGAGCCTGCAAGTGCAAAATAATCGGCGCATCGATTTCATGCTACGTGTATTTCTGGCATCGCTGTTCCTGCTGTTACTTTCCGCATGCAAACCAGCAGATGAACAGGACAAGTTACCTTCTATCGACCCGAATAAAAAAGAAATCGTCTTTGTGACCCACAATGGCCCTGCAACGTATTATCTGAATGGCGACAATCTGCCAACAGGCATTGAATATGACCTTGCGACCAAGTTTGTGAAAGAATATGCGCCAGACCATCAAATCCGGTTTGTCTTTGTAAACAGCATCAGCGATGTAATCCCTACCCTGCTTAAAGGCAAAGCACATATCGCCGCTGCAAACCTTTCCATCACCCGCCTGCGGCAAGAGCTTGTGCAGTTCTCCAAACCCTATCAGGAAACGCAGCAGCAGCTTATCTTTAACAATGAGATAAATAAGAAACCGAAGGATTTCGCTTCAATTGTTGATAAAAAAATCGTTGTCCCAGCAGGGACGAGCTACGCCGAGCGCTTGGCTCAACTGCAACAAAAGCACCCCAGCCTCAACTGGCGTGCCATACCACACACAAATTCAGAAACACTGTTAGAAGAGGTCGCAAACGGCGTGCTGGACTTTACCATTGTGGACAGTCATCTGGTTTCCATCATGCAGAACTATTACCCGAACCTGAGTGTAGGCATGCCGATAGGCAACCCGGAAAAAATAGCATGGGCCATGTCAAAGAACGCAGACCCGAAGCTTGTGGCCAAAACGAATGCCTTTTTTGACAAGATTCAGAAAGATGGTACCCTGCGCAACTTGCTGGACCGCTACTATGGCAGCTCCAAACGCCTCAATACACTGGATATCACGACCTTTCTGGAGCGAACCAATACGATATTGCCCAAGTACATCCATCTGTTCAAACAGGCAGAAGAAATCACGGGGCTGGACTGGCGTCTGCTTGCGGCAGTAAGTTACAGGGAATCGCACTGGGACACCTACAACACCTCCCCCACTAATGTACGCGGCCTGATGATGCTCACCGAAGACACGGCAGACTTGATGGGGGTTACAGACAGACTGGACCCTAAACAAAGCATTCCGGCAGGCGCAAAATATATACTCAAACTCAAGGACACCGTGCCAGACCGCATTCCGGAGCCAGACAGAACCTATATGGCACTGGCCGCCTACAACATCGGCTATGCGCACGTTGAAGACGCTCGTGTGCTCGCCAAGCGACTGAAACTTAATCCGGATAGCTGGGCTGATGTGAAGAAAACGCTGGTATTACTGAACAACCCTGACTATTTCACTACCGTTAAATACGGTTACGCCAGCGGCGGCGCCCCTGTGATATTCGTTGAATCAGTGCGTAGCTACCAGCGCATTCTTGAGCGCTACCAGCCTGCCCATCAACCAGACATGAACAGGTTCAGACTGGCACAGAGGTAGCACTAGCTGACGCGAATAGTCTGGAGATTATTCATATAGGGTCTTAACACTGCCGGCACGGTCACTGAACCATCGGCATTCTGATAATTCTCAAGCACAGCAACCAGTGTACGCCCCACGGCCAGACCAGAACCGTTCAAGGTATGGACTAACTCAGGCTTGCCGTTCTCATTGCGGAAACGGGCCTGCAAGCGGCGCGCCTGAAAAGCCTCGCAATTGGACACTGAGGATATTTCACGATAGGTATTCTGTGCCGGCAGCCAGACTTCCAGATCATAGGTTTTAGCTGCGCCAAAGCCCATGTCACCAGTGCAAAGTGCAACCACGCGGTAAGGTAGTTCAAGCGCTTTAAGTATATTCTCGGCATGGCCTACCATTTCTTCCAGCGCTTCATAGCTCTTGCCCGGATGTACGATCTGCACCATTTCCACTTTATCGAACTGATGCTGACGTATCATGCCTTTGGTATCACGTCCGTATGAGCCAGCTTCGGAACGAAAACATGGCGTATGCGCAGTCAGTTTAATCGGCAACGCCTCCTGCGGCACGATTTCATCGCGCACAGTATTGGTCAGCGTCACTTCTGACGTAGGAATTAAATACAACTTGCTGTCATTATGTTGTAAAGAGAACAGATCTTCTTCGAACTTTGGCAATTGCCCAGTACCAATCAAGGTTTCTGCATTCACCATATAAGGGGTGTAACATTCGGTATAACCATGCTTTTCGGTCTGCGTATCGAGCATGAATTGCGCCAAAGCGCGGTGCAATTTTGCAATCTGTCCACGCATGAGCGTAAAGCGTGCGCCAGACAATTTTGCACCTGTATCAAAATCCAGACCCAACGGCGCACCGACATCGGCGTGGTCTTTAATTTCAAAATCAAATGTACGCGGCGTGCCCACGCGGCGCACTTCCACGTTATCCGCTTCAGAGGCACCTTGCGGCACTGTTGCATGTGGCAGATTAGGAACATTCAGCAGCAGGTTTTGCAGTTCGGCCTGCAACTCGCCCAGACGTGCTTCATCCGCTTTCAGCTGGTCACCCAGACCTGCCACTTCAGCCATGATGGCAGAAGCATCCTCGCCTTTGGCTTTTGCCATGCCAATTTGTTTAGAGGCATTATTGCGTTTGGCCTGCAGATCCTGTGTACGCGTCTGCACGGTTTTGCGCTCGGATTCCAGCGCAGTGAATCTGTCTGCATCAAATGCGAAACCGCGTCTTTTTAACTGGCTCACAACGCCGCCTAAATCATTTCTTAATGCCTGAATGTCTAACATAGGTATTCTCTACTTTTTCGCTTTTTTATCTAATTCTTTAAGGTGATTCAATTTTTCCGCTATTTTACCCTCAAGGCCACGCGACGTGGGCGCATAAAACTGCTGTGGCGGCAAATCATCCGGAAAGTAATGCTCCCCTGCGGCATAGGCTTCCGGTTCGTTATGGGCATAACGGTATTCCTTACCGTAATCCAGCGCTTTCATCAGCTTGGTGGGCGCATTCCTTAGATGTAGCGGTACCGGACGTGACTTGTCCTGCGCCACAAAAGCCTTGGCCTGGTTATACGCCATATAAGCCGCATTACTCTTGGGCGCAACGGCTAGGTAAATCACGGCATTGGACAATGCCAGCTCACCTTCCGGCGAACCCAAGCGCTCGTATATCTGACAGGCTTCAAGCGCCATGGTCTGCGCGCGCGGGTCGGCAATGCCGATATCTTCAACCGCCATACGCACGATGCGGCGCCCCAGATATAGCGGGTCTGCACCACCATCAATCATGCGTAAAAACCAATATAACGCAGCATCCGGATTCGATCCGCGCACCGATTTATGCAGTGCGGATATCTGGTCATAGAATGCCTCGCCGCCTTTATCAAACCGCCGCAGTTTGCTTGCCATGGTGGTTTGCAAAAAAGCTTCATCAATCTCCGTAATACCAGCGCCGATAGCAGCATTGAATAAACTTTCAGCAAAGTTCAGCAGGCGACGCGCATCACCATCCGCATAAGCCAGCACCTGCTCGCGAACCTCATCGGTAAGCGTGATATTTTCAGCCACCAGTTGCTGTGCACGGTTAAGCAACAATGAAAGCTCGGCTTCAGATAGCGCATTGAGCACAAACACCTGCGCACGACTCAGTAGCGCACTGTTCACCTCGAACGAAGGATTTTCTGTAGTCGCGCCAATAAAGGTGATTAAACCGCTCTCCACAAATGGTAGAAATGCATCCTGCTGACCTTTATTGAAGCGGTGCACTTCATCCACGAACAATATCGTCTTGCGGCCATGCTGCTGCAAAGTCAGTTCCGCACGCTCTACTGCATCACGGATGTCTTTGATGCCGGACAAAACAGCAGAAATCGGTATAAACTCTGCATCGGCAGTAGTGGCAATCAAACGTGCCAACGTCGTCTTGCCAACCCCCGGCGGCCCCCATAGAATCATCGAAGGCAACTTACCAGACTGGAACGCAAGCCTTAACGGCTTGCCAGCGCCAAGCAGGTGTGACTGACCGACTACCTCATCCAGGGTTTTGGGACGTAGTCGCTCAGCGAGTGGCGCTTCTGGTGCATTAGGCGTAAACAGGCTATTCAAAATGACGACCGATTCGACTATTCGCCCACGACATCCACACCTTTGGGAGGCTGGAACAAAAAGGCTTTTTCGTCTATTGCAGGATTGGTTTCGACCTGACTGAAAACGATTTTTGTGTTGTGTCCAAAACTGTCAATCAAGGACATTTCCTGCAACTTGTTATCTTTGAAACCGAGCAGGATTTTATCAAAGCCGGTCTCTTTCGCTTTGGGGCCGGCACTCACCCAATCCAAACCGCCCTTGGCGCCGGCATTGACCAACTTGAAACTTTTCTCAATCGCATCATCTCCCGCCAGCAGTGCCGCCGGGCTGGAACCGAGCGCTTGACTGAATTCGCGCACGGTCACCTGCGCCAATTCTGTATCATACAGCCAGACTTGCTTACCATCACTGATGATTTGCTGCTCAAACGGTTTGTTGTAATCCCATCTGAATTTGTTCGGGCGTTTAAGCTGCATCTGGCCTTGCACTTCCTGCACCTTGCGCCCCTGCTTATCAGTCACCACCTGGTGAAAATTGGCACGTATCGCCTGCGTCTGCTCATAAAAGGATTTTACACTCGCCATACCATCTGCAATTGCAGGCTGGCTTAACGATAGGAAAAAAGGTAATGCCAACAGGTAGCTGGCCAGACTCTGTATTTTAATCATTCAGTTAACTTTAAATAGTTTAAGCTTCGTGGTGCGGTGCAAGCACTTCACGATTACCGTTACTCTGCATGGCAGACACCAAACCGGCACGTTCCATATCTTCTATCAGGCGAGCGGCGCGGTTATAGCCAATACGCAACTGACGCTGAACAGACGAAATACTGGCGCGGCGGGTCTTCAGCACAATACCGACAGCCTCATCATAGAGCGGATCAACCTCGGAGCCGCCCTCACCGCCTGCACCAGCCCCAGAAAATTCGCCGCCACCCTCTTCAGCTTCGTTAGTTAGGATACCCTCAATGTAATTAGGTTCACCTTGCGCTTTAAGGTAATTCACCACTTTATGCACTTCCTGGTCTGAAACAAACGCGCCATGAATACGCAGCGGATAACCTGTACCTGGTGGCATATAAAGCATATCACCCTGCCCTAACAGCGCTTCTGCTCCCATTTGGTCTAAAATCGTGCGTGAATCAATCTTGCTGGAAACCTGGAATGAAATGCGCGTCGGTACATTGGCTTTAATCAGACCGGTAATCACATCAACCGAAGGACGCTGCGTTGCCAGCACCAGATGAATACCGGAAGCGCGTGCTTTTTGTGCCAGGCGTGCAATCAGCTCTTCCACTTTTTTGCCCACCACCATCATCAGGTCAGCCAGCTCATCAATCACGACTACTATCAATGGCATTTCTTCTAATGGTTCCGGATCATCAGGCGTCAAACTGAATGGATGCGGGATTTTCTCTCCAGCCTTGACCGCATCCTTGATCTTCTGGTTATAGCCAGCCAGATTACGCACACCCAGCATGGACATCAATTTATAACGGCGTTCCATCTCTGCCACACACCAGTTCAGCGCATTCGCCGCTTGGCGCATATCTGTAACGACCGGCGCCAACAGA
>Ga0209253_10003490_pt1 | contig 13830 bp, 12 predicted proteins | sample FrelakmetBRP12BR_FD_187145 | JGI IMG/M metagenome (GOLD analysis project Ga0209253, IMG submission 187145) | Freshwater lake sediment microbial communities from the University of Notre Dame, USA, for methane emissions studies - BRP12 BR (SPAdes)... | ecosystem: Environmental > Aquatic >...
GGAATCGATTGTTACGTTGCCCCGCAGAAATCGCCGGATGGGAGACCAGGGGTGAAGATACTGATGGTACATCCCGACAAGAAACAGTTAAAAGAACAGGCCATTGAACGGCTGGCCGAATGTGTCCTGACCGCCCCGACCACGCGGGTTTTCAACGGGTTTCCAGATGCAACTGAAAAAATTTCGACAAAGTTACATTACTTTGGCGATGGTTTTGAGTACCAGACAAAAATCCGTGACCGGGATGTATGGGCGATCCCCTGTATGGGGGGTGATTTTTTTATCGAAGAAGAGATCGGCGTGGTAAAGGGTATCGCCGGCGGGAATTTTTTCATCATGGGGGTTACCCAGATGACTGCAGTAGCTGCTGCACAGGCTGCAGTCGAATCAATCCAGCAACTGGAAGGAGCCATATGTTCATTCCCGGGCGGGGTTGTGGCAAGCGGGTCCAAGGTGGGGAGCCTTAAATATAAATTCATGAAAGCGACCACCAATCACCTCTTCTGCCCTTCCCTTAAGGACAGGATATCTGGCAGCCTTGTTCCGGAAGGCGTGCGTGCTATCTATGAAATAATCATTGACGGGACAAGTTATGATGTGGTCAGGCAGGCAATGCATGATGGAATTCACGCGGCATGTTCTGTGAATGGCATAGTGCAGATAAGCGCAGGGAACTATGGCGGAAAACTTGGTCCGCACAAATTCTCCCTGCGTGATATAGTATAATTTTTTTTTATAAGAACATCATCAGTGGAGCAATCGTGATTTGAATCTGAAAAATATCATCAAAGAAACACTGTTAATACCATATTCTCGTGCTGCAGGTTGTGATTCTGGTGTTTGGACATAGCTTTCCGGTACTTGGCGATTAATGAAAACAGATTACCAATCTCCTGCTCTCGTACACCAAAAAATGTTTGTACTGTTCTTTCCTATGTAGTGCGATGGATAGCCTCTTCACCTCACCCGAATTCCAGATGAGCCTGCTCCTGTTCGTAGCGCTTGCCGGCTATCTTATAGCATCACGCATCAACCAGTCCGCAATTATCGGACTGATTCTCATGGGACTCCTTGTCGGGCCAAGTTTTCTGGGGCTTATAACATACACCGATTTTATCCGCAGCCTTGCCCACCTCGGTGCTGTCGTCCTGCTCTTTGTGATCGGGCTTGAATTTCACTTAAAGGATATCCTCTCGGCGCGGAACGGGGTAATCGCCGGGATTGGGGTTATCATCCCGTGGATTGGCGGGTACTGGCTCTCGCTGCTCTTCGGATTCGATATACCCAGCGCTATCTTCATCGGGACGGCACTGACGGCAACCAGTATTGCAATCACGGCCAATGTGTTAAAAGAACTGGGCAAGCTCCAGACAGAAGCGGCAAAAGCGATCATCGGTGCCGCGGTGATCGATGATGTGCTCAGTCTTCTTGTCCTTGCGATCAGTTCAGATGTCGTAAGCGGCACATTCTCTGTTGGCGGGATCGCGATTGTTGCACTCAAAGCCATTGCATTCATCGTGATTGCAGGTGCATTCGGGCTTCTAGTGGTCAGCCGGTTCTTTGAGCGCCTGGACACAACCGCTTTTGTCGAAAAATACCCGGAGTTCATCTTCATCTTTGCGATGATGATGGCCTTTCTCTATGCGATGCTTGCCGACGCAGTCGGGCTGTCTGCCATTGTCGGGGCTTTTATTGCCGGTGTCTCATTTGTTGGAGTCCATCTGAACCGGAGCAGGAGCTTAAAAGAGGGAGCGGATTACCTCCAGATCATCTTTGCATCAATATTCTTTGTCTCACTGGGCATTCTTGCCGACTTCCACGCCCTGACCATGGAGATTGTGGCATTCCTGTTCGTTCTGACCATCGTTGCTATTTTTACGAAGGTTATCGGCTGCGGTATACCAGCCAAACTTGCCGGACTGTGCACTAAAGATGCGTTCATTGTCGGGTTTGGCATGGCACCCCGTGGCGAGGTGGCGATGATCGTCGCCCTTATCGGGCTTAATGCCGGCATCATCGGACAAGGGGTCTATGTCACGCTGGTGCTGATGAGCCTGCTCACCACGGTTATCACACCAATTGTGTACCGGAACTGGTTCTTCAAAGGGGGATACTGTGCGTACGAGACAAACGGGGCACGCATTGATGAAGCGAAATAAACCAGCAAAAATTACCGGATGCCTATGATCACAAGGATAATTGGAAAGCTGCAGCCCTGAAAAAAGATCTTGCGAAAGAACACGCGGAATCTGGAAGGAGACAAGGCTGCGATTAAAAAAAGGATCCGAAATGAGCGATAGATAACGAGATCCGGCATAGGAAATTTTGTCTCTGTTTACTAGCCCGAACCGACAGAAATATCTCAAACAGGTTGACCACCCTATCTTGGATTAACCTTAAATCCCCATTAGACCAACAAAAGAATAATTATTACTGTCACGGTACCCACTGATATCACCGTAGTATCGGAAAGACCAAACATACAATCCACGTACTTTTCGTTATCAATGCAATTTTTCAAATGGTCTACAAATCCCACGGCGCTTTCCTCACCAAAACTCCAAAAATGTTATCCCCGCCATTGTTCTTTCCAACTCTCATCAGGTCTTTTAAGTACCGTTCCAGCGGAATCAGAAAGCCAGTGTCGGCATTTGATCGAGCCGCTTATCTGGCTTCCGTCCCTATAGTGAATACCTGATGACTGACATTCCAATTCCGAAACCCCCAAGGCTTGCCTTTCCTGCCATCGTAACAATCATCTGCCTCGTGATTGCACCACTCACTATTGCAGGTGTGACGGGAACCCCCCTGCTCCACATGATTTCATTTATAGGTGCGATCTTGATATTCCAACCGTTCGCAGCATCTGTCGGGCTTATCCTGGGTATTGTCCCCTGGGCAATTTTTACCACCATGGTTTCCGTTGGGATCGGAGCAGTCATCGGTATCCTTGCGCTCTGCGACATTTTTGCCCGGCGCTCGCACAGGCTTAACAGGATGATCCAGAAAGTCCACGAGCGGACCCGGCAATCAACCGGATTCCGGAAGTACGGGATACTGATGTTTATCCCGTTCATCTGGGTGCCGGGCCTTGGCCTCTATGGCTGCACGCTCATTGCCTGGTTGTTTGAGTGGCGGCGTGCGTATCACATCGCTGTCCTGGTCTCAGCATGGATTGTTGCCGTAGCCATCGTCATTACGGCATCGATGGGAATTGCAATTGCCATAACCTGATGAGTACCTTAAGGGAGGGAAAAGAATACGCCCCAACCTGAAATGTGGGGCGCAGAAATTTTTTTATCGAACCGGTGAGGGATTAGGTGAGCAGGCAGGGCTGAGGGTCAGGGAAACTGCCAGGGTGGGGTGTGAGGCAAAAAGATGGAAATAACAGAGAAGTTATATGATAACTGATTATTATTGTCCCGGGGTTATGGGAAATGGATGATGACAGGAAAAAATCAGGCAATAATGCCTCGCATGAAAAAATTGGATCCGGGGAACTGGATACTATGAGCAATACAAAATTAAAGAGTATCATATCAGATATTCTCACAAAAAAGTTAATCACTGAATCGGAAAAAGACCCTGCATCAGAACAAAAATGAACGGTATGTAATTCTTTTTAAAAAATCCTTTTTCTGCTGGTCACAAATAACAGGCAGGTATGACAGGTATGGGACCGGATTTTTCTGTCACACGTTATGCAATTGAAGAGGGTACATTCCCCACATCAATGACTCTGGAGATAGGTCAACAACCTGCATTTTCCCTCGATTGGATGGGTGATGGGGTATGCCTCGATAGGATGTGACATATAGAACAGGCACCTCTCCCCGATACACTCCTTTTCACCGGTCGGATTTGCCATAGAGATCGGACAGACTCTCATTATAGTATCTTGAATGTCATTGTAGAATTGCATTTTGATAGTACGCATGCCAGAAAGTCCGGCATGATTCAGCCATTCATGAAATTGTGGGCATGGGTCATTTCCCATACAACCAGATCCGTCAGCGCGTACTCCTTACACGCAAACACGTATCATTTCAGACTCCCCATTACTTTTTTAAGCCGATGAATACCCGCGAGATCGTCTCCACGGCAACATATCTTGCGTCCACCAAGCCAGCCTTTCTTCTTTCAGAGCTGCGCACGTACCTCGCCGGTGATGTCCCGCTTCATGAATTGCACCGTACGCTTGCCCCCCATCTCCGACGGCTCGGTCTGGCAGCCACCGAGGTTGACGGCGATTTCAGGATCTCAATAATAGAGAAACATGCGGCATATATCCTCAATGCGTATGAACGTACGCGGATTGACGCTTTTCTTGCCGCCTCTCATATCCCCGCGGCTCTTGAACGCGCTATCGAAGATTATATAACGAAAAAAGTGGGGAAACGGTGGGATGATCCCCTCATACTCGAACGGCTCCGCAGAGCGGTCGTTGCCCAGAAAGACGATTACTGGAAGCCATCACAGCGCAGAAGATTACAGTATACGAAAGGGTACAGAGTACTCAGTTATCTTGCCTACCATTTCCCGGTCTATTTCATGCAGACCGGACACCTGCTTGCCATGCTTGCCCGTGACGGGCTGTTGAAAAAATCAATGACAGTGCTGGATGCAGGCACCGGGCCGGGTGTCGTCCCGCTCGCGATCGCGGATTTCTATTCTCGGCTGGATGCTGCAACCGCAACGGTGTATTCGGTAGAACGGTCGGAGGAGCACATCGGGGCGTTTATGTTCCTGCGGGAGCAGTGCACACAAAAAGGAGCACCCGCCAGTATCAAACCTCCTGTCATGTCGGATATCACCGCCTTTGACCCTGCACAAATTCCGCAGCGTGTCGACCTGCTGATCTTTTCCAATGTCATTAACGAACTGATCGACCATTCACTGGAACAGCGTGCGGATCTCGTCATGAAATATGCTGAACAACTCTCACCGGATGGATCGATTCTAATAATCGAACCCGCGGAGGAAACGTCGTCAACACAGCTGCGGATGTTGTCGCTTGCGTTAAAAAAGCGGGGACTTACCATCTACAGCCCCTGCTCATTCATCTGGAGGACAAACTGCACACCGGACCGGTGCTGGAGTTTTGTGACCGCACCATCCATCATGCCCACGCGAGTGATGGAGACGCTTGCTGCCTGCGACGAGCCCTTCCGGTACGTGAACACAGATATCAAATACAGTTACGTGGTGCTCCGAAAGGATGGGAAAACACGGGAGACCTACCATGTCTCGGCGGGATCAAGGGTTTTGCGATTGTCCCAGATCCACCGCCATGTGGATACACGGGTCAATATCATTGCCGCAAAGATGTCAGAGGATCTTGGCAATGCAAAGACCCACATGTTCAGGCTCTGCGATGGTTCGGCAGAAAAACCGGCATATGCGGTGGTGCCCGCTTACCATATCACAATAGGGAATGAGGGAATTGTTTCTGCACCATATGGATCAATCCTGGAACTGGACAATGTGCTGGTGCGGTACAATCCGAGGCACGATGCGTATAATGTGCTGGTGAACCGGAATACAAGGATCACATTGCCGAAACATAAGAACTATTATAAAAAAGCGAATATTTGAATCTCCCGAATCCTCTCATCAGGATCCCTGTATTCGGGTTTGCCAATTTTTTTGTCACTATTACGTGCCCTGATAGCATACTTCCGGTTCTCTGCCCTGCAGGAATGGTCAGGACAAAGTTATCTGCATTGCCTGATTTGGGTGATTTACATGAACCGGCCAAAATAATAATGGGGGGAGATCCCCTATGGCAATCAGCACGTCCATTGGTCCAGCGTGCGGTTTAGACTGTTATTTCGCTTCCGATACTGGTAGTGGGTTCTGTTGCAGAATATTTACGAACACGAACATCATCGAAGTTAGTATAACTCCCGTAATGGTTTTGAAGGGCGATTTCTCCGGCACTGGCATATGTATTGTCGGTAACGGTCCCTTTAAAGTTGCCATCATCATAAAGATCCATAACGTTTCCATGAACGACTAATTTTCCTTGATACCAAGGACCAGCAGTAATCCATTTTGTCACTGCACTGCCAAGATTTGCCCAACCAGAATACGGTGGCATTAAAAATACTGCCTCACTGCCAGTCCTTGCATCCCATCTTCCTTTATATCCACGATTAATTGCAAAATTCCCTCTGAACGCAACTTCACCAATTGCGTCTGTAGAATGCTGATGTTTAAATTCTACTATGCCATCTTGAAATCCGTTATACGAAGCAGATGAACCTAATGAGGTGTGACCGTAAGTACCAGATGTGGTACCTCCACCAGCAACAAGATACCCGCTTTCAATACGGGGGTATACCCCGGATGTTTTTTCTACAGTCCATTTACTCAAATCTATTGAGAAGTCATCGAAAAAGTCAAATGTATTTGTTCCATCACTTGTTGTTGTCTGTGATGAATTGCCGTAATACATTCTGAACGTAGTCGTACTGGCAGTCGGAACCTTAACCCAGAACACCGCACTTGTACCATCGGTTTTCTTTTCCATCCAGTAGTCATAAAAGGTAGTGCCGTCAGTCCCGATAAAGCGTATATCCCCGAAATCTGTTTTCATGTGTGCATCATACGGTACATTTACTGTCATCTGGTAATTGGCAATTGCCGGGCTGTTTGTAACAGTAATCTCACGGTAATACGACCAGGGACTGAATATCCGGCTGACGTTGATAAACGTCACCTGGCTGCTCATATTGAACCCTCCGGAATTACTGGCATTCAATACGATGGAATAATTCCCTACGCCGAATGTCATCACCGGATTTTGAAGTGTTGAAAACTCTATTACGGTATTGTTACCTGGAGTGATATTCCTGAAACTCCATTTCCAGCCCGTTGGAATGTTCGTTGATGTGTCAGTGAACGTAACGGGGAGAGGTGCGGTGCCTGACAGGGGTGTGCCCGTGAACGCCGCAACAGGTGCAGGTACGTTCACGGTTATATAGTTGGTTCGGGTTATTGTGCTGTTGCCACCGGCATTACTTGCCACCAGGGTAACGGAATATGTCCCGGTACTCGTATAGGTATGCGTGGGGTTTTGAGACGTTGAGGTGTTTACTCCACCAATATCCCCAAAAGTCCAGTTCCAACCTGTTGGTGAACCGGTTGAGGCGTCCGTGAATGAAACAGGTAGTGGAACCGTTCCCACCAATGGATTTGCATTGAAATTTGCAGCTGGTGGAGGGACGGGAGTTGTCGCTGTCGGGGTTACTGTACCAGTTCCAGAGGGTTGAGTGCCGAAATATGCCGATGACAATACTAGAACCCCATTCCCTCCAATATATACAATCTGAACCCTGTCTGGCGGAATACACGGGGAAGGGGGGTCATACACAAGCGTCTCACCAATCGCCCATGTTGTCCAGGCACCCGGTGACCCTGTCTTGTTGAATTGGGAAGTGCGGTCATCAGTGCCGACGTAGATTTTGAATAACTGTTGTTCAAGCACATCCCCGCCATTGTGGGTCAGGATTACCTTGCAGCTCTGGTTTGCGATGCCGGCACTGAGTGCCGGGATCTTCTCGGGTGGCGGCTGGGACCAGAGCACGACACCGACAATCGATACCGCGATGACAACGATACTGATCAGCATGACTGACCCGATAATCTCTGAAACGGCGCCCTCGTTTCCAGAATAAAAAGTATGTTCGCGACGGGTCAGTGTCATGCCAATAAACCTTTTATCCAGATTTAATCGTGTTCATGCATATATCCTTTGAGTATATCCACCCTGTGCAGAATGAAAAAATCTTCCTTTTTACGCTCTTCCCATACGACGGGATCAGGGGGAAACAAGAGGAGATAATGAATGGAATAGATGTAATGTTGCTTTACATTTTTTTACATCAGGTTGAGCAGACCAGCACATCGTCAAATGATACCGTTGCATACACGGCACCATTGGACGAGCCCCCGTTCAGTGCAGGGTAACCGGTGCGCCCGCTCCTTGTCCAGGTGTACGGCCAGGTGGACGGCTCTACGGTTCCGTCCGGCCATATCCTGCCGTATAGGGTTCCGCTCTCCATTTTCATTTTGAACCAGTACCAGTTGCCGTTTGTGAAGGTGAACGGATAAATGGTCGGGTTCCATGTCACCTTGTCATCCAGCCATTGCACCGTGTTGTGGTTATTGTGGAATACAAGGTTATAGCCCCTGCCATCACCATCGGTGGTACTGGTGAAAAGGCTCACCCCTGCACGAGCCATATCCCCGTTAATCCATGAATTAACCCTCACCTTTGCGGTTATCGTGAGGTTGGAACCAAAGTTCAGCCCGCTGTTGGATATGATCGCTTTCTTGGGGTCTCCGCTGGCAGTCGATGTCTGTGAGAGTACTCCGCCAGCCTCTGCCCATGTGCCCCGCATTGTCGTCCAGGCGTTTCCCAGACTATTATCATTGAAGTTATCAGCAAAACAGACCGGCTCTAAGAACCCGGAGTTAATGACAGATGAACCTGTCCCATCATTGTAAATAATATCGACTCTTTTTGGCATCGTACCACAGGACGGAGGGTCAAAAACCAGTGTATCACCAATCCCCCATATCGTCCATGAACCGGGTGCATCTCTCTTGACGAAGTTCGCGGTCTGGTTTACTCCATCCACAAAAATCTGGAATGTCAGCCGATCCAGGTTATCCCCCCCATCATGTTTCACAAAGATCCTGCAATTCTGGCTGGTAATGACGGTACTCAGCGAAGGGATCTTCCGGGGGGGTGGTTGTGACCAGAGCGCAACGCCGATGATGGAGACCACAACGACTAAGATACTGATCAACATAAGCGATCCCATGATCTCTGAGACCGCGGAATGACTACCCGGGACGTTGTCGGGAATGCCGGCAGGCAAATCCGGTTTCCCATGGCCGGAGAATTTCATCCTTACCCGCCCTGCACCGTTGCACTCAGGGTTGCCTGCAAACCCTCAGCATGCACATCATATTGATTCTCTGATGTGCCGGTGCCGTTGATGCGAAGGAAAGCCTGAGTAGTGGAAAGCCCGGAAAAGTAATACGGATACGCGGTATTATTGGGGACGCCCGCCGTGATATTAATTGAATCGGTGAAGTAGCGGAACCATACTGCTGCCGCCCTGCTGTCATTAGTACTGATGCTTAAATTGATCCATTTGGTATTATTGTAGGTCTGGGAATAGGGAAGGCTCTGGATACCGGTAACCTGCGTCCTGACCTGTGCCGGGCTGTTGCCGCCAAGGTTCAGGGAATTGGTCTGCTGGAACGGTAATTCGATGACTTTTACGCTGATGATACCGGTGCGGTTATCATAGGAGAATGTAATTGTCGGGGGCAGTTTGTAGGTACTGTTCTCCTGCTGGAGGAACACGCCCCCGTTCTGGTAATAATACGTCTGGGGTATCCAGTAGTTGTTGTTGGCGGAGTATTCAAGAGCACCAAGATTGACAGAGTGAACTGCCACCTTGTCATATTCATCAGCAATCGCAACAATACCGTAGCCGGAAACAAGTGTACCGTATCTGGAAAATGTTACAGCCATCGGGTACTGCTGCTCCTTCAGATACTTGTTCAGGCCATACGCGTCATCGAGTAGGTTCACGGTGTAATTGGGCACACTGCTCCGGGGCTGGATATTCTTGTATACCGTGTAATCCTGAAGGACCATCACTCCGTTTTTATAGACATCGATCGTGATGTCGGTACCCGTGTACTTGGTACCATCAGCATAAATACAACCGGGACTACAACTCGTGGAATAATTATAATACGTTGTTCTCGGGTTCACTGTCACATTCACGGACCAGTTCTGCCCCTGTTGCACCAGTACGGAACGTTTTCCTGAACTATAATCCGAAGGGGTGGTATCTGAGATGTTGACAATGAACTGCTGCGGCGTGGCATTGAAAGGAAGGGACCCAGGCACAAGTGTCTGGTTTGATATAACCGTCCCATCCCGGATCAGCCCTTTTGACTGGACGGTGAGGACCTCCTGCCGCTGGTTGAGCGCGAGCGTCCCGCCTGAAGGTACGGGGTTCATGATGGGGATAAATGATAATCCGCCCTGAGTCGCTGTCCCTTGAGTCCCGAGATTGAATGAGGTGCTCATCGCGGTGCCGACCTGGCTGTTGGTCCAGAGCGCATCCACGCCAATCTTATAGGTAACGAACTGGTCCCGTACCTCATTCATATGGAGGATCTCGTTCTCGCGGCCCTGCGCAGGGACAGAATACGTGAGATAGATCGAGAATGCAGTGATTATGACAACGAGGAGCAGGATGAACCCGATCACCTCTGAAAGGGCGTGGTCATTGCGGGCGGCTGTCATAGGGGGTTCCGGAACCATTCGCTTGTTTTTAAATCTTATGTTTCGTCATATGATAATTCTTGGTAAAATACTTCTCTGTTACGGATGGATATATGACAACGGTGAAGGAGGCATACCACTACCCGGTTGCATGCAAAGCAAAAAAAGTGAAAAATCGGAATGACGGTAATAAAATTCCATATTCCAGTGCCGTAATGATATCGTATCCCTGCCTTGTCAATAAGAGTTTTCACTTCAAAACACCAAACCTAACCATTACATGGGACAGGCACCAGTACCTTCCTGAAAATTTTTATGACTCTTGCCAAAGGTTGTATACTCTGCCATCAGGGCGCAAAGATGGTGCTCTTTGTAACAGGGCACTGCCCACGGTCATGCTGGTACTGCCCGCTCTCTTCCGATCGCAAGGACAGGGACGTGGTCTATGCAAATGACCGGCGGATTGAAAACCCTGAAGAGATCATAAAAGAGGCAGAGATGATGAGCGCCCTTGGCACAGGTATCACCGGGGGCGAACCCCTGCTCCGCCTTGACCGCGTCATCGAGTATTGCCGCTTGTTGAAGGAACATTTCGGACCGGGTCACCAGATTCATCTCTATACCGCAAAGGCACCTTCTGATGAAGAACTCCTCAGCCTGAAAGGTCTCGTTGACGAGATCCGGCTTCACCCTCCTCACGAATGCTGGAACACCATTCTCGATTCGGATTTTATCCATTCAGCAGAACATGCAAAGGCACACGGGTTTGATGTCGGCTTTGAGGTGCCGGCACTCCCGGGTCTCGAACACCTCGCTCCTGCTCTCCCGTTCTTAGACTTCCTCAACATCAATGAACTGGAGTGGGGGGAGTCAAACGCAGATGAGATGCGAAGGCGCGGATATGAACTCTCAGACGGGGTGCACAACGCGATCAGCGGCGCGCAGGCATGGGCTCAACGTCTCTGCCAGCATGAAAAGGTCCACTGGTGTTCATCCGTGTTCAAGGACTCAGTGCAGCTGCGCGAGCGCCTGAAACGCATCGCCGGCAACACAGCGCGGCCGTTCGATGAGATCACAGATGACGGCACAATTGTGTATGGTGTACTGGAACCGGACAATGGTGCATCAGCAGCCTGCGCCGATCTGTGCCGGAAGGGATTCGGGGAGGACGGGTATGCCCTGTGCGGCGACCATATCGAAATGGCCTGGTGGCTGCTTGTCCATGGTGCTGACACACTCCCTGGCAAAAAATATGTGATCGAACGGTACCCGAACAGGGGAATGGTCGTCGAGGTGACCCCATTATGATCCTGCGCCCGCTCATTGACCCGCTCTACGAGAGGTACCTCCGGATGCAGTGCCGGCATGTACCCAACCACATCGCCATCATCCAGGACGGCAACCGCCGCTATGCAAAACTGCTGGGCATCGATACCGCCGAAGGGCACCGGGCAGGAGCTGACAAGACTGAGGAAATGCTGGACTGGGCGCATGAGCTTGGCATCAGGCATATCACGTTATACACATTCTCAACGGAAAATTTCTCGAGACAGGAGGATGAGGTTGCACATCTGTTCGCCCTTTTTAAAGAGAAGTTCCTCCATGTGATCCATGATAAGCGCGTACAGAAATATAAGATCCGGGTGCAGATGGTCGGAGACCGGTCGATGCTTCCCGAAGATCTGCGGCAGGCCGTGGATGCGGCCGAGAAAGCGACACGGGATCATACCGGTTTTTTCCTCAATATCGCCCTTGCGTATGGGGGAAGAAACGAGATTGTCCTTGCCGCACGTGACATTCTCGTATCAGTAATGAATGGCGCAATCACGCCAGGTGCGATCAATGTCGAGCTGGTCGAGGCGCACCTGCATGGAGGCAGAGGACTCCCGCCGGTTGACCTGATCATCCGTACAGGCAACGATTACCGCACCTCCAATTTCCTTCCCTGGCTTGCAAACGGCCACGAGTCCGCTGTTTACTTCTGCGCCCCCTATTGGCCCCTCTTCCGCAAAATTGATCTCCTGCGGGCAATCCGCGTGTTCGACCAGCGGATGCGATGAAGGCAGTAAGATACTACCACAACTCCTACCTTCACCCCGCATACCGCTGACTATATCTCATGCTCAGGAAGAATAGAACATGGGAACACCATGACCGCTCAGAAAACGGGGGGCGTGCAGTGGCGGCACACATCGGTGCTTATCCGTGCCGACATCTTTGCGGCGGCACATGAACGGGGGCTCAATTTCAGCCATGAGTGCAACCGTGCACTTGCTGATCTCGTGGATATTGATTATGATCAGCAACAGCTTCCTGAAGAAACGCCTGCGGAGCCGGTTCTTGTCGTACCTGAACAGGGGCCCTCCCATGCACCACCGGGTTCCAAAACCGGAAGAACGCCGCTCCCTCCGGTAATTAATGCAGATGATCCTGCAACTCCGATACATGTTCTGAAGTTAAAAAAAGAGCACATCTCCAAGCATGCCCAAAAGGATCCGGCAGCTGCACCCCGCTCCGTGCACGCTCATGGGGAGGTTCATGCCCCGCAATTTCCAGAGACATCTGCATCACGGAGGACACGGGAAAGGACCAAAAAACCCCTTCCTGAAAAAAAGAAGAGAGAGAGTGCGATCAAACGGTTTGTCACCACAAAACTTGCACGTGGTGAAGGGAGCGATGCCGGCGAAAACACCATCGCCAAGGATGAGATGTACCAGCTCTTTGTTAGGTGGTGCAGGATCCACTCAATATCAGCGATCCCTGATAAGCGATCGTTTGGGGTGGCGCTTAAAAACCGGTTTGTCATGCAGGAGGCGGCAGTGAAGGGTTCCCCCTGCTGGATCAATGTAAAAATCCGATGATTTTGATAGTGCCTATTTTCCGAACCGCCGGGCCCGCGACTGGTAATCCCGCAGGATACGCAGGAAATCCACTTTCCTGAAATATTTCCAGTTCATGTCAGAGAAAAAGAGCTCGGAATAGACCGATTGCCAGATGAGGAAATCGGTGAGGTGGTCTCCCCCGCTCTTGATTACGATATCTGGGACATATTTGAATGTCAGGTACGATTCGAGCAGCCGTTCGTTGACATTTTCAGGCAGAACATGTTCCTCGGCCATCTTCCTGATGCAGGCAGTGATCTCCTCCCTCCCGCTCTGACCGATTGCTACAACCACATCAAGACCGGAGCCAAAGACCGTTTCCTTTTCTCCGATGTGAATGGTGACCCGTGCACTATCCCCGATTGCGTGGATTGCCGGTAAATACTGCTCCACTCGATCAGGTTCACCAGTGCTGATGTGGAATGTCAGTCCCTGAATGATGTGTGTGCCAGCCTGCGCCCGTTGTGAGATGTATGCAGACACTTCATTGCACCAGCCTGTGACAAGAGCGAGGTTGTCGGGGGCTTGTGCCATATCATCTCCGCTGATCATGAAACAGACCTGTGCCGGAAGCACACATAGCTGGCGTTTCAGCATCTGTTCATAGAGCCAGTAGATCATCCTTGCATA
>Ga0209253_10003491_pt1 | contig 13828 bp, 12 predicted proteins | sample FrelakmetBRP12BR_FD_187145 | JGI IMG/M metagenome (GOLD analysis project Ga0209253, IMG submission 187145) | Freshwater lake sediment microbial communities from the University of Notre Dame, USA, for methane emissions studies - BRP12 BR (SPAdes)... | ecosystem: Environmental > Aquatic >...
CCTATAATCCGCGCCTTCGCTGCTGTAGCTCAGCTGGTAGAGCAACTGATTCGTAATCAGTAGGTCGGTGGTTCGAGTCCACTCAGCAGCACCAAACCTCTGATTGCGCTCGCTTTCGGCGCCGATCTGAAGCCGCCTCAGTCAGGCGGTCTTGTCGGCGCTGAGAAGTGAAGAGCGCAGCATCTTCTGCGGCCTCGCCGGCCCTGGTGTGCATCTTGCCGCGCACGCCTGAACGTGGCGATCCAACCCTGCGTGCCGTGGCAGACGCGTACAAGGCCGCCTATACAGGCGGGGACAGGTCGCGTCGCTGAACAGGACACATGAACGCCGTCGATCATCGAGCAGGCCTGCCAGCGTCTTGAGGTCTCGCCGGACGACGAAGAATTCCTGCTCTGGGAACTTTGTCGGTGGCAAGAGCGCCGGCAGGCCTAGCCAGGCGCTGCAAATTACAGCTTGCGCCGAACGACCATCCTGGTGTTCTCGCCGGCATCTCCACCGTCGAACTTCATGACCATCTGGGTGGACTGCTCCGGGGTCTCTGGTGCCTGGGCGGGCACGACGACCATCCTGGTGTTCTCGCCGGCATCTCCACCGTCGACCTTCATGACCGTCTGCGTGGACTGCTCCGGGGTCTTTGGTGCCTGGGCGGGCACGAGGTTCCCGTTGATCGTGGCCGACGCGCCCGTGGCGTCAGCAGGACTGGCAGCACCGGCCAAGCTACCAAGTAAGAGAAGCGCGATGGCCGCAAGAGCAGGAGCCCCGAGCGACCGGTCATCGAGACTGCGACCGCATCGTGTCTGCCGTCCGAAACGACCGCGTGATTCACTGTTCATGGCTACCTCCGGTTAAAACGTCACGTAGAACGACAAATTGGAAGTCCGCTGAGCGAGAGCACGCGGATACCTTTTTTGGATCGAAGGGAGGTAGGAGGAGAGCCGATCCACCTGAAGAACGCCCTCAGCTTTGCGTCCGGACGCGGCACTGCTCCGGACGCAGACGAATGTTCGTGCCGCCGGACGGAGCGCGCCCCATCTGTCCGGGTGGGAAGAACCCCACCTCCCCAGAGGGGATTGCATGGTGGCGTGCGGCGGATGGCCGATCGTGCGAGCAGCGGCGCATCGACTGGCGCGCTGATCGCCGGGTCCTCACGTTAAGCGCAGACCTGCGCCGGTCCCGGTCCTGCGCAGAAATGGGCACGCCTGGGACTTATCTCAGCGCAGCGGCCCAAGGCTCGCCAAGAGGGCAAGCAGCCGGTGGTAATGTTGAAATGTCGACTCAAAGAAGGGTGTGCCCGCAACCGTCCGGCTGCCATCTGCCTTCACGGATGCGTCGCTGACACGGGCAGCCCAGAAGCAAGAACCGAATCATTCGCTGTCCGGTTCCGCCGGCAGGCAAGAGGTGCTCCGCGAGACGGTCTTGCTGCAGGACGGCCGGTTTGGTCAGGCGTCACTCACCATGTGGTCATCCAAACGTTCACCGGGGCCTGCGCTCATTCGGCGGCTGTGCACCCTTGGGCTTCCCATCGAGGGGATCGCCCCCGCGCTGATGCGCGCGCTTTGCCGTGAGGCGAACTGCGACGCCGGCGTGGTGCTCTGGTTCGACGCACACGGAGAAATCTCGAATCTCTACGCGCATGACCTGCCTTCGCCGCAGGTGCTGGCCGGCTGGTTTGCCGCGCCGGCGGGCACAAACGCCCCGCCGCACCCGGCGGCACGATCAATCAGCCCAGTGCACCGAAAGAAGGTGGTGGAGATTTGCGCCGATGGCGTTCCCGGTGAACGGATCGAGAGGGACAAAGGGCCGGAACCGTTCTGCCCGAATCGTCGCCTGTGCAGCATGGCCGTTCCGTCCGGGGCACCATTGCAGCGCCTGTGCTGCGCGATCACCAAGGACGGTGCTCCCGTCGCCTCGCTCATTCTCTATCGGCCATCCGCGGGGCGCGCCTTCAGCAGCGAGGAACGGCTCGCGGTCAAGGCGGCCGGTCGATACCTCTCGCTGAACGCCGGGGCGGCGCCCGTTGCTACCAACGCCGCGATGTACCGCGTCAGCGGAGAGGACGCACTGCTGCTGTGCGCGCCGGATGGCCGCGTCGCCAAGGCATCGGGCAACGGCTACGCGCTGCTTGCACAGGCTTCGGGCTGCCCGATCAGCCGCGAGACCGTCCCCGATGGGCTCGAACGTGCAGGCGGGGACCTGATTCGACGCCTGCTTGCGGAGCCGGCACTTCCAACAGGCAGCGATGCACGCGGCCCGTCGCGGACCGCATCATCGGTCAATGCGTGGGGGATGTTCCGGCTGCGAGTCTTCTTCGAGTCGGACGGGCCTCTTGGCGTGTTGATCGAGCGCGTTGATCATCTGCTCGTGCGCTTGTGCGAAGCGATGTGGCGACTGGACCTTTCAGTGCAGCAGGGCGAGGCGCTGCTGCTGCTGGCGCAGGGCCTGAACCACGAGAGCATCGCCGAGCGGATGGGCATTGCGCTGAACACCGCCGTCTATCACATCAGGCAGCTGTACTCCAAGCTCGACGTGCACACGCGAGACGAGGCAATCGCCTGCGTCCTCGCGGCGGGCGAGACGAACACAACCGGGTAGCCGCGCCGATCCCACATGCGAAGGTGGGGCGCTCTCCGTTCCGAGGCACCACACTTCGCCGCCGTTTGGCGACTGCATCGGGCAGCAGCGCAGTCCAGCCCACACGCCAGATAGCTTCCGCCGTGGGTGGCAACTCGGCCTTCGGTGGTGCCTTCCGCCAGGTTGGTCATGGTGTTCCCCGTTTTCGAGAACGCGAGACCGATGGGCGCCAACGCTCACGCGGAGAAAGGGGCGGGCGCATCGGAAGTGCGTCTATCGAGCGGCCCCGCCTGACGGCTCCAGCGCACACAGCAACACATCCTCGAAGGGAAAAGCATGATCAGCACCACCGGATTGTTTGGCCGAGTCCAAACGAGACACCTTTCCATGACCAACCTCATCCAGTGGGGGGATCACTTTTCGGTCGGGATTCCCGAGATCGATGCACAGCACAAGGCGATATTCGATCTGGGCACCAAGATTTACGAAGAATGGCGCGCTGGCGTAGGCGTCGTCGCCCTGCGCCCGTTTGTGGACAAGCTTGCGCATCTCCTCCCGGCCCATTTTTCCTATGAAGAGCGGCGGCTCGCCGAGATCGGATACGGCGACCTCGACGAGCATGCAGCGGAGCACCACAGCATGCTCAAGGACTTCGCAGTCATCCGAGAGCGTTTCCACGCCCTCGAGGATGGCCAGGGAGTGCGCGGTGGCTCCTTGCTGGCACCGGGCTGGCCGATCATGCAATTCTTTCTCGGATTTACAGTCGGGCACGTAATGAACGGCGACATGAGCTACTCGCACGCGCTCGTCGGCAGCCTGAGCAAGACGCCAGCGACAGCCTGACAGCAGGGAGATCCGGCAACCCGCTCGGAAGGGGATCGCGGCAGCCCCGCTTCGGCGGGGCATTTGGTTTGTGCTGGCCAGATCGCCAAACGGGACGCGTGAGCCTCCGATGCGCCTCACCTCCCCCCACCGTTCACGCGTACAGCGCGCTGGAACGTCGAAGCTGAACGGCCCGACGGATCCCGAGGCCGTTGGGGAAGATCTACAAGATCGACAGCCCAGGGCGCACAGCAACCAGCAATCCCGCTGCGATGACGCCGGCGGCAGCGACTCTTTGCAACTGTGGCAGGTCAATCCTCTTCAACCTGCCCAATTGACGAGCGGTGAGAAACGCCGCATATGCGAGTGCCACTTGCATGGCCACCAGGCCGGTCCAGTAGGCTGCGAGGACGACTCCTTCAGCGCCACCACTGGCTTCGGCGGCGATTTGTCCATGTACCGAGCCGGCCATCACCAGGCAAATTGCCGTAACGACCGGTGAAACGCGCATCGCCGGTAGCGCAAGAAGCACGCCAGCGCCTAGCACGGTCAGCGCCGCTAGCAATTCGTCGGACGGCCATGCGAAGCCACTAGCGGCAGCCAACGCACCGGTGAGGGAGCCTGCTATAGACCGCAGTTATATGCGCGTCGTTGGCGTTGCCACATCGCTTGTCGTGGCTGCGACTCGAGCGCCAGCGGTCGAATTTCAACGTGAAGTACCCGCATCGCCACTGGCGATACCGAGCCAGCCGCGCAGCCGTTGGAACAGCGGCCACTCAGATCTACGAGTGCGGTCATTCGCCTATGCCGATTGACCCTGCTGCGGGCGGCTTGACGGTTGCCGACCCAAGGCTCAACATGTTCACATAGATACATGATGGTTTATATATGTGAACATCGCAGTCAAGTCAGCCGTCCGGGTCCTCGACCTTCTTGAACTTTTTGCTGTCGCCGCAGAGCCACTGGGCGTGTCGGAGGTCGCCAAGCGCCTGGAACTGCCCAAGAGCAGCGCTCAGGCCTTGCTGCTGACCTTGGCCGGTCGCGGCTATCTCGCCCGGAGTGACGACGGCTATGCGCTGCCGCCGGAACTGCGAGTGGGTTGGGTCGGCGGCATCCGCACTCGGCTGCTGGGCATAGCCAAGCCGATCATGGCTCGGATGGCGGAGGAAAGCGGCGAGTCGGCGTTCATCGGCGCGATGACTCGCGATGGCCAGGTCCAGTATCTGGCCAAGGCCGTAAGCCCCAGGGAAGTGCGCTACGACGCATCGCTCGACCACCTGCGGCCCGCTCATTGCACGTCAATCGGCCTGGTCATGCTGGCCCACATGCCGGAGAAAGACGCGGAGCGCTGGCTGAAGCCTTCACTGCTGGTGCGCGTGACTGCGCACACGGTGACTGATCCGCGGAAGATCCGACAGATTCTGCGCAGTGCCCGCAAGGCGGGTTATGTCGAGGTGCGAGACGCAAACATCGAGGGTGCTTCGGGTGTCTCTGCTCCGATCTTTGGCCCCGGCGGCGACGTGATCGCCGGTCTCAATCTCGGTGCTCCGACTTCGCGCTACGCCGAGCGCCGTGAAGACCTCATTCGGATCGTCTGCATTGAGGCGGCCAACATCACGGAACGGTTGCGGCCAACAGCGAGATCCACGGCGACCTCTTGAACGAGTTCTATCCGCGCAATCCAACCACGAGAGTTCACGAGCCATGACATCGAAGAAGATCTTTGCGCCTCAGGAAATCACCGGCATCCTGCCGCCGCTGCTCACCCCCTTCGACGAGAACGAAGACCTCGTCGAGGAGGTCCTGCGCCAGGAGGTGCGCTTCATGCTCTCCAAGGGAGTGCACGGGCTGGTGCCCGGAGGCAGCGCCGGCGAGGGCAACACGCTGTCCACCGACGAGCTGCGAAAGATCGTCGGCGTGGTGTGCGAAGAAGCGGCGGGCCGCGTGCCCGTCGTGGCCGGCGTCATTGTCAACAGCACCCGTCAGGCGATCGAACGGGCCAGGGCAGTTGCGGATCTGGGCGTCTCTGCGCTGCAGATCACGCCCGTGCACTACATCTACAAGAACGACGACGACGCGATGATCCGCCACTTTCGGGCGATCTACGACGCGGTGGGCATCCCGATCATCATCTACAACGTCATCCCCTGGAACTATCTCTCCGTGGAGCTGATGCTGCGGATGATGCGGGAGGTGCCGGGCGTCTTCGGCGTCAAGCAGAGCGCCAGCGACATGAAATCGATGGCCGACCTCATTCAGCGGTGCGAACCTCATCAACGCATCTATGCGGCCATCGATGCGCTGCTCTATCCCACCTTCGCGCTCGCCGCGCACGGCGCCATCTCGCAGATTCTGTCGGCCGTTCCCGGCCCCTGCGTGAAGCTGTGGAATCTGGTCCGCAGTGGCGATCACGTTCGAGCGCTCGCATTGCACGGAAGGCTGCTGAAGATGTGGAACACGATTGCCGGCGACAACCGCCTGGCCGTCACCAAGTACACGATGTCGCTGCAGGGAGTCCCGGTGGGCAATCCGCGAGCGCCCCTCACGCCGGCATCGGCGGCCCAGCGCCAGGCGGCGGCCAGGGCACTTGCCGAATTGCTCGAGGACGAGACCTTCCTGAAGGCTGCCTGAGGGCAGCGCCGGACTTGAAGGCGGGCGTCTCCGCCGGCGCCAGCCACCCATCGATTGAAAAGGAGACAACGATGAAACGCTTGATTCGATCGGCTCTCATAGGCGCATGCGCGAGCCTGTTCGCCTTGGCGGCTACCGCACAGCCCTATCCGTCCAAGCCGGTGCGCATCATCGTGCCCTTCGCGCCAGGGGGCACCACCGACATGGTCGCCCGCGTGATCGGCGCAAAGCTCGCCGAGTTCCTGGGGCAGCCGGTCGTCGTCGACAACAAAGGCGGCGGCGGCACCATCATCGGCACCGACGCACTGGCAAAGTCGCCGGCAGACGGCTACACGATCATGCTCGCGACGCCGGACTTCACTATCAATCCTGGTCTGCAGCCGAAGCTCCCTTATGACACGCAAAGGGACTTCGCGCCTATCGCGTTGATTGCCACCTACCCCATGATTCTTGTGGCGAACGCCGAGCACAAGATTGGGTCGGTGAGCGACCTTGTGGCGCAGGCGAAGGCCAGGCCCGGTCAGATCAACATCGCATCCGCAGGCAACGGCTCGATGCCCCACCTCTGCGCCGCGTTGTTCGACAACCTGGCGAACGTAAAGCTCACGGTCGTTCCGTACAAGGGCAATGGCCCCGCCTTGAACGATCTGTTGGCGGGTCACGTTTCACTGCTCTTCAGCGGCGGCCCGCCGGTGGCGGCGCACATCAAGAGCGGAAAGTTGAAGGTGCTGGGCGTGACCACTGCAAAGCGCCATGTCAGCATGCCCGATGCGCCGACGCTGGCCGAGAGCGGCGTGCCCGGCTATGAGGTGACGGCTTGGTTCGGCTTCATCGCACCTGCCGGCGTACCGAAGGAAGTGATCGCGCGCCTGAATACCGACATCGGGCGCGCCTTGGCCTCCCCGGACATCCGCGAGAAGCTCGCTTCTCTCGGGGCTGATCTCGGTGCAAGTTCTCCGGATGAATTTGCGACGGTTGTTCGCGAAGAGATCGACAAGTGGGGACGCTTGGTACGAGCGGCAAACATCAAGCTTGAATAGGTGCGTTTCCTAGAACTGTTGCTTTGGCGCCGGGTGCCCGCACATCAGCGAAGGTTGTGCGCTCTCGGAGAAAGAGCAGAGCCTGTTGCTTTTCACCAAGAGCCATCTTGGCGTTTGACGAGCGAACCCGGTCGCGGGAAGCCGTTGCAGGGATGGGCGGCGCAGGTGTTGTCGCACTACCATGAAAATGATCTAGATCATCTTGACTTCTATCGATCGGAAGGCCGAAACTAACTGCGAACGAAGCGAAGGTCTGGACGATGTCGGCAGGGCACTTCAGCAAGACGGAACTCATCGCGCAGAAGGTGCTGCAGCAGATCGTTGATGGCCGCCTCCAGCCTGGCGAGACGCTTGGCACCGAGGCCGCACTGCTTGAGCGGTATGGGGTGAGTCGTCCGACGCTACGCGAGAGCCTGCGGATGCTGGAAATGCAGGGCGCGATACAGATGCGGCCGGGCCCGAAAGCCGGGATTGTGGTGAGCCGCCCCACGGACGAGCGCCTCGCGCATCTTCTCTCTGTGTTTCTTTATCTGCGGCAGGTGCCTTTCTCGGCCCTCCTCGAGGCGCGCGCACTGATCGAACCAGCGCTGGCGTTTGAAGCCGCGGCCAGAGGTACTGAGGCCGACTTCGACGCGATGGCGGAGTCCATCGAAAGGATGCGCCGACTTGACGGAACGCACGAGAGCTTCGTCGCAGAAAACCAGACGTTTCACGATCTGGCGGCCCGGGCGAGCGGCAACGAAGTACTGCAAATGTTCTGGGGCGCTATCGCGCTCATGGCGAGCGGCGAGTATCACGGCGTCCGCTTCACGCGACAGAACCAGGCGCACGTCGTGAAGGCGCACGAGGCGATCTTGAAGGCCTGTCGCGCGAGGGACGGCAATTCGGCGGCGAAGGCCACGGTTCGGCATATCCGGGATCTCGAGGAGTTGCTGCTTCGGCGCCATAAGGCCCTGCTGAAGCTGCCGGTCAACATTACATCCATGGCGGGGCGTCCCGTGGTTCGAGGCTCGGTCCGTGTCTAGGGGTGGCCATGAACAGCCGCGCGCTTGAGGGAATCACAGTTCTCGACTTGAGCAGCTTCGTCGCTGGGCCGACGTGTGCGCAGCTGCTTGCGGACTTCGGCGCTGAGGTGGTCAAGATTGAGGACCGGCGCGGCGACGAGATGCGGCAGTGGCCTCCCGTCGTTGACGGGGAGAGCAGCAACTTCATTGCGGCGAACCGCGGCAAGCGCTCCATGACGCTCAACCTGAAGTCGACCGAGGGTCGCGAACTACTGTATCGGCTCGCTGAGAAGGCGGACGTGCTGATACACAGCTTCCTCCCCAATGTGGCTGCTCGGCTGGGCCTGGAGTGGGAGACCCTGCGCGGCAGGAATCCACGCCTGATTCTCTGCTCGCTGTCCGGGTACGGGGACCGTGGGCCAATGGCCAACAAGCCGGGCTTCGATCTGATGGTGCAGGCCTTCTCGGGGATCATGGCCTTGACCGGGGATCCTGACGGACCGCCAAAACGGGCGGGGATATCGACGATCGATATCAGCACCGGATTGCTCGCCTATATCGGTATCACGACCGCGCTACTCGCCCGCAGCCTGGGGCGATGTGAAGGGCAGCATGTACGAGTCTCGTTGCTCGAGACGAGCATGGCGTTGCTCGGGTATCACATCACCAACTACCTCGATGGCGGGAAGAAGCCGCAACGTGCGGGCTCCGGCGTTGGCCATCTTGTTCCCTACCAGGCGTTCCAGGCGGCTGACGGATTCGTTCTCGCGGGAGCGACGAATGACGAAGTGTGGCGGCGATTCAGCGAGGCAATCGGACGGCCGGAACTCGGAACCGATTCTCGCTTCGCACTTGCCGCGGACCGGGTAATCAACCGACGCGTGCTCCTCGGCATCATCGAACCGCTCTTTCTGAGCAAGACGGTTCGCGAGTGGGTTGCACTCTTCGAGCGGAACACGGTCCCCACCGCGCCGGTGCAGACCGTCGAGCAACTGGTGAGCGAACCCCAGGTTGCGCACATGGACATGCTGATACCGATGGACAGTGTCACCGGGAAAATGATTCAGTTGGTTGGCGTTCCGGTGAAGCTCTCGGAAACTCCCGGCACTCCCGGCCGCCGCCCGCCCGGCCTCGGCGAGCACACCGCCGAAGTCCTTGCAGAAATGCTTCAAGTCAGCTCGTCGGAAGTCGAGCGCCTGCGCCGCGAGGGAGTGATATGAGTTCTGAAGCCGTTCTCTTCGAGCAAGTCGGGAGGGTTGCCGTTCTCACCATGAACCGGCCCGAAAACAGAAATGCGAACTCCACGCCGGAAATGGTCAACGCACTGTGCCAGGCGATCGACCGGATCAACCTGGATTCGGGGATCCACGCAGCGATCCTCACAGGAACCGGCACGGCCTACTCGTCCGGGGGCGAAGCAAAGCTGATGAGCGAGTTCACCAACTGGAATCCGGTCGAGGTTCGGCACTACTACGTTCACCACGGAATTCAGAAGTTATCGAGGGCGATGTACAGACTGGAGGTCCCGGTCATCGCGGCGGTGAACGGGCCGGCTTACGGCTCGGGCTGCGGCTCGGCGATGATGTGCGACATCCGGATCGCCTCGACGAAGGCTCGCTTCGCCCTGAACTTTGCCAAGCTTGGACTGATGGCCGGCGATGGGGGCACCTACTTCCTGACTCGCATCGTCGGCCCGGAAAAGGCCGCGGAGATGATCTTCACCGGCGACCCCATCAACGCCGATGAGGCGCTCAAATGCGGGCTGGTGTCGCGGGTGGTGACCCCTGAGAAGCTCATGGCCGAGGCCATGGCGCTTGCCGAGCGCATTGCCGTGAACTCCGGTACGGCGCTACGAATGGCAAAGCGGCTTCTGCGCGAGGCCAGCCAGGCCGCCTTCGATAGCTTCCTCGAACTGACGGTGTCGCTTCAGGCCATGGGTCACAACACTGAGGAGCACCGCCTGGCCCTCGGCAAGTTTCTTCAGAGCCTCAACAAGACTGGCGGCTGACTCCAGCATGCGCGAGCCTCTGTTTCGCACGCGAATCACCGAGCTATTCGGAATTCGGCATCCGCTGCTCTGCGGCGGGCTGATGTGGTTGGGCGACGGCCGCTACGTTGCAGCAGTGGTAAACGGCGGCGGCATGGGATTCATCACCGCCTTGGCATTCCCAGATCCCGAGGAGTTCCGCCGGCAGGTTCACCTGTGCCGGGAACTGACCGGAGGCAAGCCGTTCGGCGTCAACATCTCGGTGCCGCGTCGCCCCGGATACAAGGAGCGCGTGGCTCGCCACATCGACATAACGATTGAAGAGCAGGTGCGATTTGTCGAGACCGCAGGAGGCAGCCCGGACTGGTTCATCGATCGCCTGAAGGCGGCGGGTTGCGTGGTCATCCACAAGGTGCCCGGGATCAAGTATCTGGCTTCGGCCGAGCGCCTTGGTGTCGACGCGGTCAGTCTCATTGGGGCGGAGGCGGGAGGACATCCAGGGATCGTGTTGATGGGCACCATGGTGCAGGGTGCGCAGCTTCGTGAAGCGACGTCACTGCCGTGCGTCATCGGAGGTGGTATCGGCGCCGGTCGTCAACTGGTCGCCGCGCTGGCCTTGGGGGCGGACGGAGTGCTGATGGGCTCACGGATGCTGGCGAGCACCGAAATGTGGTCGCACCCGGAATACAAGCGCCGAGTCGTCAGTGGCGATGGCACGGACAGTCGCCTCTGCATGCTCACGTTCAAGGACACGCATCGTGTTCTGGCCAACGAGTCGTCGGACGCCGTGGCAGCGCTTGAAGCAGCAGGTGTCAGGGACATCGAGCAGTATCGGGAGCACATTGACGGCCGTCTCACCCGACGCGCATACGAAACCGGCGACTTCAAGCGGGGGATGATCGACTACGGGCAGGCGGTCGCATTCGTCGACGAGATCGAGTCGGTAGAGGCAATCTTTGATCGAATCATCGACGACGCAAGGCGCTCCCTCGCACGGCTAGATGAGGTGACGGTGGAGCGACAAGACAACGCAAGAGGGAGACAGCCAGATGAAGCACGCAGCGCTTGATGTGTTGGGCAATGGTGCATTCCGGGCTCGGCGCGGGGTCGCCCTCGGGCTGGCATCGGTCTTCGTGGCCCTGCTGGGTGGGCTGGGTGCGAACGCCAGTGCCCAGTATCCCGACAAGGTCGTCCGCGTGGTCGTCCCGTTCGGCCCGGGGGGATCGACCGATGCGGTCGCGCGCACGGCGTCGCAGCGGCTGGCGGAGTACTGGGGCAAACCCGTCATCGTCGAGAACAAGCCCGGCGGCAACGGCACTGTCGGAACGGCGGGCGTTGCGAAAGGACCCGCAGACGGCTACACGATCCTGATGGGGGTCTTTGCGCACGCTGTCATCGAGAGTCTGTACAAGACCACGCCGTACAAGCTGGAGCGCGACTTCATTCCCGTGATCGAGATCGGGAAGACACCGCAACTCCTTCTCGTCCATCCCAGCGTTCCGGCCAGTAACGTCAGCGAACTGATCGGATTGCTCAAGGCGCAGCCCGGAAAATTGAACTTCGGGTCGGGTGGAAACGGGTCTGCCTCGCACATGGCTTCCGAACTGTTCCTCGCCATGTCCAAGACCTCTGCGGCCCACGTTCCCTATAAGAGTTCGGGCCAGGCCCTGAACGATCTGGCAGGCGGACAGATCCAGTTCATGTTCGATTCGGTCTTCACGTCGCTCCCGCTCGTAAAGGCAGGCCGACTCAAAGCGATCGGGGTTTCAACGGCTCGACGGACCAATCTTGTTCCGGACATCGCAACCGTCTCTGAGAGCGGGATACCGGGGTACGAATCATCAGTCTGGTTCGGCTTCTTCGTTCCTACCGGGACGCCCAAGGAGATCGTTGCGAAATTGAATACAGACCTCGCCGCGACCTTGAAGGCACCTGCTGTTCGCGAAGTGCTCCTCGGTCAGGGTCTGGAAGTCGTGGCAGGGACCCAGGACGAGTTCGCAGCGACGGTCAAGGGCGAGGTCGATAAGTGGCGAACGGTGATCGAGCAAAACGGCATCAAGGCCGACAACTAGGCGCGCCCCGTCCCTTGCGGATCATGGTTCCCTGGCCATCGCTCGTGCCAGCACGCCAAGCACGCAAGGCGTGGGACGACAGGTGCACGCCACCCCCACCCGAGGTGTGCGGTCTGCAGAGCGGGTGCCAGGGGCTGGTCTGCTAATCGCCAGGTCGCGCTGGAGTCTTTCATGGGCAAGCTGCTCGGCAGTGGCGTGCTGATTGTCTGGGTGGACCTCGACCCCGCGGTCGAAAGCCTCGCCGATCGCTGGTACGTCACCGAGCACCTGCCAGAGCGCATCTCGGAGGCCGGTTACCTTCGTGCCCGCCGCTATCGGGCCCTAGCAGGGGGCCCCGCCTACATGTCCGTATTCGAGGCAGCCACGCCCGATGCGCTGGCCAGCGATGGCTATCGCCGCATCACTGCGACTATCAGTCCGCTGTCGCAGCGCATTCGCGCAGGGTTCCGGCGCTGCATACGTTCAACGCACCACAGGATCGCGTCTGCTGGAGGCGCGAGCGGCGGGATCATCCTCTGCGTCCGGCTCGATTTCGCGGATTCGACTCAGCGTAGTGCTTTTGTGCAGTGGGCAGAGCGCTCGCTTGCGACCTGGGTCGCTGCTCATGGCGCCATTCTTGCGGCGCACGCTCTGGCGCCGGCGCGCGACGTTCGCGAGCGCATGGACAGTTTTCGTGCCAGCGGGCAACAGGATGAATGGGCCGATGGCGTCTTGCTCATTGAACTCAGCCGGCCGCAGGACGCGGAGGGCGACCTGCTGCGCGCGCTGAGTCCAGAGGCGCTCGCCGCCGCCGGCATGCACGCGCGAACGATAACGACTGCCGTTTATCAGTTGATGGTCGAGTTTTCCACCGCTTGATCGGTCGTTGTTCTCAGGAAGGTCATCCACATGAGACGAGGAGACATCAGATGCCAATCCACGTGACGAGTGAAGGACGGCGCAGTCTGCGCTGGGCAACGGTTTCGCTGGCTGCGGTCGGTCTGCTTCTCGCCGCGCTCGCGCCCCAGGGAAGCCATGCACAGCAGGGATGGCCAAACCGCCCGATCAAGTTGGTCATACCGTTTCCTGCGGGAGGGGCGACGGACACGCTCGGGCGCGTGCTGGCGCAAGCACTCGAAGCAGGTATCGGGCAGCCGGTCGTCGTCGACAACCGCCCCGGCGCGGCCGGGGCCATCGGTTCGAGCGCAGTCGAGAAATCGGCGCCCGATGGGTACACCCTGCTGCTGGGAACCAGTTCCACGCACTCGATCCTGCCGCATCTGGCCAGCAAGCCGCCATACGACGCGATCAACGACTTCACGCCGATCGCGCAGGTTGCCGAGGGTGCAAGCCTGCTGGTGGTCGCGCCTTCACTGCCGGCGACGACGCTGGCCCAGCTGATTGCATACGGCAAGGAGAATCCCGGCAAGCTCAGCTACGGGTCCTCGGGCATCGGCTCGATCCCGCATCTGAATGGCGCGTACTTCGGCGGGCTGGCGGGCATTCAGATCACGCACGTGCCCTACAAGGGCTCGTCGCTGGCGTACCCCGACCTGAAGGCGGGTCGTGTCGACCTGATGGTGGACTCGATCGTCAGTGCGCTGCCGCAGGTACGCGGGGGCACGGTCCGGGCGCTGGCGATCACCAGTACGAGACGCAGTTCTCTGGCGCCGGAGATCCCGACCCTCGCTGAGTCGAGCCTGCCCTCGTTCCAGAGCACCG
>Ga0209253_10003492_pt1 | contig 13825 bp, 11 predicted proteins | sample FrelakmetBRP12BR_FD_187145 | JGI IMG/M metagenome (GOLD analysis project Ga0209253, IMG submission 187145) | Freshwater lake sediment microbial communities from the University of Notre Dame, USA, for methane emissions studies - BRP12 BR (SPAdes)... | ecosystem: Environmental > Aquatic >...
ACGAGGCATCTGGAGATGGTGCGCTCCATTGGGGCAGAACACGTCATCGACTGCATCGTGTCAGCAAGAGTGAGACAAATCAAGGGCCCAAGTTAAGACGCACTTCCACGGCCTCGCCGACCAGGAGGCACGCCGCTCCAGTGGTACCCGGACTGGTGCACCTGCAAACTTCAGGGCTGAGCCCGTGGACCTTACGGCTACGAGTCATCTGTTGTCGCGAAAGCTATCAAGACGAATGGACCGTGAGGTCAGGGGCGCGAGGAGTCGTCACGTCAGTTCACATCCGTGAGGTCGGAGGTTCGAGCCCTCTCGCGCCCACCAGATCGACACCCCTGTCCTCATGGTTGGCCTGCAGAGGGAACCGTGAGGACTGTTCTTTCCCCGGGCTTTCGCCCGCGCCGACCGCGGACCTCACGGCCGTGGGTCACTCGGTGCCACGGAGGCTACGAAGACCACCGGACCGTAAGGTTGGCGGCAGAGAGTGTCGTCGAGTCAGTTCACATACGTAGGATCGAGGGCCGGCCGCGCTTGGAGATCCCTGGTGCGAAGTGAAAAGGGCAGCGGGCCGGCGCCAGCCGGGCGTCCCAGCCCGAACGGGGGGTCGAGTTCCCTCGCGCCCACCACATCGACACCTCTATCCTCATGGTTCGCCCGCGGAGGGAACCGCGAGGACTTTGCTCACAAAGGGATTTCGCCCAACCAACATGTGGGGGTTGTCCAGCCGTCGGCACGCGTGTAGAGTACGGATCCCGCGCCGGACCCATTTCCGACCGTCGGGCATACGTGCGGCCGTCAGGAGTCGGACGTCGTCCCGTCAATGGAGCAAGCATGGATCGTGACGTTGGTGGCGGCGGCAGCCGGGCTCACCCAGGCCCTCACCGGCTTCGGCTCAGCCCTTGTGTCGATGGCGTTGCTGCCGCCTCTGCTGGGTTTGCGGGCGGCCGCACCGCTGGTCGCCTTGATGGCCGGGACGATCGAGATCGGCCTGCTCATCCGCTACAGGCAGGCGCTTCGGTTTGCAGCTGTCCGCTGGCTCGGGGCGGCCTTGATCGTCGGGGTCCCTGTCGGCCTGATCGGACTGCGCGCTGTCCCCGAACGGCTGGCCCTGACGATCCTCGGTCTCGTCCTGTGCGGCTATTCGGCGTACGCCTTCTTCAACCCCCAGCTTCCTGAACTGCGCTCGCGGATCTGGGCCCCACTGCTCGGGTTTCTTGCCGGCGCGCTGGGCGGTGCGTACAACACGTCGGGTCCGCCTCTGGTCATCTACGGCCACAGCCAGCGCTGGTCCACCGACGAGTTCAAGGGCAATCTGCAAGCGCTATTCCTGGTCAGTGATGTGATCGTCGTGCTCGGTCACCTCGCCGCTGAGGGTTACACACCCGGGGTCTTGACGGGCTACGTCTGGGCACTCCCCGGGCTTGTCCTTGGCGTGGCCCTTGGCCTAGCGCTTGAACGCCAACTCAACCCGGCCGTCTTCCGCCGCTTGGTCCTGATCCTCTTATTCGCGATGGGGATCCGTCTGCTCCTGGGGTAGGCACCTGTCAGCCATTCCCCCGGCGCTGCGGGAGCATGGCCGACTAGGTGTTGCCCGCGCATGTCTTCGAAAGGGAAGGGAAAGCGGTGACCAAGGCGGCGGCGGTGGGGCCGGGCGCCGGAAGGCGATCCGGGACGGTGAGGGGGGATGCTGAGCCGGCACGGCTTCCTCACAGGGAAGCATGCGGTCGATCTGCTCGTCGGTGCTTTCCAGTCCCCTGATGGGGCAGCGCCCTAGGCGGCGATTCGCTTTTCGACCATCTCTGCCAGTCTGAGCGAGTATGCCATGGCATCGAGCGGCCAGCGCGCCGTGACCAGCCGCCCATCCTGGACCACAAACGGCATCAGCATGGCCGGGGTGCTCTTGAAGTCCCGGGGATCCCGCAACACGGCGCGCACTTCATCCGCCACATAGCACGGGTAGGTCCGGTAGCGCCGGCCAAGCAGCCAGAACGTCAACACGTAGCCGGCCGTCTCCAAGTCTTTGGTCAGGGCCGTGACCCTGGATCCGTACAGGATGCTCTTGCCCGTGTCGGGATCGATCGCCCGGGCCAGCACCAGCACGCCATGGCAGATCGCCCCGACCACTTTGTCCTGCTTCCAGAGTTGAACCATTTTCGACTGGAGAACCGGGCTCTCCAGGTACGGCCTCATCCCGGGGGCATGGCCGCCGGTCAATGAGACGGCGTCGAATTGTGCTGGGTCGATGTCAGCGTACCGTATCGGATGCCGACAAGCCTCGCTCCGCGCCATCGCCTGGTAGGCGGCCAGTCCTTTCGGCCCCGCACCGAGCGGGCCTCGCAGAATCCCCATGAGCAGACGGTGGTCAGCGGCGGGAGCCGCTCCGTTCTCAGTGGCGAAGACCACCTCCCAGCCTCGTCGGGAGCACACATGCCATGGCGTGGCCGATTCGGTGGGGTCGAAATCCCCGTCCGGCAACGGGATCAGAATCCTGGGCTTCTCGGCCATGGCGCACCTCCGCACGTCCCTGAATGGTAGCCTGAGGATGGCCTCTCGGCTACAATCTTGGTGCCCGCCGATCCGCCCTGTGCTGCACTGGACACGCCGGCCATGGCTTCTGCCAACCAGCGGTATGAGACCCTGCGCGACGTGTTTCGAGGCAAGCGGCTGCCGCTTGCCTTCATCGACTTGGAGGCCTTCGACGCCAACGTAGCCCATGTGGTCGATCGGGCACAGGGCAGCGGCAAGACCGTGCGCCTTGGCACCAAGTCTGTCCGCTGCGAGCCCCTCCTGCGCCGCATCATCCAAGCCAGCGAGGTCTATCGGGGCTTCCTCACCTACACCGTCGAAGAGACAAAGTACCTGGCGGACAAAGGCCACGATGACTTCCTCGTAGCCTATCCTACAGTCCAGCCGTCTGACCTGGCCCTGCTGGCCCGCTTGACGCGCCACGGGAAGCGGATCACCGTCATAGTGGACTCTCTCGCCCACTTGACGGCCCTCTCCGCCGCCGGCTCGAAGGTGGGCGTGACGCTCTCAGCGTGCCTCGAAGTGGACCTGGCCTATCGGCCTCTTCCGGGGGTTCACCTTGGCCTGCGTCGCAGCCCTGTTCGGACACCGGCGCAGGCGGTGGAACTGGTCAGGCGGGCGCAGGGCTTGAGCGGCGTGCGCCTCGACGGCCTGATGGGCTACGAAGGCCATATCGCCGGCACCAACGACGCGGTGCCGGGCAAGGCCTTGACGAACGCCCTGCTGCGCGCCGTCAAGGCCGCCTCGGTGCGAGAACTCACCCGGCGGCGGGGCGCTGTCGTCCGGGCCCTCCGAGAAGCGGGCGTGGAGTTGAGACTCATCAATGGGGGCGGCAGCGGCAGCCTGATCTCGACCCTGCAGGACCCGTCCGTCACCGAAGTCACCGTCGGCTCGGGCTTCTTCGCGCCGGCCCTGTTTCATCACTTCGCCCAGGTCAGCTACCAGCCCTCGGCGTACTTTGCCTTGCAGGTCGTGCGCAAGCCTGCCCAGGACATGATCGCCTGCGCAGGCGGCGGTTATGTGGCCTCTGGCCCGACTGGATCGGAAAAGGCCCCCCTGCCCGTGATGCCCGTTGGATTGCGCTTCTTGCCACTGGAAGGCGCGGGGGAAGTCTCGACGCCATTGATCCTGCCACAGGACTGCCCCGACCTGAACCTGGGCGACCCTGTGTTCTTCCAGCACGCCAAGGCGGGTGAGCTCTGCGAGCGGTTCAATGAACTGTATCTGGTTCAAGGCGGTGAGATCGTCGACTCCGTCCCGACCTATCGAGGGGAAGGCATGAACTTCATGTGATCCGGGGTGGGTGGTGCGGGGCGCGCGCGAGACGCTCTCCACTCCGCATGCCGAGGATCGATGCCAAAGGAGGCTGCATGAAACGCACGGCGAAGCACATCACGTACTCGATGGGGAACTTTGCCAACACCATCGCCTATCAGGTGTTCGGCAACCGCATTCAGTTCTACTACGTGGACATCCTGGGGTTGAATGCCGCCACAGCAGGCGTGTTGTGGACCATCTACGGCCTGTGGAACGCCGTCAACGACCCACTGATGGGCCAGGTCTCCGACCGCACCCGTACCAAGATGGGACGGCGTGTCCCCTACGTCATGTTCGGCGCCATACCGCTGGGCATTTCGTTCTTCTTCCTATGGACCCCGGTCCAGCAGCCGGCCTGGGTGCTGGCGGCCTACTTCCTGATGATCCTGTTCATCTTCGATACGCTCTACAGCCTGACGATCATCGCCTACAACGCCCTCTTCCCCGAGGTCGCCCCCACCGTTCGCGACCGCGTGGACCTCTCGGCCACACGTGAGATCCTGGCCACGATCGCTTTGCTGATCTCCTACATCCTCGCCCCCATCATTGCCGAAGAAGTCGGCTACATCACGATGGGCGCCATCATGGGCGGTCTGATCGGCCTGGGCTACCTGATCGCCATGATCGGCGTGAAGGAGAACCCGATCGACGATAAGGAGGTTCAGCTTGGGCTGGGCGCTTCGCTCAAGATCGTCCTGTCCAGCAAGCCCTTCCTGTGGTTCCTGGGCGCCAATGTTTCCAAGGAGTACATCTGGCTGGTGCTGGGGGCGATGCTGCCGTTCTGGCGCAAGTACGCGCTCGGCATTCAGGCCCCCATCAGCGTCTTCGGCACCACGCTCGGGCCCGGCGATGCGGAGGCCGTGCTGCTCGGCCTGCCCATTCTGTTGACCATCCCCTCCCTCCTGATCTGGCGGCCGATCGTTCTACGCCTTGGCTACCGCCGGACCTGGATTATCGCCGCCCTGTCTTTCATTCCCGGCCTACTTCTGACCGGCCTGGCCCACGATTTCACCAGCGGGCTGATCGGCACGCTGCTGATCTGCCCCGGCCTGGCGGGCTCGATGATCATGCCCTTCCCGGTCATTTCCGAGGTCATTGATGATGACGCCCAACGGGAAGGCGGCTATCGCCGTGAGGGCATCTTCTTCGGGATGAATGGCGGCATCACCAAACTTGCCTTCTCGGCCCAGGGCGTCCTGTTTGCCTCGATCATGTCGGCGGCAGGCTACGTGGCGGGCCAGGCAGCCCAAACCGCGAGTGCCGTCAATGGCATACGCTTCCTGATCGGGGGCACGCCGATCGTCGCCTCGCTGCTCGTCGTCTTGTGCATGTGGCGCTACCCGCTCGGACGCCAAAGCCATCGGTAGATCCCAAGGAGAACCTGCCATGCAAGAAACCACTCGACTCATCTGGTTGAAGCGCACGCTCCTCGTCAAGATCCTCGTGGTCGCCCTGATGTGGGGGCTGCCCAGCTGGATCGCACCCGCCGGGGTGCTCAAGCTCTTCGGCGTCGAGATGCCCGCCGATCCGTTCTACATGCGCATCTTCGGCGGCGTACTGATGGGGCTCGTCTTCCTGTACTGGCTCGCCTACAGGAACCCGGTCAAGAACCGCGACATCATCCGCTACGCGGTGGTCGACAACACGCTTTCGTTCCTGACCATCCTGGGTGTGGGGCTGACGACCGGCATCCGCAATCCGGTGATCTGGGTGTCGGCCGTGCTCGTGGCTCTCTTCGCTGTCGCGTTCTACGTCCTGATGCCGAAGCCCGTCTAGCGATCGTTGACCATCCGTGCGGGCCCTGAGAGGAGGTCCAAGCGGCCGATGCGGAGTCGCTGACCAACGCGTCCCCCACCAGGATCCGTGGGGGCGGATGACGGCGGTCGCTCGCAACGGCGCTTGACGCGACATGCTTGAACACGCCCTGGAGTACGCCCGCGCCAACCGCGCCGCGCACCTCGACGCGCTGTGTGACTGGGTCCGCATCCCCAGTGTGTCGGCCTTGCCGGAGCACGCAGCCGACGTCCACCGAGCGGGGGAATGGGCCGTCGACCGACTGCGTGAACTGGGCCTTCACCGGGCGGAGATGGTGGATACCGCCGGGCACCCCATTGTGTACGCCGAGTGGATGGGAGCGCAGGCTCCGACGCTGCTCATCTACGGCCACTTCGACGTCCAGCCCGTGGACCCGATCGACGAATGGAAGCGTCCGCCGTTCGAGCCGAGGCTCGAGGGTGATTCCCTGTATGGGCGGGGCACGTCCGACGACAAGGGGCAGGCGTTCGCCGTCCTCGCCGCCCTGGAGTCCTACCTGAAATCCTCAGGAAGGCTCCCCGTCAATGTCAAGGTCCTGCTGGAGGGCGAGGAGGAGATCACTAGCCCGCATCTGCCTCCGTTCCTTCGCGACCACACCGTGCAGCTGAGCGCGGACGCCATCCTGATCGCCGACCAGGACATGCTCGACCCTCAGCATCCGGTGGTGATGTACGGCGTGCGCGGAAACTTGTACGTCGAGATCGAGGTGCGTGGCCCGGCGTCCGACCTGCACTCCGGTACCTTCGGCGGGGCGGTCGATAACCCGTTCAATGTGCTGGTCCGCCTTCTGGCGAGCCTGCAGGACGGTAGCTCGCGCCGCGTGCTCATCCCGGGCTTCTACGACGCCGTCCAACCGCTAAGCGCTGCGGAGCGCGCCCTCCTGGCGCAGGCGCCGATCACGGATGAGGTTGGGCTCTACCTGACCGGCGCCCCGGCGCTGGGCGGCGAGGAAGGCTTCCTCCTGGCCGAACGGATCAGTGTTCGTCCGACGCTGGAGGTGCACGGCATCGTGGGAGGCTTCACCGGCACGGGCCAGAAGACGGTCATCCCGGCGAAGGCGGTCGCCAAGGTCAGCATGCGCCTGGTCCCCGACCAGGAACCGTTCGCGATCGCCGCCCTGCTGGAAGCCCATCTGCGGCGTGTGGCTCCCCCAACGGTGAACTGGGAGCTGCGCGTCATGGGCACGGCGAGGCCCGCTCTCATCGACTTCGGCGCCCCCGCCGTTCAGGCCGCCGCCCAGGCCTACGAGCGCGGCTTCGGCCACCCTCCCGTCTACTTGCGCGGCGGAGGCTCGCTCCCCATCGTCCGGGACATGATCGATAGCCTCAGTCCAGCAGGCGGTGAGATCCCTGTCGTGATGATCGGCTTCGGCCTGCCCGATGACCGAACGCACGCCCCGAACGAGAAGTTCCATCTGCCGAACTTCTATCGGGGCATCCAGACGGTCATCCACTACCTGGACATTCTGGCGTCGCGGCCCCGAATCGGCCCGAAGATCCCGCCGACGACGCCGACGTGAAGCCATCCACCTTGTGTCCGGAAGCGCCGGTCGCGGGCTGGGAACCCACAGCCTCGAGGCCTTGAGGCCTGCGCGGCCAGACTCCGCGGGGATCCCGCCCCGCGGTGCGAAGTTCACAGGAGGTCCGATGCAAATCCCGGAGAAGGGCCTGTCGAAAGACCAGATCCTCGGGACCTTGCAGGCGTTCAAGTCCCGCGACATGGACTGGAAGTCAGGCATGGTGTGGTGTTATGTGTACAACCCGGGCGACGAGACCGCCGAGGTGGTGCGCCAGGCCTACCTCATGTTCCTGACGGAGAACGGCCTCGATCCGTCCGTGTTCCCTTCACTGCTCAAGTTGGAGACCGACGTCGTGCGCATGGTCGCCACGCTGTTGCGCGGCGACGAAGGCGTCGTCGGCCACCTGACCACAGGCGGCACCGAAAGCATCATGCTGGCGGTCAAGACCGCCCGCGACAAGGCCCGGGCCGAGCATCCCGAGATCACCCAGCCCGAGATGGTCCTGTCGAGGACGGTTCACGCCGCCTTTCACAAGGCAGCCCACTACCTCGGTCTCAAGCCGGTCGTCACCGCCATCGACGCGCACACCTTCCGCACAGACGTCGACGCCATGCGCGCCGCCATTACCCCAAACACCATCCTGCTGGTTGCCTCGGCGCCAAGTTACTCGCAAGGAGTGATCGACCCGATCGCGGCCATCGGCAAGCTGGCGCAGGAGAGGGGCCTGCTCTTCCACGTGGACGCCTGCGTCGGCGGGCTTCACCTCTCGTTCATGCGCAAGCTGGGCTACGAGCTGCCGGTCTTCGACTTCACCGTCCCGGGCGTGACGTCCATCTCGGTCGACCTGCACAAGTACGGCTACGCGGCGAAGGGCGCCTCGGTCATCCTGTACCGCGACAAGAGCCTGCGCAGGTACCAGATCTTCGCCTGCACCGACACGACCGCCTATACGCTGATCAACCCGACTGTGCTCAGCTCCAAGTCGGGCGGTCCTATGGCCGGGGCCTGGGCGATCCTGAACTACCTCGGCGACGAGGGGTACATGCGCATCGTCCAGACCGTGCAGGAAGCCACGAAGCGCTTGATCGACGGCATCAATGCCATCCCCGGCCTGCGCGCTCTCGGCCAGCCGGACATGTGCATGTTGGCGTTTGCCTCGGACAGCGTCAATGTCTACCAGCTGGCCGATGAGATGCACAAGCGCGGCTGGTACCTGCAGGGTCAGTTCTCCACGCCGCAGACCCCGCGCAGCCTGCACCTTTCCGTCAGCTACGGGACGGTCCACAAGGTGGATGCCATGCTGGCGGACTTGCGAGAGTGTCTGGATGTCGTCAAGGCCAGGCCGATGAACACGCAGGGCATTCGCGATTTGGTGTCGCAGTTCCTGTCCAACCCCAGCCCCGAGGCGTTCCAGGGCCTGGCACAGATGGCGGGGATCGCGGGCAAGGACCTGCCGGAGGAGATGGCGGTCATCAACGAGGTGCTGGATGCCTTGCCGGATGGGATGGCGAACAGCGTGCTGATCGACTACTTCAACGATCTGTACGCATGAGGGCCCGGAGAGTGGCCATCGGATCCCCATGTAGACCCTTCGGCTTCCACGCGTGGGGTGTCATGACGGATGCCAAGACAGCCAACCCGTAAGGTCCAAGGTAGGGGGATTGACCGAGTTAGTTCACATCCGTGAGGTCGGAGGCCGTTCGCCCTCGGAGATCCCTTGAGCGAAGCGAAAGGGGCGGCGGGCGCCGGCCCGAACGGGGTCGAGCCCTCTCGCGCCGACCAGATCGACACCCCTGTCCTCACGGTCAGCCCGCCGAGGGAACCGTGAGGACAGCTCTTTTCCACGGGGATGTCACCCGCGCCGAGGGCGAACCTCATTCCGCACGTCGTCAGACCAGATGGGTGTGCCACTTGCTGAGACACACTCCTCCGCCCCAGTCTGGCGAATGGCCGAGGAGAAGGAGAGCGTGGAAGCCGCCGCCGCGACGGTCCGCCGGGTGACAGGCAGGGTGTAACGGCGCAGGAGAAGGTCCGAATCGTCCTTGAAGGGCCGCGAGGCGATGTGGGTCGTAGGCCTGCTGGGAGGGGCCAGGGAAAGTTGCTCACCCTCTCCGAGGCCGCCGTAGCCCCGGGCACCCTCGTTGTGTCGTGGTTTACTCTGATAGCACAGGAATACTCCACGACAGGGTCCTCGGGCGACTGGCAATGCTTAGCCATCGGGAAAGACGACAGCGACTCTCCGAACTTGCAGCAACGCAGGCTGGCGACTTCACCGCCGCCCAGGCCCGGGAGATCGGATACGACTCTAGGACCCTCTGGCACCACGTCAAGACGGGCTAACTGGAGCGTGCGAGCCGCGGCTTCTATCGCCTTGCCGAATTCCCGGCACTCTCGCATGAGGATGTAACCGCGGCGTGGGTGAAGACAGGCCCCGACCCAGCCACCGTGTCGCACCAGACGGCGTTTGCTCTCTACGACCTCGCTCCCATTCGACAGCGCGGTATCCATCTCGCTGTCCAGCGCGAGCATCGGCCCTACAAGGGCCAGGCTCGTCTGCCCGGCATTCAGGTGCATACCACCAGCCGGCCCTTTGATGCGGGCGAGGTGGCCCAGAGGTTCGGCGTCAAGGTGACTTCCCCGGCCCGCTTGATCGCCGATGCCGCTGAGGCGGGAACCTATCCCAGCGCCATCCGCGAAGTGATCGGTAGAGCGTTGCAGCAAGGCCGGCAAACCGAAAGGGACCTGCGCCAGGCTGTGCAGGGCCGGCCCAAGCGCGTGCGTGACCTTGTTGCCCTCCCCCGTGTATACTCACCGGCTGACAAGCGAGGAGAGACAGGCGTGATCCACCTCATCCGATCACTGGCCAGCCGACAGCAGGTCGTTGAGATGCAGGACGCCCTGGAGACCTACATCAAGCTGGCGGTCGACGTCCGGCGTGAGATCCTGGCCGGGGGCGGTATCATGCACGCAGACTGTGAGGCGATACTCCTACAGGATGGGAGCCAGCAGGACGATGTGTGGGGTGCCGACTGGGATCCCGGCGCTCAGGTGCTCGCATTCGGAGCCCTCATCAATATCCGCCCGAGGCAAGACAATCCCTCCATGGAGATCCTCGCTTCCGACATCCGGGATGCAGTGTCCAGAGTCGTCCGGAAGCTCCTTGCCGGCACATGAGGAACTGGGCAGCCATCCGAGAGCGCTACCTACACGACGGACTGCCCACTCGCTTGGGCGGGCTAGCCGCGAATCTGGTCCGGATCAAGTCCTTTGCCGATCAGAATGGCAGCCACGAGGTTGTCGCGAGCCTGATCGAGGAGAGCAAGTTCCTCATCGAATGGACTGCCGGGGAGATCGAAGTCGAGAGGGCAGCGGAGTTGGTCGCGCTGCAGGTTGAGCTCGCGGGCTGGCAGCTGCGCTGGCCGCGCATCGGCGGCGATACCCAAGCGCGCAGCCGCGTCGCCCAGGAAGCAGCGAACTGGTCGGACCGCGTGATGGGAATGTCGGGGCTTCTGCGCTGATCCCGTTCCGCCGGCAACAACCATCGAGGTCTAGCGGGATTGCCGCAGGTGGACCGAGACCTACGGGCCGGAAGCGATCCAGAGACGCTCGACCTGCTGGCAGGTTTGCCCGAGGCATAGATCCTTCGCGGGCCTGTGTCCGTTGTTGCCCCAGGCGTTCTCGGAGCAAGCGCCCTTGGCCCTCGCGCATTGCTCAGAGAGCGCGTGTCAACGCGCAACCCATGCCGGCCTATCCTGGCCGCGTCCAATCCACAAGCACTAACCGTTGCAACCAGCGAGGAATCCTGAAGGCGTCCTCGCGACTCATCGTAGACCTCACGGCTAGGAGCTGTCTGATGTCGCGATGGTTATCAAGACAGCCAAACCTTAGGGTCCGCGGTAGGGGGATTGACCGAGTTGGTTCACATCCGTGAGGTCGGAGGCCGTTCGCCCTCGGAGATCCCTTGAGCGAGGCGAAAGGGGCGGCGGTCGCCGGCCCGAACGGGGTTCGAGCCCTCTCGCGCCCGCCAGATCGACACCGCCGTCCTCATGGTTGGCCCGCAGAGGGAACCGTGAGGACAGCTGTTACTGCGAGGATCCCGCCCGCGCCGACCGCGGACCTTCCGGGTGCAGGCCGTGGGTTCCGCTCTCGCCAGACCCGGGGGAATCCCAAGAGCGAGCGCCTACTTCCTTCCTTGCGGGCACCTCGCCGGATGACCGTTGAGGTCCAGGACGGGAAGCCCGCACGTGTTCGTCAGGCCCTGCTATCCGGCGCGGTGAAGCGGCGGACCTCTACTTCGAGAGGGCCAAGGAGGTTCTGACGAGGCGAGAGGAGATCAAGCGCAAAACCCTGGGGACCCGGCGTCAGCAGCGCACCCAGATTCTGCGGGCCGCCCCCTGACCGCCGAGGCCGCCGAAGTGAGTATTCACTCCGAACCCCAATCGGGCTCGCTTTGCCTGACACGATACAGTCAGAACCTTGAGGGAGATGTTGTATCTGTTCGACCGATGATGGCATGTCCATTGTGCTAGACTATGAGCATGGGTGCCCTGTATTCCGACACTGCTCCCAAGGTGGAACAACTCCAAATCGAACTCATCCGGCGTATGCCGGCGTGGAAGAAACTCGCATTGCTCGCCGATCTGAACGAAACCGTCAGGGCCTTTGCCATCAGCGGCATCAAGCAGCGCCATCCGGAAGCTACTCCTGAGAGGATTCGACGCTTGTTGGCAGAACTGATGTTGGGGCCAGAACTCGCCAGCAGGGTATATGACCGTCCTGGGTAGTTCCGTAAGGGTGACCTTGCTCGTCACGGATGCCTTTCAAGAACTGGGTGTGCGGTATGCCGTGGGCGGCTCGCTCTCTAGTTCACTTCACGGCATGATGCGTTCCACGCTGGATGTGGATATCGTCGCTGACATGCGTCCGGAGCATATCCAGCCACTGGTTGCCGTCCTCTCCCCCGAGTTCTATGTTGACCACGAAATGATGCGGGATGCAATCGAGAACCACGGCAGTTTCAATCTCATCCACTACGAAACAGCATTCAAGGTGGATGTGTTCCTCCCGAAGCCGCGTCCATTCGACCAAGTGCAGTTGGAGCGCCGCGCACCGGCCACCGTCGCGACCGATCCCGAACGCAGCCTGTACGTGACCAGCGCTGAAGATGTCATCCTGTCGAAACTGGAATGGTATCGCATGGGTGGCGAAGTGTCTGACCGGCAATGGCGGGATGTTCTCGGTGTGCTGAAGACAAGAGCCGGCGGAATTGACCTGGACTACCTGCGTCACTGGGCGGAGGAACTCGGAGTCAGTGAGCTGCTCGACCGAGCTCTAACCCAGTCAATAGCGTGATTGTCTTGTCCAAGGGCCTCTTGCAGGATGACGCTCAATCCGAGACCTTCGTGCTATAGGGCCGGAATCCAGTCGACTGTGGCTGAATCCGCGATCCGTAGGCTCCCTGACCCGACGACCGCGAAGCTTCCTCGAATCGGCCGACCTTGGGGTCACTGATCTGCGGACTGTGATTGCGTCTGCCAGCCCGGAGGCCGCTGGTTTCCACCGGCCTGCAGCTGGGGCTAGCTGGCCCTGCAACCGATCCTGCCCGGAATGCCGCTTCCATGTGCTCCCGTAGAGCCAGTTGACCACGCCAATGGACCCTGGAAACATGCGCAATTGGGCACTGACTTGCGCCATGAAGTGAGACCAGTAGAGGGGTCTTGAAAAGGCGCCGTATGCCTTGCGGGGGGCAGGCTCGCTGGCCAACCGCAGGCCGGTTGCGCGAGCCCCCCATCAGGCCAGTACTGGGCACCTCATTGCGGTGACGCTCAGCCGGCGCGTGCCGCCTCGACGTCGGTCTTGATCCGCTCCAGCCGCGTGGCCTCGGCCTTCTGCTCCTGCATCGTTGCCGCCAGCCCTTTCATCTTCTCTTGGAGTGGCTCCCCATCATCTTTGGCTGCCTGCGCCGCCCACAGCCCTCACAACGGCTCCGTGCCTTCGTTCAGGATCGACAGGTAACGGTCGTAGGCGAAGACGCGATTCCGGCGCTGGCCGGTGAGTTCGCGCACGATGCCCAATTGCGTCAAGGCGTCCATGCCTTTGGCCGCGCTGGGAAAGGAGATGCCGGCCCGGTCGCGCACGTGATTGAGTGTGACCAAGGGGCGCTGGCAAAGGACGCCGAAGACGCGCAGTGTCGTGGCGGCAATCCGGCCCAGCTCCTGCACGCGCTGTCTGTCTTCGTCAAACAGACCGACCAGCCGCCGGGCGGTGTCGACTGCTCCAGCTGCAACGTGCTCCACCCCTTCCAGGAAGAAACCCACCCAGGCCTCCCACTCGCCCTCAAGGCGCACCCGGTCGAGGAGCCGGTAGTACTCAGCACGGTGCTGCTTGAAGTACAGGCTCAGATACAGCAGAGGCCGGGTGAGGACTCCGTTGTGGTGAAGGATGAAGGCGATGAGCAGCCGCCCGATCCGGCCGTTTCCGTCGAGGAACGGATGGATGGTCTCGAACTGGACGTGCACCAGCGCGGCCCTCACCAGCGCAGGGTAGGGCGTCTTCTCTTCGTGCAGGAACCGCTCCAGGGCGGCCATGCATGCATCGACGTGTTGGGGAGGCGGCGGGACGAAGTGGGCGTTCCCCGGCCGGGTGCCGCCG
>Ga0209253_10003493_pt1 | contig 13824 bp, 6 predicted proteins | sample FrelakmetBRP12BR_FD_187145 | JGI IMG/M metagenome (GOLD analysis project Ga0209253, IMG submission 187145) | Freshwater lake sediment microbial communities from the University of Notre Dame, USA, for methane emissions studies - BRP12 BR (SPAdes)... | ecosystem: Environmental > Aquatic >...
CGCAGCGTTCGCACCGAATCTTGGGCGGCGCACGTTGGTGATCGACGTGTCCTGCGCCGATACGCGCGCCTTGCTCGCCGCGATCGAGGCGCGGGTCGGGCATCGCCGCTAACGAAAAGGGAAGCCGCTGCTGCCCCGCGGCGCGTTGTGCCTTCTCGTGGTGTGCCGACCAAAGAGAAAATCGCCTGCGCCCCGCGGCGATTTCTCAAGGATGGGGGAGCACGAGGGCGTGTGCCCTCGCGTTGCATGCAAGAGCGGCTCAAAGTGCGGAATCTGCGATCACGCCGGCGTTTGCACAAGACCTACAATACCAGTCAGTGCGTGTGATGCGAGGCTCCAAATTGAACCTAGCGCGGTGGCTGAAGGCGAGTCTCGTCGCGCTGGTCGTGCTCGCCGCGGTGGGGGCCCGGGCCGACGAGGTACCGGCGCGGCTAGAGCACGTCCGTCTGCAACTCAAGTGGCGCCACCAGTTCCAGTTTGCGGGGTACTACGTCGCGCTGGAGAAGGGCTACTACCGCGACGCCGGGCTTGACGTGACCATCGTGCCGGCGCAGCCCGGCATCGATCCGATCGACAAAGTGTTGTCCAGGGAGGCCGAGTTCGGCGTTGCCTCCTCGGAGTTGGTGCTGCGTTACGCTCGGGGCGATCCCCTGGTGGTGCTCGGCGTGATCTTCCAGCATTCGCCCCTGACCTTGTTCGCGCGGCGGGCCGCGGGGATCGAGCACGTGCACGATCTCGTGGGCAAACGGGTGGCTTTGGCGCCTTCCGAGACCGAGGTGTTCGCATACCTGCACCGCGAGCAGATTCCAGTCGCGAAGCTTCGGCTGGTGCAGCACGACTTCAGCGTCAAGAGCCTGATCGATGGCAGCGTGGACGTCCTCGCGGGCTACGACACCGACGAGAGCTACGAGCTCGAGGGTGAGCGAGAGCGGTACGCGCGCTTCTCGCCGCGGTCGAGTGGCGTCGACTTCTACGGCGATACCCTGTTCACCTCGCGGGCGCAGGTCCGGAGCGATCCCAAGCGCGTCGAGGCCTTTCGCGCTGCCAGTCTGCGTGGCTGGGAATACGTGTTCGCCCACGTCGACGAGGTCGCCGCGCTGATCCACGACAAGTACGCGCCGGGGCTACCCGTGGACAAGCTTCGGTTCGAGGCAGCACACATGCTGCCGTTCATCCAGCCGGACCTGGTCGAGGTCGGCTACAGCCACGTGGGTCGGTGGCGGCACATACTCGATGTCTACCAGGAACTCGGCATGGTGCCCCCGGGTCGGACGGCCGACCTCGGCCAGCTCCTGTACCGGCCGGAGCCGCAGGCGCTCCATGGATGGCTGATCTGGGTCATTCTCGGCAGCGGCGTGGTCGTCGCCGGTATCGGCTGGGTCGCTGTACGTTTCTACCGGCTCAGCCAGAGCCTGCGCGGGCAGCTCGAGGCGAACCAACTGCTCCAGGAACAGCTGCGGGAGCTCGCCATGAGCGATCCGCTCACGGGACTCCACAACCGACGCGCCCTGACGGTCTCGCTCGATCGCGAGCTGAGCCGGGCGCAGCGGGAGTCGGCCCCGGTCAGCGTGGCGCTGATCGACATCGACAACTTCAAGGAGCTCAACGACACCTACGGTCACGCCGTCGGCGACGAGGTGCTGCGGCGCATGGGTGATCTGCTCCAGGCCAGCTGCCGGGGCAGTGACATCGCCTGCCGTTATGGCGGCGAGGAGTTCGTCGTGGTCATGCCGAACGTGTCGGCCGAGACCCTGGCGGCGCGGGTGCAGACCTGGCTGGCGGCGTTCTCGGCTGCGCCGGTCGATGGCCGCGACGACTTCCCGGTCACGTTCTCCGCGGGTGTCGCGAGCTTTCCGCAGCACGGTGCGGTGCAGGATCGGCTCTTACAGGCCGCGGACGCGGCGCTGTACACGGCGAAACACAGTGGCCGCAATCGCATCTGCGTCGCTGGCGAGGCCACGTCGGGTCGCACCGCTGATCCCAGTACGGCCTGCGGGGTCGACAGCGCGGGTTGATCGCCACGAAGACGAGCTCGTCTGCTCCCGTTGTTGGAGCGTTGAGGTGACGCTGCGAGCACGGGGCACGCAACCAAGCGCAGCGTCGTCGCGTCGATCGAAAAGAAAAGGCCGGGCAGGGCCCGGCCAAAATCCACCAAGGAGGAGGAGGATAGGAACGTTCTCTCGTCGCGGTCGCCGTTCCGGCGAAAGTGCGATTGCGGGGCGCAGTGTGCGCCCCGGGCGCTGCGTCAGGCGGCCGCCTTCAGGTGCTGCTGCACGCGGCGGACACCACGCTTGGTCACGGTGCGGGCATTCGCACGGACTTTCGCGTGGGCGCGGCGGACAACGGTCTTCGCGGTGGGTTTGGGCGCCGCGAACTTCAGCACTTTGTCGGAGGCTGCGTTCACGCGCTCGGAGATGTCGCGCGCGACTTCCGCCGCCGGAACGCCATAGCGCTCGAGCGACTTCACGACCTTGCCTTTGAACGCGTGCTCGAGGCGCGGGAGGAAGTTCCGCTCGATCAGCGTCACGACCTTGTCTAGCGCCTTCACTGCCTGGTCTGCGGTACCGTTCACGAGTTGCCGCGCCTTGTCGTCGACGCTGCGATGCGCGCTCACGAGCGATTGCCGCAGCTGTTCAGCGTAGGGGTTGCGATTGCGGGCGAGCATGTCGCTGCCGGTCTTGACCGCCTGGCGCTGCACGTCGAGCGCGCGAAGCGCAATCACCTTGCCGGCGGCTACCACGTGTTTCAGAGTCTCGCTGTTCGCTTCGACAGCGGCCTTGCTTGCACCGATGAATCGATACGTCGTCATTCGTAATTCCTTCCGAGCTAGTTGGGATGCTTTGTACGCCCGGCGCGTCGTCCTGTCCTTGGTGATCCGCTGCCGTGCCATCACGTTTGCATCGTAGGCGTTGCGCCTAGAGGGGGAAAACTAAAACCCGCGTGGAACCTAGAGGGAAGCCTCTAAGCTAAGCTGAAAGACCGTAAGACAACGCAATGCGGGACTGCGCGCTGCCGATCCAGAAGCCGTTTTTTCGCGCGGCCGCCCCGCTTCACGCGGCCGCGTGATTTCGCGGCCGCGATCGCGACGCGTCAGGGCGTGTACGTGTACTTCGTGGTGACCAAGGTATAGGGCACTTCGACGTAACGCAGGAACTCGGTCGTCCACGCCTGCGCGCTTCCGCCCTTGTACTTGCCCGCGAACAGCGTCCGGTCGAAGATCTCGGTGAGGTTCAGACCGACGCCGAAATACAGGCTCCGCTCGCGCGTGTCGCCGCCCGAGTAGTCGAGATCGCTCCGAAACCCTTTCGCACCGTAGCCGGCGACGAACTCGACGAAGCGCAGCGGGTTGTTCTGTCCGATCGCCTCGAAGCCCGACATGCGCAATGCCAGCAGATACGTGTGATGGTCGTACCACGAACCGGGTCGTCCATCCGGTGAATAGAGCCAGCGGAACGCGACGTACCGGTCGACCGCCGGGTACGTTTCGGCGAGGGCCGCGAGGCCGATCCCCACCGCATCCATCGTGAGATCCTGCCAGCTGAAGCCGTACTCGGTGTTACGCGAGAAACCGTCGAGCAGCTCGATCCCGAGCCCGACGCCAAAAGCGATACCCGCCGAAAGAGCCAGCGCATCCGTGTGAGGCACGTTCGCCCAGCCCAGCGCGCGAGTGCCGAGTCGCGTACCGACGTAGAACGAAAACGCGTGTCCCAGTTTGTCGATGCCGCCGGAGTAGGTGTCGGGTCCGAACCATCCCTCGTTCAGAGTGTGGAACGAGGTCGAGAAGCCGTTGCTCCACCATGCGGCCATGCTGAAGACGGCGACGCTCGTCACCGCGGTCGTGATGATCGCGGCCTTGCACGTCCTGATCGGTCCCCACGGAAGCCGCAAGGACTTCTCGCATGCCACCTCATTGTTTCCGTTGGACGGCGATGTCGCGGTCTCGGTGCCGGCCTCCTCGGGCGCCGCAGCCAACCGGGTGAGGTCGGCGCGGCGATAGTAGACCGGCTCCAGGAGTTCCGGCGCGAGCGACGGCGCGTCCATCTTGAGCTGGGCGTGGGCGCACACGCAGGCGCACGAAAGCCCCAGGCCGAGGAGCATGGGGGCCGCGCGTGCGGCGATATGGGGCGCGACAGATGCGGGCATCCGTTGGTCTTCGTGTGGTCGTCGGTTCGCGTCATACGCCGCACCTGAAGGGGTGCCGACGCCGGGCCGCAATGATAAACCGGGCGCCCGCAATGGAAAACGGCCGTGACGCCGATGCGCCGCCGCGCCGCCGCCTTTGTCGCTAATGCGCAACCGTGACATCCTCGATTTGCGCCGCGCCGCCGTTCCGGCGACACTTCCAAGGTTTTTTCGCCCTTTCCGTAGTTCCGATCATGAAATCGTCAGAGATCCGATCGAGCTTCCTCGAGTTCTTCGCCGGCCGCGGCCACCAGGTCGTCGCGTCGAGCCCGCTCGTGCCCGCGAACGACCCGACGCTGCTTTTCACCAACTCCGGCATGGTGCAGTTCAAGGACGTGTTTCTCGGCAAGGAGCCGCGGCCCTATACGCGCGCCACGACCTCGCAACGTTCGGTGCGCGCCGGCGGCAAGCACAACGACCTCGAGAACGTGGGGTACACGGCGCGGCACCACACGTTCTTCGAGATGCTCGGCAACTTCAGTTTCGGCGACTACTTCAAGCGCGACGCGATCCGCTACGCCTGGGACCTGCTCACCCAGGTGTTCAAGCTCCCGCCGGAGCGCCTCTGGATCACGGTCTATCACACCGACGACGAAGCCTACGACCTGTGGGCGGACGAGATCGGCGTCCCGCGCGAGCGGATCGCCCGCATCGGCGACAAACCCGGCGGACAGAAGTACCAGAGCGACAATTTCTGGCAGATGGGCGACACCGGCCCTTGCGGCCCGTGCAGCGAGATCTTCTACGACCACGGTCCCGGCATCCCCGGCGGCCCGCCCGGCACGCCGGACGCGGACGGCGACCGCTACATCGAGATCTGGAACCTCGTCTTCATGCAGTTCAACCGGGACGAGCAGGGCGTGCTGCATCCCCTGCCCAAGCCCTCGGTCGACACCGGCATGGGGCTCGAGCGCGTCGCCGCGGTGCTGCAGGGCGTGCACTCGAACTACGAGATCGACCTGTTCCAGGACCTGATCAAGGCCGCGGCGCGCGAGACCCACACGACCGACCTCGCCTCGAATTCGCTCAACGTGATCGCCGACCACATCCGCGCGACCTCGTTCCTGATCGTCGATGGCGTGATTCCGGGCAACGAGGGGCGCGGCTATGTGTTGCGCCGGATCATCCGCCGTGCGATCCGCCACGGCTACAAGCTCGGGCAGACCCAGCCCTTCTTCCATCGACTGGTCGAGGACCTCGTGCTCGCGATGGGCGACGCGTATCCCGAGCTCGTGCGCGACAAGGAGCGCGTGAAACAGGTTCTGAAGACTGAAGAGGAGCGGTTCGCGGAAACGCTCGAGAACGGCATGCGCGTGCTTGAAGGCGCGCTCGCGCGGGGCGACAAAGCCCTCGACGGCGAGACGGTCTTCGCGCTCTACGACACCTACGGCTTTCCGGTCGATCTCACCGCAGACATCGCGCGCGAGCGCGAAGTGCATATCGACTATGCCGGCTTCGAGGCCGCCATGGAGCGCCAGCGCGAGCGGGCACGCGCCGCTTCCAAGTTCAAGATGGAAGCGGGTATCGAATACGCGGGCGGCCCCACGGAGTTCCATGGCTACGACGCGCTGACTTTGGAAGCCACGGTCGGAACGATCTACCGGGACGGCGCGCAGGTGAACGAGATCCGCGCCGGGGAAGCGGCCGTCGTCGTGCTCGACCGCACGCCCTTCTACGCCGAGTCCGGCGGCCAGGTCGGCGACCGCGGCGAGCTCGCCGGGGTGAGCGGCAAGTTCCTCGCCGACGATACGCAGAAGATCCAGGCCGACGTCTTCGGCCACAAGGGTACGCTCGAGTCGGGGCGCCTCGCGGTGGGCGACAGGGTCATGGCCGCGGTCGATCCGGTCGCCCGTGCGCGCGTTGCATGGAACCACTCGGCTACGCACCTCATGCACGCGGCGTTGCGCCAGGTGCTCGGGCCGCACGTGCAGCAGAAGGGCTCGCTCGTCGATCCTGACAAGACGCGCTTCGACTTCTCGCACCACGCGCCGATGACCGACGAGGAGATCCGTCGCGTCGAGGCGCTCGTCAACCGCGAGATCCGCCACAACCACGAGGTGAGCGCGCGGCACATGGCGTATGACGACGCCATCAAAGCGGGTGCGATGGCGCTCTTCGGCGAGAAGTACGGCGACGAGGTGCGCGTGCTCGGGATGGGCGCGTTCTCCACCGAGCTCTGCGGGGGCACGCACGTGCGGCGCACCGGCGACATCGGCTTCTTCAAGATCGTCTCCGAGACCGGTGTCGCGGCCGGCATCCGACGTGTCGAAGCCGTCACCGGCGAAGGCGCGCTCGCGTGGGTGCAGCGACAGGAGGACCAGCTCGCCACCGCGGCGCGTGCGCTCAAGGCAAACCCCGACGATGTCGGCGACAAGGTCGCGCAAGTGCTCGACAACGTGCGCACCCTCGAGCGCGAGCTCGCGCGCCTGAAGTCGAAGCTTGCCGCCTCGCAAGGCGACGAGCTTGCCGATGCGGCCGAGGAGCTGAAGGGCATCAAGGTACTCGCGGCGAGACTCGACGGCGCCGACGCGAAAGCGCTGCGCGAGACGCTCGACAAGCTGAAGGACAAGCTGAAGAGCGCCGCGATCGTGCTTGCCGCCGTGGACGGCGGCAAAGTCAGCTTGATCGCCGGCGTCACGCCGGACCTCACCGCGAGAGTGAAGGCAGGAGAACTCGCGAACTTCGTGGCGAAGCAGGTCGGGGGGAAAGGGGGCGGCCGGCCCGACATGGCGCAAGCCGGCGGCACCGACCCCGCAAAACTCCCCGAAGCGCTTAAGTCGGTCCGCGCCTGGGTCGAAGAGCGGGTTTGAACTGCGGGCCGGCCGCTGCGGCGCTGCCCGCGCCCTGCTGCGCACGCCGAGTCCACCGAGCCCGCGAAACTCCCTGAAGCGCTAAGTCGTCCGCGCCTGGGTCGCTGCGACACTGCCCGCGCGCTTCCGTTGCGGTCCTGATCCTGCTACGCGGCAGGCGCCGCGTAGCTCAATCGCGAGCATATCTGCTCGAACCCGCACCGACGCATGTTGGCGAGCGAAGCGTTGGGCTCGCCGTCGATCGGGTCTCCGTGGTTGCTCACCACGTTTCCGAACGAGTCCTCGGTGCGAGGAGCAGCGTTGCCCAACCATCGCAGGCCCGAGGACTCCTGTGACGTGCATCAAAAGTAGACGCCGCATATTCAGGGAGCATATTCTTGCAAGTGGCTGGTCAAAGGGAGAGGCATTCTCATCGTGGGAATGCTCTGTGGAACGAACAAACCGACGCAAGGAGTGACCTGCAATGGCAACCAAACAAACGAAGACCCGCGCGACGAAAGCGAAAGCGACGAAGGCAACGGCAGTGCGCGCGCAAGGCAGCGCCGCGCCCAAGAAGGCCGGTCGGCAGCGCGCGCTTGGCCAAGCGGGGAGCGCGGTGAGCGAAGGCGTCGTCGGCAGCCTCAAAGGACTCGAGCGGATCGAAACGCAGATCGCGAAGCTCGCGCGAAGCACGGTCGCCGACACGCTCGGCGCCAGCCGATCGATCGGGCGGGAAATGGGCGGCGTCGTACGCGACGTGATGACCGGCGCGCTTCACGCGACCGAGCGGGCCGGCACTGAATCGGCGATGAGCATTCGGGGCGTGGCCAAGGGCGCGATGATGGGTGTGCACGATGTGCGCGGCGATGCTGCCAAAGCAGCGTCCGAAACCGTGAAGACCGTCGTCAAACACGCTGGCAGGGTGGGCTCCGACGTGAGTGTCGTTGCCAAGAATGCGGTGGATGGAGTCGTCGCGGCCGTGGACGAGACAGGCCAAAACGTCAGTCACGTCGCCACGGCCGCGATCGAGTCTGCGATTCAGGCGGCCACAGAGTTCGGCAACATGGCCGGGCGCGCGGTGCGGGACGTGCTGGCCGGCATCGCTGCCAGCCTGGAACAGATCGCGAGCACGATCCCAGGCCGAGCGCCCACCAAGGCCCGCGCGGTCGTGGTGAAGCGCGGCGCGCGCGGGGCCAAGCGTCCTCGCCGGGCCTGAGCGTTCCGCTTCGACCTTCCGGGACCGGGATTGACCGTCCCGGAAGGAATCAACCGCCATCGCCGTCGAGCGATCGCGGTGCTGGCAGGAGCGGCCCGTACATCGAGGGTCCGCGGGCCGTCGAACGCAGCAGCGTCGTCGGCTAGGCTACGGACCGCGCGTTCAGCCGAGCGGCTGCGTCTCGTGCTGGCAGGATGCCACGCAAGGCCACGTCCCCGGCGCTCGTGCCTTGCTTGCGCATGACAGCGGGACGCCGAGGGTGCTCGACCAGTCTGCCGGCACTGGGCCGCACTTGGTGGATCGCTGGCCGCCGAGCGGTCCTGCATGTTACAGGCGCCCTTGGACACCCCGGCCGCTGCGCCGACAATGCGGTAGATTCCGGGCATCGTCCTGGAGCGCAGCGATTCCCGCCCGCCCCCGATGTCGATTAGCGTTGCGTCCAAACCGCAGTCTCGCGAGCAGCCCGCGACCCAGCGCGGCGCGCGTTGCGTCTGCGTCGACATCGAGACCCCGAACACCGGTGAGGCGGTCCTCCACAAGTTAGCCGCCTTCCGCGCCGACACGGGCAAGAAGGTCGTCTTCACGGGGAGCTTCTCGGCCGTTGACGTCCGCACCGCGTTGGAGGCGCTCGCCGATGGGGCGGAGTTCGTCCTCGGCCACAACATCCGGCGGCACGACCTTCCGATCCTGGCTCAGCTCTTCCCCGGGCTCAGCCTGTCGCAACTGCCGGTCGTCGACACGCTCGAGCTTTCGCCACTCGCGTTCCCCGAGAACCCCTACCATCGTCTGGTCAAGGACTACAAGCTCGTCAGCGATACGCGCAACTCGCCGTTGCGCGACGCCGAGCTGAGCCTCGAGCTCTTTACGCACGAGGTGCACGCGCTGCGGGCTTTGCACGCGAGCCGCCCCGATGACGTCGCGCTTTTTCACTACTTGCTCGCAGGGGGCGACGCCGGGGGCCTCGCGTCGCTCTTCAAGATGGTGCGACGCGCCGCGCGGCCGACGGACCAAGCAGCCCGCCTGCATGTTGCGATGTCGGTCACAGGAAAGGTCTGCGCGACGCGACTCGCTCGTCTCGTCGATGACGACCTCCGCGAGCGGAGCCTTCACTATCCGATCGCGTATCTCGTCGCTTGGCTGCGAGTCGCGGGCGGCAACTCCGTGTTGCCTCCCTGGGTGCACAACACGTTTCCGGAAACGACGCGGCTCATCCGCGAGCTGCGCGACGCGCCGTGCGACGAGCCCGCCTGCGCCTATTGCCGGACGATCCACGATCCCGAGAAACAGCTCGCGCACTACTTCAATCTCGACGCCTTTCGCCCGCTGCCGCAAACCGCGAGCGGCGGTTCGCTGCAGAGAGAGGTCGTCATGGCCGGGCTGCGGGGCGAGAGCCTGATCGCGATCCTGCCGACGGGCGCGGGCAAGTCGCTCTGCTACCAGCTGCCCGCGCTTTCCCACTACTGGCGAAGCGCCAAGCTCACGGTGGTCGTCTCGCCGTTGCAGTCGCTGATGAAGGACCAGGTCGACAACCTGGTGAAGCGCGGCATCTACTGCGCCGTCGCGCTCAACGGCCTCCTCACGCCCCCGGAGCGGCGCGCCGCGCTCGAGAAGATACGGCTGGGCGATGCCGGCATCGTGCTCGTCTCGCCCGAGCAATTCCGCAGCAAGAGCTTCGTCGCAGCAATCAAGTGGCGCGAGATCGCCACCTGGGTCTTCGACGAAGCGCACTGCCTTTCGCGGTGGGGTCACGACTTCCGCACCGATTACCTCTACGTCGCGCGTTTCATCCGCGAGCGTTACTCCGGACCGCTGCCTCCGGTCGCGTGCTTCACGGCCACCGCCAAGCCGGACGTCCTCGTGGACTTGTGCGAGCACTTCAGGGCCGAGCTTGGTGTCGAGCTCGTCAGGTACGCGGGCGGGCACGAGCGCGCGAATCTGCAATACGAGGTGCTCACGGTCACCCGCGCCGAAAAGCCCGCGCGCGTCATCGAGCTGCTCGGGCAGACGCTCGGCAAGGAGCAGGGCGGCGCGGTCGTCTTCGCGGCCACTCGCATGAATGCCGAGACGATGTCGGAGTACATCGCAGCGGCCGGGTGGCCCTGTGCGCACTTTCACGGCGGTCTCGAGCCGGGATCGAAGCGTCAAATCCAGCAGGAGTTCGTGAGCGGCGCGCTGCGCGTCATCGTCGCGACCAACGCTTTCGGCATGGGCGTCGACAAGCCGGATGTCCGGCTCGTCATCCACGCCGACATCCCGGGCTCGCTGGAGAACTACCTCCAGGAGGCCGGCCGGGCCGGCCGCGATGGCGACCCGGCGCGATGCGTGCTCCTCTACGACGAGGAAGACGTCGAGACGCAGTTCGGCCTCTCGGCCCGCTCGCGTCTCACGCACCGCGATTTCGTCGGTGTTCTGAAAGCCCTTCGGAAGCGGAGTCGGCGACTGGGCGGCCAGCCGATCGTGGTGACGGCACGCGAGCTCCTGCTCGGCGAAGACGACGAGATCGGGATCGATCCCGACGCGCGGGACGCCGAGACGAAGGTGAGAACTGCGATGGCCTGGCTCGAGCGCGCGCAGCTCCTCCGCCGGGAAGAGAACCAGACGCGGGTGTTTTCCGCGAGCCTCAAGGTGCAAACCCTCGAAGAGGCCGAAGCCAAGCTCGATCGCGCCGACCTTCCGCCCGACGTGCGCGAACGCTATCGCCTGGTGCTCGAGCTCGTCATGAGCGCCGGTGCCGAAGAGGGCATCAGCACCGACGAGATCGTCCATGCCGCGGGCATTCCCGCCGAGGAGTGCTTCCGCACGCTGCACAACCTCGAAACCCTTGGGCTGCTTGCCAACGATCTCGGGCTCCGGGTGGTCCTTCGCAAAGGCGTGCGCGACCCGTCCGACGACCGGTTCGACCGCATCGCCAGGATCGAGCGGGCGCTCGTCGATCTCATGGCGGAGCACGCGCCGGACGCCGACGGCAGCGAGCCTCAGGTCGTGTCGCTGCGGCCCCTGTGCGAGGGCCTGCGCGAGCGCCTCAGGGACGACGTCGCCCCGGAAGCCGTGTTTCCCGATCGAGTGCTCGATCTGCTTCGTGCTCTTTCGCAAAGCTTCGGGGACGGCAACGGCAAGCGTTCGATGCTGACGCTGCGGAAGGTCGGGTCGAGCGAACTGCGCGTTCGGGTGCAGCGGCCCTGGTCGCAAGTCCGCGAGATCACGGAGAAGCGCCGGGCTGCGGCGCAGGTCATTCTTCGGACACTGCTCGCCAAAGTGCCCGAAGGCGTGCGCAGCGCCGATGCGATCGTCGAATGCAAAGCCGGAGAGCTGCTCGATGCGCTCGCGAACGACCTGGAGATCGCCGCGCAGCTCCGCGATCCGGCAATCGCCCTCGAGCAGGCGCTGCTCTATCTGCACGAGACCGAGGTGCTGATTCTCGACAAGGGACGCACGGTGTTTCGTTCCGCGATGACGATCAAGCTCATCGAGCGCGAGGGAGCGGGGCGGTTCTCGCGCGAAGACTACAAGCCTCTGGAGCGGCACTACAGCGAGCGGAACTTCCAGATCCACGTGATGCACGAGTACGCGAAGCGGGCGATGAAGAAGGTCGCGGACGCGCTCGCGCTGGTGGCCGCGTACTTCTCCTGGAACCGCGACCGCTTCATCAAGGAGCACTTCGCGGGCCGAAAAGAGCTCCTCGACTTCGCCACCACGGCGGAGTCGTACCAGAAGATCGTCGACTCGCTGCGGCACCCGATCCAGGCGCAGCTCGTTCAGGCGCGCGAAGGCGCCAATCGTCTCGTGCTCGCCGGGCCGGGCTCGGGCAAGACCAAGGTGATCGTTCACCGCGTGGCGTACCTGCTCCGCGTGCTGCGCGTGCCGTGCGACAGCATCATCGTCCTGACGTTCAACCGGTCGGCGGCGGTTGAAGTGCGCCGCCGTTTGCGCGCGCTCGTGGGAGACGATGCAGCGGGCGTGGCTGTTCTCACCTATCACGCGATGGCGTTGCGCCTGACCGGGATGAGCCTCGGTTTCCTGGCGGAATCGGACGCGGAGCCCGACTTCGACGACGTCGTGCGGCGCGCCCTCGACTTGCTCGAAGGGCGCGTCGAAGCCGGGGCCGACCCCGACGACTTGCGTGACCGCCTGTTGAAGGGCTACCGCTTCATCCTCGTGGACGAGTACCAGGATATCGACGCGCTCCAGTACGCGCTCGTCAGCGCGCTGGCCGGCCGAGCCCGGAAAGAAGGCGAGAGCAAGTTGACGATCATGGCCGTCGGCGACGACGACCAGAACATCTACAGCTTCCGCGACACGAGCGTCGAGTTCATTCGCCGGTTCGAGGCGGACTATGCTGCCGAGAAGAGCTACCTCGTCGAGAACTTCCGTTCGACCCAGCACGTCATCACGGCGGCGAATCACCTGATCCAGTGCGCGCCCGACCGGATGAAGGTGGACTATCCCATCCGCATCAATCACGCCCGGTCCGGCATGGCGGCGGGCGGCCGGTGGGCGAGCCTCGATCCGGTGGGCGCGGGCCGCGTGCAACTCATCCGGTCTCCGGCGGACGCCAACGTTCAGGCGCAGCTCGCGATGGCGGAGGTTCTGCGGCTTCGTGCGCTCGACCCCCACGCCGACTGGTCGGACTTCGCCATCCTCGCGCGCACGCACGCCACCCTCGAGCCGATTCGCGCGTATTGCGAGCTGAAGGGCATCCCTTACCGGACGGGCGAGCGTGGCGGCCAGGGCGGCCTCTCTGCCATGAAGACGAGGGAAGGCCACCGCGTCCGGAACGCGCTTCGTCGCAAAGAGGGGCGCTTGGTGAGATCCGCGGCGCTCGCCCGTTGGCTTCGTCGCCTTGCCCAGAGCGAGCCTCGCAACCCGTGGCTCGGAGAGTTGAGAGACTGCACCGCCGACCTCGAGAGCGCCGTGGGCGGCGCACCGATCCCGCGTGGAGACGCCGTCGACTGGCTCTACGAGTCGGCCGGCGCGCACGCTCGCGAAGCGCCGGGACACCTCAACCTCCTCACCGCCCACGGCGCCAAAGGCAGAGAGTTCGGCCACGTCGTGGTGCTCGATGCCGGCGACTGGCCACACGCGACACCGGACGAGCGACGCCTGCTTTACGTCGCCATGACGCGAGCCAAGGAGACGCTCACGCTCTTTCGAGCGGTCGCGCGCGGCAATCCCCTGCTCGAAGGACTGGAAGAGCTCGAGGCCGTGCGCCGCGTCGAGCCGAAGGTCGTGCCGCTTCCTGCGCCCGAGCTCAATCGGCTGCATCGCGAGCTCAAGCTCTCGGATGTCGACCTCGGCTTCGCCGGCCGCTGCCCGAGCGACGCGGCGGTTCATCGCGCCATCGCGCGGCTGCATAGCGGCGACCCGTTACGTCTCGAGGGCCGGGACCTGTGCGACAACGCCGGCCGGCCGGTCGGCAGGCTCGCGAAGAACTGTCAGCTTCCTTCGGGCGAGGTCATCTCCGCACGCGTCCACGCCGTGGTCCGGCGCACGCGGGACCAGTCGGATGAGGCGTATCGCTCGGCCCTGAAGACCGACGTGTGGGAAACCGTGCTGGCCGAGATCGTGATCGAGGCGCGCTAAACTAACTAACGCGGCAGCGGCCGCTCGCAGCGGCGCTGTGTCGATGTCTGCACGCAG
>Ga0209253_10003494_pt1 | contig 13822 bp, 8 predicted proteins | sample FrelakmetBRP12BR_FD_187145 | JGI IMG/M metagenome (GOLD analysis project Ga0209253, IMG submission 187145) | Freshwater lake sediment microbial communities from the University of Notre Dame, USA, for methane emissions studies - BRP12 BR (SPAdes)... | ecosystem: Environmental > Aquatic >...
TGACGGGGACGCGCGCCTGTTCCATGAGCCGGCGATAGAAGAAGCGCGGAGTCCCGAGCGGGAGCGAGCCACTCAGGGCCACGTAGTCCGCTTCCCCGGCGCACTCCGCATAGGCAGCGACCACCGCCGCCGGTTCTTCTTCGCCGACCGCTGCGGCGTTCTCCACAAGCTCGGTGGCAGCGGCGCTCTCCTTATCCAGGAGCGTGGTGCACACGCGCGTCGGCTTCTCCGACCATTCCCAGCGCCGGCTCATTCCGAGCTCCCCGCATTGCACGTCGATGCTCCTGCCGGTTGGACCGCCGTACGGCAGCCAGCGGCCGCCCGTCGAACTGCTGGCAAGATACTTGCGCCAGTCCACGTCCTTGGGAGGTGCCGGCGTTCTGGCCAGAGCATCGGCAGTGCCCTTTTTGCGGTCCTGGATAGGCAGCCGGAGCCTATCCGCAGAGGCGATCCCCAGTTTTTGGGGCGGGGTCCGGTCCAGCTTGAATCCCTCGCTGAACTTGGGTTCAAAGGCCTCAATAGCCGCCGCCTCCGGTGGTTCCTCCAAAACGGGCAGCTCCCCCGTTTGAAACCTTGCGTCTCGGGGAAGCGTCCGGCGGGGCAGGAACTCGGGGAAGCCTTCGATAACAGCCGGCAGGTTGGCCGGGTCGCGGGCCTTTCGGGGAAGTTCAAGAGGAGGCGGAGGAACGATCAGGACCGGGGTGACCTGCTCTTTGAACTCGATGATCTTGACTGAGCCGAGGTGGATGGCTAAAAGGTAGAGAACGCCCCCATGGACGAGGACGGAAACGAGCAAACTCAAGCCGTGGCTGAGGATTTCCGGCCTTTTCCTGAAGATACTCGTCCTCATTATCCAATTATAATACACATCTCCTCTATATAGAAACCGAACGGGGCGGAGATCGTTGCGCCCAGGCGGGCCGGGACCAAGCTTAGGGCTAAACGGTCCCCCGGAAAGGTGGCTTTTTTGAGATTCGGCGCATCTTCAGGATCTTGTTTTTCGATGGATACCCGTGGACGTCGAAATGGTATCGTCTTCGCGGCCCAGGGCGATCGGCCAGATGAGGGGGGACAGGTAATAGACGAATTCGAGGGCGTACGTGTAGCGCAGATAGGGAAGGGCCAGTACGGCCACGGCAAATCCGTAGAGAAGCGCAGCTGACGTTAGGGAAAAAAGCGTGAATGCGCCGGGTTGGCGGATTCCCGTCCGGATGACGCGGGCGAACGAGAAAAGCCAGGCTACGAGGCACGCGAGTGTCCAGCCCGGATTGCGCAGAAGAACGGTATGAGCAGAGATCAGGCGCTGGTGCAGGCGTTCGGGCCAATAGACGGCGTACCCCTCGCCGCGTTTGGACGGGGCTGACCTCAGAACGCGGGGAAGCCCGTCCGGGCCATACAGCTCGGGGAGCATGGACCGGGCGAACCCGTCCGGCGTCAAGGTCGAGGCGTAAGCCTGAGTGTTGAAACGCCGGCTGAAGCCGGAGTGCGGCTCGCCGAATTCACGGGCCATCTTGAGCTTGGGCAGGTCGTCCAGGCAATGAAGACGGAACGACTGGTACAGGTCGACTTGAATCCAGAGATTCCGCACGAAAACCCGATACAGGTTGGAATAGATATACTTCAGGGCCGTGCCGGGGTGCTTGCGCAGGGCGTCCCTTGACATCCGGCGCCAGAGCGGCCGCCATTCGATGTACAGGTTGTATTTCTCAGGGGGTTCGGCCGCCAGGAAAATGGAGGTGATTCGGGAACGGTTAGATTCGTAGTATCGGCTGAAAACGCGGTTGATCTTCCAGGGGTCCAAGGACGTTTTGAGCACGCGGCGATCCCGGGTCTTGAAAGCGGCCCGGCACCGCTCGATAGCCAGGTTGGCCGTCGGGCCGTAGGAGGCGTCGGGCTCGAGAAACGTGGATGTGAGGGAGATTAACGCATGTTCGGAAAAGCCGGAGAGCGTGAACGACCTGATCACCAGGGCGTTGTAAGCCATCTGGGCCAGGAGGACGGCCGCACAGGGCAAGACGGCCGCGGTCAGAGCTCCCCGACCGAACTTGTTCCGGATGATGAAGACGATCGCCAGGGCCAGGATGGGGACCAGAAAAAGGCCGGCGGGCCGGATCAGGACCGTGATGGCCGCAGAAAAGGATGCCCAGAAGAAATGGCCTTTTTTCCGTCCTGCGAGGCCCATAACCAGCAGTCCGAGAGTCATGACAATCGCGCTGACGAAGAGACTGTCGGTCATGTACGACGAATCGGCGAGGACATGCCACGAAATCGCCGCCTGGCCCGCGAGACCGAGGGAAACGGCGATCGGCAGGAAGGGGCGTCGCGGGAAGGCCCGGGCCATGGCGAAGATGAAAAAAAGGCGCGAAATGAGGGTGATTGAGTGTTGGGATACGGCCACGCCGAAGCTCGTGGAAAAGAGCAGGTAAACGACCTTGAGGAAGAGCGGATAGCCGATCGTCCGGATGGAAAGGTTCGGCCAGAATCCTTGGTTCATCTGGTCCACGATCATGAAGTAGCCCGAACTGTCGGGATTCATGATGGTGCTTCCATAATAGAGGAAATAGGGGAGGCGGGTGATCAGGAAGACGACAAAAAAGATGGCTGCGCCGATCCAAAACGGCCGGTTCCCGGATGGCCATCCGCGGAGCCGCCGGGATCCCGGGGCGGCTCTTTCGCTTTTTTCCTTCATACTATCGTCAGGGATGATAAACGCCGTGTGCGGGGATGTCAACTTGAGCCAAAGATCATGAAGGCTGTGCGATCCGCCTTGATGAGCCATAAGGTGCGGATGAAGGAAAGCAGGAGCGGAGGCCTCGTTCGAGGATTGGTTCTCAGTTCTGGTATAATGCCCGTATGGCTGTGCCGAACGCGGGCCGGATCACCCTCCTCCTGTTTGTTCTAGCGACAGCGGCCTATCCTCAAACAGAGCCATGGGATCCCGTCTTGTTTGCATCCGGTGGAAAAAACTATCGGCTGGTTGTCCGCTGCCTGCCGTCCGGAGATAGCTTTGTCGTCCTTTCCGACGGGAGAGAGGAGACCGTCCTGGGAGACGCGCAAGGCGAAAACCTGTTCCCTGTCGCTCAAGTCTCCGGGGATTGTTTTTATGTACTCTGGGTTCGCTACCAGGACGGGTCCACGGGCCTGGGGCTTTACGATTCTCGTACGAAGTCGTCCCGTATCATTCCCCTTCCGGGATTGAAATTCGCTGGATCTCCAGTCCTCATCGAGCAAGCTGGACAGTCCGCCGGGTTGGTTTTCCTGGGCAACGAGTCCGATAACGACGATGTCTTCTTCCATGACTTGTGGACGAATCACCTGACCAACGTCACGCGGACGGCCTGGTCCGAGAAATGGTTCAGGACGGAGGCAGTCCCGGAGGGGGTTCTTCTCTACGCGATCAGCCTCAAGGACCGGGCCCAATACCTGCTGGGCCCCGGCGCGAGGGTTTTCCGCCGACTGGGTCGCGAGTCCCCAAAAGTCGCAGGGACGAAGGCGGACGTCCCGGTCCCGGAAGAGGAGGACTGCCGGCCGGCGAACACCTATGTGGCGTTCGGGGACAGCATCACCTATGGAGAAATGCGCATGGAGGACCTGGAGGGAGAGTATCACCCCGAGCTGGCCTACCCGGAGCGCATGAGAGAAGAGCTGTCGACGTTCTACGGTCCCGCGTACCCAATCAACCTGGGGGTTCCCGGAGATTCGACCTATGACGGGGCCCTGCGGGTGGACGGAGACCTCGCGGGCCTGAGCGCCCTGTACTTCGTCCTGATGCTCGGCACGAACGACTGCATCAGCGGCCGGTTCTCCGTCGACTCCAGCATGGAGAACCTCGCCTACATCATCGATTCCGCCGCCGAACGGGGTATGAGGGTCATCGTTTCGACCATCCCGCCGCGCAAGGACAACTTCGGAAACCGTCCATTTGTTCAGAAAAACATCGCCGCCTTTAACCTGGCGACCGGTGAACTCGCCGCCGCGAAGGAGACTGGGTTCATCGATACGTATGAGGCCTTCATGGCCACAAACCCTCCGGTCGGTTGGAAGGCCCTCCTCGAGGATGTCGGAGGCAATCATCCGAGCCCGGACGGCCATCTCGTCATCGCCGGCCTGTTTGCCGGCGTCCTGGCGGCCTATCCCCCTCTCCAGCCGACCGGCGTCGAGAACGTCTCAACGGAGTGGCCCTACGTCCGGCGGTTCTGCTGGATTCCAGGTTGTGAGTCGGATCTATCATACTACTGGGTGGAATACGGGCCTTCCCCGGTTGCCCTCGAGTACGCTGTCGAGACAAGCGCTCCCTGGATCGTTTTCCCTGGGTTTCCCTCAGCGGACGTTTATTTCAGAGTCCAGGCGGTCGACTTGGCCGGACACAAAGGCGGCTTTACCCGGGTCCTCAGCACTGCCGAGCAGCCCCGGGCGCCGCGCCGGATCAACCGTCCCGAGGTCATTCGCCAGCCGCCGGGCGACGTGTTCCGGCGGCTGCAATAAGATTGACGGGACGGTGACGGCAGGCGATTTTGGTGCTTCCGGCATTAGGAGATTCCCAAGCCGGCCTGCTCAGAAACGCCCTCAGTGGACGTAGCCGAGCGAGCGCAGCTGCTCGATGCTTTTCTCGTCGAGCCGGATCTCCACGTAATCGGGATTGTAGCGAGGGCAGGCCTTTTCGAATGCGAACAGGTTTGCCGCCAGCTGGCGAGCCGTCTTCTGGTTTTCGGCATAGAGGTTCCGGTTCTCGTCCGGATCATCCTCCAGGTCGAATAAAAAGTGGGAATCGGGCGCCTCAAAGATGTACTTGTAGTTCCCGTTGAAGCTCGCCTTATGGAGGCTCTCATTGGGGGTGCCTGTCCTCTTTTGCAGGTGAGAATAGATATAACGGTTCCCGGCCGACCCGTTTTTCCCTTTAAGTGCGGGCGTAAGGTCCTCCCCAGCCAGGCCTTTCACCGGGCGAAGACCCAGCAGGGAAGTGAGCGTGGGCAGGATATCCATCGTCGACACGTTGACCCCCAAGCGCTTCGCGGCGAACAGCTTCTTTTCGGGGCAGAAGAACACCAGGGGCACGTGAACGACAGTATTGTAGAGGGTCTTTCCATGCCCGTAGAACCCCTTTTCCATCAGCTCTTCTCCATGGTCGGAGGTGACGACGAGGAGGGTATTCCACGACCAGTCGAACCTGGCATAGAGTTCTTCCAGGCGGGAATCGACAAAGGCGATTTCCTTATCGTACATCGCCTTCAGGTCTGTGGTTCTATCCCCGGTTTTTTCGCTATCATCCAGCGGAATCCTGTAGGGCATGTGGGGATCGTTATAGTGAAGATAGAGAAAGTAGGGTCCTCCGGTCCGGATCTCCTTTTCCATTTCGAGAACGTGCTGATTGATGACCCCCGCGCCCTGGTGCGTGAGGCATAGATGGCGGTCGAACCCCTGTTCGAATCCCTGCCGCCGGGAGATATTGGCGTTGTCCGAAAACCCGAAAGTCCGGTAGCCGCCCTGGCGGAAGACCTCCGGCAGGGTGGTCACGTCTTCCGGGATCCGATTGATCTTAATCTGAGGATACTTCCTGATCAGCCTCATCTGGGCAGCCAGTCCCATGACGACTCCGTGCTGGAAAGGGTATAAGCTCGTGAAAATTGAGGCCGTAGCCGGGGCGGTCCAGGAGGAGGCGGCATAGGCCTTGTCGAAGACGACGGCTTGAGCCGCCAGCTTGGAGAGGAACGGCGCTGTGTCTTTGGGATAGCCGTAGAACGGGAGATGATCAGCCCGCAGCGTGTCGATAACCACGACAACAACATTAGGCTTGGGGGGCTGCTTGCGCAGCAAAATCAGGGCGGAAAATAAGACAGCGGCCAGGGAGATGACTATGAAGATGATCGTCTTAAGTTTCATGATGGAACCGCTCCATGCTACCAGATCGGGTTGCGGGCCGTCAATCGGCCCCGCCCCGCAAATGGTCATTCCAGGGCATAGAGGTTTGTCCCCGCCGTTTTTTTGACGAGTTTTAACCCAACAGGGACGGGCATCTTTTCGGCCTCTTTCGCTCCGAAGAAGATATGGGTGATTCCGCTTTGACGCAGATATTCCCGGTATCCCGGCTCGTTGATACGCGAGAGAGCCAGTTCTATCTGCTGGCACCGCTGCTCATAAGCTTCGGGAGCCACCTGGAAGGCGAGGCCATGCATGGCGTCACCGACCCGCATGTCCCTGCTGGCGAAAACCGGGATGATTGAAAAGAACCATTCCCTGGCCGATGGGTATGTCTGGATCACGGCTTGGCTGTCCAGATTGCGGTCGATCCACCGGGCCATGTTCATTTCCCCGACAGGAACCTTCAACGTATGAACACTGGAGATGTCCTGGGCGCAATAGATATCCCCCAGGAAAGTCGGGAGACCGGCCAGGATGATGGCCAGGGCGGCGACGGCGAAGGTCTTGCGGAAGCGACCGAGAAGCGCCAGTCCGGCGACCAGAAGAACCTGCAGGATGAGACTGAGCTTCAGCGGAAATTCATTTCCCAACGGCTCGATGCGCAGGAAAAAAGAAAGACCAACAGCCAGCACGAGTGAAATGAACAGCGCGGCCGTAAAGATGTCTCGACTCCTTTTCCATTCGAGCGGGTAGGCGATCAGGGCGAGGATGAACACAAGGCCAAAATTGAGGCCGATGATCCAGAGGAGTCTCGAAACTTGCGGGAAAACGAACGATACGGTTGATGAGACGGACCCGAGCATGGATGTGATCTTGACAAACACCAGCGACAAGCCGGCGGTGGAAGCCAGGGAAATCAGCCAAGCGCGGGAGAATCGCCCGGAGGGAAGAGTCAACAACAGGCAGATTCCCAGCATCAGGAAGCCGACTCCGCCGATAAAAAAGCTCGACAGGAAAGAAAAAGCCATGGCGACCGGGGCAAGAAAAAACCGGCCCCACTTGACCAACATGAAGCTCAGCATCAGGAACATGAGAGCTTCCAGGTGCATGGGTGTGAGCAGGATGGCCCGGTGCAAGGTGTCCATCGGGGGCTGGGAAAATAAGACATTCGAAACGCCGTCGAAATGCACCAAATTTCGAAAGAACAGGGGGTTATCGAGGAATCGGGAGAAGTGCCGGAGGATATAATACAGGCCTTCGACGCTGACCGAGAAGATCAGGATGAGCGTCAGAAGAAAGGGCTGTCCCTTCTTTTCGGTCAGCTGCCGGAAGAAAAAAAAGCACAACAGGACAAAAAGATAAGCCTGCACGGCCTGGTGGCTGAAAAGGGCATTCTGGGTGGTGAGGCCGCTTTCCTTGAGGGCTGCGGGGAAGGCATAGGAGAGATAATAATAGTGAAGGGGCTCACCCTGGAAGTAGGGGTTGATGAAAGGGGTGTCGCGGCTCAGGGTGTTGATCACGGCCAGGTGTTTCATGGAAACCGCCCAGAAAGAAGCCCGATAATGATAGAATCCGTCCCGCTCCTTCCCGAAATTTTTGAAGGGGAAATAGTTGATAGCCACACACATGAGCAGGGCGGCGACGATCCAGGTGCTTCCCTTTTTCCGGTCGCTTTTCTGAGGGGCGGGTCCCGGCTTGATCCTGAGCGCCGCGGCCGCGGAGAGAAGCGCCAGCGGAATAGCCAGAATAAGATGAGGCAGATGCATGAGCTTGGCCAGGAACCAGGTCAACTGGAAAAGGCCCAGGCCGCTCAGGGCGGGAAGAAGCCACGCCCGGAACAGGTAGCTTTCCCCTCCCGGCAGCAAAAGGCGCGTCGCCTGGCCGAGCATGATCAGCAGGATGAAATAAGCGGAAGTCAGCCTGACGGCGCTCCAAGGAACGCGGAATGTGAGAAGATAAACGGCGAACAGTGAGACAAAAAGAAGTCCGGCGACAGGGAGCTTGGTGCCGCGCATGAGCCTAGGTCACGAAGTCCGCTCTCTTTTGGAAACGGTACATCAAGGCCAATAATATCAGTTCTCCCAGAAGAAGGTAAGACTGGAGAAAGTTCCACCCAGTCTCGGCGAAGGCCGTGTTGAGAAAATGAAGGAAATGGCTGGAGAGGAGATAGGAAATGGCGGCGGCCGCGACCCAAGTCCACTTGTTCTTGAGTCCTCCGCGGAAAATCGCTTCTCCCAGCAGGACGAAGATGATGAAGGTGAATCCGTAGGTGTGCTCCCAGGCGATCGGAGAGGCGATCGTGATACTCAAGAGCATGATCAAGTAGTGCCAGGGATTCAACCGCCTCCGATTTTTCCAGCAGCAGCCGAGCGCCAGACCCAGAAGGAGCAGGGAAGTCGAGCTGGTTCCCCAGCGGACCAGGGCGTTCTCCGGCGGATACTTATCGGCCACCCAACGCAGGTTGTTGCCGTTGTGGAGGGCGCGGTTGAGAAAGCCGTTGATGGATTGGTTGGGATAATAGCCCTCACCGTGCTGGCCGACATAATTCAGCACCCGGATGTAATCCAGATGATTCTGCCAGCCATAGAGGACAAGGGAGGCCGTGAGTCCGCAGAGAACAACGATGAGGAACGCCGCCGCAAAACGCCTGCGCTTCGCCAGAAGCCCCCAGAGGAGCACCAGCCCGTAAGACGGCTTGATCAGGGTGCAGAATCCCATTGCGACGCCCGAAAGCCCCCCCTTGCCGCGGTCATAAGCCAACAGGGAAAAAAGGATCAAGGCGTTGATCCAGATCTGCGCCTGTCCGAGGGTGAAAGCCTTGAAATAGGGGTAGAAGGTGAAGAGGAGAAGGGCGACGGACACATTCTGCAGGACGGCATCACGGGTCGTCCTCCCGGCCCGGTTCGCCCGTCGATTAAACAGCCAAAAAATGGCCACGATGCCGAAAAGCAGGAAGATCCTGTTGATTACGGAAGTCACGACGAATATGAACCGGTCCCGTTCGAGATCCTGAAGCGGCCGGAAAAATACGAGGGCGGTAGGAGGGTAGATGAATTTCAGATGGCGCTTGAAGAAATTTTCCCGGTAGATAAGGGAAGACCCGTATTTTTTTTCGGTTTGCAGGACGTCGTACAGGGGAATGACATCCCCGGGCGCCTTGATGCTCGAGAGGTCGAGGAATTTCAAGGCATGGCTCGTCAGCGGTGACTCCCGGGCGACCGTCAGGGAGATGGTTACGTTGAGCGCCGCCAAGGCGCCCAAAAAGATAGTGAAACCCTTTAAACCCGAAAACCAGCCTTTTGTTCCTGCCATTACCTCATGGCGGAATCGCGGGCCAGCGCCCGCTCAGTACTCAATCTCGCTCTCGAGCGGCTCGCCGTTGACTATCGTGACGCAGGTCACGGCGTAATCGTACAGAGGCGTTTTCTCGATCCCCTGCTTGTCTTCGAAGGAGTACTGGGTTGCGGGGATATTGGGTTGATAGGGAGTGGATCCGTAGGTTGGTTCCGACTTGAGTTTCCGGTAGAGGTTGAAATGATCGATCGTCACCTCTCGTTCGATGTTGTAGGGATTGTTTTCCCAGGTGACGTAGTTCAGGAAGTATTCATTGAAGAAGGAGCTTTCAGACTTGGTTTCGACTTGAACATTGACGGCGGACTTGACCCGGATCTTGGGGGCCTCTTCTGAGCCTACCATGGAAGTGAAATAGACTTGCGTCGGCTGTTGGCGCGTGCAGAAAGCGATGAGGATGTTTCCGTTGGACGGGTAAAGGTCAAAGTAGACAGTGGGTTTTTGGTAAACAAGGATCGGAGTTTCCCATTTTTCAGTTTCGCCGTTGAATTTCACGATATAGAGCTCATGCGGGGTATTTTTTACCAGGCAATAGAAATCTTTCCCCTGGGCGACGATTTTGTTCCACATGGAGAAATCCCCTTGGCGCGCGGAGCTGACACCGATCGGCATGATCGGCGACCATGTCTTTGTCGATTGATTGTAGCATCTCGACCAATACTCCTGCCTCCACCACCAGGTCGCCATGACCATGCCTGTATTTTTATTGGCGGCGTCCCATTGAAGAAACGCCCAGTGCCCCTGTTCTTTGTTGACCTCGGTGAAGCCGACCGCGTCGTTTTCTTGGTTGAAATGGAGCATGCAAGTCGACAGGACTTCCGAGCCCCGGCCGAAAAACTCGCCCTTCCAAACGGCCCAGAGATGGTCATTTTCATCGACGGCCACGGCCGGAGAGGAAGACGACTCCTTGTCGTCGGTGATGTTTATAAACCGGGAAAAATTGGCCTCACCCTTCTTGCAAAAGCCGAGGAAGATATCTTTCATACGCGCGGGCTTAAGGGTGGCTGTAACGACCAGCTCATCGTTGGAACGAATGTCCATGCATATTTGGAAGCCCTCATACCGGGCGGGAAAGGGAATCTTGACCGGATCGGTCCAGACTCCGGCCTTGAAGGTTGCATACCAGGCTTCATCGTCCATCAGCTCCCAGACGACGTGGAAGCGGTCCTGGCTGTCGACGACGATGTCCGAGCCGAGGTACTCGCCCTGGATTTGCTTTTGATGAGGAATGACCGCTGCCTTGGACCACGTGCCGTCCTTGAAATAGCTATACAACATGCCGCGGTTATTGCTCCGCCAGATCACGAGACGTTCGTCAAGGCTGTTGGCACCGATTCCGGGATAGCGGTTGTTTCCATTCTGCCCATTCGACAGGTGATAGTACGTGAAGTCCGCGGAAAAAACATTGAGGCTGAATATCAGGTATAGCAGACACAAGCCGAATTTTCTCATTTGTCCTCCAAGTTTCTAGATTTTTGGCCCTCAGAAGCGGAAAACCAGCCCGGCGCCGAACTCTTGTCCGCCGAGATCCAATTCCGCGGTACCGCTAGGCAGCGGTTCCGCCAGGGTTTCCTTGACAATGTTCAGGCGGTAGAAGACCTTTCCAGCGAGGAATTTGAAGATGTTGACGTAGGTCCCGCCCTGGATATGGAAGCCGACGGCATTCCCGCTCACGTCCGCGAGCTCCTCGCCTTCGACCTCCTCGGAGTAGGAGTAGATTTCCATGCCGGCCCCGACGAACGGCTCGAGTATCTTCCAGACGACCGGCCGGTAGACGACCCCGAGCGAGGTCTGGTTGAGCCGGAACTTGTCCTGCTGGCTGTAGTAGGTCGTCTTTGTCTCGTCGGTGTAGAGCCGGTAGGAAGCCCAGACGTCGATGTTATACAGGACATGGACGGAGGCCTCATAGCCAAATAGGTTCCTCTGGGAGTGGCCGAAGAAGGAGGTCAGGTTCTTGTCGTTGAGCTGGGAACCCTCGTAGTAGACTCCGATTCGGAAGCGGGGCTGTTTGGGCTGTTCCGCTTCCTGGGCCCGGAGGGAGGCCATCGTTCCAGCGGCTACAAAAATGAGAGCGAGCGTGATTAGCTTCGCGAAGTTTCTTTTCATAGTTATCGTTGGCCTCTCCTTTCTGTTAATCGGGCTTCCTGAGGCCCTCGTCAGCCTCAATCCCTGGGTTGTTATCGCGGTTCCATCCAAGGCGTCAGAAAACCATCTCTTTTATAGCCACTTTTTTCGATATTGTCAATCCTTGGCCCTGATTTTGGACCTGACCGGAAGAGAAAGACTCAGCTTCGTCAGGCGGGGAATTGTACCGGAATCACCTCCGCTTTCATCCCAAAGGGTGATTGACACTTTTTGCCCGAACAGGTATAAGCGAAACGGAAACAGAGAGTGAGCGAGTATGCATTTGAATAAACACGGCTGGCCAGCGAGGCTGACGTTTCTGGCGCTCTTTTTCGTGCTGGGGGTCCCGGCCGAGGCGCAATCCAATACCTATGACCTCGGGTACAGTGTCACAACCCAGGATATCCAGGCGGATAATACGAACGCCGTGCATATTGTCTGGACAAGCGGCAATATCCTCAATTATGGGCGCATCGTCAATAAGACCTTGACTGGAAAGGTGCAGGTGGCCACGGGTGTCAGCACGAACTTTTGGCGCCCGTATGTTTCTGTCCGGCCCGACGGGAGATCGATCCATGTCGTCTGGTGCCAGGGGGGAGGCAAGGGGAACAAGTTGATGCATTCCTGGCGAGATAGCGCCGGAGGTTGGAGCACCGAGTCCGTTTACCAGGCCCCCAGGACCCAGGTCATCAGCCAGTCCGCCTGCGCGGTGGACGGTGACGGCCAGGTCCACGTGCTGTTTGTCATCTTCAACGACGTCAGCTCCGATATGTGGGCCACGATCTTCTACATGCGAAGGCTGGCCGGCGGGGAATGGGGACCCTGTGAAGACTTTGCGCCCCATCTTCCTGAACACAAGTATCCGATGTTGTTCACAGACTCTGCCGGCGACGTCCATGCCACCTGGTGCATCATCGGAGCCGGGATGGGGGGCGCCAACGATGCTTATTACTGCTTCACCCAGAGCGGGCGCAAGCTGAGCTTCGCTTCCAAGATCATGATTCCCAAGGGGGTCGGGCTTAACGTCACAGGCTACGGCGATCTCTATGTCGATCATAGGGGGGGCGTCCACCGGTCGATCGGCGGCTGGAGCTCCAAACAGCAGAAAATGTGCATCGACCATTCGAAAAAAGCTCCCGGAGGATCGTTCTCCATCCCCACTCGACCCAGCCTCGGCTTCCTCTCACTGGAAAACTGCGATCCCGTCCCCGCTGTCGTGGCGGCAGAGGACGGGACGGCGATCGTGGCCTGGGGACAGGTCGGAACGGACGGGTCCAACAGCGTCAAAGCCTCCTTCTATGATCCCGACGAGCACACCTGGACCCTGAAGACCGTTGACCCGAATGCGGGTATACCCTTGAAAGAGAATGCTTACCGGGTGGCGCTGACTCGTACGGATTCTCAGGTGTTCTGTGTATGGCGGGGCGGAAACGGCCATCTCAAGCTTATGATCCTGCCGCTCGACGGGACTTCTCCGCCTGACCCCCCGTCCGAGCCTCCGGAGGAGGGCGATCCTGTGGCCGTTTTCATCTCGACTCCGATTTCCGGACCTGCGCCTTTGGCCGTCGCTTTTGACGGGTCGAGTTCCTATGATTCCGACGGGAGCATCTTGTCCTACTCCTGGGATTTCGGCGACGGCGGCACAGCGTCGGGAGCGATCGTGACCCATACCTACACGACCAGCGGGAATTTCACAGCGCGCCTGACGGTTTTTGACAACAGCGGAAACGCCGGCAGCGCCACCGAGATCATCCAGGTGGGCAAGCCGACCGAACCCCCGGTGGCTGATTTTAGCTTTACGCCCAGCACAGGAATCGCCCCCTGTGAGATTGTCTTTGACGGACGGCGGTCGCGCGACCCGGACGGGAAAATCGTCCAGCATACCTGGAACTTCGGGGATGGCAGCAGGGGATCCGGACAAGTGGTCCGGTATACCTACACGCGCTGGGGAACCTTCTCGGTCAGCCTGACTGTCCGGGATGATTCGGGCGCCATGGCCAACAAAATCCGCACCATCGAGATCCGTCGCCTCTATCAGCCCCTGAACATCCGGTGGGAAACCCACAGGGACGAGAGCCTTTTCCAGACCCGCTATGTCAACAATGTGAGTTGGGAGAGAAACCCGGCCAATGACTCCATGGGAGTCCAGATCGTCTTGCACCGGGTTTGGCGTAAGGAAAACGGGGGAAGTGACCTCGGCTTCAAGCCCATCGGAGAGGTAACCGGGGACGTCTTCAGCTATATCGATAAAGATACTGATGCGGACCGTGCTTACGTCTATACTGTGACAGCGCTGGACAGCCAGGGGCATGAAAGCCCGATCGTGGACGAACAGGCGTCCTCGGTCGCTCTTGAGAAGCGCAGGGGATCTCCAGCCACAGTCAAGAGAGTCGCGCCGTCGGTTAGACATTAAGCCCGGGCTTCCCCCCTGGGCGCGACCCTTGGAGGATTTTTCGTTCGACGGCACTCGCTGACGTGATGGCCTTAT
>Ga0209253_10003495_pt1 | contig 13822 bp, 13 predicted proteins | sample FrelakmetBRP12BR_FD_187145 | JGI IMG/M metagenome (GOLD analysis project Ga0209253, IMG submission 187145) | Freshwater lake sediment microbial communities from the University of Notre Dame, USA, for methane emissions studies - BRP12 BR (SPAdes)... | ecosystem: Environmental > Aquatic >...
ACCAATACGAAAAACGCTACCTTTCTTCCCATCATACTGCCTCCTTAATTTGTTTGTTGTACCCCTTTATTGCATGTACTTTTTTGACCACCCGCTACAAATAATATCATTTAACTGATCACTACTCAATGATCCATTTTTTTTCACGTATTCTCACTTGAACAGAAGCGACGGGAGCCAGAGGGCAAGCTGGGGAAAGATAAACAGAAGCACCCCGACCAGTACAAGGGAGATCAAAAATGGGGTAACACCTGCGTATATTTCTCCCATAGGCACCTTTGTAACGTTTTTTACGACGAACACGCAAACCGCTACCGGTGGGATAACGACTCCTATCGCGACAGTAATAGCAATTACAATACCAAACCAGATAGGATCGAAATTCAGTTTCTGTACCGCCGGGTAAAAGATCGGTGTTGCAAGGATCATAAAGGCAAGGTCATCAATAAAAGAACCGCCGAATAAATACACAAAGCAGATCAGTAACATGATAAGATAGCGGTGGATTGGCAAGCTTACCAGCCAGTCTGCAGTGTATTGCGGGATGTTGGTTACTGCTATGAAATGACCAAGTATTACTGATCCTGCTATAAGCATAAGGATCATTCCGGCAGTGCGAAGTGCTTCGGTGACAGATTTTGTGTATCCCGCGAACTTAAGATCTCTTTTAGCTACTGCCAGGACAAGAAGAGCAAATGTACCGACTGCCCCTGCCTCAGTAGGAGTGAAAAAACCTGCCATGATTCCACCAACCACGAGACAAAAAACTATAAGTACCCAGAGAATTTCAGGCAACGTGCGCACCCTTGCTTTCCAGGTTGACCGTTCCGACATGGGTGCAATCTTAGGGTTGATCTTGGCCCAACCATAAATAACACCCAAGAAAAACAAGGCAATCATAAAGCCGGGGATTATCCCAGCCATAAAAAGCTTTCCTATTGACTGTTCAGTGATAATGCCAAATATGATGAGGACAACACTCGGTGGTATGATACAGCCAAGGGTTCCCACCGTTGCAATGATTCCTGTTGACAGTTTCCTGTCATAGCCGTAACGGTTCATCTCAGGAAATGCCACACTGGCAAAGGTCGCAGCGGTGGCTGCTGAGGAGCCACAAATCGCTTTAAATCCGGTCGCCCCCATAACCGTCGCCATTGCGAGACCACCAGGAATATGGCCGATAAACTTATGGGCAGCATCATACAATCTAATAGCAATACCAGCATTGAAGCCAATCTGTCCCATTAAAATAAAGAGGGGGAACACTGTGTATCCGTAATTTGTTATAACATCGTAGATATCTCGCCCCACAAGCTGCATAGCTGCCTGCATACCATTCAGATAGGCAAAACCGGCCATTCCAACCAATGCCATAGCGAAACCTAATTCTATACCCGTTCCGAATAGCAACAACAAAATAACGAGAAAAACTATACCAACGGTAACCTCATTCATTTTGACCCCTCCAGACCACCACGATATCAGAGACTAACACGAGGCATTCAACAAAGCAGCACACCCCTACACAATAGGCTATAGGGAAGAAAGGAATTTTCAGGGTGGATGACACTTCTCCTGATATGTGGAATTCGTTGGCGATCAGAAACAGGTTATAACCAATGACAGCAAAAAGAAAAATGCACAATATCCGTGTAAATGTGATCATAATGGCTCTGCCCTTCGGGGATAGCTTTTCCAGAACGAATTCCATGATCACATGCCCCTTGTCTAATGAGACCTTCGGGATAGTAAAACCGATAACAATGGCAAGCAGCATTGCCACCAATTCGTATGCGCCCAGGATCGGGTAGCCAAAAGTTCGCATGATAACATCGGATACAGTGAGGAACATCATAACAGTCAGTGCAGTTCCACCAATGATATTCAGGATTTTATTCACAACTCTCAGGAAGCTATCTAGTTTGCTTTCCATTGCACCTCCATTGTTATGCGTCTTACCCTGATCTGTTCAAGGGCTTTCTTGAAAGGCTTTGATAAAGTGTGCCTCTGTTCCACATTATGAACCATCATTTCTTGTTGCGAAGAATTAAGGATAAATAACAAAGAAATCTCCTGTCAAGCAATTTGTTACCTATTTTGTATTTATCAATCAATTGCATACATCTACATTCATCAATACAATCATGTCTATTTTATCAAGCCGATGGAAGATATACAAATGTATTCATTATTAAACCACATTAATTCTCTTGAAATGATATACCATTTATTGTTCATCTAGTGAAATATACGATCGTAGAATGATAATATCACAACTTTTAGTTTTGTCAAGCAAAAAGCCATTGGCTGTCAAAGCCTTAGAATACAATTATTATTTTACCAAAAGAGTTTGTCCATCTTCGCCAGAATAACCCATCTCTTTGGAAATAGTCAGGGCAGTCTTTGTGACCTCTTTGACTATTCCTTTGAGCTCTTTCGCACTAACAGACGATGATATAAAACCGACTCCAACGCCTGCTATTGCCTTTCCAGTGTGATCAAAAATCGGAGCAGCAACCCCGGTTATGCCATCAAGGGCCATTTCCACATCAATGACAAATCCTTGTTTTCGTATTTGACCAAGCCACTTTAAAAACTCCTCTTTCCTGGTAATCGATTTCCTTGTGGCAACCGTCAAAGGATTTCTCTGCAAAATTCTTTTTATCTCACTATCAGGAAGGTATGCCATCAGAATTGATCCCATCATGCCCCAATATGGGGGACGGCGTGAGCCGATTTTGGAGGTAAAGTTTATCGGGCTCCGTAGATCATCCCTCTTATCTATGTAAAGAACTTCATCGTTGTCAAGGATACCTAAAAATGTCGTCTTACCGAGCTTCGATTGCAATACATTTAAATAGGAAGCGGCTATTTTTCTCAGAGAGAATGAGTCGGAGACGCTGCTAGCCAGCTCCAGCAGTCTAAGACCAAGAGAATATTGTTTTGACTGCGGGTCCTGCCGAAGAAACCCATAATTTGTTAAAGTTGAACATAGTCTTAAAACGGTAGCCCTCGGGAGACTGAGCGCTTCAGAGAGCTGTGCCAGAGAAAGCGCTGGCCTATCGTTACCAAAAGCATTTAATATCCGTAATGCTCTCTCTAGGGACCTATTATAAAAAGACTTATCTTTAGCCTGATCAACCTGTTTCACTGAATGAAATACCTTTTCATAGAGTTAACAGTACATGATTAGGTTTGTCAAGGAGAAAAAGATACTATTTTTTCTTGACAAAAATATCTCACGTGATAATATCATTACATGAACAATATTTTCACTAGGTGGAATAGAAGACCGTGTGTTAATGATTATGGCCATAAGGTCCGTGAGTTATACTTAAAAACAAACCATATAAAGATTATGTAAATGATTACAAACGTAAAGGAATCTTTTTTGATAATTCCTGACAACTAACGAATCTAATATTGGAGGTGCCTTATGGCTATAGACGGCTTCACTGAATACGCCAAGGAAGATCGCGCGAAATACAATAATAGAAGATGGTGGCTCGGAATGACATGGGGCGACATGTTTGATAAGGCAACGGATATTTATCCTGATAAGATTGGGCTTGTCGACGAAGTGGGCCAATGGACATACTCTCAAATCAGAGGGAAGGTTGATCGCCTGGCAATAAGCTTCATGAAGCACGGCATCAAGCCCCGCGATTGGGTTCTTCTCCAGTTTCCAAATTGGCACGAATATGTCCTCGCTTTTTTCGCCATGCAAAAGATCGGTGCTTTGACTCTTCTCCTCATCCCACGACACAATCAGTCTGAGATCAATCACCTTTGTGCCCAAACGAAGCCGGTCGCATGGATCGTGCCGAAGCAGTATGGCAAAATTAATTACCAGCCCATCATTGATGATGTATTAAAGGAAAACCCACAAATCAAGCACGTAATCAAAGTAAGGGCAGAGAAGGGAGGCGGGTATCCGACCCTTGACGAAATGATCGAGGAAGCAGAGCTGACAAAGGAAAATCTCAAGGCCCTCGAGGAAAGGAGACCTGATCCTGACGAGGTATCCCATATCATGCCCACAGGAGGAACGACCGGTCTTCCAAAAGCAAGCGTGCGAACCCATAACTCATACATCACCAATGTCGAATATCATTCAAGGGCCTGGGAAATCACGAGCAACGATACGCTCATGGTGGTGACCCCGGTTGGTCACAGCATGGCCATGCATTGGGGAATCGGGGCAGCATTTCTCAATTTTGCAAAGCTCGTCCTCCTCGACTCTACGCAGCCGGAAGACATTTGCAACTGGATACAAAAGGAAAAGGTCACGGCCATGCCTTCCGTCCCTGCACTCATTGCGAGGGTAATCAATATGGGGGATCTTGATAAGTTTGATCTTTCTTCACTTAGGAAAATATCAGTAGGTGGGGCACCGAGCACACCCGAGCTTCTTCGGGGAGCCTATGACAAACTTAAATGTATAGTTATCAATGGATTCGGATCGTCCGAGGGCACCAATACGGCCACGCGACCAGGGGACAGTATGGATGTCATCTGCAACAGCGTGGGTCGGCCGGCCTGTCCTTACGACACGATCAAGGTTATTGATGATGCTGGAAAAGAGGTACCAGCCGGGATGGAAGGGGAGCTCGTTTCCAAAGGACCGGGTGTTTTTACGGGATATTTCAAATCTCAGGAAGAAAACAGAGAGATTTTTACAGAAGACGGCTTCTTCAAGACGGGTGACAAGGCAAGGAAGGATCAATTTGGGAACATCACCATAACGGGCAGGATTAAGGACATTATCAACAGAGGCGGCGAGAAGATAAGCGCCCTGGAGATTGAGCACCGGTTAAGCGCCCACCCCCAGATTCATGAAGCCGCAGTAGTGGGTATGCCTGATCAGATACTGGGGGAGAGGATTTGCGCATATGTCGTTCCAAAACAAGGAGCAAACCCCACATTCGATGAGATCATAGCCTTCCTTAAAGGAAACGGAGCGTCTGTTCAACAACTCCCTGAGCGAATCGAGCTTGTCGAGGACCTGCCGGTAACAAAGGTCGGCAAGGTGGATAAGAAAGTTCTTAGGGAAAACATCAAAAAGCGCCTTGAGGGTTAAAACTTGCAAGGGTAGAATTTCGGGGTCGTGGTTCCGCTTTCATTCAAGAAAGGCCCAAGAACCAAAGTTTATTTAAAAAGGTTTACATTTTTTGAATTTACTTGACAACAGGTTAAGTTTTTTCATAAATTTTTAAAATTAGAAACACTGTTTCACAATACGAAATTGGAGGAGGAAAGCATTTATGGCCGATTTTTGGAACGCATACACGGAAACATTGCCCCGGGAAAAGCTGCAGAACATAGAATTCTCGTACTTTAAGAATCTATTCTCTTATGGTAAATCCCACTCCAACCTCTACAAAGAAAAATTGCAAGGCATCGAGGTTGGTGACATTAAGACGTTTGACGATATTAAGAAGGTCCCCTTCACGTACAAAGAAGAGCTGAGGAAGTGGCAAGAGGATGTAGAACCCTTTCCATACGGGGGACTCCTCGGCGTTGATATTGAGCAAGTCTCTTCTTTCAGGCAAACGAGTGGAACTACCGGAAGACCTGTGTACGTGCCCGAGAGCTATGAAAGCTGGCAGTGGAGAATTGAATCATGGTGCCATATCCTCTACATGGCAGGATTCCGTCCCAGACACAGGGTTTTTCTCCCCTTCGGATACAACGTATACGTAGCATTCTGGGAAGCACACTACGCTGCAGAAAAACTAGGCTGTGAGGTGGTCCCGGGCGGCGCCCTCGACACTAAAGGAAGGGTCAACAAGATAGTCGAACTCAAGGCAAATGCCATGACAGGCACACCAACATACTGCCTCAATATTGCCCAGGAGGCCGTGTCAATGGGTATTGACCCTAAATCTCTCGGGATCGAACGGATCCTCGGTGCGGGTGAACCTCTGCCGGAGGCAACGCGCAAACGTATAGAGGCGACTTATGACTGCAAGATGTTTGACCATATCGGCAGTACCGAAACCTGCGGTTTCGCAGGCATGTGCGAGGCCCAGCAAGGTCTTCATATCGTAGAACCCTTTTTCCTTGTTGAGTTACTCGACAAAGATACCCTGTCAAAAGAGGTTGCGGAAGGTGAGCTCGGGGTAATAGTAATCACCCCCCTTGGTAGAAGGTCATTCCCTGTTATCCGTTTCAATACAAATGACGTGGCCATCAAGGGACCTTCCACCTGCGAATGCGGAAGGACTTCTATGAAGCTCATGGAAATTGTTGGCCGGGTCGATGACATAAGCAAGATCCGTGGCGTCCTATTCTCCCCAAAGACCGTTGAGCAGCTTATCAGGTCGGAATTTCCGGAGATCGTTGAGTACGAGCTCGTTGTTACGCGTGAAGACATCATGGATAAGATCACTCTGAGGATGGAGGCCGATCCGAAAATTGGAAAGGATGAAGCTGAAGAGGTCGCAAAAAGGCTGGCGGAAAGACATAAGATAAAGACGAATCTATCATGTAAGGTAACCATTGAGCCTCCAGGCGCGCTGCCGCGCTATGACCTTAAGGCAAAACGATTCAAAGATATGAGAGGTAAACACTAATGGACGAGATCAGAAAGGAAATAAGCAATCTTGAACAGAGTGCCGAGAGATTAAAAGCTCTGGCAAAGGACAACAAGGCCATACAGAAGAATGCAGAAATCATCCTGACATTTCTCTACATACTGAAGTTCATAACCCCTACCGGTGAGTAAGGAAACATAGGTCGGGGTTATGCAGTATCACTTCTCGACGGGAAAACCGGTGCAGGGTGGTACGACTACAACAAGTAGCCGGGGAGGTCGCCCCCATCCCCTCCCCTCTTGACCAGGCCGTTCCTGCTTCTTTCAGAGGGACGGCCTTCTTGACCCTATTGAATTAGGAAAGGAAATAGCGAGGCAGAACCTGCTTCTTATCGGTACTTGACACAGTTCTTGTCTTGTGTTTTTAATTGTATCTATGTCTGAAGACCAAAGATACTCAGTCAGGGTTCTAGAAAAAGCCGTAAAGATATTTGATATCTTCACATACGGGAATGACGCCTTTACCCTTGCGGAGATTAAAAAGATAACTGGTCTCCCCAAAACTACTATATTCAGAATACTCAAGACCTTTGAAAACGCAGGTTTTTTCAAGTATGACACTGATCAGGAAAAATATAGCCTCGGCCTCCGGTTTCTCGAACTCGGTGGCCTAGTCTATTCATCCCTTTCTGTCAGGAAGGCTGCGGCACCCTATATGGACACCCTCTCCAATAGCCTTAAGGCCACGATCCTCCTTGGTGTCATGAAAGACGATCAGCTTCTTTATATCGACAAGCGAGAAATGGACAGCATCATTCGGGTAACCTCCCACATAGGGCTCAAGAGACCCCCTTACTTTGGCATGCTCGGTATGACTCTCCTTACTTATATGGACAATAAGGAAAAGGAGCGTCTTTTGACGCTATATCCACCTACCAAAATTACCCCAAAAACAGTCACCGATATCCGTCAAATCATTAAGCAACTTGATGAGGCTAAACGGAAAGGCTTCTACATGGAGCAGGACGAGATTGTGGAAGGACTTCTCGGTATCGGGGTACCCATCAGGGATTTCTCCGGTAATGTCGTCGCAGCTCTCGGAGCTACCCAGCCTGTCTTCCAGGTAAAAGAAGGTTCTATGGAAAATACCATCCAACAGCTCCTCGAAGCGTCACGGTCCATCTCAAAAGAACTCGGATACACATAGTTTTAAACTAAAGGTTTAGGCTTAGACTGAGGAGGTGCATCTTTAAACTCGACCCCTTGTACCCCGACTTTTTAGGTTATAATTCTTTTTCTGGAGATGGACTAAAGGAAAGTCTTGTGCTTATTTGCTCTGCTGTATGCTTTAGATTCGAGATGATATGCTTTAGCCTTTCATCGATCATAGAGTTGAAAAAACCGACGAACCAGATGGCCCCTACGGGGTTCCTTTCCTGATAAATGAGGGTCGCAGCTGACCTGATCCCCTTGAGATACTCACCAATTTCGAGGCTGTAACCCAACCGCCTTGTTTTCTCAATCTCCTCTAAGTACATGTTTATATCCGTAATGCTGTTTTCAGTGTATTCGGGCAGGCCCTTCTCATTGAGAAAGGCAATTATATCTTCATTATTCATAACAGAAAGAAATATCTTTCCAGTGGCACCGGCAGTGATCGGCAGTTTTGTGCCTACGGGAGAAGATATTTTGAAGTCCTTCTTCGCCTCTATCACCTCAAGAATCTTTACCGCATCGTATTCCCGTACCCCGAGAAAAATAGTCTCTTCTACAACCTCTACCAGGTGCTCCAGAAAAGGCCGAGCTATGGAGACAAGATCCTGCCCTTTAAAAACCATCTTTGAGAGTCTCATCATCTCCTTGCCAATAGTGTATTTCTTCGTTGCAGAATCTTTACTGACAAGCCCTTCTTCCTGAAAGCTCTGCAAAATTCCGTATGCGGTACTTTTGCTGATTGAGAGATTCTTGGCGATTTCTGTTACCCCGAGAGGCTGATACTCTTTGATGAGGAGTCGCAGAATTTCAATGGCTTTTTTTATTATCGGTGCGTTATACATAGTTCACTATGATGAACATTATTACCAATATTAAATGCTTTTGTCAATCAAAAAGTGCTTGACAAATAATAGTAATTTGATATATCTTAGCTTTGAGTTTATAATACTGAACGATTGAGAGTATAAAACGATAGATTTTGAAAAATCTATGCAATAAAAAAACTTGATATCCGATGTTTACCTTTTCTCAATATATACGTTCTACTTTCAGCTCAACTGGAATGCGTGGATCCACACGAGGGATACCAGAGAGGGCATACCGTGAGTAACATCCCTAGAATCAACGTCGTTGAACCATCGTCAGAACAAAGCAAACATCGAGCTGCAAGTATCTTTGTCCGAAAAGAACATCGCCTCAATATCGATGAGGTGAGAGAACATCTCAAGGAAATCAGAAAATATACCCGCGATAATTGCATCGTTTTGCTCGATGAGCTGGAAAAAACTCTTGGACAATACAGTGGTTTAAAGATAACAAAGGCAAAAGACGCTAAAGAGGCTGCACAGTATATCCGCCAGGTTGCAGGAGAGACAACCCTTGCATCGATTAATAAATCAAATGTAGTTGTAAACGAGCTCCGGACTGAATTGCAGACTTCTGGCCTCAAAACATACGTCAGGTATTTCACAGAATTTAAAAATTTTGAAGAAGGCAAGTTTCAGAAAAAGGTAGAAGATTACTGGTCTCTCCCTGGTATGCACGGGAGAAACCTCGTCGAGTCCTTTGACTCCCGCAAGGAGATAGGATCTTTAAATTCATCTGAGACACGGGATTATATTGCTATCCTCGGTGTCAATGCCATATCTGCTGACGACGGATCGGTCTTTTTCCTCCAGCATATGTCCAACATCTCGAAAGACCTTACCCAGGCAAAAAAGATCGTCTTTGTTGTCAGCCTTGAAAAGGTCCTCAAAACCAGGCAAGATGCTCTCTTTCACACAAGGAGTATGGGAATCTTCGGCCTGGAGAGTATTCTTTTAGATCTTATTCCGAATAATATTGAGAATTACGATTTCGATACCTTGCCGGTACTGCCTGGGAACATGGAAAGGGAAATCCATGTTGTGATTCTCGACAACGGCAGGGCCGAGCTTCTGAATAACGGCTACAAGGACCTCTTTCTCTGTATTGATTGCAGGGCTTGCGCCAGGCAATGTCCCATTGGACAGCATACCCTCCATGAACGGGGAATGGTCTACAGTCCAAAGAACTACCTCCTCGGCTACCTTCAAGGATGGCTCCCCTCTGTCGAGGTCTGTCTCCATTGTGGTCGCTGTGAGGTAGAGTGTCCTGTAGATATTGAGATACCTACCCTTCTCTGGAAGTCACAGGTTGAACATTATGCACACCATAAACGGAGCTGGAAAAAGAGGATGCTCGATGACCCCGAACTCCTTGCAAAGCTCGGCACGTTAGCTGCTCCACTTTCAACCTGGATGACAAGTCTCCCACCGGTAAAAATGCTTATGCAACTCTTTACCGGGGTACACCGCGATTCCCACCTTCCTGCTTTTAATCGTAAAACATTCAGACATTGGCTGAAGGGAGGTCGTCGTGACTAAAAAGATCGTCTATTATACCGGCTGCTTTGCCGACTACTATGGACCCGATATCGGTAAGTCTTTCGTTGAAGTAATGGAGAAGAATGGCTTCGAGGTCATTGTCCCGGATACAAAATGCTGCGGCATGCCCCAGATGGCAAACAGCAATCTCAGTGGAGCAAAGAAAAATTTTGATTTCAATGTCAAGGCCCTCGCAAAAGCCGCTCAACCGGGATACGATATCTTGAGCACGTGCCCAAGCTGCAACATGATGCTTCGCAGGGAAGGATTACCTTTCTTCGACAGCGAAGAAGCGCGTTTTGTGTCCAAAAATGTATATGACGCATGTGAATACCTCCTCCGCTTGCATGGACAGGGCAAGTTGAATACAAATTTTGGGGAGCTTCGCTTGCGGGTTTATTACCATAACCCATGCCATTTGAGGGTTCAGAATCTCACTGCCGCAGTCGACCTTATGAAGTTGGTACCTGGCATAGAAGTTGTGGGTGTTAACCTGAACTGCTGCGGTATGGGCGGATCGTACGGTATGAAGATACAGAATTTTGAACGTTCGCAAGAGATTGCGAGCAAGGTGTGGAACGAGGTCAAGACCGCAAACGTTGATGTTGTCGTGACAGATTGCGGCGGTTGCGGCCTCCAGGTGCAGGCTGGTACCGGTGCAAAGATTATGCACCCCTTAATGGTCTTGAATCAATCCTACAAGGCCTTCAAGGCTCGTGAGGCAGCCTGAGGAAACATAACTCGAATGATAGATCGCTCCTTCATGAATCAGGGAAATCTCCATATGATACGGAATCTCAACAGCCCGGCTGTTTTGTTTAATCAACCATCTTTTAATAAAAAAGGAGGATAGCAATGGCAGAGGACAAATTATCAACTGCAGAAAGTCTGAAAAGTACAAGAACGTATGGCCAAGTTCGGTGCATGAATCCGAGCTGTACATCCAGAATCACGCCGGCACCGGGACAGACAAAGGCAAAATGCCCGATATGTGGTTCTGAATGGCGTATCTTCTGGATAAAGCCCGGTTTCCCCCGTGTTAAAGGCCCTGTATGGGAGACAAGCCAGAAACTGGCGAATGAAAAAATGTCCCAGATACCAGAGAAGAAGGAGGGAAAGTAATATGCCATTAGACAGAAAAGTAGCTATAGTGGATCTTACTACCGGTAAGATCGAGAAGAAGGGAATCCCCCTAGAAGTGCGGAAAGCCTTTCTTGGTGGGAGAGGGCTTGCTGCGTACCTGTTATACAAATACGCAAAACCCGGGTGTGACCCCCTCGGCCCTGATAATGTGGTGATCTTCAGCGCAGGCATCCTGGGCGGATGCTTAGCGTCATCAGGCGCCCGGACCGACGTTATGACCAAGAACCCCCTCACCAATATGTTGGGGAGCGGTAACTTTGGTGGATTCTTTGCCCCTGAGCTCAGATGGGCTGGCTTTGATCACATCGTGGTCAAGGGTAAAGCCGCAAAACCTGTCTACATTTGGGTTCACGATGGTGAAGTCGAGATAAAAGACGCAAAGAATCTGTGGGGAAAATCCGTGACGGAAGCCCAGTGGGCCGTAAGAGAAGAGCTTGGCGACCCCGATGTCAAGTGCGCTGTGTGCGGACCCGCCGGGGAGAACCTCGTACGTTATGCCAACGTTATGACAGGTATCAAGAACGCCAACGGACGTGGCGGCGGCGGATGCACAATGGGCTCCAAGAATCTGAAGATGGTCGCGGCCCGTGGCACCATGGACCTCAAAATCGCTCATCCTCAAGAGGCTCTGGAGTTCGACAAGAGGTTTATAGAACAGATCACCAGTGCAAAAGTCAATCAGACCCAGGGCGCACTCGGAACACCCTTTATCTGGGGTGCAACAAACTCTTGGGGTGGTATCAGGACCAACAACTTCCAGTTTAACCAACTCCTTTACGCCGACGAGATCGAACCTGAGGAGATTGACGAGTATTCCAAGGACACAGTAGGCGAGTACAATATGACGGCATGTTTTGGTTGCCAGGTACACTGCCGCGCAAAATACAAAATCAAACCAGGTCCCCTTGCGGAAAAACACGGTGTTGTCGGTAAATATGATGAAGGACCTGAGTATACGTCCCAGGGCGCATTTTGCGGTGAGCCCGGTTGCACCAAGATTGAGACACTGATGGTAGGCAACCACCTTGTCGACCAATACGGCGTTGATAACCTTGAAATCGGCAGTATAATCTCCTGGGCCATGGAGCTCTACGAAAAGGGTATCCTCACAAGCAAGGACACGGACGGCCTCGATTTACGGTTCGGCAACGACGAAGCCCTTCTCGAAATGGTGGACCACATCTGTAAGAGAGACACCAAGCTCGGCGATATACTGGCAGAGGGAGGCGTCAGGGCGTCTGAGAAGATCGGCAAAGACTCCTTCAAGTACCTCATTCACGTAAAGGGAATGAGCGACCTCCATTCCGATGAGAGGGCAACCCCTGGCCTCGCTCTCAACATCGCCCTTGCTTCCAGAGGAGCTGACCACCTGAGAAGCCGTCCGGCAATCGACCTTTACCATCTGCCTGAGGATGTTATGAGGAAGATTTACAGCAGTCCTGTTGCCTATGATGGACCATTGAGCTCGGACCACAGGGAATACAAGGGCAAACCATGGCAGGTTGCTTGGCATGAAAACTGTTACATGGGTGTTGATTGCCTTGGCATCTGCAAGTATCATACAACCTTCCTCGGGGCAACGCTTCCCAACTTTGAGGACTGGTCAAAGGTACTCTATTACAATACCGGCCTTGAGATGTCGCCCAAAGAAATATGGGACGTGGCAGAAAGAGCCAACATGGTTGAGAGGCTTTTCAATATCAGGGAAGGCATGAAGAAAGACGACCCATACAAGGGAGAGCGGCTTCCTGACCGTTATTTTAACGAACCATGCAAGCGTGGTGCACCTGATGTTATCGGCGCTTTTATAGACGAGAAAAAGTTCGAAATCATGAGAGCAGAGTTCTATGGGTACAAGGGTCTGGACGAAAATGGCGTACCGAAACCGGAGACGCTCAAGAAATATGGTCTCGAGAACTTAGACAAAGAACCATCCCGTATATAGGACGAGGATAAAGGAGGATATGAATGGAAGCAAAAGCTATAGTTGTAAACCATGAGAAATGCACGGGATGCAGAAGATGTGAGCTGGTGTGCTCTGTCTTTCATGATGGCGTATCCAACCCCGCAAAGTCCCGTATTAAAGTAGAAAAATGGGAATGGGAAGGACTCTACATTCCTATGACATGCCGGCAGTGCGTGGATGCCCCATGCCTGAACGTCTGTCCCGTGAAGGCAATCTACCGGGAAGAAACAGAGGGAAGGGTCCATGTGGATCACGATCTGTGCATCGGTTGCCGTTCTTGCGTGGCAGTATGTCCTTTTGGCGCCATGAGCTTCAATCCCTGGGACAAAAAGGTCTTCAAATGCGATCTCTGCAGCGGTGATCCCCAGTGTGTAAGGTTCTGTGACATGAAGGCTGTGGATTTCGTTACGCCTTCAAGGGAAAGCCTAAGCAAAAAGAGAGACGCAGCCTTCAAGATATCCGAAGCAAAAAGGCTCGGCGCAACAATACAGTACGAGGGATAATCAACCCTTCAACTACTGGCTGAGCAAGCGAGTATTGACTTTCTGAGAGGTGCAG
>Ga0209253_10003496_pt1 | contig 13819 bp, 14 predicted proteins | sample FrelakmetBRP12BR_FD_187145 | JGI IMG/M metagenome (GOLD analysis project Ga0209253, IMG submission 187145) | Freshwater lake sediment microbial communities from the University of Notre Dame, USA, for methane emissions studies - BRP12 BR (SPAdes)... | ecosystem: Environmental > Aquatic >...
CCCGCCACCCGGCGGCAGGGAGTGCCGATGCGCATCGAGACCGAAGTCAGGCTGGACTTCAAGGACGTGCTGATTCGCCCCAAGCGGAGCACGCTTTCCACGCGCTCGAACGTCGACATCTCGCGCGACTTTCACTTCCGCCACACGCAGGTCGACTACCACGGCGTGCCGATCATTGCCGCCAACATGGACACGACCGGCACGATCGAGATGGCACGCGCACTGGACGCATTCGAGATGTCGACGGCGCTGCACAAGCACTATGCAGTCGAGGAGCTCGTTGCGTTCTTCAAGGGGCTGGAGCGCAAGTCCGCCGCATACTACTCGATGGGTATCGGCCCGGCCGACGAGGAGAAGTTCGACCGCGTGATGGAGTCGGCGGGCGCCGGCGCGGATGCGACGATCCGCTACGTTTGCGTCGACGTCGCCAATGGCTACACCGAGGGTTTCGTGCGCTTTGTCGCGAAGATTCGCGAGCGTTATCCGCACCTCGTCATCATGGCCGGCAACGTCGTCACCGGCGAGATGACCGAGGAACTGATCCTCTCGGGCGCGGACATCGTCAAGGTGGGTATCGGTCCGGGATCGGTGTGCACGACGCGCAAGATGACCGGCGTTGGCTACCCGCAGCTCTCGGCGATCATCGAATGTGCGGATGCCGCGCACGGGCTCGAGGGCCACATCTGCGCCGACGGCGGCTGCGCGACACCGGGCGACGTCGCCAAGGCGTTCGGTGGAGGCGCCGACTTCGTGATGCTTGGCGGCATGCTCGCGGGCCACGACGAATGTTCGGGCGACATCGTTGAAAGGGATGGCCAGACGTACCAGCGTTTCTACGGGATGAGCAGCCGGACCGCAATGGAGAAATACGCGGGCGGCGTGGCACAGTACCGCGCAGCGGAAGGCAAGGAGGTGCTCGTGCCCTACCGCGGCCCGATCGCGGGTACCGCACAGGAGATCCTGGGCGGCGTGCGCTCGGCGTGCACCTACGTCGGCGCGCGGCGGCTTCGCGAGTTCTCGAAGCGGACCACGTTCGTGCGCGTCTCGGGGCAGGCAAACGAGGTGTTCGGTCGCTCGTAGACCACGTGACCTTCGCGCTGGGCTTCTGCGTCTTTGGCTCGGGGTCTCAACACGCTGGGGACCGGAGGCGAAGGCTGCGCTCGGTGCGCAATTCAGCCAGAACCGGACATCTGAGGCTATTCCGTTCAAGGGCCAGAGCCAGATCGGGCACCGTTAGCAAAAATGCGAACGGCGATCGGCGTGTAAGAACGCGCGCAATCGGCCTGAATTCGGCGCTGGTTCGTCCGAGCGGCTAATGGGCGTTTCTGTTTGTGGGAGTTAGCATTTTTGCTATCCACCCCGCGAAACGCTTGCCTATGCCATGTACGAGCGCGCTCGAGTTCTGGCCGGGAATCTCGCTTCCGTGACGGGCGAGCGCAAGAAGAGGCGTGCACGGGCGCTCAGGACTGATCGCACATTGCAGCTGCTCGTGGCCGATCTCGTCGCTGCACGGACGGCTGCGGGAACGACGCAGGAGGCCGTCGCCGCGCGGATGTGGACGATCCCTTTGGGTGAGCGGTCATTGGCCCGTGCTGGCAACGCGGAGATGCCGCCCGTAGTACCATCGGCTGTGCAGATGATGTCGTCGAAAGATGCGGCACTCAGGTCCGAATGACCGTGGTGGCAAGTTCGAACTTGAATGGAGCGTCTCATGGACCCAGGATGCGTCCCGGAGGTGCGCAGATCCGCGGAAGAATTGTTTTCGGGGTCTTCAGGAAGTCGTGTGGGTCGTTTGAGGGGGTGAATCGGCCCGGAAGCGGCGTGGATGCTGGCTTTCGGGCATGTTCAGGAGCAGTGGAAACTGCGACCATGTTTGCATGGCTACCTCGTCGAAGCGAAAGCGGCGGCTGTGGGATGCGTATGCGTTCCCCATGTTTCGTCCGCAACGGACGGTGCGCGGCGTCTTCGGTGATCCGAAGGCCCGGGTCATCACTCTTGAACGGCGCTCAAAAAAACGACCTGCGGCTGCTGTGGTCGCGCGCAGCTCGGCTGGTACGACCGGCGGACGCGTCAGGTTCGCGATCTGTCCTGCGGCGATATGCGCGGCTACCTCAAGATCGAGGTCCGGCGCGTGCAGTGCCGACGTTGCGGCAAGGTGAAGCGCGAGCGGCTGGAGTTCTTGGCCGACAACCCGTTCTATACCAAGCGCTTTGCGCATTACGTGGGCCGGCGCTGCCGTTCGACCACGATCAAGGAGTTGGCCAAGGAGCTCCATCTCGACTGGGACACGGTCAAGACCCTCGAGAAGCAATACATGCGCGCGCAGCTGGCCAAGGCGGGCATGCCGGGTCCCAAGGCAATCGGCATCGACGAGATCTCGATCCGCAAAGGCCATACCTATCGGATCGTGGTGAGCGATCTGCTGCGCCGGCGCCCGATCTGGTTCGGCGGCGAAGACCGCTCCGAGAAGAGCATGGCCCTGTTCTACCAGCAGCTCGAAGGGAAGTAGAGCCGCGGCATTCGCCTGGCGGTGATGGACATGTGGAAGCCGTTTCGCAACATGACGAACGAGCATGCCCCGCAGGCGGCGATCCTGTTCGACAAATTCCACGTCATGCGTCACCTGGGCGAGGCGCTCGACAAGGTACGCAAGGCCGAGTACGCGTGACTCAGCGGCCGCGACCGCAGTTTCATCAAGGGCCAGAATTACACGCTGCTGTCGCACCGGGAGAACCTCACCCCGGCGGGCCGGCAGAACCTCAAGAAGCTCCTGGCGGCCAACAAGCGCCTGAACACGGCTTATCTGCTCAAGGAGTCCTTCGGCCAGCTCTGGGAGTACGAGCGCGAGGGCTGGGCGCGGCGTTTCTTCGACAACTGGCGCGCGAGCCTGAAATGGCAGCGGCTCGAGCCCTACGAGAAGTTCGCCGAGATGATCGAGCGTCATTGGGATGGCATCGCCGCCTACTGCAAGCCCGAGAACAAGGTCTCGCTCGGATTTGTCGAGGGGCTCAACAACAAGATTCGCGTCATCCAGCGCCGCGCGTACGGCCTACGCGACGAGGAATACTTGCGCCTCAAGATCCTCACTTGCATGCTCCCCGAACTCTAAATTGCCCCAGACTCACCCACTCGATTTCCTGAAGACCCATAATTGTTAAGTTCCCGCGCCGCAAGGTAACAAGCGACGTTTAAGACGACCCGGGAAGTAGCTGGATCCGAGAGAATTAATGGCCGTGGGGTGCGCAAATGAAGGTCGCGTTGGCGATTGATGGTTCGAGTTGCTCTCTACGAGCGACGCGGTTTCTCATCGGACTGATCGAGGGATGGGGCGGAACGGAGGTGCACGTCCTCAACGTGCAACCGCCGGTACGGTACGCCGATCTCCTTCCCGTGAAGAACAAGCGACTGGTCAAGCAGTGGAATCGGGAAGGCGGCGAGAACGCAACCGCTGCTGCCCTTGAAATGCTCGCGGAAGCCAAGGTTCCGTGCGATCTTCATCTGGTTACCGGAGAGCCCGCAACAGCCATCGTGAAGCTTGTTCGGAAACTGAACTGCGATCTGATCGTCATGGGGACGCGGGGCATGGGTACGGTAGTTGGCTTGGTTCTCGGATCCGTTGCGACCAAGGTGGTCCACCTTGCTGACACCCCAGTCACCTTGGTGAAGTAACCGCCCCGCGGGGGAGATGTCGACTTGATCTGGTCATTGCCGGCCACGGCATCACAGATTCCCGTTTGCTCGAGCTGACATGGCCGCAAAGCTGCCGAGGGGCTTGAGTAACGAGGCGGCCGCTGCGCGTCTGGCTGCCGAGGGCCCCAACGAACTCGGTACCGATCAGCGGCGCACGCTGCTCACCATCGCCAGTGAGGTGGCGCGCGAGCCGATGTTCCTGCTGCTTCTGGGCGCCGGTGCCATCTATTTCGCCATGGGCGATGCCCACGAGGCCATGATCCTGCTGGGGTTTGTGGTCATCATTATGGCCATCACCATCCTCCAGGAGCGACGCACTGAGAACGCCTTGGAAGCCTTGCGCGATCTCTCCAGCCCGCGGGCGCTGGTGATTCGCGACGGCGTGCCGACGCGCATTGCTGGGCGCGAAGTGGTGCGCGACGACATGGTCGTCCTCGCCGAGGGCGACCGCGTCCCGGCGGATGGGGTGGTACTGGAGGCCCATGAGCTGGCCGCTGACGAGTCGATGCTCACGGGCGAATCAGAGGCGGTAGACAAGTTTCCGGACCGCAGCGAAGTATTTGCGGGCGCGCTGGTCGTCCGCGGCCAAGGGCTGATACGTGTGACGGCCGTAGGCAGCAGGACCGAGCTCGGGCGCATCGGCAAGTCCCTGCAGGGCATTGCCATCGAGTCTTCGCCCCTGCGGGAGGAGATCGGGCTGTTGACTCGGCGTCTGGCGGTGATCGGGATCGGCCTGTGCCTTGCGCTGGCGGCCCTCTACTGGGCGTTGCGCGGCGGCTGGCTCGACGCGCTGCTCGCCGGGATCACCTTGGCGATGGGCATCCTGCCTCAGGAGTTTCCGGTCATCATGATCGTCTTCCTCGCGCTGGGGGCGCGGCGCATCGCCGCGCAGCGGGTGCTGACCCGGCGCCTCAACGCCATCGAGACGCTCGGCGAGACCACCGTGCTCTGCGTAGACAAGACCGGGACGCTGACCGAGAACCGCATGGCCGTAGCCGCCCTGTCCGTTGGCGGCCGATTTCTGGAAACCAGCAACCTCGAAGGCGGCGAGCTGCCGGAGCCCTATCACGAACTGCTCGAGTACGCGGTCCTGGCCAGCGAAATCGATCCCCACGATCCGATGGAGCTGGCCTTCCATCGCTTTGCCCACGAACACTTGGCCGACACCGATCACCTGCATCCGGCGTGGTCGTTGGCGCGCGAGTACGAGATCTCAGCGGAGCTTCTCGCCATGTCCCACCTGTGGCGAAACGATTCGGGCAGACACGATGTCGTCGCTGCCAAAGGGGCACCGGAAGCCATCGCTGACCTTTGTCCGTTTGCCGAGGACGAGCGGCGCCGCGTGAGCGAGCGGGCAGCGGAAATGGCGGACCGCGGATGGCGGGTGCTGGGTGTGGCCAAGGCCAAGCACAGCATTCGTGAGAACTGGCCCGACGTTCAGCAAGATTTCGACTTCGAGTTCGTCGGTTTGGTGGGGCTTGCCGATCCGTTGCGCGCCGAAGTGCCCGGCGCGGTCGCCGAATGCCACCGTGCTGGTATTCGCGTTGTCATGATCACCGGCGATCATCCGCGCACCGCGCTTGCCATCGCGGCCGGTGCCGGCATCGACAGCCGGCAGGCGCTCACCGGTGCCGATCTGACGAGGCTGGATGCCGCAACGCTGGCCAAGCGCATCGGTTCCGTCAATGTCTTTGCCCGGGTCACACCCCAGCAGAAGCTTGCTATCGTCGACGCGCTAAAGGCCGATGGCGAGGTAGTCGCCATGACGGGCGACGGGGTAAACGACGCGCCGGCCCTGAAGTCCGCCCACATTGGCATCGCCATGGGGAAGCGCGGCACCGACGTGGCCCGTGAGGCGGCTGCCCTGGTGTTGCTCGACGATGACTTCACCGCCATCGTCTCCGCCATTCGGCTGGGCCGGCGCATCTTTGCCAACCTTCGACAAGCAATGGTCTATACGCTGGCTGTCCACATCCCACTCATCGGGCTGTCCATTCTGCCCGTGATGTTCGGGTTGCCACTGATTCTGGCGCCCATTCACATCGCCTTCCTCGAACTCGTGATCGATCCGGCCTGCTCTATCGTCTTTGAAGCCGAGGCAGGCGGTACCCGGCTAATGGAACAGTCTCCGCGCTCTCCTGCCGAGCCTCTGGTTTCACTACCTCAATTTGTCTTGAGCCTGGGCCAGGGAGGTCTGGTGACGTTGGTTGTCGCCGCGTTTTACTGGTGGATTCTGTCAACCGGGACGATGGCTGAAGAAGCGCGGGCCTCGGCGTTCATCGTCCTGGTCACGGCAAATGCTGTGCTGATCCTGCCCTGTCGTTCGCCCAACCCGGGTTGGCGCACAATGTTCGCCGGGCTGTCGTCCGTCGGCGTGGCCGTACTTGGCGGTACGCTGTTGGGGCTTACCATCATCACGGGTGTCCCGGCTGTTGCGGAGGCGTTCGCTTTTCGGTCGCCGTCGGTTCAACAGTCATTGCTTGCCGTCACCGTTGGCGCGGGCATGCTGCTCTTGTTCGAGGCTAGCAAGTCTGCTATGCGCAAGCACTCGTAGCACTGCGTGTTGATGGCATTGAACAACTCGATGAAACGGACAAAGCACCCGCGGTTCGGTGTGCCTTCACGTTCCTGGCGCTTCGCAACTTGTCCGTGCCTTGAATGACCGCTTAGGATGAGATCGACCTGCCGGTGTTGGTCGGAGAGCGCCATCGAACGACCACTGTTGGTGACTTCGCGGTACGGCCGTTGTTGGCCGATAGCGCCAGTAGATTGACCCCGACTGGGCGGCTGCTCTCGCGGGGTAACGGACGTCGGATTCGTCGGGCGCAGGATCGAAACGGGTCGGGAACTGCCGCCCGGTCTGCAGCGATGGGGGGCGGGTCTGCGATATACACGGGCCTTTCGCGCCTCGATGGCCGCTATGCGTTATTCGGCGGCCGCCCGAGTCGCCACGGTGGGAGTTCTGACCGGCCATTTGCAGACGGTCGCCGCCGCTTCCCGGTAGAATCATTTGATCGCTTCTCTACCGGGATCGAGTTCCAAATGACAGCCGCCCCTGCATCTGTCCGTGAACGCAAGCCGACGGGCTGGCGGATGATTCTTGCGCTCGTGCTGTGGATTGGCGGATTCTTCCTGCCACTCTTCATTCCGCTCGTGACCGTGCTGCCGCTGCCGGTGGCGACCAAGGCGGCGCTTTCGGGGCTGCTGGTGCTTGGCCTGCCACAAGTCCTGACCGTCATCGCGATCGCGCTCGTCGGGAAGTCAGGTTTCCATTACCTCAAGGACATGGCATTTGGCGCCGCGAAAAGGCTCGGGCCGCCGGTGCACGTGAGCAGACTTCGCTATCGAATCGGCCTCGTCATGCTGTTTCTTCCGCTCGCGGTTTCGCTGCTCGAGCCCTATCTCACGCTACTGCTCCCCCATGGACGTCTTCCACACTGGCTTTACGGCGCGGTCGGCGACACGCTGTTTCTGATGAGTTTCTTCGTCCTGGGCGGAGAGTTCTGGGACAAGGTCAAGGCGCTCTTCATCTACGAAGCGAGAGCCGTGCTACCGGCGGCTTCGGAGTTTCACGTCGCCGGCGCGCACTGATCGTCGGCAGCGGTTGTTCGCTTCGCAGTACCGGAGCGAGTTTCAGCCCTTGGAACTCGGAATGGGGGCTGGGCGCCGGAACTGCAGGGTTTCCACTTGTTCGCCGCGGTGGTCAATGCGCCGATCCTTCAATCTTCATCGGTCGATGTCTATGGAGCGTTCATGAAGCTGCTTTCCCTCGCGGTCGCGGCCGGATTGACTGTTGCCGGGGTCGTCCAAGCCCAGGATGCGCCGTTACTGATGCGGCGATATGACTGCTACACCTGTCACGCCGACGAAGAAGCGAAGGCTGGCCCGGCCTTCGTAGACGTGGCGGCAAAGTACCAAGGCAATTCCAGGGGTGCTGCGATCCTGACTGCCCTGGTGAAGAAGGGCCGTCACGGCGAGGGGCCGTGGCCGATGCCGCCCCTCCCACAGGTGCCCGACGCCGACGCCAGGAAGATTGCCGAGTACATCCTGTCGCTGAAGAAGTGATTGCCTTTGTCGCACGACGTTGCCGTCAGGGCGGCAAGTAACGCACCTGGGTAGTCACGCTGCGTCCCGCATTGCGGGTGTCCACGAACGCGACCTTTCCCGGCTCCCCGGCCGTGGCAAGGTTCGCGTGCGGCGCGGCACCGGCCTATCGGGCGCGATCTCCAGGCACCGGCCTGCCTTCCGATCCCAGCACCTTGTCGAGCGCCCGCCAGAATGCGGTCACGTAGACCATCTGGTTGCGATGCTCCATGGAATAGGAGGGCAGCACCGCATCCGCTCGCCCGGTAGATTGCTGTATCAGCCCGACGACAAGCCATCGGCCGTCACGCTGCCGTTCGAGTACCGGCCCGCCCGACATGCCGCTCTCGAACGCGCAATCGACCCCCACCAGCCCCGACACCGGACCGTGGTCCCGGGCCTTGCAGCCCTTCTCCACCGTGATGCCGACCTGCGAAAGGCGGGACCTGGCAAAGGCAACGGTCATCAACTCCCGGTGCGGCATCGCGCTTTCGCTGCCGGGCCGTGCATATTTCAGGAATCCATACTGCTTTCCGAGGCAGTCATCCAGTCTCAGGATCGCCCAGTCTCCGGGCATGCCGTGGAAATCGGCCTCACCATAGTCGCCGAAAGCGACAACGGTTGCCCTTGCCTTCGCTGCAAATCTGCCCGGAGCCTTGGGGTCCAGCCCGACGAGGAATTCCACCGCATGGCCCAGTCTTCCTCTGCTCGTCGCCACCCGTCCCGTGGCCGAGTCACGTTCCTTCATGAACGCGACATGGTAGGCCGTAGCGATGTGGCACTTGCCCACCAGGAATGCGGTTCCACTGGCGCCCGTTCCGGGATTGTGGAGCAAGCCGACCGATCGATTTATCGGGAAAGCGGGGTTGCGCTGCTCGCGCCGATCCTCCACGAAGATGTTGGCCTGCGCCGGGAGCGCAACGAGCCAGAGTCCAACGCCCGCCATTGCAAGCAGCTTCGCACGGCCCATCAAATCGCCTCGGTTCCGAAAGCGGCTCTCACGCCCGCTTGTCGCGGCGCAGCCGAACTGCGTCCGCCAGATTCTGCAGCACCTCCGTGGTGACCTCCCAGCCCATGCACGCGTCGGTCACGCTCTGTCCGTAGCGCAGACCTCGACGGCCGTCCCGGATATCCTGCCGCCCTTCGACCAGGTGGCTTTCGAGCATGACGGCGCAGATGGCGCGCGAGCCCGACGCCATCTGCGTCGCCACGTCTGCGGCGACGCCGGGTTGCCGGCGGTGATCGTTCCCGCTGTTGCCATGGCTGCAATCGACCATCAAGTACGGGGGCAGGCCCGCGCCTTCGAGGGCGGCGATTGCCTGCTCCACGCTGCTCCGGTCGAAATTGGGCTGATCGCGGGCGCCGCGCAGCACCAGGTGACAGCAGGGGTTCCCGGTCGTCGTGACCACGATGGCGCGGCCGTCGACGGATATCGACGGGAACCTCTGCGGCTGCGCGGCAGCGATGATGGCGTCGATTGCCGCCTGGAAATTGCCGCTCGTCGGGTTCTTGAAGCCGACGGGGGCGGAAAGCGCCGACGCCATCTGGCGATGCAGCGGACTCTCCGTGGTGCGCGCGCCGATCGCACCCCAGGCCAGCAACTCGGCGTAATACTGCGGCGTGATCAGATCGAGGATTTCCGATGCCGCCGGAACACTCAGCTTCGCGCAGTCGAGCAGCAGGCGCCGTGCGTCGAACAGGCCCTGCCGGATGTTGCCGCGACCGTCGAGGTCCGGGTCGTAGATGAGCCCCTTCCAGCCAAGGCGGGTTCGCGGCTTCTCGAAGTACACGCGCATGACCAGGCAGAGCGCATCCGCGACCCGCGGGGCAAGATCGCGCAACCGCCGGGCGTACTCGAGCGCGGACTCGGGCTCGTGGATCGAACAGGGACCCGTGACCACGAGCAAGCGGTCGTCGCTGCCCGTCAGGATGGCTTGCACGGCACTGCGCGAGCGCGCGATCTGCGCCGCCTCGGCGTCGCCTACGGGAAGTTCGCCATGCAACTCGCTCGGCGTCGGGAGCGCCTCTTCGAGCGCGATGTGCAGATCCGAAATTCTGGCTGTCACGATGAATGTCCAAGCGGCGGCGCCTGCGTCCCGGGCGCAGGCATGGATGCCCGCTCGAGACCAAGCTTACACTGGCTTCGTGTCCTGATGCGCGTGTCGCCAATCCGTTGGAGTCAGCTCGAGCATGGCCGTCGTGTCCGGCGAATGCGCGTAGTAGCCGTTGCCTTGGTCGTCGCGGGCTCGGTCGGGGCATAGACCGGTGTTTCGGAGCTTCGCATTGCGATCGACGCGGTTCCCCGGCACGTCATGAAGCAAAGGGAATCGACTGACCGGATTCAGCGCCGACCTTTGGGAAGAGATCGCGACCAGCCTGAGTCAGTCGAAGCAAACAGGCACGAACGGCCCGATGGGCGCCTGCAACGGCCGCGCGAGCTTGGCCGGCAGCGGCACATGCACAATCCGCTCGGTGCCGTCCTGTTCGCCCACGGCGTGGTAGTGGTCAAGGATGGCGGCCATCCGGCAATTGGCAGCGATGAATTGCACGTGTGCGCGGCCGAATCCGTACTTGGTGGCTTCCTCGAAGGCTTCCTTGGTCATTCTCTGCCCAAATCCGTTGCCACGATACGGTTCCAGCACGCTGATGCTGAACTCGACCAGCGTTTCGGTGACACGGGCGAGGTGCACGACGCCACACAGCACGAAGTTGGCGTCGCGCCAGCCCAGGATCGCGTCGCGGTCAAAGTCCAACGCGCGCACGTAATTGACGACGGCTTCATCCCTGCAGGAAACGCCAAAGCGCAGATGGCGCGCTTCCGGCTCGAGGGAAAGAAAATGGCCCTCCACGAGGTCGCGCTGGTAGGTATTGAGCCGACGGGGCTTACCCAAAGCCGCGCGACGCACGAGCGTCACATACACGATGCTTCCGCCTTGCCAGGATTGTCGCCATTGGTGAAGCAAAATCCGCGCCGTTTTCCATTCACGCGGACGTCACGATTCCATTTGCAGGGCCCGTAATTGCGCTGCACAAGATGTTCACGCAAGACATCGCCTCGGAGCGCCGGCGCGAGGCCGTCCTCCAGCCCGCCACGGCGAGTCAGATCGATCCGGTGCGCCACTACGGCAAGTGGACGCACGACGCGCAATTCGCCTCGCGCATCATGGGTGCGGCGGGCAGCTTGCTGACCCGACGCCGCGAGCGCAGGCTTCCGAACGTCATCGAAAACAGGTACGCAACGGATCGAAACCGATGCGATCATCAGACACTCCTTCTTGCGACATGGCAGCCGCAGCAGCACCGCACAGTCGCAAGATAGAGGGTCCGGCCCGCAATATCCAATCAGCAGTTTGAATCGCGGCGATCGGTTTCATGGATGCGCGCGTGCGCTGCTGCTCCGGTGCACCAAGGCTTGTCGATCGCAATTCGACCGGCGGCCCTCTGGTCTGGAATTGCGATCGGGTTGTATTGGGCGGGCGGACTGGTCGATGGGGTTGAACCCGGGCAAAATGCCCTCGGCTCGATCCCACGCCGCGAAACCGATGCCTCAGCACACTCCTCCCCCTGCCTCGACGCAATCGGCTCCGCCGCCAGCGCCTCCGCAGGGAGCGGAAACAGCGCTCGCCCTGCCGCAAGCCATGCAACGGGCGGTTGCCGCATACCAGCACGGCGATTGGGTCGACGCGGAGCGACTGTGCCGGTGGGTGCTGAGTGCGAAGGCCGACCACTTCGACGCGCTGCATCTTTGCGGAATCGTTGCGGCACGGACCGGCAAACCCGAGGAGGCCGCGGAGCTGCTGCTGAGGGCCGTGTCGGTCAACCCGGACAACGCCACGGCCCACTATCACTGTGGCGTCGCGCTGGACGCCGTCCAACGTCACGCCGAGGCCCTGGAGCGCTACGATCGCGCGCTCGCGCTCGCGCCCGATCAAGCCAGAGTCCACAACAATCGCGGCGTCGCACTGGGCAATCTGCATCGTCACGCCGAGGCCCTGGACAGCTACGAGCGTGCGCTTGCGCTCAAGCCCGATTACGCCGAGGCGCACAACAATCGCGGCGTCGCGCTCGGTGATCTGCAGCGCCATGCCGAGGCCCTGGAGAGCTACGGGCGGGCGCTGGCGCTCAAGCCCGATTACGCCGAAGCGCACAACAATCTCGGCGTTGCGCTCGGCGCCCTGCAACGCCATGCAGAGGCGCTGGAGAGCTACGAGCGCGCGCTTGCGCTCAAGCCCGGCTACGCCGAAGCGCACAACAATCGCGGCATTGCGCTGGGCGCCCTGCAGCGCTACGAAGAGGCCCTGGAGAGCTACGGGCGCGCGCTTGCGCTCAAGCCCGACTACGCCGAAGCGCACAACAACCGCGGCGTTGCCCTGGGCGCCCTGCGGCGCTACCCGGAGGTGCTGGAAAGCTACGAGCAGGCGCTGCGCCTCAGGCCCGACTATGATTTCCTGTACGGCCGATGGCTGCACGCGAAGATGAAGGTCTGCGACTGGGACGACGCTGCGGGTGCGTTTACCCGGCTGAACCGGAGCATCGAGCGCCGCGAAAAGGCTTCTCCGCCCTTCCCGGTCCTGGCGATAACGGGCTCGCCCGCCCTCCAGAGGACGGCCGCGGAAATCTGGGTGGAGCACAACCACCCCGCGCGGCGCACGCTTCCGCCGATTCCCAGACGCCCCCGTCGCGACAGGATCCGCATCGGGTATTTCTCGGCCGACCTGCACGAGCACGCCGTTTCGCACCTGATCGCCGGGCTGATCGAGCGACACGATCGATCGAGGTTCGAGGTCGCCGCATTCTCTTTCGGGCGGGACAGGAACGACGGGATGAGCAGGCGATTGTCGGCTGCATTCGACGAGGTCATCGACGTTCGCGCGCGCTCCGACAGCGATGTGGCAATGCTCGCGAGAGCGATGGAGATCGACGTCGCGGTCGACCTGATGGGCTTCACGCAGGACGCGCGCACCAACATATTCGCGCATCGAGCCGCGCCGATACAGGTCAACTTCCTCGGCTATCCGGGCACGATGGGGGCCGAATACATCGACTATCTCATTGCGGACACCACGCTCATCCCGGAGACCCAGCGGCAACACTATGCCGAGGCGATCGCCTACCTGCCCCACAGCTATCAGCCCAACGATGCCGCGCGCCGCATTGCCGACAGGGCATTCAGCCGCGAAGAACTGGGACTGGCGCAGGCGGATTTCGTGTTCTGCTGCTTCAACAACGGCTACAAGATCACGCCGGGCACGTTTGACCGCTGGATGCGCATTCTCGGGCGTGTCGCGGGCAGTGTGCTCTGGCTGCTCGAAGACAACGCGCTGGCGACGAGGAATCTGAGAAAGGAGGCGGTGCGCCGGGGCGTCAGCGCGGACCGGCTGGTCTTCGCGCAGCTCGTGCCGCTGCCCGAGCATCTGGCCAGGCACCGCGCGGCCGATCTGTTCCTCGACACGTTGCCGTACAACGCGCACACAACGGCGAGCGACGCCCTCTGGACGGGCTTGCCCGTGTTGACTTGCCCTGGCGAGACGTTTGCCGGACGGGTGGCGGCAAGCCTGCTGAATGCGGTGCAGCTGCCGGAACTCATCGCCAGGACGACGGAAGAGTACGAAAGCCTTGCGATCGACCTCGCGACGCGCCGGGACAGGCTGAACGAGGTCAGGCAAAAACTGGTCCGCAATCTCCGCACGACCCCCCTGTTCGATATCCAGCTGTTTGCCCGGCACATCGAGGACGCCTATGCGCAGATGCATGAGCGATACCTGGAAGACGCCGCGCCCGGTCCCATCCACGTGCAGGCTTGACGCAGTCAACGAAGGCCCACGATGCCGAGTCCGCTGAAGCTCTCCGTCCTCGACCAATCCCCTGCCGCGCAGGAGAGGACCCAGGATCACGCCATACGCGAGTCCCTCGCGCTCGCGCGGCACTGCGATGCGCTGGGCTACCACCGCTACTGGGTCTCGGAGCACCACAACAGCGCGAGCATCGTCGGCACCGCGCCGGAGGTGCTGATGGCCGCCATCGCGGCGACCACGCAGCGCATCCG
>Ga0209253_10003497_pt1 | contig 13816 bp, 11 predicted proteins | sample FrelakmetBRP12BR_FD_187145 | JGI IMG/M metagenome (GOLD analysis project Ga0209253, IMG submission 187145) | Freshwater lake sediment microbial communities from the University of Notre Dame, USA, for methane emissions studies - BRP12 BR (SPAdes)... | ecosystem: Environmental > Aquatic >...
ACCACGCAGGGTGCGCTGGTGTCACAGGTCGTCGAAGGTTCGCCGGCCGAGAAGGCGGGCGTCAAGGCGGGCGACGTCATCACCGCCGTCAACGGCCGCCCGGTGAAGGACGCGGGCAGCCTGCGTAACTCGATCGGCCTGCTCAGCATCGGCGAAAAAGTGGACCTCTCGCTGCTGCGCGACGGCAAGCCGCGCCGCGTGACCGCCACGGTCAGCGAACGTGACGCAACGGCCGAAGCCAAGGCGGCCGGCGCGCATTCCGGCCTCGATGGCGCGGACATCACGGACGGCCCGAACGGCGTGCTGATCCGCGCGGTCGCGGAGGGCAGTCCTGCGGCGCAGCGTGGCCTGCGCGCCAACGACGTGATCCTCGCGGTGGGCCGCGTGCGCGTCGCCAGCGTGGCGGAGTTCCGCAAGGCCACCGAAGGCCTGGAGGCGTTCGTGCTGCAGATACGCCGCGGCAATGCGATGCTCGTGATCCCGATCCGCTGAGCCGGCAGTTCACGTCCCACGAGGTCGCAGCACATGTCATTGCAGGTCTGCGTCCTCGGCGGGACGGGTTTCATCGGGCAGGAAATCGTGGCGCGGCTCGGCGCAGCCGGTCACGACGTGAAGGTGCTGACACGCAACCCCGCGCGGCACCGGGAGTTGGCGGTCCTGCCGTCGGTGCGGTTCGTCCGCGCCGACGTGCATGACGAACAGCGGCTCGCGGACGAGTTCCAGGGCTGCGACGCCGTCATCAACCTGGTCGGCATCCTCAACGAGACCAAGCTCGGACGCGGCAACGGCGCCCAGTTTCGCCACGTGCACAGCGAGCTGCCGCAGAAATGCGTGCGCGCCTGCCGCGCGGCCGGCGTCCAGCGCTACCTGCACATGAGCGGCCTGAAGGCCGACTCACAGCGCGGGCCGAGTCACTACCTGACGTCGAAAGGGCTCGCCGAGGATTACATCCGCGAGCACTGCGCCACGGGGCGACCGGAATACGTGATCTTTCAGCCCTCCGTGGTCTTCGGGCCGGGCGATGCGTTCATCAACAACTTCGCCGGCATCCTGAGAATCACGCCGGGCATGCTGCCGCTGGCTTGCGCCGATGCGAAATTCGCGCCGGTCTACGTCGGCGACGTGGCCGCTGCGTTCGTCACGTGCCTGGAACGAAAGGACGCCGTGGGCCGCACCTTCCAGTTGTGCGGCCCTGACGTGATGTCGCTCGGCGACATCGTGCGGCTGACGGCCCGCTGCCTCGGCCTCAAGCGGATGGTCATCCCTTTGCCGCGCGCCATCTCGCGCGTGCAGGCAGCGGTCATGGATTTCGTCCCGGGCAAGCCGTTCTCGACCGACAACTTCCTGTCCGCCACGCTCGACTCGACGTGCGAATGCGATGGACTCGCGGAACTCGGCATCGAGCGGACGGCAATGCGCAGCGTGTTGCCGCGCTACCTGCAGGCGCGCTGACTCTCAGCGCGCCGTGCCGAGCGACGCGCCACACAGCTGGGCGTGGCGCGCCTGCACGTCGAGCCCACGGGTCGATTCGACCGTGGCATAGAACGCCGTCAGCGAGCCCGCCGCCTGCAACTTGTGCCACAGGCCCGGCACGCAATCCTCGTAAGTCGCGACTGCCGCCAGGTGCGCATTGTTGAGCAAGCGCGCAAACCAGCCGTCGTATCCGGCATACCCGCCCCAGCGCGCACGCAGCTGCTCGTAGCGGAACTCGAGCCGGCCGAATTCGCGCTGTTTCTCGATGCGCATCGTGTCGGGCGGCGCGCCCGAGGCATAGAGCTGCGCGAGCCGGCCGCGTGCGTCGCGCAGCAGCGCTGCAAAATCCTTTTGTCGCGCCACCGCGGCTTCGTGCGCGCCGATCTCGCCCGCCCTGCCCTGGTGCAGCAGCCAGCGGCGGATGCCTTCGTCCTCGACGACGCTCGCGAACGCCTCGTTCACCGCGCTGTCGCCGGCGAAGTAGAGCCGCTCGTGCGCGAGCTCGTGAAAGATCGTGCCGACGAGACGCGTGTCGCGCCAGCCGAGCATCGAACCGAACACCGGATCGGGCAGGTGGCCCAGCGTGGAGTATGTCGGGACGCCCTCCACGCTGACGTCGTCACCGCGCATCGACAGCTTGCGGCCGTAGGAGCGCGCGCTTGCCTCGTTGAAATAGCCGCGGTACGCGATGCAGCCCGTGACCGGAAAGCACCAGCGGCGCGGGTCGACTGAGAACTCCGGCGTGGCGACCACGTTGTGCACGACGTAAGGACGACCCATGTCCGCGTATTTGCGATAGCTCTTGCCGTCGTGCAGCGCGAGTTCGTCGATCGCGAAAGCGCGTGCTGCCTCGACGAGCTGCAGTCTTGCCTTCGTCTTTGCGGGTGTCGATGGGTCCGCCAGCACATGCGGAATCGGTTCGCTGCGACGGATCACCTCGGCCTGGCCGCTTGCTGCCTGCATGACGTAGCAGCCGCTCAGCGCGAGTGCTGCGCTGGCGATCGCGACGATTCGCAGGCGATGAGTGAGCATGCGGCGAGCTTAGCGAAGCTGCCCGGGTGCGCGTAGCGTAGATCGCGAGAACTGAGCAGGAAGTGGCGAGTCGACTGCATCGCAGGCGGTCGATCCGGGGCTTTTCCCCGAGCTTGGAAAGACAGACACGCGCTCGGGGGAAGGTTCCGGATCGGCCGCTTGCGATACGGCGCCTGAGCGGCTTTTCCGCAAGAGCGGAAAAGCTCGCACGGCGCACGCAGCGTTGAGAGCGCCGGACCGCAGCTTTGAACCGCATTGTTCCGATCACTTACCGCGATCTCCTTGCTGATCAGCCGGCCACTCCGATCTACCATCGTCAGGCTGCATGCGCCGTGCGATTCGTCGGGCATGGGATGTTGCCCCGTCCTGGTCAATGCTGTATCGCCCGACGAGTCGCTCAGACGCGTGACGCCGGGGCGGGATTCGGTTTCGATTCCGACGGCCGTGTCTGCCTTTCCGGGCGTCGGAATCGAAACCGAATTCCAGCCCCCGGCACCCACGCCTCGTAGCGAACTCGGCTACGATTCAGCAATGAGAACCTACCTGGTCGGCGGCGCCGTGCGCGACGCGCTGCTCGGACGGCCCTGCACCGAACGCGACTACGTGGTCGTCGGCGCCCGACCCGACGACCTGCTCGCGCTCGGCTACCGTCCCGTCGGCAAGGACTTCCCCGTCTTCCTGCATCCGCAAAGCGGCGACCAGTACGCGCTCGCACGGACCGAACGCAAGACCGGTGCCGGCTACTACGGCTTCGCCACGCGTTTCTCGCCCGACGTGACGCTCGAGGAGGACCTCGCGCGGCGTGACCTCACCATCAACGCGATGGCGCGATCGATCGAAAGCGACGATTGCGGCGGCGACATCGTCGACCCATACGGTGGCCGCCGTGACCTCGAGGCTCGTGTCCTGCGCCACGTCTCACCCGCCTTTGTCGAAGACCCGTTGCGCGTGCTGCGTGTGGCGCGTTTCGCCGCGCGCTTCGCGCCGCTCGGCTTCACGATCGCGCCCGAGACCATGCAGCTGATGCAGGACATCGTGCGCTCCGGCGAGTTGCGGGCCCTGGTGGCCGAACGCGTCTGGGTCGAGACCGAGCGCGCGCTGGGCGAGAAGACCCCGGCGGTCTACTTCGAGGTGCTGCGCCAGTGCGGTGCGCTCGCGGAGCTGTTGCCGGAGATCGATTGCCTGTTCGGCGTGCCGCAACCCGAGCAGTGGCATCCCGAGGTCGACACCGGCATCCACACGCTGCAGGTGCTGGACGTCGCGTGCGAGCTGTCGAGTGAAACGACGGTGCGCTTTGCCGCGCTCGTGCACGACCTCGGCAAGGGCGTCACGCCGCGCGACCAGTGGCCGAGGCATGTCGGTCACGAACAAGCGGGCGTCCGTGTCATCGGCCAGATGTGCGAGCGGCTCAAGGTGCCCACCGAGCACCGCGAGCTGGGACAACTCGTGTCCCGCGAACACCAGCGCATCCATCGTGCAGCCGAGCTGCGGGATACGACCGTGCTCGAGGTGCTGGAAGCCGCCGACGCGTTTCGTCGCCCCGAGCGTTTCGACAAGTTGCTGCTCGCCTGCGAGGCGGACGCACGGGGACGCGGCCCGGAGTTGCGGGCGCAGCCCTATCCCCAGGCCCAGTCGTTTCGCGACTGCTTCCGTGCTGCGGCAGCGGTCAAGCTCGACGTCGACGTGATGCAACAGCTGGCCGGGCCCGCGATCGCGCAGGCGCTGCGCGCTGCCCGGGTCGCGGCGATACGGGACGTACGGGGGCGCTGAGCACGCTCGACGCCCTGCTACAGCGAGTGACGCAGGTCCCGCGTCGCAAAGCCTCGCAGCGGCGAATCGTAATCCTTCGACAGCGCGATGACCTTGAAACGCTCGCCCATTTCGCCCGGCAGCGAGAGCACCATCGCCTGCCGTGACAGGTTCAGGCGCTGGACCAGTTCGAGACCCTCGACGTTGGCGACGAAATCGCCAAGGCCGCAACCGATGAGGAAGTGCGCCTGCGTCGTGTAACCGGCAACTTCGCAACCCGCGCCTTGCGCCGCTTCGGCAACGGCCGTGAAATCGACCCAGGCGGTGATGTCCTGCAGGCCGACGCGAGTGAGCGCGTCCTCGTGGAAACGGTGTCGAAAGTGACAGAGCAACGTGCCGCGCGTGCGCTCGGCGGAGTAGTACTCGCGCCGCGGCAGGCCGTAGTCGACGAACAGCAGGACACCGCGCTCGAGCGAATACGCGATCGACTCGAACCAGGGAGCCAGGCCGGTGCACACCTCGGATTCGTACCCGTCCGGCAACCTGTTGCCGATGTCCGCTTCGATCCTGCGCACTGCCGCGACCAGGCGCGATGCCGCGCGCACTTCGGCCAGCTGCAGTTGACCGAACTCAGAACTCACGCCGAGCGCATTGACCTCGCCACTGCGAAGCGCGAAGCGCTCGATCGTCAGTGCGTCGAGCACCTCGTTTGCCAGGATCATGCCGGTGAAAGGCACTTCGGGCAGGGAGTCGAGCCACCGCACGCGCGGCAGGAGGTGCGGGACGATCTGCGCCAGGGTGTCGCGCTGGCGTTCGCGCAGGTCCGCGCTGAGATCGAGAATCCAGTATTCGGCCGGCAACGCGCCCTGCCGCTCGAGTTCGGCAAGCAGCTCCGCAGCCATCGCACCGGAACCCGCCCCCAGTTCGAGCAGGCGCGATTCAGGCCCCAGCTCCTGCAGCACCTCGGCGCACTGCAGCGCCAGGCAGCGGCTGAACACCGGGGCCACCTCGGGCGCCGTGATGAAATCGCCCGCCGCACCGAACTTGCGCGCGCCGGCGCTGTAATAGCCGAGGCCCGGCTCATAGAGTGCCAGCTGCATGAACCGCTCGAAGCCGATCCAGCCACCGTCGGCCACGATGACCGCATGGATGCGCTCCATGAGCGCTGCGCTGTGCGCCGCTTCCTCGGGAGTCAACTCGGGCAGGTCCAGGGGTACGGTCATCGGTGGCCGAATCCTTTCTCGCGGACAGCCCGCTGCGACTGCGGTATCTTGCTATAGGGCACGCGCAGCGAGGGACTCCGACGCGCGCTCCCACCCACGACATTGCACCGATGCGCGAACCCATGAGCAACGCTGCCGACTTTCCGCTGGCTGGACGCTGCGCGCTGGTGACGGGCGGCGCTCGCCGGCTGGGTGAAGCGATCGTGCGCAGGCTGCACGCTGCTGGTGCGTCGGTCGCCGTGCATCACCGCACGTCGGGTGGCGAGGCCGACAACCTCATCAGCGAGCTCAATGCGATACGAGCCGGGTCCGCCGCGGCCTTCGCCTGCGACCTGCTCGAAGTCGAAGCGCTGCCCGCACTCATCGCGGACGTGGTTGCCCGGTTTGGCCGGCTCGACATCCTGGTCAACAATGCGTCCAGCTTCATGCCGACGCCCGTCGGCACGATCACGGCGGCGCAATTCGACGACCTCGTCGGCACCAACCTGCGGGCGCCGCTGTTCCTGTCGCAGGCCGCCGCACCTGCACTGCGCAGGACTCGCGGCCTGATCCTGAACCTCGCGGACATCCACGGCATGCGGCCATTGCGGGCGCACCCGGTCTACTCGGCTGCCAAGGCCGGCCTGATCATGCTGACGAAATCGCTCGCGCGCGAACTCGGTCCCGACGTGCGGGTGAATGCGATTGCGCCCGGTCCAGTGCTGTGGCCCGAGGGCGGGCTCGACCCGGCCCTGCAGGACGAAATCGTTGCGAAGACCGCCCTGAAGCGCACCGGCTCGCCGGAAGACATCGCGCGCGCCGCCTTTTTCTTCGCGGCGGAAGCGCCCTACGTCACCGGCCAGATCCTCGCGATCGACGGCGGACGCAGCATCTGAACTGCCTTGCTGCACGAACAGCCCGCGGGGCGTCATGCTTTGTCGCCGCGCGCGGCCATCCACGCCAACTCCACCGGCCGCATCGCGTGCGCTGCCTGCGTCGCCTGCATGTCCCGCCACAGCTCACGCAGCGTGCGCCGCTCGATCGGGTGCACGGTCTCCGGCGCGATCTCCGCCGCCGGGCCCAGCATGTAGGGCCGCTTGAGCAGGTCCGGCCGCGGCAGCGTGAGCCCCGGCTCAGCGCAAACCGTGTCGCCGAACAAGAGGATGTCGAGGTCCATCGTGCGTGGCGCCCACTTCGGTGCCTGGCGCTCGCGCCCGCACGCGGTCTCGGCCGCGTGCAGCCGTTCGAGCACCTGGTGCACCGTCAGGCCGGTCTGGAAGCCGGCCACGAGGTTGATGAAATCGTCGCCATCGAAGCCGACGGCGGCATTGGCATACGCGCGGGACACGGTCAGCGGGGCGAAATGCCGGTCGAGCACGTCGAGTGCGCGACGCAGGTTCGCGAGCGGCGCGACGTTGCTGCCCGCCGCGACCAGGACCGTCGTGTTGCTCACGGCGCCGGGTAGTCTGCGCGTCGACGCTCGATGACGATGCCGACGTCACGGGAGCCGCGCAGCGCGCCTTGCTTGTTCAGGCGAATCTTGACTGCTGGCACGTCGAATTCCGTGAGGATGATCTGCGCAATGCGGTCGATCAGCGTCTCGACCAGCTGGAACTCCGACTCGCTCACGAACTGCAACAGCCGCTTCGACACCTTCTTGTAGTCGAGCGTGTCGTCGATGTGATCGCTCGCGGCGGCCTTGCGGATGTCGGTGGACATCTCCAGGTCGATCACGACCTTCTGCTTGACCTTCCGCTCCCAGTCCCAGATGCCGATGATGCATTCGGCGGTGAGGCCCGTCAGAAAAATGGTGTCCATCGTTGCCGTCTGTTCGCTCGGGCGGGCTGGTCGGTTCGATTCTGTCGTGCGGTCGTGCAGTCCGCCCGCCGTCACGCGGCAGGCGACGGCGGGACCAGGTCCGTCATCGGCCACCGTGCGCGGGCACGGATCGAGAAGTCGTCGCGTTCGCCTGCGGCAAGCCGCAGTTGACCCAGCAGCGCGATCATCGCCGCGTTGTCGGTGCAGAACTCGGCGCGAGGATAGACGACCCGGACCCCCTGCCGCTCGCCCATCGCAAGCATCCGGGCACGCAGCCGCCGGTTGGCGCCCACTCCGCCCGCCACGACCAGCGTCGAGGCGCCGGTGGCATCGATGGCCCGCTGGCATTTGATCACGAGCGTATCCACCACGGCCTCCTCGAACCCCCGGGCCGCGTCGGCTCGCGCCTGCGGGTCGAGTTCGCCGCGGTTTCGCAGCGCCACGACGACGGCGGTCTTGAGGCCGCTGAACGAGAAATCGAGGCCTGGACGCTCGGTCAGCGGCCGCGGGAAGCGGAACACGTCGGGCCGGCCCTGCTCGGCCAGCGCGGCGAGTTGCGGCCCGCCGGGGTAGCCCAGGCCGAGCAGCTTCGCCGTCTTGTCGAAGGCCTCGCCTGCCGCGTCGTCGAGCGAACTTCCCAGGAGTTCGTACCGGCCGACCCCTTCCACGCGGGCGAGCAACGTGTGCCCGCCCGAGACCAGCAGGGCGACGAACGGGAACTGCGGCGGCTCCGGCTCGAGCAGGGGCGCCAGCAAGTGCCCTTCCATGTGGTGAACCCCGATGCAGGGCAGGTCCCAGGCGTAGGCGAGGCTGCGGGCGACGGCGGCACCCACCAGCAGCGCGCCCACCAGGCCGGGTCCGCTGGTGTAGGCGATGCCGTCGATCATCGCGCGGCCACCGCCCTGGTCGACCGTTTTTTCTAACAATGGCAACAACTTACGCAGGTGATCGCGCGAGGCGAGCTCCGGCACCACGCCCCCGTAGGCCGCGTGCAGCGCCACCTGGCTGTACAGCTCGTGCGCAAGCAAGCCGTCCTTGCCGTCGTAAACGGCGGCGGCGGTCTCGTCGCAGGAAGTCTCGATCCCCAGCACCCGCATGTGGTCGGCTCGCTGTACTTTTTGCAATTCCCCGCCGCGATCTCTAGAATTCGCGGTCCCTTACCGGCCGTGCGTCCCTTGGGTCCCGGCTGGCTGTCCAACAACGCTTCGATGACTGGCGCCCAGGCCACTGGCCGGCCGGCCAGCCGTTTTGACCGATTGACGAGGTTTCGATGCCCAGCGTCCGCATCCGTGAGAACGAATACTTCGATGCCGCCCTGCGCCGCTTCAAGCGTGCGTGCGAAAAGGCCGGCGTGCTGACGGAACTTCGTCGCCGCGAATTCTACGAGAAGCCGACGCAGGAGCGTAAGCGCAAGAAGGCGGCCGCCGTGAAGCGCCACCAGAAGCGCAGCACGCGCGATTTCTCCTCGGCGCCCCGCGTCCGCAGTTTCTGATCCGATTGCCCGATCGACCGCTCGCCTGGTTGATCGAGCCCTCCGGTCGCGACGCCAGCACACCACGATGACCACTGCCTCCCTCAAGGAGCGGATCACCGAGGACATGAAGTCCGCCATGCGCGCGGGCGAGAAAGAGCGTCTCGGCACCATCCGCATGCTGCAGGCGGCCATCAAGCAGCGCGAAGTGGACGAACGCATCTCGCTCGACGACGCGCAGGTGCTGTCGGTCATCGAAAAGATGCTCAAGCAGCGCAAGGAATCGATCGCCCAGTTCGAACAGGGCGGACGCGCTGATCTCGCGGCCAGGGAACAGGCCGAAATCGAACTGCTGACGGTCTACCTGCCCGCGCAGCTCGCCGACGCCGAAGTCGACGCCCTGATCAAGGATGCCATCGCGTCCACCGGTGCCGCGTCCGTGAAGGACATGGGCAAGGTGATGGCGATCGTGAAGGCGAAGGCTGCCGGGCGGACCGACATGGGCGCGGCCAGCGCCCGCATCAAGGCGGCGCTCTCCGCCTGATCCGGCTGCGTGCCGGTGCGCCTCGGTTGGGCGCCTTTCACTTTGTTTGTTCTTGTCGCGCTGCGCGTTTTCGCGCGACCAGGCGCGTTTGGCGCGCGGAGCCGAGGCCGGGGTTTGGAGCTCTTTTCCGCGCCCGGAAAGGCAGACACGGGCGCGGAAAAGAGCTCCAAACCCCGACCTTCGGTACGGCGCCTGAGCGTCTCGATCGGGCGGGAAGCACAGCCGACAAATACAAACTGCAGATCGCGCCCGACGAGACGCACGGCGCATGCAGCCGGATAGAAGCGTCGAAGCCGCTTGATGCGGGAACCAAAGGTTCTGGCACGCGGCCACCATTACGTTGGGCGTCGCATTGGCGCCGTTCACATTGGGTGTGGCGCTGGTGCCGTTCGCAACGGCGGAGATCGGCCTCGCATGTGGGCACCGGCATCGGTCGGTAGCGATATTTCGGGGTGCGGTCCTTGACGCCGCTTGCACCGTGCGAGTTTTCGGGCCCGGCCGAAAACTCGCTCAGGTGCGTCGCATCAGGCGGTCGATTCGGTTCTCCTTCCGGCGGGCGTGTCTGCCTTTCCGCCCGCCGGAAGGAGAACCGAATCGACTGCCCGCTCCAATCTCCTGAACATAGGCCAGGCCGGCAGAAAAGCCGCTCTTGCGAGCGCCCACCCGCACCCCCACTATCGCTAACCGACCCGACGCCGAATCCGCACCGTGGCCCGCATCCCCCAGCATTTCATCGACGAACTCGTCGCCCGCACCGACATCATCGAGGTGATCGGCAGCCGCGTGCAGTTGAAGAAAGCCGGTCGCGAGTACAAGGCCTGCTGCCCGTTTCACGACGAAAAAACGCCGTCGTTCTGGGTCAGCGTCGACAAGCAGTTCTATCACTGCTTCGGCTGCGGCGCCCACGGCACCGTGCTCGGCTTCGTCATGGACTACGATCACCTCGGCTTCATCGAGGCGGTCGAAGACCTCGCTGCGCGAGCCGGCCTCGAAGTGCCGCGCGAAGGCGGCGCGGCAGCAGGCCCGGCCAACCCGCACGACGAACTCTACGTGGCGATGGAACGCGCCGCGCTCTACTTCCGCCAGTGCCTGAGCGGCGATTCGCGCGCACGCGACTACGTCAAGCGACGCGGACTCGACGCCGACGCCGTGCAGAAGTTCGGCATCGGTTACGCCGCGGCGCGCTGGGATGGCTTGCTCGAGCGGTATGGCGGCACCGAGGACGAACGACACGTGCTGCTGCGCGCGGGCCTCATCATCGAACGCCAGCCACAGCAGGACACGACGGCCTCACCCGCGACCGACACCTCCTCGACTGCGGGCGCCAGCAGCAGCTACTCGCGCGAGCGCGGCTTCTACGACCGCTTCCGCGACCGCCTCATGTTCCCGATCCGCGACACGCGCGGCCGCACGATCGGTTTCGGCGGACGCGTGCTCGATCAAGGCGAACCGAAGTACCTGAACTCGCCGGAGACCGAGCTCTTCCACAAAGGCCGCGAGCTGTACGGCCTGTACGAAGCGCGCCAGGCGACACGCAGCCTGCAGCGGCTGCTGGTGGTCGAGGGCTACATGGACGTCGTCAGCCTGCACCAGGCCGGCATCACCTACGCGGTCGCAACGCTCGGCACGTCGACGACGCCCGAGCACCTGCTACGCATCTTCCGTCTCGTCGGCGAAGTGGTGTTCTGCTTCGACGGTGACCGGGCCGGCCGTGCGGCGGCCTGGCGTGCTCTCGAAAACGCCGTTGCGGAAGTGAAGCAGGGTCGGCAGGTGCGGTTCCTGTTCCTGCCGGACGGCCATGACCCCGACACGCTCGTGCGCGAAGAGGGCAAAGACGCATTCGAGGCGCGCGTCGCCGGCGCGATGCCGCTCTCGCAGTACCTGATCCGTGAATTGTCGTCGCGGGTCGAGACGGGCAGCGTCGACGGCCGGGCCAAGCTGGTAGAGCTGGCGCGGCCACTGGTGCGCAGGATTCCGTCCGACGTCTACCGCGAACTGTTGCTCAATCAACTGGCGGAAGTCGTCGGCATGTCCCCTGCCCGACTCAATGAAATGCTGGGCAGTGCGGCCTCGGACATGCAGACCGGAGCCGGACCGGCGCGCGCCCCAGCCTCGTCGAGCGGCTCGTATTCCGAAAGAAATTCAAGCGGTTATGAGCGCCCAAGCGGTCTGGGCGGGGCGCGGTTCGGGGCCTCGCATGCCTCCGCCCCGGGACGCGGTACCCTGATCCGGCAGGCAGTCATGCTGCTCGTGCACCACCCAGCCTCCGCGACGGCCATCAGCGGACCGCAGATCGACGCCGTGGCGGCCATCGACCGGCCCGGAATCCCGCTGCTGGCGGAGCTGCTGACCCAGCTGCGGGAAGACCCTCCGGCCAGCACGGCGGCGGTTCTGGAGCGTTGGCGCGACCGGCCCGAACAGGGCTCGCTGGCCAAGCTGGCCGCGGCGGTCTGCCTGGCGCCGGATGCCGCGGGCGCCGCCGCGGAACTGAAATCGGCCCTGAACCGTCTGATCGTCGAGGAATCCCCGGTCCGGCGGCTCGACGAGCTGATGGCCAAGGCCCGGGATTCGTCGCTGGACGATGCCGAAAAGCAGGAGCTGCAGGGGCTGCTCCAGGCCCGGAGCCCGACGGCTCGCAAGCCCCCCGAAGCCCCTCGATAGTCGGGCAAGGTCTATCCCCGGCATGGTAAAATTCCGCTCTTTTTTAGACTCCCCGTGAGGCGTCCCATCTTGAGCAAGACGACGGCACGCAAACCGGCCAGGAAACACCCCGCCAGCAAGTCCGCGCCGGCGGCCAAAGCCAAGGCTGCACTGACCCGAAAGGCAGCGGCGCCTGCCAAGGCCAAGCCGGCGGTGAAGAAGGCGGCGAAGACTGCGGCCAAGCCCGCCAAAGCCCTCAAGCCGATGGCCAGCCCGCGCAAAGTCGCTGCTGCTGCACCGGTGAAGGCGGGACGCAAACCCGTGGCGTCGACGAAGTCCACGCCCGCGAAGCACCACGCGCCGGTGAAGGCTGCGCCCGCGCCGGTTGCCGTCAAGCACGTTGCCGCCAAGCACGTCGTCCCCGCCGCGCCGGCCAAGGCTGCCAAGGGTGCGTTGCCGGTCAAGGCCGTCGCGTCAGTGTCCGCGGCCAAGCCGTCAGCTGCCGCGCCGGTCGTCGCCGTCGCGAAAGAAAAGCCCGGGAAGGCCGGCCGCAAGGCAGGCAAGGAAAAAGCCGAAAAAATTGAGATCAAGCTGACTGCCAGCACGCCGGAAGATCGCCAGTCGCAGCTCAAGCTGCTGATCGCGCGCGGCAAGGAGCAGAGCTTCCTGACCTACGCCGAAGTCAACGACCACCTGCCGTCCGAGATCGTCGATCCGGAACAGATCGAAGACATCGTGCAGATGATCAACGACATGGGCATCCCGGTGTATGAGAAGGCACCGGACGCCGAAGCACTGCTGATGCGCGAGACGGTCGTTGCCGACGAAGAGGCGGCCGAGGAAGCCGCGCAGGCGCTCGCCACCACCGTCGACGCCGAATTCGGCCGCACCACCGATCCGGTCCGCATGTACATGCGCGAGATGGGCACGGTCGAGCTGCTCACGCGTGAAGGCGAAATCGCGATCGCGAAGCGCATCGAGGAAGGCCTCGATTCCGTGCGTCGTGCGCTGTCGCACTATCCGCCGACCTTCGACTACATCCTGCGCGCCTACGAGCCGCTGAAGTCGGGAACGGGCCGCCTGGTCGACATCATCGTCGGCTTCGTCGACCCGAACGCGCCGGACGTGATCGCCGAGCCGATCAACCCGAAGCTTGCTGCAAAGGCAGCCCCGGAAGCCGAAATCGAGGAAGAGGCTGCCGAAGGCGAAGCAACGGAAGAAGAGGAAGCGCTCGAGACCGGCCCGGACCCGGAAGAGGCCGCGCGTCGCTTCGCCTCGCTCGGCAAGGTCTACGCGCAGGTCATGAAGTCGCTCGAGGATAAGGGCAGCAAGGATCCGAAGACGGTCAAGCTGCGCAAGAAGCTCGCCGAAGAGTTCATGGAACTCAAGCTCTCGCCCAAGATGTTCGAGCAGCTCATCACGCAGCTGCGCGAGCACCTGAACGAGATCCGCTCGATCGAGAAGGCAATCATGCTGCGCTGCGTCCGCGACGCCGGCATGCCGCGCTCGGACTTCATCGAGACTTTTCCGCGCAACGAGACCAACCTCGCCTGGCTCGACAAGCACGTGCGGGCGAAGCGCAAGCACTCGGCCGCGCTCGGCAAGTTCCGCGAGGAGATCGAGCGCGAGCAGAACCGGCTCGCCCTGAGCGAGAAGCGCGCCCGCCTGTCGATCGCCGAGATCAAGGAGATCAACCGTGAGATCGCCGTCGGCGAGGCGCAGGCCCGTCGCGCGAAGAAGGAGATGGTCGAGGCCAACCTCCGGCTCGTGATCTCGATCGCGAAGAAATACACGAACCGCGGCCTGCAGTTCCTGGACCTCATCCAGGAAGGCAACATCGGCCTGATGAAGGCCGTGGACAAGTTCGAGTACCGCCGCGGCTACAAG
>Ga0209253_10003498_pt1 | contig 13816 bp, 13 predicted proteins | sample FrelakmetBRP12BR_FD_187145 | JGI IMG/M metagenome (GOLD analysis project Ga0209253, IMG submission 187145) | Freshwater lake sediment microbial communities from the University of Notre Dame, USA, for methane emissions studies - BRP12 BR (SPAdes)... | ecosystem: Environmental > Aquatic >...
CTGAAGCTCATCGGCATCTCCGGCATCGGGCCCAAGCTGGCCCTGAACGTCCTTTCGGGGATCGGCCCGGCCGAGCTCGAGGAGGCGGTTCAGAACAGCGATGTGGCCCGGATCACCCTCATCCCGGGGATCGGCAAAAAGCTGGCCACCAGGATCGCACTGGAGCTCCAGGAAAAAATGGAGAAGAAGCAAAAGGTGCTCGCGGCCCATGGATCGAGGGAGAAGGAAGACCTCATTTACACCCTGATGAACCTGGGTTTCAGGCGCAAGGAGGTCGAAGAAGTGGTCGATCAAACCATTCGGGCTCTCAGACCGCAGGCGGGGATTGAGAAACTGCTTCGCGAGTGCCTGAGAAGGCTGGCCAGAGTATGAGAGAGCCAAAAATGCCGGCCATTCTGACCCCCGTTCGGATAAAAGAGGATATCCAGTTCGAGGACAGCCTGCGGCCGCGGACGTTCGACGAGTTTGTCGGCCAGGAGACGATCAAGGCCAACCTCCGCATCTTCATCGAAGCCGCCAAGAAAAGGGGTGAGCAGCTCGACCACGTACTGCTCTATGGACCGCCGGGGTTGGGCAAGACGAGCCTCGCCTACCTCATCGCCAAGGAGATGAGCGTCGCCATCAAGCCCACGGCGGGGCCGGTTATCGAGCGGACGGGCGACCTCTCGGCCATCCTGACCAACCTCCAGAAAAAAGAAATCCTGTTCATCGACGAGATCCACCGTCTCCATCCTTCGGTGGAGGAGCTTCTGTACTCCGCCATGGAGGACTTCAGCCTTGACCTCATCATCGGGCAGGGGCCGAGCGCCCGGAGCCACAAGCTTCAGCTCCGAAAATTCACCCTGATCGGCGCGACCACGAGGGCCGGGCGGATCACGGCGCCGCTCAGGGGCCGGTTCGGAATCATCCACCGCCTGGACTACTACCGAGATAAGGACCTGAACAGGATCATCCGGAGGTCCGCCAAACTCCTGGAGGTGGCCATCGATGACGGCGGGGCCGAACACATCGCCCAGCGGTCGAGAGGGACGCCGCGCGTGGCCAACCGGCTGCTCAGGAGAGTCAGAGATTACGCCGACGTCAAAGCGGACGGAGTCATCACGGGAAAGGAGGCCAAGCAGGCTCTGGACATGATGGAGGTGGACTCGCTGGGGCTTGACGAAGTGGACCGCAAGATTCTCTTCACCATCATCGAGAACTACGGGGGCGGACCGGTCGGGATCGCAACCATCGCCGCGGCCATCGACGAGGAAAAGGACACCATCGAATCCATCTATGAGCCTTTCCTGATGAGAATCGGGTTCCTGGAACGAACCCTCAGAGGGCGGAAGCTGACCCCGAAGGCCTATGAGCATCTCGGATTGCCGGGCCCTGCGGTTCAACCCGACAATCAGAAAAAGCTCTTTAAATAGGGGGACAGCATACGCAATTCACTTAATTCGGCGGCAGCTCGGGAAGTGGTCTTCAAACTAAAGACAAATACCATCTCCCTAAATTTCGCGCATTAAGTGCATTACGTATGGTGTCCCCCTAATGAGAATGTTGGTTTCCGACTTCGACTATCACCTCCCTCCGGAACTAATCGCCCAAAAACCGCTTCCCTGCCGCGACGACTCGCGGATGATGGTGGTGCGGCGGCGGGGCGAAATTGTCCATTCCCGCTTCAAGGACCTGCCCGGGTATCTGGCTGCCGGAGACATCCTCGTCGTCAACGACACCAGGGTCATTCCGGCCAAAGCCTGGGGGAAAAAGGACCGTCAGGAGATCGAGTTTCTTTTCTTGAGGGAGATCAAGCCGGGGATTTGGGAAGTCCTTTGCCGGCCGGCAAAGCGCGTGCGTCCTGGGGATGCCATAGAATTCTCGCCCCGGCTGAGCGCACAAGTTGTCGGGATGGAGTCCAGGGGGAAACGGCTTCTGGATTTCTCGTCCGAGGATGTCTTGGCAGAGCTCCACAAAATCGGGTACGCGCCTCTCCCCCCCTACATCAAGCGCAGCAAGACAGAGCTCAACCAGCGGACTATCGACCTGGAGCGGTACCAGACCGTCTTTGCCCGGGAAGAAGGAGCCATCGCCGCGCCGACAGCCGGCCTTCATTTCACGCCTGATTCTCTGAAGGGCCTGAGAACCAAAGGCATTAAAATCTGTCCGATCAGCCTCCAGGTCGGCCTGGCCACATTCCAGCCGGTGGAGGTCGACCGCGTTGAGGATCACCGGATGCTCGCCGAGTACTATACAATCAGTATGGGCGCAGCCAGAAGGATCAACGAGGCTAAATCGGAAGGCCGTCCTGTGGCCGCCGTGGGGACGACCGTCGTCCGTGCGCTCGAGAGCGCCTGGCAGGACGGCCAGGTCCAGAATGGAAGCCGCTGGACCGACATCTTCATCCGCCCCGGATTCAGATTCCGGGTTGTGGACAGACTCCTCACCAATTTCCACCTGCCCAAGTCGACGCTCTTGATGCTCGTTTCCTCTTTTGCCAGCCGGGAGTTGATCCTCAAAGCCTACTCCGAAGCCGTCCGCGAAAAATATCGCTTTTACAGCTACGGCGACTGCATGCTCATCCTCTGAGGATCCCGAGGCCAAGATTTCCCTTGAATTCAAGCCGCCCCTGGATTATCTTGAGCGCTCAGTTTTGACTGCAACCCCATAAGGAGGAAGTCCGTGTCCGACCAGCTAGAAAGCAAGACAAAGGCAAAATTTCCCCAGTCGTTCTGGACGGCCAACGTCATCGAGCTCTTGGAAAGGGCGGCCTATTATTCGATGGCCTCCTTCATGGTCATCTACCTTCATGAAACCCTGGGCATGCGTCCAGCCTTCGCCACTCTGCTCAACGGGTCCGTGCTGTGGGGGCTCATCTACTTCCTGCCCATCCTCTCCGGCACGCTGGCCGATAGGTTCGGGTTCAAACGCTCGCTCACTGTCTCTTTCGTCATGATCTCGCTGGGCTACTTGGTCATGGGGAACATCCAGCGGTTCTGGCCTTCGATCTCGGGGAATACGGATGCCTCGGCCATTGACTACACCATCCCCGCGGTCCTGGGCATCGTCCTCATCGGCGTCGGGGGCTCGGTCGTCAAGCCATGTATCGCCGGTACGGTCCAAAAGACCTCCGGTCTGAAGGCCACGCTCGGTTTCGGCATTTTTTATATGGTGATCAACGTCGGCTCGATGACCGGCCGGGGCGTTTCCTATTTCATTCGCACGAACCTGGGCATTCCGGCAATCTTCACGTACGCAGCGACCGTGTTCGTGCTGGCCGGACTGGTCGTTGTCCTCTTCATATACAAGGAACCGGAATACGTCAGCGACGGGAAAAAGGACGCTCAGAAAATCCAGAAAAGGACGCTCGGCCAGGCGGTTTTGGGTATTTTCGTGGTCCTCAGCAACCTCAAGTTCGTCTTCTTCCTGATTGTCATCGGCCTCTTTTGGTTCCTGTATGTCCAGCTTTATAACCTCATGCCTCTCTTCCTGCGGCATATCGACCCGAACGCCCCGGTCGAGATCTACACCCTGGCCAACCCGGTGATGATCGTCTGCTTCCAGCTCCTCATCACCCGGATGGTCAAGAAGTGGGCGCCGGTCAAATCTATCCTCTTGGGAGTGGGTGTCACCACGGCGGGGATGCTTCTCAACGTTCTGCCGGCCCTTTTTCTTCCCGACTTGACCCAGAAAGCGAGCCTGCTTGGACTGGCCCTTCCGGCTGCGGGAATGGTGCTCATCGTCTCCATTGCCTCGATGGCGGTCGGAGAGATGATGGCCTCTCCCCGGGTTTATGAGTACATAGGGGCCATCGCCCCCAAGGGCCAGGAGGGCATGTACCTGGGATACGCCAACCTGCCGATCGCCATCGGAAGCCTGTTCGGCGGACCGCTGGGCGGAAGGCTCTTCGAACGCTTTATCTCTGAACCGGCCAAGGCGGGCGAGCCTGTCAATACGGTGGCCATGTGGCTGATCATCACCGGGATCGGCGTCGCTTCGATGCTGGGGCTCGCGGTCTACGACCGGCTCCTGGTCAAAAGCCGGAAGTGAAATTCGGGGGACACGATACCGAATTCAGAAATTCGGTTCATGTCCCCCGAATTTGACAAAATCCCTGCCCTGGCTTATAAATCGGGACGATGAGTGAAGACAAAACGATGGATGATAAGCTCGCCGACATCCTCCATCCGAGCCCCACGGCCAAAGAGTTCAAAATCACCCTGGTTTTCGGCTACAAAACGTCGCCCGATTACGCCAAGGCGGTCGACCTGGCCAAGCGGAACCCCGCCTACACCGAAGAAGGAAGCGGCGAGTGGGTCCGCCATTCGGCCACCTTTGCTCCGGCCCAGGTCGAGGATCTGTTCGCTCTCTTCAGTCTGGTCCACGAGTGGGAGAAAACTGAGGTCCTCGTGAATCACAAGCGCATCCCCTATGGCCGCGAGCTCTGGCTCCTCCTGATGTGGTTCTACAGGATCAAATAACCCGAAAGGAGATTGCGGCATGCCCGACCGAACAAAAAGCATGGTCAACTTGAAATTCGATGAATTGCCGACGCAATGGTACAACATCCTGCCGGACCTGCCGGAGCCGCTCCCTCCGCCGCGGGACCCCAAAGAGGGGCCTTCGCGCCTGCAGAACTTGCCGAACCTCATGATCGGCGAATGCCTGAAGCAGGAATTTTCGACCGACCGCTGGATTGATATTCCCGGCGGTGTCATGGACCTGTATGCGAAGGCCGGAAGGCCCAGACCTCTTTTCAGGGCCGCCAACCTGGAGAAAAGACTCGGGACACCGGCCAGGCTCTATTACAAGAGCGAATTCTTCAGTCCGACCGGGAGTCATAAAGTCAACACGGCCCTGGCCCAGTGCTGGTATGCCAAGCGGCAGGGCTTTGAACGGGTGACTACCGAAACCGGGGCGGGGCAATGGGGGACGGCGCTCGCTTATGCCGCCGCCGTGACCGGGCTCAAATGCACCGTCTTCTGGGTGAGAAGCGTCTATAATTGGAAAAAGGACCGTCTGTCATTCATGAAACTCCTCGGGGCGGAGGTCTATGCCTCGCCCAGCCCGAGGACGGACTTCGGCAGGTCTCTCTACGATAAGAATCACGAGCACGTGGGGTCGTTAGGGATCGCCATCTCGGAAGGGTTGGAGGATTCTCAAAAAGACCCCAAGGCCACCTATTCCCTGGGCTCGGTCTTGAATCACGTCCTCCTTCATCAGACTATCATTGGCCAGGAGACCCAGCGGCAATTCGATCTTTTTGACGACTATCCGGACCTGGTCATCTCCTGCCTGGGTGGAGGCTCAAATTTCGGCGGGTTCGCCCTGCCGTTTGTCGGCGACGTCCTGAAGAAGGGCAAGAAGATCAGGTTCATTGCCGCCCAGAGCGATGCGGCCCCCAACCTCCAGGGAAAATATGAGTATGACTTCGCCGACTATGCCGAAATAACGCCTCTGCTGAAAATGTACACCCTGGGACACAGGACAGATATGGAGCCGATCAAGGGTGATGGGCTGCGCTACCATGGCTGCTCCCCGATCATCAGTCTTCTGCGCAACAAGGGCTACATCGATACGGTCGCTTACCCGCGGAACGAAAAGCACGTCTTTGAAATGGCCAAGTTATTCATGGAAGCAGAAGGATGGCTTCCGGCTCCGGAATCGGCCTACTCGATCTGCTGCGCCATCGATGAGGCCGTCAAGTGCAAGGAATCGGGCGAGAAAAAGGTGATTGCGTTTAACATCAGCGGCCACGGCTTTCTGGATATTTTCGGCTACCGGACCGTCTTGGGGCTGGAATAGCCCGGGACTCGCTCAAAACGAGACGAGCTTTTTGAAGCGCCGGAAGCGGGCTTCTATCTCCCGCCGGGTAAGATTTTTCAGCCGGCCGATCCCAAAATCCTCGATGGTGAAAGAGGCCAGGACACTTCCGTAGACGGCGGCGCGGCGGATGTCGGGATGGGCAAACCTCTGGACCTTATCCAGATAGCCGAGGAATCCCCCGGCAAAGCTGTCGCCGGCTCCCGTCGGGTCGACAACATTTTCGCAAGGATGGGCCAGGACGCCGAAGACAAACCGCGGCCCGAAGACGAGCGCCCCGTGCTCGCCCTTCTTGGTCACGACCAGGCGCGGGCCTGCGGACAGGATCTTCTTTCCCGCCTTGATGAGGTTGGCCTCCTCGGTCAGCATCCGGATCTCTTCATCATTGGCGAAGAGAATGTCGACTTTCTTGAGCACGCGCCAGATGGTCTCCGGCATGGAACGGATCCAGTGGTTCATCGTGTCCATGGCCACGAGCTTGGGTTTCCGGACTTGGGCCAGGATGTCATCTTGGAGGCCGGGATCGATGTTGGCCAGGAAGACGAGGTCAGCCTTCTGGTAGGAGGCGGGCAGCTTGGGCCTGTATTCCTCGTAGACGTTGATATCTGTCCGGATCGTCTCCCGCTGGTTCGGGTCGTAGCCGTAGCGGCCCTCCCAGTGGAAGGTCTTTCCCGCGCTGACCTCAAGCCCTTCGGTGTCTATGCCGCGCGTTTTGAACAGCTTAAGCACGGCAGCCGGAAAATCCTTGCCCACGACTCCGACGATCTTCGGGCTGGTGAAAAAGCTCGCCGCCAGGGAGCAGTAGGTCCCCGAGCCGCCGACTATCCGTTCGCGCCTCTCCCAGGGAGTTTGGATCGTGTCAAAGGCCAGCGACCCGACGATGACAAGGCTCATGCGGTGTTATTCTTTGATGTATTTGGCAATAATATGATGGAGTCGCTTCTTGGCCTCAGGCGTGATCAGCTCTCTCCGGGTCACGATGCAGTTCCCGATGCCCCGGCCGCAGTCACAGGTATCGCCCCTGTCATGGGGAAGCGCGGCCACGGCCCTCTTGATGATCGATTTGGCGTGCTCGATGTTCAGGAGCAGGTTTTGCAGGATGAGTTCCACCGAGACCGACTCTTCCTCGGCGTGCCAGACATCATAATCGGTCACCAGGTTCATGGTGGCGTAGCAAATCTCCGCCTCCCGGCTGAGCTTGGCCTCGGTGGCCGCGGTCATGCCGATGACATCGCAGCCCCAGAGACGGTAGATCCTGGACTCGGCCTTGCTCGAAAAGGCCGGCCCCTCGATCGAGATGTAGGTGCCGCCTTTGTGGACGCGCAGACCGAGTGCCTTTCCCGCCTCATAGAGGACTCCGACAAGCTCGGGACAGACGGGCTCAGCGAAGCTGATGTGAGCTGCGATCCCTTCCCCGAAAAATGTGTTCCGGCGCCGGGTCCGGTCAAAGAACTGGTCGGCGAAGACGATGTCCCGCGGCCGGATATCCTCCTTGAGCGAACCGCAGGAGTTGACCGCAATGATCCTCCCCGCTCCGAGCATTTTGAACCCGTAAATATTGGCCAGGAAATTGATATCGGATGGCAGCAGCCGGTGGCCGCGGCCATGCCGGCTGAGAAAGGCAACTTGCCTGCCTTCCAGGGTTCCCAGGAAAAAGGCGTCAGAAGGAAGCCCGAACGGAGTCTCCAGGCGAAGCTCACGGACATCCGTGATCCCCTCGATTCCGTACAGACCGGTCCCTCCGAGGATGCCGATATCAACCTGGGGGAGCTTCGTCCTGGTCGTGCGGGACATGCTTTCTCCTAAAATGAGGATACTGGTATATAATTAAAGCCCGGCCAAGTCAAGAAAAGGAACCGGCCCGCTATCCTTGAAGAAGCGGCACCTTTAGGTTATCCTAGTCGAAGCCCCAATGAGTGAAATGGACAGGCAGCTGGACGAGCTCGTCAAGCTCCTCAGAACCGGGCCTCGGATCGCCGTCCTCACTGGAGCTGGGATCTCGGCGGAATCCGGGATCCCCACGTTCCGCGACAAAGACGGACTCTGGAGGCAGTTCAGGGCCGAGGAGCTGGCCACACCTCAGGCTTTCTTTCGCAACCCCGGGCTCGTCTGGGAATGGTACGACTGGAGGAGAGGGATCATCGGGGCCAAAGAACCCCATGCCGGGCATCGCGTTCTGGCCCGCTGGGAGCGCCGTTTTCCCTATTTCGTCCTGATCACTCAGAACGTCGACGGATTCCACGGACGGGCCGGTTCACAAAATGTCCTCGAACTGCACGGCAACATCTGGGAGGTGCGCTGCACTAAAGAAGGCACTATCGGCGAGAACACCGAATCTCCTCTCCGGGAGATTCCGCCGCTGTGCCGGGCCTGCGGGGCTATGCTCAGGCCGAATGTTGTCTGGTTCGGGGAGGCGCTGCCGGCGGAGACCCTAGAGGAAGCCTATGCCGCGAGCGCGAGCTGCGACGTCATGTTCGTCGTCGGCACATCAGCTTACGTGCAGCCCGCAGCGTCTCTTCCCCTTCTCGCCGCTGAGCACGGAGCCAAGATCGTCGAGGTGAACCCGGAGCCGACTCCCCTGAGCTCAAGCGCCGACTTCGCCTTCCTGGCCAAGGCGGGTGAGATGCTGCCGGTCATCGATGAACGCCTGTCCGCCGGACGCGCCGTGGCCTGAAAGGAAAATTGCCGATGAAATACCTCTATTTCGATGCCTCCGCCGGCGCGAGCGGGGACATGATCCTGGGGGCCCTTCTCGACCTTGGAGTCCCGCGGGCCCAGTTCCTTGGGAAGATGGCTGAGCTCTGTCTCCCCGTAGACATCCGGATACGCCCTGCCCAGAGGGCCGGGCTGAGGGGACTTAAAGTGGACGTCCGGGTCAGGAAAGGCCAGGAATCTCCATCACGCCGTTGGAGCGATGTTGAGACTTTCATCAGGAAAAGCCCCTTTTCGGACACAGTCAAAGCCAATGCGCTGGCCGTCTTTGGGACGTTGTTCAAGGCCGAAGCCAAGGTCCATGGTGAAAGATTCGAGTCAGTCCATCTCCACGAGGCCGGAGCCGACGACGCCCTGGTCGATGTCATCGGAAGTTCGTATCTCGCCGAAGCCCTCGGGGTCGGCCGGGTCTTCTGCTCACCTCTGAATGTCGGCAGCGGTTGGGTCAAGACCTCCCACGGCCTTCTTCCGGTGCCGCCTCCGGCCGTCGCTGAAATCCTCAAGGGGGCGCCTGTCTATTCAGCCCATGCGAAGGAGGAGCTGGTGACTCCCACCGGCGCGGCCATCCTATCCACCTGGGCCGAATCTTTCATCCCCTTCCCTGAGACCAGCTATTCCCGGATCGGCCGCGGTGCGGGAAGCCGGGATTTTGCGACTCTCCCCAATATCCTCAGGGTCTTCTACGGGGAGGAAAAGGAATTCCGGGCTGAAAAAAAGGTCTATCAAATCGAAACCAACCTGGACGATTCGAGTCCGCAGGTCTTAGCTTGCTTCCAGGAAAGAGCGCTCGAGCTCGGCGCCATCGACGCTTTCCTGGCCCCTGTGACCATGAAAAAAGGACGGCTGGGGACAAAATTGACCGTCCTGGCCGATGCTGCTAAAATGGATGAGCTCATCGAGGCGGTCTTCCGGGAGACGAGCTCCATCGGGGTACGTTTTTTCCCCGTCGAAAGAAGGGTTCTCCAGAGAGACATCCGGAAAGTCCGAGTCTTGGGAGAGGCGATCGGCGTCAAGGTCGCGGCCTTGGGCAGGAGTGAAGTCAACGTCCAGCCTGAGTTCTCCGATTGCCTGAGGGCCGCCGAGAAGAAAGGCCTCCCGGTCAAGAGAGTCATCCAGCTCGCACTCACGGAATACTTTAAGGAGATAAGGAAAAAGCCCCAGCGATAGTAGATGAGGTCTTGAAATGGACGCGAAAAAGATAGAAAAGGGCATCCGGCTGCTCCTGGAAGGTGTCGATGAGAACCCGGACCGGCCAGGGCTCAAGGCGACGCCCCGGCGCGTCGCCAGCATGTTCCTGGAGATCCTGGGAGGTTCAAGCGAGGACCCGGCTAAGCACCTCCGCACCATCCATGAAGAGAAACACGACGAGATGGTCATCATCAAGAACATCCCCCTCTATTCTATGTGCGAACACCATCTCCTCCCCTTCGCCGGGGTTGCCCATGTGGCCTACATTCCCAAGGCCGGGCGGATCGTCGGGCTCAGCAAGATCGCCCGGGTGGTGGACATCTTTTCCCGGCGCCTCCAGGTTCAGGAGCGGCTGACCAAGCAGGTGGCCGACATCCTCGACGAGCATCTCCAGCCTCTCGGCGTCATGGTCGTTATCGAGGCCGAGCACATGTGCATGTCCATGCGAGGAGCTAAGAAACCCAAGTCCGTGACCGTGACGTCTGCGGTCCGGGGCTCATTCCGCACCACCAGCGCTACGCGGGCCGAAGCCATGATGCTGATCCGAGGAGGAGCGGCCAGTGCCAAAGACGTCTAAAGATACGTTTTATATATCGACTCCCATCTACTACGTGAACGATATCCCCCACATCGGCCATGCCTACACCACGATCATCGCCGATGCCCTGGCCCGGTTCAGCCGGCTCCAAGGGAAAGATGTTTTCTTCCTCACCGGGACGGATGAGCACGGCCAGAAGATCGAAAGGGCGGCGGCGGAAAAAGGAATGACGCCGCTCGCTTTGGCGAATACGGTGGTCGGACGAATCAAAGACCTTTGGAAAGCTCTCCACATCTCCAACGACTTCTTCATCCGGACGATCGAGCCGTTCCATGAGAAGGGCGTGCAGAAGATCTTCCTCCGGCTGAAAAACAAGGGAGACATCTACAAAGGCACCTATCAGGGATGGTACTGCGTTTCTGAAGAGAACTTCCTGGCCGAGGATGTCCCGCTCCAGCCGGAGGGCGATAAAATCTGCCCGGACTGCGGCCGCCGGGCCGTGTTGGTCTCAGAGGAGTGCTATTTCTTCCGGCTCTCTGCCTACCAGGAGCCGCTTCTCAGGTTTTATGCCGAAAATCCTCAATTCGTGCGGCCGCCGGGCCGGATGAACGAGGTGGTGAGCTTCGTCCGCCAGGGGCTCAAGGACCTGGGCATCACGCGGACGACGGTCAAATGGGGCATCCCCGTCCCGGACGATCCCAAGCACACGATCTACGTCTGGTTCGACGCCCTCCACAACTACCTCACCGGCGCCGGATATGACTGGGACATGAAGAAGTTCGAGCGTTTCTGGCCGGCTGATATCCACTTGATCGGCAAAGATATCCTTCGCTTTCACGCGATCTTCTGGCCCGCTTTCCTGATGGCCGCAGGATTCCCGCTTCCCCACACGGTCTACGGCCACGGCTGGTGGCTCAAGGACGAAGCCAAGATGTCAAAATCCAAGGGCAACGTCCTCGACCCCCATGTCATCCTCAAGACATTCGGCCCCGACCCGCTGCGTTATTTTTTGCTCAGGGAGATTCCCATCGGAGTCGATGGCAACTTCTCCCACGAGGCTTTCCTCCATCGCGTCAACTCCGACCTGGCCAACGACCTGGGGAACCTCGTCCATCGGACGCTGACCATGATCCTGGGATACCAGAAGGGTGTCGTCGAGGCGGGCGATGAGGAACAGGAGAAGGACAGGGCCATCCGGGAAGGGTTCGAGACGCTTAAAGGGCGGGTGGCGGAACTGGTTGAAGGCTATGCCCTGAGCAAAGCACTGGAGGAAATCTGGGGCTATATCAACGCGGTGAACAAATATCTGGCGGACAATGAGCCGTGGAAGCTGGCTCAGGATGAAACTAAAAAGAAGAGACTGGCCCGGATTCTTTACCAAACCGCGGCGGCCATCCGGGGAATCAGCTATCTCATATCTCCCGTGATGCCCGAATCGGCCGAGAAGATCTGGGGTTTGCTCGGAGAGTCGAGGGCCCCGGCCGAAGAAGTCTACGAAAGCTGCCGGTTCGAGAATCTGAAAACGGGGATTAAAATCCAGCGGCCGTCGCCGCTTTTCCCCAGAGTCGCGCTCAAGGACTTCCTCCAGGAGGAGGTCCCGCCGCCGCCCGCAATGCGGGCCCCGCAAACAAAGGAGGAGACAATGGACATCATCACTTTCGACGAATTCAAGAGAATGGACCTTCGGGTGGGTGAGATTCTCAAGGCGGAGCGAGTGCCGGGAACGGACAAGCTCCTCAAGCTCGAAGTCAATATCGGGACGGAAAACAGGACGATGGTGGCCGGAGTCGGCGATGTCTACACGCCTGAAGAGACGGTCGGGAAGAGGCTGGTCGTCATCGTCAACTTAAAGCCGGCCGTTATCCGCGGCATCGAGTCGCAGGCCATGCTCCTGGCGGCTGAGACCGGGGGCAAGGCCATCATCCCCTTCTTTGACCGCGACGTCGCTGCCGGAGCCAAAGTCAAGTAAGCCGGTCCGTTTTCAGGCTACACGGGTTCCACGAGCAGCTTCAGGCTTCCATTCGAGCCGCGGGGAACCAAGATGACTTCTTCGCGGGCATAATCGTCTCGATCCGGCCTCCAGAAAGCCAGCATTCTTTTCACGGGTTGGGCTAGGGACAGGCCAACCTCCTGGATTCCCGACTCCAGCCGGGTCAGAGTTCCCGAGCCGATTTCGTACATGCTGGCCTTTCTCTCCACTCCCTTTTTGATCACCTCAATAAATACGGGCAAGATCTCCGCCGGAATGGCGGCGATCCTCGTGAGGTCGAGCTTTTTGGCGTAGTCGATGAACTTGCCCGCCAGCCTCTCAGCGACACTCCTCAAGACCGCGGCGAGGAAGTCTTCATATTCCACATAGTAGACGTGCGCTTTAAGCTCAACCCTTCTCCCGAAGCTGCAGGTCAGGAGGTGGATGTCTTCCAGGCCAAAGGACGAGCTGAAATCCACCTCTCCCCCGTCGAGATCCAGGAAGGAGATGGCCCCTTCTATTCTCTTATTGTTATTATAGCCGGGTGAGTATAAACCCACCTCCACGATATAACTGCTCTTTCGCTGGAGGTACTTTTTGTCGATATCCTCCGGCTTCCCGTTATGCACGACTTGAAGACTTTCAGCAAAGATATTCACCTTCGGCATTGCCCTTACCTCCTTTGGGAAATGACCTGTGCCTCACCGCTGACAGAGGTCAGAGGAACTCCTCCAGCGCGTTTTTATGGATGACACCCTCGCGAATCAGGACGGGCTTCGCGCCTGTCAGGTCGACGACCGTCGAGGGCTTGCCGCCATGGGTCTTTCCTCCATCCACGATCAGGTCGACCTTTCCCGCGAAAACGCTCCTCACTTCCTCGGCTGACTCGATTTCACCTTGGCCCGATATGTTGGCGCTCGTCGTCACTAGCGGCAGGCCGATGGCCCGGATGAGTTCCTGGAGCCAGACAACGGCGGGAAGGCGGATGCCGATGGTCCGGCCGGGTCCGGCGAGCTCAAGCGGGAGATGAGACGCCGCCTTCAGGACGAAAGTTAGCGGACCTGGCCAGAAGCGGGAGGCCAGAACCTGAAAAACCGGGGGAAGATCGGCGGTGAGTCCTGTGGCCATTTCCAGGTCGGAGACGAGGACGGGCAGGCCTTTGGAACCCGGCCGTTTCTTAGTCTCAAAAATCCTATGCAGGGCTTGCCGGGAAAAGCAGTTGGCGCCCAGGCCATAAAAGGTTTCCGTGGGGTAGACGATGACCCCGTCTGCGGCCAAAATCCGGACGATCTCCCGAATCGCGCCGGGCCTGACATTGTCGGGATCGATTTTCAGCACTCTTGTCTTCATTGCGTCTCCGGGCGGAACGCCCTTCTGGTCAGCCAAATGCTAGATGGAGCCTAAGGAAAAGTCAACGCCATCAGGAAGCATCCCCAAACATGTGATAGGCAACTTGGGAATGGAGAAGCGACCTCGAAGGTTCAGCCTTCCCGAGGTGTTTTTCGAGGGAACCCGCTCCGGCGGCCGGGAGGACTGTTTGAGCACGAGACAATCATACGGAGACGAAACATAAATGGGGAGAATAGCGGACAGCGAGAAGATCAAGC
>Ga0209253_10003499_pt1 | contig 13815 bp, 11 predicted proteins | sample FrelakmetBRP12BR_FD_187145 | JGI IMG/M metagenome (GOLD analysis project Ga0209253, IMG submission 187145) | Freshwater lake sediment microbial communities from the University of Notre Dame, USA, for methane emissions studies - BRP12 BR (SPAdes)... | ecosystem: Environmental > Aquatic >...
CCTCTTTGTCTTTAATTTCATTTATCCACAGTTGTGGAAACATTGTGCAAAGAGACTTATAACTAATTGAAAATGAAGATATTTTCTTTTCGGGGTCTGCCCTGCCGATTCTATCGACACCCTTCGCCAAGCACTTCAAACCATCAAGGTCGGTTCCATGGATGATTTATGGCCTAAGGTGACCGACGCCTTAAAGGAAACAGTCGGTCAGCAGAATTTCGATATTTGGATCAAACCGATTCACTTTGTTTCCAGCGAAGGAGAAAAAGTTGAGTTAGAAGTCCCTAACCGATTTTTCAAAGAGTGGATCAACGAACACTATTCCGTCCATATTAAAGAGGCGATTTCTCTCCTCACCCGTGTGCCATGTCAACTTCAATTCAGAATCAGAAACGAAAAGACGAACGGAAAGGACCCGGTTTCCCAACCCTTGCCGAGTTATGAACAGCACTCACTCCGTCCCTCCCAACCGATCTTCAATCCGAAATACACCTTCGACCATTTTGTCGTGGGAGCTAGCAATCAGTTTGCTCATGCCGCCTGTCTGGCAGTCGCTGATTCGCCAGCCAAGAATTACAATCCCTTCTTTATTTATGGAGGGGTGGGACTCGGAAAGACCCATCTCCTCCATGCCATCGGAAACCACATCCTACAGCATCGGATCCTTCCGGAGGTCAGGAAAATCTGCTACATCTCCTCAGAAGAGTTTACCAATGAGCTCATCAACTCGCTCCGCTACGAGAAAATGGATGAGTTTCGAAACAAATTCAGAAGAATGGATATTCTCTTGATCGACGACATCCAATTCATTGCCGGGAAAGAAAGGACTCAAGCCGAATTCTTCCATACCTTCAACTCCCTGTATGAAGCGCGCAAACAAATCGTAGTCACCAGCGACAAGTTTCCAAAAGACATCCCTAACTTTGAAGAGCGTCTTCGATCTCGTTTTGAATGGGGCTTAATCGCTGACATTCAACCTCCCGACACCGAAACCAAGGTTGCTATCTTGAGGAAGAAAGCCGAAATGGAGAACATCGTTCTCCCGAATGATGTGGCTTTCTTTCTGGCATCTCAAATTGATTCGAATGTCAGAATTTTGGAGGGCTCCTTGATTCGTATCGGTGCTTTTGCTTCTCTTACGAAAACATCCATCGACGTCCAATTGGCCAAAGAAGTTTTGAAGAATATTATTAAACCCAAAGAGGAATTTATCTCCATCGACCTTGTTCAGAAAGTCGTTTCGAACTTTTTTAATATCAAAATTTCAGATTTAAAGGTCAAACGAAAATATAAGGGTTATGTCCTTCCTCGACAGATCGCCATGTATCTCTCACGAAAGTTAACCAATGCCTCCCTTCTTGAAATCGGGGATAAATTTGGAGGGAAGGATCATTCGACCGTTCTTCATTCCATTAAAAAAATCGAACAAAAAATGACTCAAGAAACTTCTTTTAAGGAAATGATAGAAAACCTGCATGGACGGATTAAATCGTAACTATTCGGCGGGACAAATGCGGTTGAAATATTGTGAATACCTGGGGAGATTGAAGACGAGAGAATCCTTTTGATAAGATTGCGGGAGAATTCCAACATGACTCGGATGAAGATTCAACAGTCAAACTCTTTTTCTTTTTCTAGGTTAGGACCTTTTTCCTCATTTCCACAGACATAGACGGTGAAGACGTATTAGAAGATAAAGAATATTATTAGGAGGGAGATACGATGTATTTTGAAATTGAAAAACGGGAATTTATAAAGGGATTGGGTCTCATGCAGAGCGTCGCAGGAAGAAAAACAACTCTTCCCATTCTCTCCCATATTTTATTGGAGTGGGAGAAAAACTCACTCTCTCTTACCGGAACGGATTTAGAAACAGGGATCCGTGAGGAATTGAGCGCAAAAATTCACGAAAAAGGAAAAGCCTCTGTTTCCGCAAAGAAATTATATGAGATCGTGAGAGAACTACCTGACGAAACCATCCATATCCGGAAGAAAGACAACCAATGGATCACGCTTCAATGCGGAAAATCGATCTTTAATCTTGCTGGATTGGACCCAGAAGAATTCCCCTCTCTACCTGCTTATGAGGAGGAAAACTTCTCGACTGTCTCCACCGGGATCATTCGAGAAATGATTGAGAAAACGGTTTATGCCGCCTCCAATGAAGAGTCTCGATATCACCTCAATGGAGTTCTTTTTGCACACAGCAAACAAGGAGGAGAGGAAATGCTTCGAATGGTCGCTACGGATGGCCATCGTCTTTCTCTCGTCGATCGACAGAATAAAAAAATTTTCGGTATCGAAGAAAAAGGGATTATCATGCCCAAAAAAGGAATTTTGGAGGTTAAGAAAATAATTGGAGATCGAGATGGGGAAGGGGAGATGGGAATCTATTTTAATGCGACCCATGGTTTTTTTAAACTCGGAAAATCCCTCACGGTCATTCGCCTGATCGAGGGTGAATTTCCAGAATATGAACAAGTGATTCCAAAAGGGAATGACAGAAAATTAGTGATGGCAAAAGAGAGGGTGGTCAGCAGTTTAAAGCGTGTTTCCACCATGGCCAACGAAAGGATGGAGGGAGTGAAATTTTTTCTCAAAGTCAATTCAGTGGAGATGTCCTCCGCGCATCAGGACTTTGGGGATGCCCAAGAAGAGATCGAAGTGGTTTACGATGGGCCTCCTCTTCAGGTTGGGTTCAACGCCAGATATATGCTCGAAGCCCTAAATGTCATCGATACGGAAGAGGTCGTCATGGAGTTAAAAGATGAAGGGAGTCCCGGAATCCTTAGGCCCTCGTCTCCCACTCCCGGGATCTCCAATCAACTTTCGATTATCATGCCGATGAGGCTTTAAATAAAGTTGTGGGCATGACAGGGGATGCCGCTCGTTGAAAGAAGATTTGATCCGTCACGGGCACCCTCGGGCTCACTTCAGCAAGGAGAAAGGATGAAGGAACAGACAGAGAAATATACGGCGGAACAGATTAAGATTTTGGAGGGGTTGACAGCCGTCCGTAAAAGGCCCGCGATGTATATTGGGAACACCGGAGTCGAAGGCCTTCACCACCTGGTTCACGAATTGGTCGACAACAGCATTGATGAAGCCCTGGCGGGATATTGTTCCAAGATCGATGTCATCATTCACATTGATAACAGCGTCACCGTTAGAGATGACGGCCGCGGCATTCCCGTCGATCTCCACGAAAAAGAGAATCGTCCTGCCGTGGAGGTGGTGATGACTAAACTCCACTCCGGAGGCAAATTTGATAATCTTAGCTACAAGATCTCCGGAGGTCTTCATGGGGTAGGGCTTTCCGTGGTCAACGCACTTTCTGAATTTATTGACCTGGAGATAAGAAGAGAGGGCAAAGTTTATCATCAGACTTATGAGCGGGGAGAGGCCAAGACGAAACTGGAAGTGATCGGAAAAACCAAACATACGGGAACTCAGGTTCGATTCAAACCCGACAGCCAGATTTTTGAAACCGTCAATTTCAGTTTTGACATTCTGTCTCAGCGGTTGAGAGAACTGGCCTTCTTAAATAAAGGGCTCTCCATTAGCATTGAAGATGAGCGTTCGGAAAAGCGCCATGATTTTTTTTACAAAGGAGGGATCCTCTCCTTCATCGAGTACCTCAATAAAAACAAGAATTGCATTCATCCGAAACCCATCTACGTCGAGGGCGTGAAGAATGGAATCGAAGCGGAGATTGCCTTCCAGTATAACGACGGATATGCTGAAAACCTCTTCTCCTTCGCCAACAACATCAACACGCATGAAGGGGGGACCCATCTCATCGGGTTCAAAAGTGCCCTCACTCGTACGATCAATCAATATGCTACCAGCGTCAATTTGCTCAAAGGCGTTAAAGAAAATCTCACAGGAGAAGATATCCGAGAAGGACTGGCTGGAGTGATCAGCGTAAAAATCCAAGAGCCTCAATTTGAAGGGCAGACGAAGACGAAGCTCGGAAATAGTGAGGTGAAAGGGTTGGTTGAAGCCCTGGTCAATGAGAAGCTGGGGAATTACTTTGAAGAGAACCCCGGGGTTGCAAAAAAAATCATCTCCAAAGTCATCGATGCCGCCCGAGCTCGAGAAGCGGCTCGGAAAGCACGAGAACTGAGCCGTCGAAAGGGGGCATTGGAGGGAGACTCCCTTCCCGGAAAACTAGCCGAATGCCAAGAAAGGGATCCCGCGCTCAGCGAGATCTATATTGTCGAAGGCGATTCCGCCGGAGGATCAGCCAAGCAGGGCAGGGATCGAACGTTCCAGGCCATCCTTCCCCTCAAAGGAAAAATCCTCAATGTGGAGAAGGCCCGGTTTGATAAGATGTTGGCCAGCGAAGAGATCCGCATTCTCATCTCTGCCCTGGGAGCAGGCATCGGGAAGGAAGACTACGATATCCATCGGCTTCGTTACCACCGCATCATCATCATGACCGATGCGGATGTGGATGGATCCCATATCCGAACCCTGCTGCTCACTTTTTTCTATCGCCATATGCCAGAGGTCATCGAGAGAGGATATCTCTATATCGCACAGCCGCCGCTCTTTAAAGTCACCGAGGGAAAGAATGAAACTTACATCAAGGATGAAGAAGCCTTCAATCGATATCTGATGACCCGGGCCACGGAGAAAAGTGAGGTGATCGTCAAGTCGACGAATAAGAAGCTGACCGACAAGAGGTTCAGCTTACTTCTCGAAAAGATTTACACCTATCATGATTTGATTCAACGGATCCAGAAGAAAGGATATTCCCGATCCCTCCTCAAATTCCTCCTTGAAAATGGCGTTCGAAACAAATCGACCTTTGAGGAGAAGGGGAAGGTTGGCGATCTTCAGAAGCGATTGAGGAAGAATGGTTTTGAGGTGTTCGATCTGTCCTGGGACGAAGAGCATAACCTCTACGGTTTTGAAGTTCAGGAATCAAACGGAAAAGACATGCGGAGCCGAGTCCATTGGGACCTCGTTGGCTCCGTGGAATATCGTCATCTCTATCAGGTTCGACAAGAAATCCAGGAGATGGCGCCCCCTCCGTACACCGTGGTAGAAAAGGGAAAGGATATGACCATCGACCACGAAGAAGGACTGCTTCAATCCCTGAATCAATTGGGAAAGGAGGGGGTGAGCATCCAACGATACAAAGGCTTGGGAGAGATGAATCCCGGACAACTCTGGGAGACGACGATGAATCCGGAGACCCGTACGCTTCTCAAGGTGAAGGTGGAGGATGCGATTGCGGCGGATGAGATCTTTAGCATCCTCATGGGCGATGAAGTGGAGCAAAGACGCCAATTCATCGAGGAGAATGCCCTCTACGTTCAACGCCTGGATATCTAGGAGACTCCAAGAAGCATGCTCATCGTCGGACTGACGGGGGGAGTGGCGAGCGGAAAGACGACGGTCTCCCGAGTCTTGAAAAAAGAGGGCGCTTATATCATCGATGCGGACCAGATGGCCAGGGAACTGGTTCGGCCCCACACACCCGTCTGGAAAGAGTTAGTCAGGGCATTTGGTAAGGATATCCTTCGCAAAGATGGGTCTATTCATCGGAAAAAATTGGCAGACATCGTCTTTGCGGATCTTCGCCAAAGGAAACTCCTAAATCAGATTCTTCATCCGCGGATCAGAAAGGAGATGATGCGAAGAACCAAAGAGATCGGGCGAAAAGATCCTGAGGCCGTTGTGGTGGTCGATGCACCGCTCCTGGTGGAGCTTGGAGAGCACCGGAAGATGGATAAACTGATCGTGGTCACTTCAACTCAAGCACAGCGAATTGAAAGACTGAAGAAACGGGATGGGATAGGCCCCGAAGAAGCGCAGAGAATCTTCTCTTCCCAGATGCCCGTCGAAAACAAGGTAAAATTGGCGGATTTCGTCATTCGAAATGAGGGGTCTTTTCAGGAAACGAGGCAAAAGGCAAGGGAGGTTTTTCAAGGGTTGAAAAAGGGAGTAATCCATACTAAAAAGAAACGCTGAGGGCTTAACGCCAGGCTGCACGAAGCAAGCCGTCGCTAGATCGACGTGGGTGCGCCGGTGACTTGCAAAAGGCAGGGCTACGGAAAGCGTTACCTGCAAAAGGGGAGGATAAAGGAAAAAAATATGAACATCAAAGATTTGAAAAAGTTGAAGATTAACGAACTGTACAAGATCGCCAAGGAGCTCAATGTCGAAGGGGCGAGCGGAATGAGAAAGCAGGAATTGATCTTTGCCATCCTTCAAGCCCAAACGGAGAAAAATGGGCTGATTTTTGGGGAAGGGGTGCTGGAAATCTTGCCCGACGGGTTTGGTTTTCTAAGAGCCCCGGATTACAATTATCTGCCCGGGCCAGATGACATCTACATCTCCCCATCGCAAATCCGGCGATTCAACCTTCGAACGGGTGACACAGTCTCGGGTCAGATTCGACCCCCGAAGGATACCGAGCGTTACTTCGCCATGTTGAAAGTGGAATTGGTCAACTACGAAGACCCGGAGGTGGCCCGGGATAAGATCCTCTTCGACAATCTGACTCCCCTTTATCCCCAGCAGAAGATCCAATTGGAGATGGCCAACGATTCCAAGAATTACTCTGCCCGGGTGATGAACCTTCTTACGCCCATTGGGAAAGGGCAGCGGGGGCTGATCGTTGCCGCGCCGAGAACCGGGAAGACCATGCTTCTCCAGGCGATCGCCCATAGCATTACCTCTAACCATAAAGAGATCACCCTGATCGTCCTCCTCATTGACGAACGGCCCGAAGAGGTGACGGATATGGAGCGGTCTGTGGATGCAGAGGTCATTAGCTCCACTTTTGACGAGCCGGCCTCGCGCCATGTCCAGGTGGCAGAGATGGTGATCGAGAAGGCAAAGCGATTGGTGGAGCACCAGAAGGATGTCGTCATTCTCCTGGATAGCATCACCCGTCTTGCCCGGGCATACAATACCGTTGTCCCGCCGAGCGGGAAGGTTCTCTCCGGAGGGATTGATGCCAATGCTCTTCAAAGGCCAAAGCGCTTTTTTGGTGCAGCTAGGAATATCGAAGAGGGAGGGAGTCTTACCATTATTGGCACCGCCTTGGTTGACACAGGGAGCCGGATGGATGAGGTGATTTTCGAAGAATTTAAGGGGACAGGAAATATGGAGATCAATTTAGACAGGCGCCTGGTCGACCGACGGGTTTTTCCGTCCATCGACATTCAGCGCTCTGGAACTCGAAAAGAGGAGTTACTCCTGGACCGAAACGATCTCAACCGTATCTGGCTCTTGAGAAAAGTCCTTCAGCCGATGAACACGGTGGAGAGTATGGAGTTTCTTTTGGAGAAGATGCAAGCCACGAAGAACAATCGGGAATTCCTCGACTCCATGAATCAATAATGGAATAGGTGTTCATGATGGAGAAGGGTGGTCTGTCAGACGATCACGATCCCCAGCCCTTCTGGCTGATTTTCAAGAAATAGTTGAAAATTCGTTTAAAATCAGTAAAATGAAGAATTGGAGGCCATGAGATGAAAAAAGAAATTCACCCCAAGGTTTTTGACACGGTGATAAAATGTGCCTGCGGAGCGACGTTCGAGACGAAGAGTACCGAAAAGGAGATCCATGTAGAAATTTGCTCCAACTGCCATCCCTTTTTCACGGGGAAACAAAAACTCTTAGACACTGCAGGAAGAATCGAACGGTTTCAGAAAAAATATGCAAAAAAAGAAAATCAGAAGGAATAATTCAGGCTTCGAAATTCATGACGATCCATCCCAATCGATCATCGTTGGACTACCCGCCTTTTTGGGGATCCAGGATTCATCCGATGCCCCTGTCTTTCTGCCAGTCGTATTTTTAATAGACATTCAGCATTAGTTGCCTCCGCGTTACAATAATGTCTTTTGAAGAGAAGGGGAGTTTGGGTCTATCTCTGAGAAGTTTCTATTAGTTGCGTCAATCAAAGAAAGGGTGATTTTGGACAAGTTTATAACTACTCGGTTGAGTCGATTCCGACAGGGTTCCCGCGGAGGGTTTGTATGTCCTTTGTAGAAAAGGACCCTGGACAGGGATATTCTCTGTCCAATTCATCGATCTCAAAGAAAAGGGAGGATCCCCTTCGAGTCGGCGGGCAGGCCGTGATCGAGGGGGTGATGATGAGATCTCCCCATTCGATGGCCGTCGCTGTCCGGAGGCCCAATGGCGAAATTGTCGTCAAGCGAGAGAGGTTGAATTTTTTTTCTGAAAAGAGACTCTTCTCTAAACTTCCTCTGGTCAGGGGGGTGATGAACCTACTCTCTTCCTTGATTTTAGGGATGAAGGCTCTCAACTTCTCAGCGAATCAGTCCCTTGAGGAAGAAAAAGAGGTGAGCTCTTGGACAATGGGACTTACCTTTGCCTTCGCCCTCTGTTTCGGTATCTTTCTCTTCTTTCTGCTCCCTCTCTTTTTGACCAAGTGGTTGCGGTTCGCTATCCCGATGGTTTCCACGAGCGGGATCCTCTTCAATCTGGTGGATGGGATCCTTCGACTGATGATCTTTTTAGCTTATCTGTGGGCGATCTCTTTTTTCAAAGAGATCCGAAGAATCTTTCAATACCATGGGGCCGAACACAAGTCGATCTTCGCCTTTGAGTCCGGTGACAAGCTGATGGCCGACCGGGTCAAAGGCTACAGTCGTCTTCATCCCCGATGTGGAACGAGCTTTCTTCTCATCGTGATGGTGGTGAGCATATTGGTCTTTGCCCTCATCCCTCACCAGCTTTCATTCGGATATAAAGTGGCCTCTCGAGTGGTCTTCATCCCTCTCATCGCAGGACTCGCCTACGAAATCATCCGATTCGCGGATCAAAAGCGAGAGAAGAAGAGCATGCAATATTTCATCAAGCCAGGCCTCTGGCTCCAACGGATGACCGCGCACGAGCCTTCCGAGGATCAGATCGAGGTGGCCCTCCGCGCCCTCCATGAAGTATTGGAATTAGAGAGACATCGATAAAAGATAATGGATGATAATGGATAAGGTGAAGTCCCCGCCCAGAGGGCGGGGCTTCACATTCGTTTGACCTTTGGATTTTGACGTTTGTCATTGGTTTAAGGGGAAAGAGATGTTTCAGAAATTAGAAGAGGTCGAGCGTCGGTACGAAACGCTCTCCCATCTCCTCGGCCAGCCCGATTTGATCGCGAAACAGGACGAGTTCCAGAAGGCTGCCAAGGAGTGTGCTGAGCTGGGGAAGGTGGTCGACCTTTATCGAAGGCTCAAGAGATTTGAGGAAGAGATCCAGGGAAGCCAGCAGCTCCTCGATCACGAAGAAGATGAAGAAATGAAACGGTTGGCCAAAGAGGAGCTAGGTCGGCTGACCCAGGAGAAGGAAAAAGTCGAGGAAGAGCTAAAGACCGCTCTTCTCCCCAAAGACCCTCATGATGAGAAAAACATCTTGCTGGAAATCCGCGCAGGCACGGGTGGAGAAGAAGCCGGTCTTTTCGCAGGAGATCTCTTCAGGATGTATTCCAAGTTTGCCGAAAAAAAAGGTTGGCGTCTCGAGATATTGAGCCGTCATTATGCGGGAGCAGGAGGCTTCAAGGAGATCATTGCTCAGATCGAAGGAAAGAGAGTTTACAGCCAACTGAAATTTGAGAGCGGTGTCCACCGGGTTCAGAGGGTTCCTGTGACAGAAGCCCAGGGCCGTATTCACACTTCGACGGTGACCGTGGCCATCCTTCCGGAGGCAGAAGAGGTCGATATTCAGATTGATTCCAATGATCTGCGAATCGATATCTTCAGATCGTCGGGACCGGGTGGTCAGAGTGTAAACACCACGGACTCCGCAGTCCGGGTGACCCATCTCCCCACGGGAATCGTGGTCTCCTGTCAGGACGAAAAATCGCAGCACAAGAACAAGGCGAAAGCCCTTAAGATCCTTCGCGCGAGGTTAATGGATAAGGCCCAACAAGAGAAGCAGATGGAAATCTCAGAAAAGAGAAGAAACCAGGTGGGGACGGGAGAACGGAGCGAACGTATCCGAACCTATAATTTTCCTCAGGGAAGAGTCACCGATCACCGAATCGGATTAACCCTTTACCGACTGGAATCTATTCTCGAAGGAGAGATCGATGAGATTATTGGCGCGTTGACGACACATTACCAGGCAGAAGCGCTGAAGGGAGAGGCGGAAAACTCCAAAATCCAATCCTCCAATGGCAAATGAAGGGGCAATGAGCAAACCTCCATGTTCCAACATCAAGGCGCAACGTCCTATGAACATCCACCTTCGAAGAAGACTCACTTACTTGCTCCCTGTTCCCATCGGAGCGTAGGAGCGGCTGAGGGAGAAAGATCGAAGATGACAGGATTAGACCTTCTCCAGTGGGCGACGAACACGTTGAAGGATCATCGGATTGAAAATCCACGGCTGAATGCAGAACTCCTTTTAGCCCACTCCCTGACCCTCAACAGGGAGGAGCTTTATGTGCGCCTCCATCGAGAACTTAAGGAAGGGGAGAAGGGGGCATTGGAAAGGTTGATCCAAAGAAGGAGTTCGGGGGAACCGCTTCAATACATATTAGGCAAGCAGGAATTTTGGTCAATCAATTTTAAGGTAGATCACCGCGTGCTCATTCCAAGGCCGGAGACAGAGCTGTTGGTCGAACAAAGTCTCCGGATACTCTCTGAAAAGACGTTCGAGCAAAATCCATCGGTTCTCGAAATAGGCACAGGAAGCGGGGCCATCGCCATTGCGTTGGCAAAAGAGGTGACGCATATTTTTCTGGTAGCTACCGACATCTCAAGAGATGCTCTTGTTTTAGCAAAGGAAAATGCTGCATCTGCAGGCGTCCAGGATCGGATACAATTTGTGAATAGCGATCTCTTGGGTTCTTTTCAGCCTTCGAGAGAGAGAAGGGCTTTCGATCTGATACTTTCTAATCCTCCCTATATTGTACAGTCCGAGATCGGGTCTTTGGCGAAAGAGGTGAGGAATTTTGAACCCGTCATCGCCTTGGATGGAGGAAAGGACGGATTGAAATTTTACAGGCGTCTCGTCTCTCAGACTCCGTCCTCTCTGCGAGAAGGAGGATGGCTCCTGTTGGAGGTGGGTCAGGGGCAGGCTGAAAGGGTCGCGGAACAGATCCGGGAGAGGGGGACTTTTTTAGAGCCGGAGATTCTGGCGGACCTTGCTGGGATAGAAAGAGTGGTGAAGGCACAAAAAATGGAACGTAGAAAGTAGGGTGTGGAGGGTAGAATATCTAATTTCGAACCCAGAGGGTGGGTTGAACGATCCTCCACCCGCCAAGCGGCAATTTCAAAGAACGGAGTGATCCATGGATAAAATTGTGATACGGGGAGGGGAAAGGTTGATTGGCGAAGCCGAGGTGAGCGGTTCAAAGAACGCTACCCTTCCCATTTTTGTTTCCTCCCTCCTGAGCGAGGGAGAAAATCTATTCAGTAATGTTCCCAACCTGAGGGATGTCCAGACCATCATCAAGGTTCTTAAGAATCTTGGAGTGAAAGTGTCGGGGGAGGGAGGGATCTGTCGAGTCGATGCCACAGAGATTTCCAACGAGGAGGCCCCGTACGAATTGGTGAAGACCATGCGGGCCGCGATTCTCGTTTTGGGCCCGTTGGTGGCCCGCAAGAAAAAAGCCACGGTTTCTCTTCCCGGAGGATGTGCCATCGGCGCGCGACCGATCAATCTTCATCTGGCGGGGCTTGAAGCCATGGGAGCCAAGATCGAACTCCGCCACGGATACATCGAGGCCAAAGCGGACGTCTTGAAGGGAGCAAGCATCTCTTTTGACACGGTCACCGTCACAGGCACCGAGAATCTCATGATGGCGGCGTCGCTCGCCAAAGGAAAGACCACTTTGCAGAATGCAGCCATGGAGCCTGAAGTCGTTGACTTAGCCAACGTCCTGAATAAAATGGGCGCAAAGGTCAACGGTGCGGGAACAAGTGTCATCGAGGTAGAAGGCGTGAAGTCGCTTCGTGCCGTTGAGCATCGCATCATCCCGGACCGCATCGAAGCCGGGACGTTGATGGTAGCGGCCGGACTGACGCGCGGAAATATAAAGATTCTCCATTGCCCTCTTTCCGAAATGGAGATGGTCGTCCACAAGTTGCGAGAGTCGGGCATGGAGATTGAATCGGAGGGAGAGGGCGTCAGGGCAGTGGGTACGAAGAGAATTCGAAGTGTGGATGTCAAGACACAGCCGTATCCCGGATTCCCAACGGATATGCAAGCACAGTTCATGGTTTTGATGTCCTTGGCAAGGGGGTTAAGCGTCATTTCGGAGACGGTCTTCGAAAATCGCTTCATCCATGTGAGCGAACTGAAAAGAATGGGAGCCGATATTCGCATTCAAGGCGATTCGGCGATCATCCAGGGGATGGAGAGCTTAAGCGGAGCACCGGTGATGGCGACCGATCTCCGAGCCAGTGCCTCTCTCATTCTGGCTGGGCTGGCCGCAGAGGGAACAACAGAGGTCTCCAGAGTCTATCACCTAGACCGAGGGTATGAGGGCCTGGACAAGAAATTGGCCCAACTCGGAGCGAACATTAAGAGGGTGAAAGAAGGAGACTGATATTTCGGATTGGCGGTTGCGCCTGCCTACCGGTAGGCAGGGATGCGGGATGGAAACCAGACCATTCAAAGAGGATCTTTAATGAGAATTCTTCGAGCAGGAGAAAAGGGATTTGAGAGGTACCTTGCCGAAGTAGAGGGGAGGGCGGCTCAGGGTGGTCTTCGCCTCGAAAAGGAAGTCCGTCCCATCTTGGAGGATGTGAGGAAGCGAGGAGATAAGGCACTGGTCCATTACACCCAGGTTTTCGACGGTTTACGAATTCCAATCCATGAACTCCGGGTAAGGGGAAGCGAGGTGAAAGAGGCTCACAGGAAGGTTCCCAGGGATCTTTTGGGAACACTCAAGAAGGCCGCTCGACGCATTCAAAAGTTTAACCAACTTCTGAGCAAGAGATTAATCCTGTCCTTGAAGAGAGAGGAAAAAGGAGTCCGCCTTGAGCAAGTGTTAAGGCCCCTAGAGAGCGTGGGGATCTATGTCCCGGGAGGAAAAGCGTCCTATCCTTCGACCGTTCTCATGGCTGCCATCCCTGCGAAGGTGGCAGGAGTTCAGGAAATTTTCATGGTCACTCCCCCGCGGAAAGAAGGGATCAGCCCTGCGGTCCTGGTCGCAGCGGATTTGGCGGGGGTGGATCGAATCTATCGGATTGGAGGCGTTCAAGCCATCGCCGCCCTCGCCTATGGAACGAAATCAGTTCCTAAGGTGGATAAGATTGTTGGTCCAGGAAATCAATATGTAGCTACTGCCAAAAGATTGGTCTATGGCGAAGTCGATATCGATATGGTAGCCGGACCGAGCGAGATCGTGATCGTCTCCGATGAAAGCATGCCGCCGTCATTTGCGGCCGCAGACCTCATCTCCCAGGCGGAACATGATGAAGTGGCGCTGGCCATTTTGATTACAAACTCTGGGGCATTCGGAAGGATGGTAAAGCAGGAAGTAGAGAAACAGCTCTCCTCTTTAAAACGAAGAAAGGTTGCTTCCGCAAGCCTTCATCAACGGGGTGCCATTCTTGTTGTCAAAAATCTCGATCAGGCAATGAAGTTGGTGAACCGGATTGCTCCGGAGCATTTGGAACTTCTTTGTTCCAGACCTTTCTCTTTGATAAAAGGTGTGAGACACGCAGGTGCTATTTTTATTGGACCCTATACTCCTGAGGCGATTGGAGACTATCTGGCGGGGCCCAACCATATTCTTCCCACGGCGGGCACAGCACGATTCTTTTCGCCCTTGGGTGTGGAGGATTTTATCAAAAGGACCAACCTGATGAGCTTTACACGGGA
>Ga0209253_10003500_pt1 | contig 13815 bp, 6 predicted proteins | sample FrelakmetBRP12BR_FD_187145 | JGI IMG/M metagenome (GOLD analysis project Ga0209253, IMG submission 187145) | Freshwater lake sediment microbial communities from the University of Notre Dame, USA, for methane emissions studies - BRP12 BR (SPAdes)... | ecosystem: Environmental > Aquatic >...
GTACCAGGAGACCGTCCCTTCCTGGATGCCCGCGCGGGCGGCGCCGAAGGGCAGCAGCATCGCCAGCACGCCAAGCACGAGGAAGCCGCGGCGATGGGCGCGCGGCTTCTGCTTGCGGGTGGTGCGGGAGGTTCCAGTCATGGGGTTCGGATCGGGCGGCTGCGGTTGGCGCGGACACGCCGGGGATTAGCTTTGTTGGGCGCGCAGTCTACCAAAGCCCCACCCCCCGGCGCAGGAGTTTCGGGCTAGAAATTCTTTATAATCATCCACTTATGTTCACCCGGCGGCGGCCCTGGCGTGTAGGTGGCGCGACAGGCCGTCCCGGGATCCAATGAAATCGCCACCGGGGCTGTGGTTATGCCACCACAGCCACGTGCCGTACCGCCCGCTTTGTTGCACTGCATTGACGCGGGCAAGCCCGCATGTCATATCACTATTGTTTCCACGATCCTGTCGCGAGAGGCACGGGGAGTCCGGCTCACGGGAGCCGGGGCAGCGCTGTGCCTCCAGGCGACGCTTTCCGGACCGACATGCAGGCCCCGAGATGAGCAGCACTCTCCGCCCTCCGACCACCCGTCCCGGCAAGCAGGGGCTGTACGACCCCCGGTTCGAGCACGACGCCTGCGGCGTCGGCTTCGTGGTCAACATCAAGGGGCACAGGTCCCACCGCATCCTCGAACAGGCGATCCAGGTCCTCAAGAACCTGGACCACCGCGGAGCCTGCGGCAGCGAGGTCAACACGGGCGACGGCGCCGGCGTGCTGATCCAGATGCCGCATGCCTTCAACGAGGAAGTCTGCCGCAAGTCCCGCATCGTGCTGCCGCCGGCCGGACAGTACGGCAGCGGCATCATCTTCCTGCCGCGCAACCCGACGGTGCGTCGCAAGGTCGAGGAGCGCTTCGAGCAGGTGGTGCAGTCCGAGGGCCAGCACGTCATCGGCTGGCGCACGGTGCCGACGGTGAACGGCGGCCTTGGCGAGACGGCGCGCGCCTGCGAGCCGTTCATGCGCCAGGTGTTCATCCGGCGCGACCCGTCCATCACGGACGACCTCGCCTTCGAACGCAAGCTCTACGTCATCCGCAAGCGCGCCTACAACGAGATCCGCACCTCGACGCTGCCCGGCGGCGAATCCTGGTACGTGGTGAGCCTCTCCTGCCGCACTTTCGTCTACAAGGGGATGCTGCTCACGACGCAGCTCGACCAGTACTTCCCCGACCTGCACAACCCCCTGATCGAGACGGCGCTCGCGCTGGTCCACTCGCGTTTCAGCACCAACACCTTCCCGAGCTGGGACCGCGCCCACCCCTACCGCTACATCGCCCACAACGGCGAGATCAACACGGTGCGCGGCAACTCGAACTGGATGCACGCGCGCGAGGCGCGCTTCGAGGCGGAGCTGTTCGGCGAGGACATCCGCAAGATCGCGCCGATCATCAACCCGAACGGCAGCGACTCCGGAATGCTCGACAACACGCTCGAGCTGCTCTACCTCGCGGGCCGCTCCCTGCCGCACGCGATGATGATGATGATTCCCGAGCCGTGGTCAGGCCACCAGACCATGGACGACGACAAGCGGGCCTTCTACCAGTACCACTCGAGCCTGATGGAGCCCTGGGACGGCCCCGCCTCCATCGCGTTCACCGACGGCACGCAGATCGGCGCGGTCCTCGACCGCAACGGGCTGCGGCCCTCGCGCTACTACGTCACGAAGGACGACCTCGTGATCATGGCGTCCGAGGCGGGCGTGCTCGACCTGCCGCCGCAGGACATCGTGCAGAAGGGCCGCCTCCAGCCTGGCCGCATGTTCCTCGTGGATACCGAGCAGGGCCGCATCATCGACGACGAGGAGATCAAGCGCACGGTCTCCGCGCAGCGGCCGTACCGGGCGTGGCTCGACGAGTACCAGATCCACCTCGACGACCTGCCGGCGGCACCTGAAGTCCCGGCCCCGGACCCCGAGACGCTGCTGCAGCGCCAGGTCGCCTTCGGCTACACCTTCGAGGACGAGCGCATCGTGCTCACGCCCATGGCGCGCGACGGCGTCGAGGCGGTGGGCTCAATGGGCAACGACGCGTCGCTCGCCGTGCTGTCGAACAGGCCGCGGCTGCTGTACGACTACTTCAAGCAGCTCTTCGCGCAGGTCACCAATCCGCCGATCGACTGCATCCGCGAGGAACTGATCACCTCGGCGGAGACGCGGCTGGGATCGGAGGGCAACCTGCTCAACCCGCAGCCCTCGGACTGCCGGCGCCTCGAGCTCAAGTGGCCGATCGTCACCAACGAGGAGTTCGCCAAGATCCGCCGCATGGACCTGCCGGGCCTCAGGGTCGGCGTGCTGCCGATCCTGTTCCGCGTGACGCGCGGGGAGAAGGGCCTGGTGAAGTCGATGGAGGAGCTGCGCCTCATGGCGCGCCGCCTCATCGAGGAAGAAGAGGTCAACGTCATCGTGCTGAGCGACCGCGGCGTCAACCGCGAGTTCGCGCCCATCCCGTCGCTGATGGCGGTCGCGGGACTGCACCACTACCTGATCCGCGAGGGCCTGCGCACCCGCGTGAGCCTCGTGCTCGAGACCGGCGAGGCGCGCGAGGTGCATCACTTCTCGCTGCTGATCGGCTACGGCGTGAGCGCGGTGAATCCCTACGTCGCCTTCGAGACCCTCGATCACATGATCGGCGAGGGCCTGCTCACGAGCGTGGACCACAAGACCGCCTGCAGGAACTTCGTCAAGGCCGCATCGAAGGGCGTGATCAAGGTCGCCTCGAAGATGGGCATCTCCTCCCTGCAGAGCTACCGCGGCGCGCAGGTGTTCGAGGCGCTCGGCCTGCGGCAGGACGTGATCGACGAGTACTTCAGCTGGACGGCGTCCCGGGTCGGCGGCATCGGCACGGACGTCATCGCGCAGGAAGTGCTGATGCGGCACCACGCGGCGTTCCCCGAGCGGCCGATCGACCGGCACGCGCTGCCGGTCGGCGGCCAGTACCAGTGGCGGGCCGAGGGCGAGCATCACCTCTTCAACCCGGAGACCATCCACCGCCTGCAGAAGGCGGTGCGCACCGGCAGCTACGCGACCTTCAGGTCCTACTCGCAGCTGGTGAATGACCAGGCGACGAACCTCTGCACCCTGCGCGGGCTGCTCGAGTTCAAGGCCGGCGAGCCGGTGCCGCTCGAGGAGGTCGAGCCGGCGGCGGAGATCATGCGGCGGTTCAAGACCGGCGCGATGTCCTACGGCTCGATCAGCAAGGAGGCGCACGAGACGCTCGCCATCGCGATGAACCGCATCGGCGGTCGCAGCAACACCGGCGAGGGCGGCGAGGATCCCGAGCGCTACGTGCCGCTGCCGAACGGCGACTCGAAGAACTCGGCGATCAAGCAGGTCGCCTCGGGACGCTTCGGCGTAACGAGCGAGTACCTCGTGAGCGCACGCGAGATCCAGATCAAGATGGCGCAGGGCGCGAAGCCCGGCGAAGGCGGCCAGCTGCCCGGCACCAAGGTCTACCCGTCGATCGCGAAGACCCGCCACACGACGGCGGGCGTGGGGCTCATCTCGCCGCCGCCGCACCACGACATCTATTCGATCGAGGACCTCGCGGAACTGATCCACGACCTGAAGAACGCCAACCGCCGCGCGCGCGTGAGCGTGAAGCTCGTGGCCGAGGTCGGCGTCGGCACCATTGCAGCGGGCGTGGCGAAGGCGCACGCCGACGTCGTGCTGATAAGCGGCTACGACGGCGGCACGGGCGCCTCGCCGCAGACGTCGATCACCCACGCGGGCCTGCCCTGGGAACTGGGCCTCGCCGAGACCCACCAGACCCTGGTGCTGAACAACCTGCGCAGCCGCGTCGCCGTCGAGACCGACGGGCAGCTCAAGACCGGCCGCGACGTGGCGGTGGCGGCGCTGCTCGGCGCCGAGGAGTTCGGCTTCGCGACGGCGCCGCTGGTCTCGACCGGCTGCATCATGATGCGCGTCTGCCACTTGAACACCTGCCCGGCGGGTGTGGCGACCCAGGACCCGAAGTTGCGCGAGAAGTTCAAGGGCAAGCCCGAGCACGTCGTGAACTTCATGCGCTTCATCGCCGAGGAGCTGCGCGAGATCATGGCCGAGCTCGGCTTCCGCACCGTCGAGGAGATGGTCGGGCGCGTGGACCGGCTCGAGCCGCGCCGCGCGATCTCGCACTGGAAGGCGAAGGGCCTCGACTTCACCAACCTCCTCTACTCGCCCGAGGTGGACCCGGACTGGGGCCGCTACTGCCAGGACGAGCAGGACCACGGCCTCGACAAGTCGCTCGACCTGACCGTGCTGCTCGAGCTGTGCAAGCCCGCGATCGAGCGCGGCGAGGAAGTGGTCGCAGACCTGCCGATCCGCAACGTGAACCGCGTGGTCGGCACCATCACCGGCAGCGAAGTGACGCTGAAGCACGGCGCGAAGGGCCTCCCGGAGGACACCATCCGGCTGCACTTCCGTGGATCCGCCGGCCAGAGCTTCGGCGCCTTCATCCCGCCCGGCATGTCGCTCTCGCTCGAGGGCGACGCCAACGACTACGTCGGCAAGGGCCTCTCCGGCGGCAAGATCGCGGTCTTCCCGCCACGCGAGGCCACGTTTCCCGCCGAGGACAACATCATCGTCGGCAACGTCGCGCTCTACGGCGCCACGAGCGGCGAGGCGTTCATCCGCGGCATGGCGGGCGAGCGCTTCTGCGTGAGGAACAGCGGCGTCAACGCGGTCGTCGAGGCCGTCGGCGACCACGGCTGCGAGTACATGACCGGTGGCCGCGTCGTGGTGCTCGGGCCCACGGGCCGCAACTTCGCCGCGGGAATGTCCGGGGGCATCGCCTACGTGCTCGACGAGGGCGGCGACTGCCAGGCCAGGGTCAACACGCAGATGGTGGATCTCGAGCGGGTCGTGGACCCGGCGGAGGCTGCCGAGCTGCGGCGGCTCGTGGAGCGCCACCTCCAGCACACCGCGAGCGAACGGGCGCGCCAGCTGCTCGACGCCTGGAGTCACGTGCTGCCGAAGTTCGTCAAGATCATCCCGCGCGACTACAAGCGCATGCTCGCGGCGATCGCCCGCGCCGAAGAGCAGGGACTCGCCGGCGAGGAGGCGATCATGGTGGCCTTCGAGGAAAACGCCCGCGACCTGTCGCGCGTCGGCGGAAACTGACATGGGTAAGCCCACAGGGTTCATCGAGTACCTCCGCGAGCTTCCGGTCGATCGCGCGCCCCTCGCGCGCATCGCGGACTGGAAGGAGTTCCATCCGCACCTGGAGGAAAAACGGCTGCGCCAGCAGGGCGCACGCTGCATGGACTGTGGCGTCCCGTTCTGCCACACGGGCAGGCTGATCAGCGGCATGGCCTCGGGCTGCCCGATCAACAACCTGATTCCGGAGTGGAACGACCTCGTCTACCGCGGCCTGTGGCGCGAGGCGCTCGACCGCCTGCACATGACGAACAACTTCCCGGAGTTCACGGGACGAGTGTGCCCGGCGCCCTGCGAGGGATCCTGCGTGCTCGGCATCAGCGACCAGCCGGTGACGATCAAGAACATCGAGGCCGAGATCATCGATCGCGGCTGGGAGGAAGGCTGGGTCCTGCCCGAGCCGCCGAAGACGCGCACCGGGAAGCGGGTCGCGGTCATCGGATCGGGGCCGGCCGGGCTCGCGGCCGCCGCGCAGTTGAACCGCGCAGGTCACGAGGTCTCGGTGCTCGAGCGCGCGGACCGGCCGGGCGGGCTGCTCATGTACGGAATCCCGAACATGAAGCTCGACAAGCAGGAAGTCGTGGCGCGCCGCATCGCGCTCATGGAACAGGAGGGCATCCGCTTCGTCTGCAACGCGAGCGTCGGCGACAACGTCGAGGCCCAGCTCCTGTTGCGCGACTTCGATGCCACCGTGCTCTGCACCGGCGCGAGCCAGCCCCGCGACCTGCCGGTGGAAGGCCGGGCCCTCGAGGGCGTGCACTACGCGATGGACTACCTCACCGCGAGCACCAGGGCGCTGCTCGACGGCGGGCCGGACGCGTCTCCCATCCACGCTCACGGGAAGGACGTGGTCGTGATCGGCGGCGGCGACACGGGAACCGACTGCGTCGGCACGGCGATCCGCCAGGGCTGCCGCAGCCTCCTGCAGATCGAGATCATGCCGCGCCCGCCGCTCGAGCGTGCCGCCGACAATCCCTGGCCGGAGTGGCCGAAGGTCTACAAGGCGGATTACGGCCAGGAGGAAGCCGCGGCGAAGTTCGGCGACGACCCGCGCGCTTATCTCACGACGGTGAAGAAGTTCGTCGGCGACGCGAACGGGCGGCTCGATGCCGTCGTCACCGTCGAGGTGAAGTGGGAGCGCAACGACAAGGACCAGTTCGTCCCCGTCGAGGTGCCTGGCACCGAAAAGACGCGGCCGGCCCGGCTCGCGCTGCTCGCCATGGGATTCCTCGGGCCCGAACAGGCACTGCTCAAGGACCTCGACGTCGAATGCGACCCGCGCGGCAACGTCCGGGCCGAGCACGGCCGCTATGCGACCAGCCTCAAGGGCGTCTTCGCGGCCGGCGACTGCCGCCGCGGCCAGAGCCTCGTGGTCTGGGCGATCAACGAAGGCCGTGGCGCGGCCCGCGAGTGCGACCGCTACCTGATGGGTAAGACCGACCTGCCGTAGGAAAAGGGGACATTCTCCTTTTCCGCCGTCCCGCTCGGACCGCGAGAATGGCCGCGGACACGCGGAAAAGGAGAATGTCCCCTTTTCCTACAGGAACGGCTTCGCGCGCTCCAGGAGCTCGTCGAGTCCAGGCTCGCTCGGATTCCACGGCTTCCCCGGGTGAATGACCGAGACCTGGCAGCTCTCTGCCGCTTCCACCAGTTGAGCGTAGGTGCCCGCCTTCACGTCGGCGATGTAGGCCTGCTGGTTCTCGTTGTACTTGAACATTCGAGGGTTCAACTGCGTGCACTCGTTGCAGGTCGAGCAGCGAACGGTCTCGATGTAAGCCTCGTCCGGGTTGCGCGGCGGTTCTTCTGCTTCGACGGCCGCGGCCGCCGGTGTAGCGGAGGCGCCCGCCCCCTGCACGGCTGGCGCAGGCAGCGGCGCGGCCGCAGGGACCGCAGCGGCCTGCGCCTCGCGCTGGTGCTGCTCTTCCCAGGCCTGCCGCTCACGCGCAAGCGCGCGCTCCAATCGCGAGTCGTGCACGCCGCCGAGTTCCTGCAGCCGATGCCAGGCTTCGCGGCACCGCGCCGCGGCGCGCGTCAGCCGCTCGTCCACGACCAGGCGGCACAGCAGGTCGCCGTCATCGACCGCGAGTACGCTGGGGACGCCGCTCGCCGCGTTCTGCGGCGGATTCTCGAGCCAGTCCTGCACCGGGATCATCGCATCGCCCCACTCGGCGCGCGGCACCGGCGCGAAGTGGCCGGCGTAGCGCGGATCGCAGACCACAAAGTCAACGAACGTGAACGCGACGGACTCCGTGACCGACTGCAGGTCCTGGTCCGCGTAACTCAGCTCCTCCACCGGCCAGTCGCGATCGGGCTGCGGGTTGTTCTCCAGCGAAAAGCGCGAGGCGAGGTCCGGCCCGGCGCCCGGGTCGTAGGTAAACGCGGGGAACGCCCGCGACTGCATCGCCGCGGCTGACGCCAGGTAGCCCGGCAGCGCGCCGTCGGCCGGACCGGCGTAGAGGCTGAACAGCGCCGGCCCCGGGTGACGCAGGCCCTGTCGCAGCCGCGCGCGCAATTGCACGAGGTTCGAGGCTGCGGACTGCAGCACGAAGACCTCGCCGAAGCTCATGGCTGCGCTCGCGAGCTGCGCGCTGCGCAGCCCGAACGCCAGTTGCCCGCGGCCGGGCGAGGACTCCTCGAGCAGGTCCTCGACCTGCACGACCACCTTGAGCGGCACGCCGGACGAGAGCGCCGCGGCGAGGTGCGCCGGCTCGCCGTCCTTGCGGGCGCCGATGCAGACGAGATAGTCCGGGAAGAACTGCAGGTCCTGCGCGGTGACGCCCGCTTCGTCGAGCGCCGCGACGATCGGGTCGTGCAGTTCCTCGAGATAACTGCCCTCGACTTCGAGTTCCGCGACCAGCAACGCCTTCAGCAGCTCGACGAGCTCCGGCAATCGCTCACGGAACGCCGCGAGCGCGGCGGCCGGCTCGTCGAATGCGAAGTCATGAACATCGGCCGCGCCGGAACCGGCGCCGCTACCCGCGGCCGGGAAGAACCGCTGCGAGGTCAGCACCTGGATCGCCCGCTCGATGCGGATACGTCGCCGATCGCCCAGCCCGCCGTGCGAGCCGACCCTCTGCAGCAACCGCGACATCGCGGCGAAGTCAAAGAGCCCGTGATGGGAAGCGCCGAAGGACGCCTGCAGCGCCGGCTTGCGCAGCGCCTGCTCCGACCGCATGTAATCGGCCCGCAGGATCTCACCGAGCCGGATGACGAGCCGGTCGATGCGTTCGCGCGCCGCGCCCAGCTTCTCCCGCTGCACGGCCGACCATGCGTGGCGCACGAACCTTGCGGGCAGCGCAGCGTCGCAGCCGGCGACCTCGCCATCGAGCCCGAGCGCGTCCCGCGCCCGGCGCGCGTCGCGCACGAAGGTCTCGTCCGCCTTCGTGGCCAGGACGTCGACCGCCTTGTCCCACAGCCGGCCAAGGGTGTCGCGGGCACCGCCGCCCACCTGCCTGCGGATTTCCCGCTCCACCTTCAGCACGCGGCGGCGCATGCCTTCGCCGGCCACGCCCTCGGGCGCCAGCTTTCGCAGCACCCGGTCCACGACCGCGGACAGCGGCTGCACGAATTCCTCGCCGTCTGAGAACACCACAGGGAAGTCGTAGCGCAGCGAATCGAGGTCGCGGTAGGCCGCGAGCAGCGCCGGCCGCAGGCCTGACACACCTCCCACCGGCCCTTCCGCCTCGGGCTGGCGCCCGGTGAGGTGAAAGACGACCTGCGACCTGAGATGGCTGTCCATGATTGCTACGGCCACACGGTGAACTTGTCGAGCTCCGCATCGAGCGTGGAGCGGATCCCGTCGGCGGTGCGCAGCGCCCCGGCGTGACGCAGGTCCTCGTAACACGGGACTTCCGGGTTCCGGTACAGGATGCCCACCGGGATCGGGTCCTCGATCGAGGCGATCTCGCGCGCGCGGTTCATGTTCGAGGGATCGTGCTCCTCCTGGTTGCGGTAGATCTTCTGCAGCGCAGGGCTCACGCGGATGCCGTTCTCATGCGTGACCATCAACATCCTCGAAGGGTCGTGCACCCAGGGTTCGAACATCTTGTCGACGAACTCGGGGCAGCGCTGCAGGATGCGCACGAACGAGAAGCCGCGGTGCCGGAACGCGGCGGTAACGATCTGGAAGAGCGTTTCCGGGATCCAGTCCACCGCCTGTGCGACGAACGAGACGTTCTGCACGCCGAGCGTGACGGTGAGCGGGTTCAGCGCGTCGAGGTAGGACCCGCGCGGCGTCGTATTGCTCTTCGTGCCGAGCGGCGAGGTCGGCGACGCCTGCTTCTTGGTGAGGCCGTAGATGTGGTTGTCGTGCAGCAGCACGGTGATGTTCATGTTGTAGCGGATCGCGTGGATCCAGTGCGCGGCGCCGATGCTGCAGCAGTCGCCGTCGCCGGTGTTCACGAACACGTTCAGGTCCGGCCGCGCCATCTTCACGCCCTGCGCGATCGGGAGCGCACGGCCGTGGATGCCGTGGAACCCGTAGGTGCGCATGTAGTGCGGCAGGCGGCTCGAGCAGCCGATGCCTGAGACGAACACCGTCTTCTCGGGGCGCAGGCCTTCGTCCCGGCACAGCCGCTGCATGGCGGCGAGGATCGCGTTGTCGCCGCAACCCTTGCACCAGCGCGGCACGCCGCCCTGGTAGTCCTCGAGCGCGCGGCGCTCCTCGAAGAGATGGTGGAGGCAGACCGTGGCGGTACTCATGAACGCAACTCCTCCGCGACCAGGCGGCGACGGACCTCGGCGATGATCGTGCCCGGCTTGATCGGGCTGCCGCGAACCTCGCCCCAGCAGTCCACGTCCACGAGGTAACGCGCCCGCAACAGCATGGCAAGTGCGGAGTAGCGGCGGTTGGTCTCGTCGATCAGCGCGTCCTTCGGGTCATCCGACCAGTTCCCCTCGATGGTCATCACGTGCCGGAAGCGCCGCATGACTTCCTTGATGCCCGGGTGCATAGGCTGCAGGAAGGTGAGGTGCATGGACGACACCTTGTGGCCCTCGGCGCGCAGCCGCTCGACCGATTCCTCGATCGCGCCGCGGGTGCCGCCCCAGCCGACGATCAGCAGGTCGCCCGAGTCACCGCCGAACACCGGGGGCGGCGTCAGCGTCTTCTGCAGGGCGGCAAGCTTGAGGCTGCGGGCATGCATGCCCCTTTCATTGATCTCGGGGTCGTACGCCACCCGGCTCCACTCGTCGTGGGCGAGGCCGGTCAGCGTGTGCATGCCGCCCGGCTGGCCCGGCGCGAAGCGGCGGCTCAGGCCCGTCACCGGGTCCCAGTCGTAGGGCCGCGCGCCTTCCGGCACCGGGTTCTGGTCGATGGGCGGCGCGAGCCAGTCCGCGTCGAACTTCGGCCGCGGGAAGGGCTGCTGCGCCGTGGCGAGGCTCGCGTCGGAGAGCACCACTACGACCATGTTGAACGTCTCCGCGATGCGGCGCGCTGTGATCATCGAGTAGAAGCAATCCTCGATGCTGCCCACCGCCATCACGACCTTGGGCGCGTCGCCGTGGCTGCCGAACATGACCGTGAGCAGGTCACCCTGCTCCACCTTGGTCGGCTGGCCCGTGCTCGGGCCGCCGCGCTGGACGTTCACCACGACCAGCGGGATCTCGGCCATGACGGCCAGCCCGATGCCTTCCTGCTTCAGCGAGTAGCCGGGTCCGGAGGTGATCGTCACCGCGACCTTGCCGGCGTAGGACGCGCCGATCGCGAACGCGCAGGCCGCGATCTCGTCCTCCGCCTGGTGCACGATGCCGCCCGCCTTCTCGAAGATGTCGCTCAGGTAGTGCGACGCCGAGGTGGCCGGCGTGATCGGGTACATGGCGCAGATATCCATGCCGGAGGCGAGGATGCCGAGCGCGAGCGCCGTGTTGCCGTTGATGACGACCTGCGCCTCGGTCGCGCGCGTCGCGGGGATGCTGTACTTGAAGTCGAGGTTGTCCTCGGCCCAGGCCCAGCCGGCCTCGAGCAGCGCGACGTTCGACTTGATGACCTTCTCGTCCTTCTTGCCGAAGATGAAGGCGATCTGCTCGCGCGCCAGGTTCATGTCCAGGCTGTAGATGTTGCAGAGCATCCCCAGCACGAACATGTTCTTGCCCTTGCGCGGGTCCGCGACCAGCGTCCTGCACTCCTTTTCCATCGGCACTTCGTGGAGCCGGTAGCCCTCCGCGACCAGCCGGTCGCGGGTCTCGGCGTACTGCGCGACGATCTTCGGATCCGGGCTGTCGGCCCACATGCTCTCGAGCAGCACGATGCAGCCGGGCTTCAGCTCGCCCGCGTTGACGCGGCCAAGCAGGACCTGTTCGTTGAACGCGATCGCGAGCGAGGCTTCGTCGCCGCCATTCGTGACCCGCTTCTGGCCGATGCGGATCCGGTTTCCGCTCGCGCCTGCGATGCTGCGGGCGGGCGGCTGGATCTCGGCCGGGATGATCTCGACCGTCCAGACGCCGTTGCCCATCCGCGCCGCGATCGCGCCGAAGGACTGGCCGCACTTCTGCGCGCCCTCCCCCGAGTCGCTCATGATCTCGATCACGTGTTCTTCGAGCGTCAGGAACTGCTTCGCGACGACCCGGGAGCCCGCGGGACGGGCAGCCGCAGCACGCGGCTTCAGGTTCTTTACGGCATGCATCTGCTCACCTCGCCAGCCGCACGCGTGCGTAGCCGTGCTCGGCGCGGTCGATGCCGAACAGCGTCGCGTCGGCGCCGACCTGCTTGTCCTGGTAGACGAAATCGGTGTCGCGAAGACCGAGGAAGGCCTTCATGTGGCGGGCCGCGCGACGACCCGCGCCCATCGCCTCGATCACCGTCGCGGCGCCCGTGACGATGTCGCCGCCGGCGTACACGCCCGGGATCGACGTGGCGAGGTTGTCGTCGGTGGCGATGTAGCCCCGCTTGTTGAGCTTCAGCTTCGAGGTCTGGCCGATGATCGGGTTGGCGTTGGTGCCGATCGCGTACACGACCATGTCGGCCTCGATCTCGAACTCGCTGCCCGGCTCGGGCACCGGGCGGCGGCGTCCCGACTCGTCGGGCTCGCCGAGCGTCATGCGCACGCAGCGCACGGCGCGCACGTTGCGCTTGCCGTCGTCGAGGATTTCCACGGGACTCACCAGCCAGTGGAACTCGATGCCTTCCTCACCGGCGTGGTGGATTTCCTCGGCGCGCGCCGGCGCCTCGGCGCTGCTGCGCCGGTACAGGCAGCGCACGTGCTCCGCCCCGAGGCGCAGGCAGACGCGCAACGCGTCCATCGCCGTGTTGCCCGCGCCGATCACGGCCACCATCTTTCCGGGCTGCATCGGCGTGTCGTAATTCGGGAACTCCCGCGCGTGCATGAGGTTGCAGCGCGTGAGCAGCTCGTTGGCCGAGAGCACGCCGTTCAGGTTCTCGCCCGGGATGCCCATGAAGCTCGGGTAGCCTGCGCCGGTGCCGATGAACACCGCGTGGAAACCCATCTCCTCGACCATCTGCTCGATGGTGAACAGCCGCCCGACCAGCGTGTTGCACTCGAAGCGCACGCCGAGCTCCCGGACCTTGCCGATCTCCGCGTCCACGACCGTGTTCGGCAGGCGGAAGTCGGGGATGCCGTACTTGAGCACGCCGCCCGGCTCGTGGAAGGCCTCGTAGACGGTGACTTCGCAGCCCGCCTTGGCCATGTCGGCCGCGCAGGCCATGCCGGCGGGGCCGGAGCCGACGATGCCGACGCGGAAGCCCTGCGGCTCGATGTACGGGACGTTCGACCATCCTTCCTTGATCGCGAGGTCGCCCACCCAGCGCTCGAGCCGACCGATGGCCACGGGCTCCAACGTGTCGCCGACCGTGCAGACACCCTCGCACTGGTTCTCCTGCGGGCAGACGCGCCCGCACACGGCCGGGAGGAGGTTCGTGGCCGTGATGGTGTCGTAGGCGCCGCGGAAGTCCTTCTCCGTGATCTTCAGGATGAAGTCGGGGATGGCGATGTTCACCGGGCAGCCGCGGACACAGGGCTGGTCGGGGCACATGAGGCAGCGCTCCGCCTCGAGGAGCGCGTCCTCGATGTAGTAGCCGCAGTTCACCTCCTGGAAATTCCTGGCCCGCTCGCGCGGATCCTGCTCGTGCGCAGGCGTCCGCGCCTGCGGGATCATGCGGATCGTTTTCTTCTTTTTCTTCGCTTCGGTCACTGCACCTGGCTCCTGAGCCGGCAATTCTCGTCGAAGCGCTCGACCGCCTCGCGCTCCGTCGCCTTGTAGCGCTGCAGCCGGAACATCAGGTCGTCGAAGTCGACGTGGTGACCGTCGAAGTCAGGGCCGTCGACGCAGGCGAACTTCACGCCGGTATCGAGCTTGACGCGGCAGCCACCGCACATGCCGGTGCCGTCCACCATCACCGGGTTCAGGCTCACGATCGTGTGGATCCCGTGCGGGCGCGTCGCCTCCGCGCATCCCTTCATCATCACGGGCGGCCCGATCGCGACGCATTCGTCGATGTCCGGGTGCTTCGACACGGCCTGGCGGATACCCTCGGTGACGAGGCCCTTGATGCCCGCCGAGCCGTCGTCCGTGCAGAGGATGAGTTCGTCGCAGCAGTCGCGGAACTTCTCCTCCCAGAACACGAGGTCGCGCGTGCGGAAGCCGAGGATGCCGATCACGTACGC